>Ga0256404_1001499_pt1 | contig 56032 bp, 42 predicted proteins | sample RumenRJG_01DNA_FD_185990 | JGI IMG/M metagenome (GOLD analysis project Ga0256404, IMG submission 185990) | Bovine rumen microbial communities from Lethbridge, Alberta, Canada - RJG_01 | ecosystem: Host-associated > Mammals > Digestive system > Stomach > Rumen | place: Canada: Alberta | collected... | reverse complement strand
CCGCACATGGCATCTATATTTATAAAGGTAAAAAGGTAAAATTGTAAAATTGTAAAATAGTAGAATCAATATGAAAGCTCATCTCACCCGCCGAACCATACGCCGCTACGCTAACCGCGACGTCTCTGAAGAATTACTCAGCCGTCTGCTCAACGAAGCCGCACGCACCCAGACCATGGGCAACCTGCAACTGTACAGCGTCATCGTTACCCGTGACCCGCAAATGAAGCAACGGCTCGCCCCTGCCCATTTCAACCAGCCCATGGTGACTCAGGCTCCTGTCGTGCTCACCATTTGTGCCGACTTCAACCGCACCACGCAATGGTGCCGCAACCGCAAGGCCGACCCGGGCTACGACAACCTGCTCTCCTACCAGAATGCCGCCACTGACGCCCTGCTCTACACGCAGACACTTTGCTGTCTGATGGACGAGGAGGGACTGGGCTACTGCTATCTCGGCACTACGGTCTATCAGCCGCAGGCCATCATCGACGCGCTACAGCTGCCAAGCCTTGTCATGCCCGTAGCAACCCTCACCGTCGGCTGGCCTGCCGAAGAGCCTCCCCTCTCCGACCGTCTGCCTGTTGAGTCGTTCGTGCACCAGGAGACCTATCGCGACTACACCCCCGAGGACATTGACACCTATTATAATAATAAGGAGCAGTTGCCCGAAAACCAAGAGTTCGTACGCATCAACCAGAAAGAGACACTGGCTCAGGTCTTCACCGACATACGCTATACGAAAAAGGACAACGAGGCCATGAGCGAAGGACTGCTACAGACGCTGAAGCGCCAGGGCTTCCTGCTCGTCATGCTTTTCTCCCTCCTCCTTTCTCCTTTCTCCTTCCTCGAAACCTATGCCCAGTCCTGGACCGCCGACAACGGCAATGGCACCTACACCAACCCGCTGTTCTACGACGAGTTCAGCGACCCCGACATTCTGCGCGTGGGCGACGACTACTACCTGGCCGGCACCACCATGCACTCCGTACCCGGACTGGTCATCCTGCACTCGCGCGACCTCGTCAACTGGGAGAACATCAGCTACTGCTTCGACCGCTTCGACTTCCCCGACGATGCCTTCGCACTGAAGAACCACAAGGAGATTTACGGTCAGGGCATCTGGGCACCCTGCATCCGCTACAATAACGGACAGTTCTACATCTACTCCAACATCAACGGCAAGGGTCTGCAATGCTATACGTCCAAGGACATTCGCGGACCGTGGAAGCACCAGAACATGCAGGGACGCATCTACGACCTCTCCGTGCTCTTCGACGACGACGGCAAGATATATGCCATTCACGGCTATGGCGAGGTACACTGCACCGAGCTGAAGCCCGACATGAGCGGACCTAAGGAAGAGACCGACCGCATCATCATCCCCGAAGGCTCCGGCGTCGGCGAGGGACACCACATGTACAAGATAGACGGCATGTACTACCTTATCTCCACCGACTACATGCCCAACGGACGCACCCTCTGCTCGCGCTCGAAGAACATCTGGGGACCTTACGAGACACGTGTCATTACTGCCGACGAGACCTTCGGCTACCATGCCGCACCGCTCACCCAGGTGCCGCAGGGTGAGCAATACCGCATCGGCCAAGACGGCACCAACTTCGGCATTCCCGCCGTCGATAAGGATGCCACGGCCTGCTCGAACATCCACCAGGGCGGCATTGTGCAGGACCAGAGCGGACAGTGGTGGGCCCTGCTCATGATGGACTTCCACTCCATAGGCCGCACCACCACCCTTGCCCCCATCACGTGGAAGGACGGATGGCCCATGCTCGGACTGGAGGGGAACCTCGGCCGTGCCCCACGGACGTGGTTTAAGCCAAACGTGGGTGATGTTTCGAGCTACGAGGTACGAGGTACGAGGTACGAGAATACACCCCATGCCCCCTACGTCCGCTCGGACGACTTCAACTATTCTCGCACCTCGTACCTCGAACCTCGAACCTCGAATAACTCCCTCTCCCCCATCTGGCAATGGAACCACAACCCCGACGACTCGAAGTGGAGCCTGAAGAACGGACGACTGCGCATTCAGGCACAGCCCGCCGAACAGCTCATGTGGGCCCGCAACACGCTGACCCAGCGTGTCATCGGTCCGCGTAGCATCGCCACCGTCGAGCTTTACACCAAAGGCATGAAGGACGGCGACATCTGCGGCTTGGGCAACATCAACGTGCCCTGCTCGTGGATTGGCGTGATGAAGGACGACCACACCAGCACGCTCCTCCTCCAGGCATTCAGCCAGTACAGGGCTGACCCCACGCTTGCCCCTGCAATTGTGCCCGTCACTACTGAGAAGATCTGGCTCCAGTGCATCGGCGACTACGACAACGACAAGATGCAGTATGCCTATTCCACAGACGGAGAAACATTCCAGACGTTCGGCCAGGAAATACCGCTCTCGTATCAGCTCATCACCTTCCAGGGCTCACGCCACGCGCTCTTCGCCTTCAACTGTAAGGGGAAGAAAGGCGGTTACGCCGAGTTCGACAACTTTACTGTTGTGGAGCCCGATGCCGACCGCTCAGGAAACATTCCTTACGACAAGACCTTCCGCATCATCAACAAAGCCAGCGGGAAACCGATGATTGCCCTGGATCACGGCGTCGTTCACGACATTGACCCCGCCTTGTTAGACAACCCTGACGCTGAGCGTGACATCAACAACCGCGACCGCAACACCAGCGAGAAGACGCGCTTCCGCATCATCGACCGCGGACAAGGCCGCGTCATCCTGCAGTGTGAGGATGGCCGTTACGTCTTCGTGGCTGGCGAAGGACTGCCCGGCGACGTGCGCCTGACCACCGACCCCGACAAGGCCGAGGTCTTCCTCTGGCAGGACTACCTGAACCACGACTTCATGCTCCTCTCCCTGCGTAACCACCGTTACATCGGTAAGAGTCCCACCACCGGCAGCCCCTACTCCATGGACTTCACCGGTGCCGACCCCGCCCGCCGCAACGGAGCAGTACTGCACTGGGAGGAGTGACTTCGTTTCCCTGCTGATTACAACAATCTCTCTCAGGTACTAACAGACAGACCTTAATTGGGCCCTATGATTTTGATTTCAAATTTCTGCCGTTTTCCTTGCATTTGTCAAGAAAATTTTGTACCTTTGCATTGTTGTTCCGTTACTCCGCCACGGCCTGCCGTTTGCTGAAGTTTTAGCAGAACGGACAGGAAAGGGGGAGTTGAGCGGGCGGTCAACTCAACTTGAGCGGGCGGTACAATTAACTGCAGCGGGCGGTGCACTTGATTGCACCGCCCGCTGCAGTTTCTGAACTCGGCACCTTTGCACCCCGAAGTCGGCACCTTTACACCCTCAACTCGGCACCTTTGTACCTTAAACTCGGCCACTTTACGTTCCAAAGTCGGCCTCTCCATCCTGCAAAGTCGCCGTCTTCATTCTGCAAAGCCGCCGTCTGCTGCAACATACAGGGGTATTTCCCGCTCTGAGGCACCGATTAGCTTTTAACAATGCTCCGCATCCAGCCAACATAAATGAGAGTGTAAGCAAGGAGCGTCCCCAACATGTAGAGAACAAAGCCTATCCACCTTAGGTCAGAAGGCAGCAGTACGCCTACCGCTACACTTAACCACACATAGAAGAGCAGCGCACAAACTGCGCCTGCACAGACCAGGATGCCTCCCAAGCGGAGTCGGGAAGTCCCTATTACCACCTGTCCGATGCCAATGGTCAGAATCATCAGGTTGGTGATATAAAAGAGGGTAACACCTACGATATGCAGCACGTCATAAACCCTCAGAGGAACCTCGTTTCCTGTGTCTGCATAGAGCATAGTGAGCGGATAGCACAGCGTCAGCAGCAGACCCAGGACTGTTAAAATCATCAACAGCCAGAAACGTACGGAAATCGAGGTGCTATACTGCTGCGAGACAAGGGCAAACTTGGCATAGACAACACTGAGGAGCGTATAGACGATGGTGAAAACAAACGTTGAGATAAAGCTGGAAACACTTTGCACCTGCAAGAAGTCTGTCAACGTGTGGTCTGGCGATTGAATGCTATAATCAACGTAAATATTAACGCAGCCACTCCCAATGATGTTGATGAACTGAATGACAAGGACAACAACCAGCATGGTCATAAGGGCTTTATACCAGCCGCCGGATACTTGATAAGCCTTTACCTTTTCCATTTCTTCCTAATAATAAAGTAAAAACAAAAAAATGCGGATGCCCTTCATGAAAAGAACATCCGCGTATGATGCTGCCGGTTAATCTTCAACGACAACGGGTTTGTACTTGGGCACGAGAGCCTTCATGACAGACCATCCGATGAGATAGGCTACTGCACAGACGCAGAAGACAATCATGTAGGCTGCAGGCTTGCCTTCGAAACCCATGAACTGGAACGCTCCACCCTGAGCCGAGGCGTAATCGAAGAGTACACCCGAGCCCTTGTTGATGAGGAATGAACCTATACCACCGGCCATAGCTCCGATACCAGTGATGGTAGCAATAGCGCTCTTGGGGAACATATCACCAACGGTAGAGAAGATGTTGGCTGACCAAGCCTGATGGCCGGCACCCACAAGACCAATGATGACAGCAGGCCACCAGGCATTGTGGAAATAGTCGCCAAGAGGTTGTGCGAAGAGTGCCAACATAGGGAAGAAGGCGAAAATCAACATGGCCAACATACGTCCGGCATACGGATTCATGCCACGCTTCTCTACAAATATCTTCGGCAGATAGCCTCCAAACATGGAGAGTACCGTCACGATAGCATAGAGCGTGAAGATGAGTGCTATGCCCATTGGGTCGCTGGCCTTGTGGCCGAACTGGTCCTGAAAATAGGCGGGAGCCCAGAAGAGGAAGAACCACCACACACCGTCGGTCATGAACTTACCGAAGGCAAATGACCATGTCTGCTTGTAGGTGAAAGCCTTTGAGAAGCTCATCGGCTTCTCATCGGCAGCAGCGTCAGCTTTCTCGCCCTCGTCGTCCTGATTGACGTAGAGCAGCTCAGCCTGATTGACGTGCTTCGACTCAGCGGGTTTATCGTAGAGGAATATCCAAAGGCCTGCCCAGAAGAAGCCCAGCACACCAATGATGATGAAAGCCATCTCCCAACCGAGGCTCTTGGCCAGCAGGGGAATGGTGGCAGGAGCGGCAAGAGCGCCTACCGATGCACCGGCATTAAAGATAGAGGTGGCGAAGGCTCGGTCCTTCTTGGGAAAATACTCTGCCGTAACCTTGATGGCTGCGGGGAAGTTACCTGCCTCACCGAGACCGAGTATCATACGGCAAGCAAGGAAGAGCCATACAGAAACACTACTGATGGCCAGAAGCGTTTGCGAGGTGATGTTGAACTTCGTGACGGCAGCAGCTATTGCCGCATCCTTTGCAGCCTGTGTGGCATCCTCTCCCAGTCCTGCCACTGCCGTGGCAATGGCATCGCCGATAGCCTTCAGCGTACCGGTATCGGCCACTCCGTCAATAAACTGGACGGTTAACCAGCCGCAGGCGGCATGCATCACGGCACCCAGTGACCATACTATGATGGCGATAAGATAACCCTTCTTCGTTCCCATCCAGTCAACAAACTTGCCGGCAAAGAGACAAAAGATGGCGTAGGCAATTGAGAATACGCCCGTTATGGTACCATAATCACTGTCAGTCCAGTGGAACTCGGGCTGAATAAACTCCTTAAACGTAAGAGAGAGGACCTGACGATCCAGATAGTTCACTGTGGTTGCGAAGAAAAGCATCGCACACATCACCCAACGCCAGTTGGTCATTTTGGTAGTTTGTACAGAATTCATAATAATTACTATTTACTTATTTTCGATTTATTTTAGTTATTGGCCATTTTTCTACTTAATTGCTGCAAAGGTAATAAAAAGTTTAGAGTTGAGCGTTGAGAGTTGAGAGTTTTTTTCATGTAAACGTTTACAACTCCGAACACTCCGCTCGGCCCGAAGGGACGCTTGCCAGTGCAAGAACCCCCAACGCTAATCCTGGAAATAGACTTTCTTCACACGGCCGCTGACGGCGGTGAGCACCTCGTAGGGAATGGTGTCGAGCACGTCGCTGAGCACCGTGACGGGCAGGTTCTTGCCGAATATCTCAACGGTGTCACCCTCGTGAACATTCGGAATGCCGGTCACGTCAATCATGGCAACATCCATGCAGATGTTACCCACGTAGGGGGCTTTCTGCCCATTAACCAGACAGTAGCAGGCGCCACGGCCCAAGTGGCGGCTCAGTCCGTCGGCATAGCCAATGGGAATGGCAGCTATGACGCTGTCGCGCGTCAGCACCCCTTTTCTCGAATAGCCCACAGTCTCCTCCTTCGGCACATGGCGCAGTTGCAGGATGGTGGTCTTGAGGGTGCTGACGGGGGAAAGGGTGCTTATCGGGCCTATAGGGCTTATGGGGCTTATGGGGCTTATAGGGCTTATAGGGCCCATAGGATTATAACCATACAGCCCAAGGCCCAGACGGCACATGTCCAAATGGCGTTCAGGGAAGTGCTCTATGCCGGCAGAATTACAGATGTGACGAAGAATCTTATGGTCGAAAGCCTCCTGAAGACGGCGACTGGCACGGTCGAACTTCTCGAACTGCAGGCGTGAGAAGTTGTCAAAGTCGTCACTGTCGGAGCCAACGAAGTGACTGAAGACGGAACGCGGTATGATGGCCGTCTGGTGCTTCAGCCGACTGATCACCTCGTCAATGTCCTTTTCCGGGTCAAAGCCCAGACGGTGCATGCCCGTGTCGAGCTTAATGTGTACAGGGTAACCCGTGATGCCCTCCTTCTCGGCAGCACGGATGAGGGCATCCATCAGCCGGAAGGAATAGACCTCGGGCTCCAAGTCGTAGTCGAACATGGTCTTAAAGGCCGTCATCTCGGGGTTCATAATCATGATGTTCTGCGTAATGCCATTACGACGCAACGTGACACCTTCGTCAGCCACGGCCACGGCCAAGTAATCAACGCGGTGGTCCTGCAGTGTCTTGGCTACCTCAACGGCACCAGCTCCGTAGGCATCGGCCTTCACCATGCAAACCAGCTTGGTCTCCGGTTTCATGAACGAACGGTAGTAGTTCAGGTTGTTCACCAAAGCATTCAAATCAACTTCCAGAATGGTCTCATGCACCTTCTGCTCCAGCTGTTCGGTAATACGGTCAAAGCCGAAGGGGCGTGCACCTTTGACAAGAATGACCTCGTCGTGCAACTCACGGAAAGCCTGGCTATTAAGGAAGTCCTCGGTAGTAGCGAAGAACGTGGAGCGTGGAACGCTGAACGTGGAGCGCTGAGCGCTGATGCGAGGACCAATGCCGATGAGCTTGTCAACACTACGCTTGATGCAGAGTGCGTTTACCTCGCTATAAAGTGCTTCGTCAGTCATACCGCTCTGATAGATGTCAGAGAGAACAAGGCATTTCCGCTGACCGCTGTCTGACGTTCTGCGCTGCATGAAGTCGAGCGCAATGTCAAGTGAGTTGATGTCGGAGTTGTAGGAGTCGTTGATGAGCAGGCACCCGTGCTGACCTTCCTTCACTTCCAAACGCATGGCCACTGGTTCGAGGCGTGCCATGCGCTCACGGAGCTCTTCGGGCTTGACGCCCAGATAGAGTGCTGTGGCAGCCACGGCCAACGAGCACTCGATGGATGCCTCGTCATCGAAGGGCAGACTGTAGGTGGGCAGCAGCTCTTCACGCCGCCAGCCAATCTTACGGCCCTTGAAGCTGCTGCGACGAATGCAGCGGCTGACAAGGTCGTCGTCAGCATTGTAGATGATGACTTTCGCATCGTGGAAGAGCTGCAATTTCTCCATACACTTCTCTTCCATGGAGCGGAAGTTTTCCTGATGGGGGGCACCAAGCGAGGTAAGCACTCCGATGGTGGGCTGGATGATGTCGGCCAAAGCTGCCATTTCGCCAGGCTGGCTGATGCCGGCCTCTATGAGGGCCACATCGGTATGCTCGTTCATTAGCCAAACACTGAGCGGAACACCAATCTGCGAGTTATAGCTCTTCGGTGAGCGGGTGACGGTCATTTGCGGTGAGAGCACCTGATAGAGCCACTCCTTGACCATCGTCTTACCATTACTGCCCGTAATGCCTACTACAGGAATATTGAACTCGTCCCTATGACGTTCGGCCAGACGTTGCAATGCTGCCAAGGGCGAAGGTACGACAAGGTAATTGGCCCCCTCTTTAGGGAGGTCGGGGGTGAGGTTAACCACAAAGTTTCTTACGCCTCGCCGATACAGGTCTTCAATGTATCGATGACCATCATTGCGATTGGTCTTCAGAGCAAAGAACAGTGTCTCTTCAGGAAAGCATAATGAACGGCTGTCAGTAAGCAGCCAACTGATTTGTGCATCAGCTGAGCCGATGCGACGGGCTCCAATGAGCGTCGTAATTTTCTCTATTGAGTATTTCACCTTGACTATTTTCGATTATCTGTTTACTATTTACTGATTGAGTAATGCAAAGGTAGGATATTTTTTCCGTAACGCTTCCACTTTTAACATAGTTTTATCCATGAACGCCCGATATTCATCGCTATCAGCATTGAAAGGCCGGTGCATCAGGGCCTGCTTCACGGGTCGCCAGTCGTCGAGCCACTCTTTGGCGCGCTGGCTGAAGTAGGTTTCCACCAGCCGTTCCCAAATAAAATCAACCGCCTGGTCGGAAGGGTGCAGCATGTCAGCAGCATAGAACCTGTAGTCACGCAGCTCGTCGTTCATGAGCTCGTAGGCAGGGAAGTAGTTGAGCGTTGAGCGTTGAGCGTTGAGGGTGGAGCGTTGAGCGTTGAGCGACTTATCGTCCGACACTAAGTGCTCAACACTCAGCAGCAGTGTGGCCTTCGAGAGCTGGCTCTCATGATAGCCGTACTTACGGTAACGGATGGGGCTGACGGTGAAGACCACATGGACTTCGGGACAGCGACTGCGCAACAGCTCCACCGTACGGCGCAAGTAGTCAGCACACTGCTCCACCGTCAGCACCTCTTCCGTAAAGAGATTCGCCGGCCGTTTTTGGCAGTTATCCACTATCAGGCCCGTTGCCTTCTCCCGATAGACATGGTTCGTGCCTAACGTCAGGAAGACAACACGAGGTCCCCCTCCTTGGAAGGGGATGGGCCAGGTTTCCACCGTGTGAAGCACACTGGCAGGATTATACATCGTGCCATAGGGATTGACCACCGTGGGGAACTGCTCCTGCTGAAAGCGGCGGCCAATGCCGTCGGCAAAGCATGAACCAACGAGCAGCACCGCATCGTGCGGCTCTATCAAGAAGTCTGGCTTGGGTATGTCAACTATCGTTCTGAATTCCATGTTTTCTTAAAAGAGCTAACTTCGACTTACCTGCAACCCCGTCTTCGACAGCGTCATTTCAACGAAGTGGGCATTGGCATTGCTACGCTTTTCAGTAAGCGTACGCCGAATGCGGGCAGCAGCCTCTGGGTCTTTGGCCACCATATAAAGGTAGCCGCCGCCACCGGCTCCCGGCAGTTTGTAGCCCAGGCAAAGGTCGTCGATAAGGTCGGTGAGTGCCTTTATCTCAGGCGGATTGGTGCCATTGTCCAAAAGCTGGTTCTGCGTCCAGGACTTACGGACGAGTCGTCCCGTCTCCTTGAAATCACCCAGTTGGATAGCCTCATACATATCGAGCGCATGTTCTTTCATCTGTCGCAAGAGCTGAAGCTGTTCATGCTGATTAAGGAACATGCGGCGCACGATTTCGGCCAGAATGGTTTTAGCAGTACGCGTGAGGCCTGTATAATACAGCAGGTGGCACTGCTGGTACTCCGGCTGCGTAAACACGACATCAGGCAACCAGCGGACGACGGGCTGCTGGACAAAGCCCGGTTCTGTCTGCAGCAACTTCACACCGCCCAGTATGCCACCGAACTGGTCCTGCCAGCCACCGCCAGTGGTCAGCAGTTGCTCTAACATCAGGGTACGGTGTCCAATCTCGTTCTTGTCCCACCCTAAGGAGCAGAAATCATTGAGTGCACCAAGCACCGTTGCGGCCAGAATGGAGCTGGTACCCAGTCCGCTGCCGGCCGGCACTGCAGAGAGCAGCGTCAGTTCAATGCCGCATCCGAAGGACTCGAGTTGCGTACGGAGGTTAGTGTTTCCGAAGCCTGCCAGCACCAAGGCTGCCTTCGGAATGGAGAAAGGTGAGCCCACCTTATTATACTGATGCAGCTGTTCGCTGGTCTCCACCACCTCAGTAGCGCCGAGGTCGATACTCCTTAAAATGACACGAGGCTCCTTACAGGGTTTGATGAAGGTCTGCAGTGGGGGTTGTCCGTTCAGTTCTATGGCCAGATTCACCACGTTGCCACCCTCCATCAGACAATAAGGCGGCGTATCAGTCCACCCGCCTGCAATATCAATGCGTACAGGAGAGCGGGCCCAAACTATTTGGTCTATTGAGGTTTGAGATTTGAGATTTGAGATTTGAGATTTATGGTTTGAGGTCAGGGCAGCGCACAACAGCGCGAAAGCCTGTTCAGAGTCATTACGGAACATAGCATCGCTGATGCGCGTCATGAGTGGTGCATCAGCCGGAAGAGGCGACGGCAGGGGGATACCTGCATCGGCAAACTGACGGGCAGCATCGTCCAGGTCAAGCTGATAGAACACGCTGTGCTGCCAGTTGCGGGCCATAGCAGCCCAGTTCTGGCGACGGAAAGCCTTACGCTGTGCGAAGAGGCGATGCAGATTGGCACGAGTGCTCAGCTCATCGCTGTCAACACGGTCGTCAATGTGGTAACGGCGCACCTCGTAGTCGCTGTCACCGACAGGCACCACGTCGATGCACTCACCCGGAGCCAGTCGGATGTCCCAGTCGTTCTCTGGCACACCCGTCACGACGTTGTCCTCAGTAAGCGTCCAGCGCGGTCCTATGTAGCTGTTCTCAATCCAGATGTTACGGTTCTCTGCCGTAAACTGATAATGAGTGACAGCATTCTGCACAAAGATGCTGGGGTGCGGTTTTCGGTCGTGATGCATAATGAGCCGCTGGTCGTTAACAAGGTTCTGGACGGCAAGCGTTGAGCTAATCATTTCACGTGAAGTACCAAAATGATAAAACTCCCCACCGGGAAGCGGGAGCACGGCAACAGTAAGCTCGTTCAGCTCTTCATCTTTAATCGTCGGTTCCGTGCCGAGAGAACAGCCAAACTCGTCATAGAGGTCATAAGCCTGAGGGGTGACGGGTGATGGGTGCCCGGCGAGTCCTGACTTTTCATTCAGCAGCTGAAGGGCACGGTCAGAGAGCAGCCAGATGCCTATATCGGTCATGTAGAGATGGTCACGCTGCAAGTCGTTAAGCGTCTCGGCAGAAGGTTTCTGCAACATCTGCTTCAACACATGGGGTGTACGGCGGTCGCTGACAAAAACACCATGGTTCTTAGCTACCGAAGCAGGGAGCCACAAACCGTAGCACACCACATCAGCCTGAGGTATGGGCTGCAGCTTCTCTGATGAGCGAATGAAGACGTCGCCACTGACCACCATCGTACGAAGCATCTCAGGTGCCTGCTCCATGATACGCTCATAGAGCGGCAACTGGAGCGACAGCAAGTCTTGCGACAAACGCTGTCCGCGTTCCCAACGGAAAACGGGTACGGGCATGAGCACCTTGCCTGAAACGGCATACGACGGCAACCGCTGGCTGCGCCCTCCCGCATGCAAAATGACACAACGCTCACCGTTCAGCCAGTCGTGGGCCTGTTGCAGCAGCCACGCCGTTCCTCCCCCCGAACCCAGCCGATGTCCTACAGGGTCGCAGGAACAATAATACTCGTCGGCACTTAGGCCGGTAATGTCATGGAAACACTCCACCACATTAGGTGGAAGCGAGAGCAGCTTCTTCATGGGCGCAGTTTTCGCACAGACATAACAATCAGCAAAATAATGACGAGTGCCAGCAAGCCATAGGAGATGTAGGCAATAGTCTCCGTGGTCTTCACTGTTTTGGGGAAGAACGAGAGCACCACCTCATGACGTCCCGGCTTCACCTGCAGGGCACGCAGCACGTAGTTGACACGTCCCAGCTCCACTTCCTCGCCATCGACGGTTGCCGTCCAGCCAGGATAGTAGATTTCAGAGAACACAACTACTCCACCCTTGCCTGACTGCACCGTGTAGGTGAGTTGGTTAGGCTGGTACTTATCGAGTGTCACAAGGCTCAGCGTGTCTTGCAGAGTGCTTTGTCCCAGCACGTCGGCAAACTTCTTGTCGGCCACAGCCTCATGACGCAACGACAGCCGGCCGAGTGCTTCTATCTCTTCATTGGCATTCTCCACATACTGCACCTTATCAACCAGCCAGGCATTACCATAGGTCTGGTAGTTCTGCAAGGCAACCGTCTGATTGCCTACACCCACGATGAGATACTTCGTATTAAGCATATTCAGTACAGGCATCACGCTGTCAGTACGCAGTTGATTGAGGTCGTAGCCCACCTGTGGCAACGACGTGAAGAGACTCTGCATCTCCGGCATCAGGTAGGCATCAATAAGCTCCTGATAGCGGCGCAGCTTGGCAGCGTGGTAACCACCAATGCTCTTATGGAAGAAAGACGTCTCGTTCTCGTTAAACGTATTCGTGGTCAGGTTGAGCACACGATAGTCAAGACTCTTGTCCTGCAGGATCTGCTCGTCGGCAAAGGTTGGCTTGATGGGGTTCTCACGCTCCGACTTCGGCACAAACATTTCGTCGTTCAGGTAACGCTTATCAACTTGCCACATATCAATGAGGCAGAGCACGACGAGCAGGCTGATCAGCCAGCCGGCACGCAGCTTACCCCAACGATGGAGCAGCAGGCAGGCCACACCTATTAATATAATAAGGAGTGAGCGCCAGCAGTCAGCAGTGAAGACGGCCTGATGCATCTCGGCCAGCGAAGGTAGCAGACGGCCTATGACAGCCTGATACTGCTGGAGAATGTCAGGATGGTCTTTCAGCATGGGCACTATCTGCGCATTCATCATATCAACTGTCTGTGCATCAACAGCCGAATTGAAGTCGAAGAACATGCCAGGCATGAGTGCGAACAACAGGCAGAACCCGCCTGTGAGACCGAGCGAGATATACACATACTTTATGGAAACAGGAGTGGTAATCCATTTCCATAGGGCCATCATGGCCAACAGGGGAATAGTGAACTCAGCAATGACCAGAATAGAAGCCACGGTACGGAACTTGGCATACATGGGGACGAAGTCGAGGAAGAAATCTGTCAACGGCATGAAATTCTTACCCCATGACAACATGACGCTTAACACCGTAACCGCCAACAGCGCCCATTTCATGGGTCCTTTTACAATGAACAAGCTCAGCACGAAAAGGAAAAACACAAAGGCGCCCACATAGACAGGACCTGCCGTCATGGGCTGCGTACCCCAATATTCATAGAAATTGGAATAGGGGTTCATCTCAAACAGCTGTCCAAAGAAATTAACCACGTCCTCGTCAGCATGCTCCATGGCTGTAGCATCATTAATAATGGGCACAGAAGCGCCACCCTTGGCATTAGGTATGAGCAGTGTCCACGTTTCGTCAATGCCGTACGACCACTGAGTGATATAGTCACGGTCCAGTCCGCTACTGGTCTGGTTGGCAGCGTCAGCCTTCACCAGTTCACTCTTTCCACGCATGGTTTCCTGCGAATACTCCCAAGTATGATAGAGGTTCGACAGGTTCAGACACACTCCGATAAGTGCACCCGCCATACAGACGCCTGTAGCCTTGAGCACATGACGCCAGTCCTTACGACTCTCTATGATGTACGCTATAACCATTGCGGCAATGACAAACAAGTAGTAGTAAGTCATCTGCACATGGTTGGCATTTATCTCAAAGGCCGCAAAGACGGCTGTCACCACAAGGCCCCACAGGTACTTCCCCCTATAGGCGAGCACAATACCGGCAATGAGCGGCGGCAGATAAGCCAGCGCCATTACCTTCCACAAGTGGCCAGCCCCTATGATGATGAAGAAATAACTGGAGAATGCCCATGCAATGGCACCAAGGAATGCCAGGAGGGCAATTCGAATATAATCCTGGCTCCCATCGCCGGTTTCCTTCCTCGGCAGCACCACCCTCATCAGTATGTAGAAGCCCAGCAGGTAGGCAAAAACATACCATACGTTTTCAGGCAGCCAGAGGTGATAAGCCTTGACAGCTGTCAGCAGCGCATCAGTAGAGTCATACGAAGGAGCCGTCTGGTAAGTCGGCATACCTCCAAAGATGCTGTTCGACCAGCGCGTACGCTCGCCTGTCTGCTTAAGGAACTCAGAGGCCTCCTGGCCTGCTCCTAAACCAGCCGACGAGTCATGTCGGAACAAGATACGATTCTCCACATCAGCCGGATAGAAATAAGCAAAGGCTATCACGGCAAATAAAACGACTGCCACCATGTCGGGCAGCCACAGTTTCCATTTCTTCATAACTTGCAAGTTTTTATTTTGCGTGCAAAATTACAAATTATTTTTGTTATTTCAGAAAATAGTTGTACCTTTGGCGCATAATTAACAAACAATAAGTAATGAAAATAGGAATCATTGTAGCTATGGACAAGGAGCTGAAACAGCTGAAACAGCTTTTCAGTGACGAGAATGTCCGTGTAGAGAAGTGTGGTATCGGTAAGGTGAATGCCGCATTAGGCGCACAACGCCTGATTAACGAGTTTCATCCGGACGTTATCATTTCCTCAGGGTGTGCCGGTGGCAATGGCGACGATATCAAGATCAATGACGTGGTGGCATCGGCAGAACTGGTTTACCACGACGTTTATTGCGGAACGGCCATTGACAACACGACCATCTATGGACAAGTGCAGGGCCTTCCTGCCCGCTTTGTTGCTGCCCCGTGGCTACTGGCGAAGGCCAATGCCCTTGACGGCGATGTAAAGGTACACCCAGGTCTTATTGTGACAGGCGACTGGTTTGTGGATTCAAAGGAGAAGATGCGTGAAATTATCGGTCACTTCCCAGAGGCCAAGGCCGTGGATATGGAGTCGGCAGCCATCGCCCAGACTTGCTATATGAATAAGGTGGATTTCATTTCGTTCCGTGTCATCAGCGATATGCCTTTGTACGACTCTGACGCTTCGCAATATCACGATTTCTGGGCCACCGTGGCAGAACACTCATTCCAAGTTACCAAGACATTTGTTGAAAGTCTCCTATAAGTTCTTAAGAAACATGGAAATCATACAAAGCTTCACCATTGATCACACCCAACTGAAACCGGGCATTTACGTTTCACGCGAAGACAAGGGGTTTACCACTTTCGACCTGCGTATCACAGAACCCAATAAAGAACCGGCCGTGGCTCCGGCTGCCATACACAGTCTGGAACACCTCATGGCAACGTGGTTTCGCAACAGCGAGGCGAAAGACGATGTGGTGTATGTTGGCCCTATGGGGTGCCTGACGGGTATGTATATTATCATGACGGGAGGATACAGTGTGGAGGACATGCGGCGGCTGACCATTGAGTGCCTGCAATGGATTCTCAAACAGAAAGAAGTGCCAGCTACGGAGCCACAGACCTGCGGCAACTACTTGCTGCACGACCTGCCGATGTGTAAGTGGGAGAGTGCCCGCTACCTGGACCGTCTGCAGCACGATTTCCACTGCGAATACACCAAACTGCAGATTACCCTCGACGACGGACGTGTCTTTGCTGACGCATAAAAACATTAATCCCCCGTTCTGTGACGGGGGATTAATATTATAATTGACGGTTACATCATTCTACCCTCGCTTAACCGCTGCCTTTTTGCGCTGGTCGTGGTCAAGGATGATTTTGCGCATACGCATGCTCTGGGGAGTAACCTCCACCAGCTCGTCTTCCTTGATGTACTCCAGACATTCTTCCAGCGACATAACGGTCTTGGGAATGATGCGTGCCTTGTCGTCAGTACCTGAAGCACGCACGTTGGTCAGCTGTTTGGCCTTGCAGACGTTGACTACAAGGTCGTTGTCATGAACATGCTCGCCAACCACCTGTCCCATATACACATCTTCACCCGGGTCGATGAAGAACTTACCGCGGTCCTGCAACTTGTCAATGGCATAGGCAAAGGCATTGCCCGTCTCCAAGGCTATCATCGAACCGTTTACACGACGCTCAATGTCACCCTTATAGGGCTGGTATTCCTTAAAGCGGTGGGCCATGATGGCCTCTCCCTGACTGGCCGTCAGCACATTGGTACGCAGACCGATGATGCCACGCGACGGCATGTCAAACTCAATATTGACGCGGTCACCCTGACTCTCCATCGAGGTCATCTCACCCTTACGGCGGGTCACCATGTCTATCATCTTCGACGCAAACTCCTCAGGCACGTTGATGGTCAGCTCCTCAATGGGCTCACAGCGGACACCATCCATCTCCTTATATATAACCTGGGGCTGACCCACCTGCAGCTCGTAGCCCTCACGACGCATGGTCTCAATGAGCACGGAGAGGTGCAGCACGCCACGACCCGAGACCACCCACTTATCGGTAGAGTCCTCGAAAGGCTCCACACGCAGGGCAAGGTTCTTCTCCAGCTCTTTTTCCAGACGGTCGTTGATGTGACGTGAAGTGACGTATTTTCCTTCCTTGCCAAAGAAGGGAGAGTCATTGATTGTAAAGAGCATCGACATGGTTGGCTCGTCAATGGCGATAGGCGGCAGCGGCTCCGGGTTCTCCAAATCGCAGATGGTGTCGCCAATTTCAAACTTCTCCAGACCAATGACGGCACAGATGTCGCCACACTCCACCTTGTCGGTGCGCACATGACTCATGCCCTCGAAGGTGTGCAGTTCCTTGATTTTCGTCTTCTCCTCACTTCCGTCGCGATGGCAGATAGTTATTTGCTGGCCGTCCTGCAGCGTGCCACGATGGACGCGTCCCACAGCAATACGACCAGTATAGCTGGAGTAGTCGAGCGATGTAATGAGCATCTGCGGCGTGCCCTCCAACTGCTGCGGAGCGGGTATCACCTCAACAATCTTATCTAATAAATAAGTAATGTCTGTTGTGGGCTTGTTGTAGTCCTCACCCATCCAGCCGTTCTTGGCTGAGCCATAGACGACCGGGAAGTCGAGTTGGTCTTCGGTAGCATTCAGTGAGAACATGAGGTCGAACACCATTTCATAGACCTCCTCCGGACGGCAGTTGGGCTTATCCACCTTGTTCACTACCACGATAGGCTTCAGACCAATCTGCAATGCCTTCTGCAGCACGAAACGGGTCTGCGGCATGGGGCCCTCAAACGCATCGACCAGCAGCAGGCAGCCATCGGCCATGTTGAGCACGCGCTCCACCTCGCCGCCGAAGTCCGAGTGTCCCGGAGTGTCAATAATGTTAATCTTCGTACCTTTCCAGTTAATGCTGACATTTTTCGACAAAATGGTAATGCCTCGCTCGCGCTCGAGGTCGTTAGCATCCAAAACTTGACTGCTGAGGTTCTGGCCCTCCCGGAACAGGTTGCCTGCCAGCATCATCTTATCAACCAGGGTTGTCTTGCCGTGGTCAACGTGTGCAATAATTGCAATATTCCTAATATCCTGCATATTTCTTTTACGTAAAATCGGGTGCAAAGGTAGTTATTTTAAATGAGAAATGAGGAATGAGAAATGAGAAATGAAGGTCAAAATCAATAAAAAATGTTAAATAAACAGTTATTGACATTACTTTTTCCCAACTCTCAACGCTCAACTCTCAACTTTTTAGTACCTTTGCAGCCGCATTTGACGAGGTAACCCGCATGTGATGAAGGCGGCAGGCTTCTGAAGAATGTATATTATTAACATTTTATCATCAAAAAACTATGTATTTAGATCAAGCTAAAAAAGCAGAGATTTTCGAGCAGTACGGCAAGAGCGCCACTGACACTGGTTCAGTAGAAAGCCAGGTTGCCCTGTTCACCTATCGTATTTCTCACCTGACAGAGCATCTGAAGAAGAACCGTAAGGACCATGCTACTGCACGCAGCCTCACCATGCTGGTAGGTCGTCGTCGTAAGTTGCTGAAGTATCTTCGTGAGCGCGACATCGAGCGCTACCGTGCTCTTATCAAGGCTCTCGGTCTGCGTAAGTAATACGTCAGAAAATACGAAAACAAGAAAGGTTGTGCTTCAAGGCACAACCTTTTCTATTTCTTCTAACGGTATCATCACGAAGTCCCGTTCATGCATCAGCGGATGGGGAATCCTGAGGTCTGGCTCATCGACCGTCAGGTCGTCATACAGCAGAATGTCAATGTCGATGGGACGGTCAGAATAAGTACGACTTCCGGATTTTCGATTTGTTATTTTCTTTCGCCCCATGTCACGCTCTATCTGTTGCGTCGTTTCCAGCACCTGGCGGGGTGTCTGGTTGGTCTCGCAGAGAATGACGGCATTGAGGAATCTGTGCTCCGACTCGAAGCCCCAGGGTTCTGTCTCTATGAGCGACGACTGGCGGGTCACCTCACCCACCCGCTCGCCTATCAGACGGACAGCCTGGCGGATGTTGCCTTCGCGGTCCCCCAGATTCGTACCCAGGCCCAGAAACACCTTATGCATTTTAGTCATCGAGAATCAGCATGGCATCACCGTAGCAGCCGAACTTGTATTCGTGCTTGAGTGCCAGTTTGTAACCCTCCATCACGATGTCGTAACCGCCAAACGCTGCTGCAGACATCAGCATGGTTGACTCCGGGTGATAGAAGTTGGCCACCATGCTGTTAGCCACTCCGAACTCATAGGGCGGGAAGATGAACTTGTTGGTCCATCCGTCGTACTCCTTCAGCAGGCCGTCAGTACCTACGGCCGTCTCTGTAGCTCGCGCCGTGCTGACGCCTACGGCACAGATATTCCGTCCGTTCTGCTTGGCCTCATTCACAATATTGCAGGCCTCGGCAGAAATAATCATCTGCTCAGAGCTCATCTTATGCTTCGTCAGGTCTTCCACCTCAATGCCCTCGAAGTTGCCTAAGCTGCAATGCACGGTAATGAAGGCAAAGTTCACCCCACGTATTTCCAGGCGCTTGAGCATTTCACGACTGAAGTGCAGGCCTGACGACGGTGCTGTGACGGCTCCCTCGTTCTTGGCATAGATGGTCTGGAAGTTCTCCATGTCTTCGGGTGTAGCGTCACGACGGTCAATGATGTAGCGGGGCAGCGGGGCAGCACCCAGCGCAAACAGCTCCTTCTTGAACTCGTCGTGCGGACAGTCGTAGAGGAACCTCAGCGTACGGCCTCGGCTGGTGGTGTTGTCAATGACCTCAGCCACCATGGGTCCGTCCTCGTCGAAGAAGAGCTTGTTGCCAATGCGAATCTTGCGGGCCGGTTCCACCAACACGTCCCACAGGCGCAGCTCCTCGTTCAGCTCACGCAGCAGGAACACCTCTATCTTCGCATCGGTCTTCTCCTTCGTACCAAACAGACGTGCCGGAAAGACCTTCGTATCATTAAATATAAAGGTGTCGCCTTCGTCAAAGTAGTTGACCAAGTCCCGGAAGATAAGATATTCCTCCGTGTCGTTTCCTTCTGCATCCTTCTTGAACAGGTCAATGGTCTGACTCTTACGGTGAACAACCATCAGACGGCACTCGTCCCGGCGGTACAGTTTGTCAACCGTTCCGTCCTCATTCTCGAAGGCACGGTAAGGCGGTTCCAGCGCCACCAGCTCTTCAGGTAGTTTGAATTTGAATTGTGATAGTTTCATCTATGATATTTTCGATTTACTTATTTTCGATTTACGATTTGCTCATTTCTTCTATTTTCTGCCGTTCTAACCAGGCTGGGAAGTCGTCAATGGTGATGCAGTCTCCGATACGGACATCGCCCACCCTTGTTCGACAGAGGGCCGTCAGGTAGGCACCGCTGCCCAGGGCGTCGCCAATGTCACGCGCCAGCGAGCGGATGTAGGTGCCCTTGCCACAGGTGACGTGTATGGTCAGCAGCATCTGCGCGGCATCAAAGCTCACCACGCTGATCTCGTCAATGTGTATGGTCTTCGCGCTCAGCTCCACCTCACGGCCCTTACGCTTCAGGTCGTAGGCCCGGTCACCGTTGATCTTGCAGGCACTGTAGGCAGGCGGCACCTGCTGGATGTCCCCCTCGAAGAGCCGCAGCTTCTCGTCTATCAGCTCACGGGTGATGTGGGCGGTAGGGAACGTGGCATCTACGTCATGCTCCTTGTCGTAACTGGGAGTCGTAGCCCCAAGCTGAAGCGTTGCCGTGTATTCCTTGGTGTGCAGCTGCAACTGTTCTATTTCTTTCGTCTTCTTTCCCGTGCAGAGTATGAGCACGCCCGTTGCCAGGGGTCCAGCGTGCCGGCATGGCCTATCTTCACCCGTCGCACGCCTATTTTGCGCGACACCCGGGTACGGACGAAGGCCAGCGCTCCAAACGATGTCATGCCGTAGGGCTTATTGATGTATATGAATTCGCCTTGTGTGAAGTTCATTTAATCAACCATCGCTAATGAATGACCCGTCAGCAGCAATATGAGGATGATGCCACCCACAATAATGCGATAATAACCAAAGGCCTTGAAACCGTATTTTGTCAGGAATGCCACAAACCACTTCATGGCCAGCAGGGCAACGACGAAAGCCACCACACAGCCGAGAATGAGCATGGTGATGTTATGCGACGTGGCCCACGCCGCGTCTTCTTTCAGCAGGTCCAGCAGGTCCAGCAGCGTGGCACCTGCCATGGTGGGAACAGCCAGGAAGAAGGAGAACTCTGCCGCGCGCTTGCGTGTCAGCCCCTGCGTCATTCCGCCCACGATGGTAGCCATCGACCGCGACACACCGGGAATGACCGAAAGACACTGGTACAGGCCGATGTTGAAGGCCCGCTTCTCGTTCAGTTTGTTCTCGTCGCTGCCTTTATTGAACAGGCGGTCGCAGAAAAGCATGAATATGCCACCTGCCACCAGCATAATGGCCACTACCAGGACGCTGTCGAGCAGCCAGTCCAGCAGGCCGGATTTCTTGGCCAGCAGTCCGATGACCACAGCGGGAATCACGCCCACTATAAGCAGCCAGTAGAAATAGAACTTGTGCTTCAGCCTCATCAGGAGTGAGCTGCCCTCGGGAGCCGGCGTATGGTCAAACTGGAAGAAGCGCTTCCAATAGAGGCATACCACCGACAAGATGGCACCAAACTGAATGATGAAGGTGAAGGCGTGTACGAAGGGGTCGCCCTGGGGAATGCCCAACAGGTTCTGGGTGATAATCATGTGTCCTGTTGACGAGACGGGCAGAAACTCTGTCAGCCCCTCAACAATGGCAATGATAACCGTCTCAATCCATGTCATGCAACCTCCTCCTTCTTCTCACTTTTTTCCACGGCCTTGTCCTTCGGCTTGCGCATCACGGCATAAATCATCGAGATGAAGCCGAAGAAGCATACCACCGGAGCCACCTTAATGCGGCGCGCGCTGAAAATGTCGGGGTTATACTGTTCTGCCGTCGATCCGGCACCGCTCATCAGCAGGAAGCCAATGACCACAATGACCATTCCAACGGCCAGCAAGATAAAGTTCACTTTATCAAATGCGAAATCTCTTCTATCCATTTCTAACTTTTTAACTTTTTAACCTTTTAACCCTTTAACCTATATCTTATACAGCTCTCCTGCCGTCATGCGCAGGAACCTGTTCACAGCCAAGTAAGCACAAATGGACGTAATGACGATGCCCGACAGCAGCACGGCCACACCCGTAATGGTCAGTTCCTGCCAGCCAATAATGGTGAGCAGATCTGGCTCCTGGGTGTAGAGAGCATAGATGCCGCCCCCCAGAATGAGAATGGCCAGCAGGGCTGCCACGATGCCCACTCCCACGGCACGGCGCAGGAACGGACGGCGAATGAATCCCCACGACGCCCCCACCAGTTTCATGGTGTGAATGAGGAACCGTCGGCTATACACGCTCAGCCGAACGCTGTTGCTGATGAGCGTGAACGACACGAAAATCAGCAGTATGGCCAGCACCAGTAGCGTCACACTGATTCGGCTCAGGTTCGAGTTCACCATGTCTATCAGGTCCTCAGCGTAGCGCACTTCGGCAATTTTCGGTATGTAGAGAATGTCCTTCTTCACCTGCACCACCGAGTCGGTATTGGCGTAAGGCTCCGTCAGCTGTATCTCAAAAATGGCAGGGAAGGGGTTAAAGTCTATAAAGTCCTGCGGGTCCGACCCCATCTCCTCGCTGTTCTCCTTCAGGGCACGCTCCTTGCTGATATAGGTTATCTGCCTCACGTACGGGCGCACCTTCAGCCGGTTGTAGGCAGCTCCACGCTCCTGCTGCGTCATGTTGTCGCCCAGCTCAACGGTCACCGTCAGGTTCTCCTTGACATACGCCGAGAGGTTACGCGCCGTCAGGATGGTGAACACCACCAGCCCCAGCAGCACCAGTACCATAGTAATGCTTATACATAATGTCACAACCTGCAATCCATGGCGGCTGCCGGCAGTTTTTTTCTTCTTTCCCATTATTTCCTCAAGATGTAGTACACCTAATTTCGTGCAAAGGTACGACTTTTTAGTGAAGAATGAAGAATGAAGAATGAAGAATTTGCTGCCGCAAACCGCTTATTTAACGTTTTTTATTGATTGCCTCGCTCATTTCTCATTTCTCATTTCTCATTTCTCATTTTTCTTCGTACCTTTGCAACCACTTATGAGTACCATCATCTACCCCTCGCCCATCTTCGGTCCCGTGCACAGCCGACGACTGGGCATTTCGTTAGGCATTAATCTCATGCCGGCTGACGGAAAAGTGTGCACCTTCGACTGCATCTACTGCGAATGCGGGTTCAACAAAGACTTCCGCCCCACCCTGCCGCGGCCTACACGCCAGCAGGTGGCAACGGCACTCGAAGCCACACTACAGCAGATGCAGCACGAAGGCCAGCTGCCTGACGTGCTGACCTTTGCCGGAAACGGGGAGCCAACGGCTCACCCCCATTTCGCTGAAATCATCAGCGACACCATCCGTCTGCGTAACCAGTATTGCCCCAACGCTAAAGTATCCGTGCTGAGCAATGCCACGCTCCTGCACCGCGAGGCAGTCTTCAACGCCCTTCTGCAAGTTGACAACAACATCCAGAAGCTCGACACCGTGTCACCCGAGTACATCCGCCTCGTTGACCGTCCCACAGGTGCCTACGACGTCCGGTCAGTCATTGAGCGACTCAAAGCCTTCCACGGCCATGTCATCATACAGACCATGTTTATGAAAGGAGTGTGGAGCGTGGAACGTGGAGCGTGGAGTGTCGATAACACGGGCGAAGAATATGTCGGCCCCTGGCTCGACACCATACGTGACATAGCCCCGCAGCAGGTCATGGTCTATACCATAGACCGCGAGACGCCTGCCCACGGACTGCAGAAAGCCACCCACGAAGAACTCGACGCCATACGCGACCGCGTCATTTCACTCGGCATTCCCTGTACAGCGTCATATTAGCCCTATTAGCCCTATAAGCCCCCTATGACCGACGAACAGTTCATGCAACGCGCACTCGACGAGGCTCGCCAGGCACTCCGCGAAGGCGAGATACCCATCGGAGCCGTCGTCGTGTGCAATGACCGTATCATTGCCCGTGCGCACAACCTTACCGAGACACTCTGCGATGTCACTGCCCATGCAGAGATGCAGGCCATCACCTCCGCTGCCAACCTTCTGGGCGGCAAGTATCTTACTGACTGCACCCTCTACGTCACCGTAGAGCCCTGCGCCATGTGTGCCGGCGCCATCGGCTGGGCACAGATTCCCCGCATTGTCTATGGAGCGCCCGACGTGAAGCGAGGCTACTCCCTGCTGGCACCACGAGCACTCCACCCCAAGGCCACCATCATCGGCGGCATACTGGAGGAGGAGTGCCGGCAGCTGATGCAAGACTTCTTCAAAAACAAACGGGGAGGAGGCAGCTAACCTGAAAAGAATAACGTTGAAACTGGTAGTTACCCCGTCGGAAACTGTTGGTTTACGGCAGGGAAACGGGTAGTTTCCCGGGGGGTATCGAGAATTGAGCGGCCGCTGAAAAGTAATTGAACGCCCGCTGAAAAGTATTTGACCGACCGCTGAAAAGTATTTGAACGCCCGCTGAAAACGTTAAAATCTACAAATCCTTTGTTTAAGGTCTTCATCACGGTTCAACGGCAAAGGTACGAAAAAGTGAGCACAATACAAAATAAAACACAAAGTTTTTTTATTATTATTGTCGAACGCAAGTACAACTATTTTCTCACAATTCTTGCTCGTTTCTTATTTATTTTGTATCTTTGTCCCCAAACATCCCTAACAATGAAACAGACAGTATTTACCCTATTAGTCATCATGGCCCTCATAACAGCCTGCAGCAAAAATGACGATGACACAGCACTAAGCATTGACACGGAGGAAATGGTATGTAACGCTGACGTGAGGCAACAGATACTACAGGTGACTACCGACGGCAGCTGGACGGCCGAGAGCAACGTCAACTGGTGTGAGCCCATGAAGAAGAACGGCACAGGCAGCGGACAGCTGCTGCTCTGGGTGAGTCCGAACCTGACCAGAGAGGCACGCCAGGGAACGCTGACCATCACAGCCGGTGGCACGCGGCGCACGGTAAGCCTCAGGCAGCCGGCCTTCAGCGGCAGTCTGGACCAGTATGAATACCACCTGCCCGTGGTGTTCCACGTGCTCTACAATGACGAGGGCGACGAACAACAGTACGTCAGAAAAGGGCATATGGATAAGATTCTGACGGAGGTGAACAAGCTCTATGCCGACAACGACATGCACGTCACCTTCGAATTGGCCAGGTACGACGACAAGGGCGACGAGCTGGAGGAGCGCGGCGTGGTGCGCCACAAGGTGGATTTCGAAGACTATGACCCCAGCCTGTTTCTGGCTAATGACAACGAGGACAACCGCCAGTATGCCCGCTACGCCCAGAACCTGAAGAAGTACATCAATGTCTTTATCTTCCGCTTCGAGCAGACTCTTGAGAACCGTTCGGCCATGGGACTTACCCGCCTGCCCATCATGCCGACGGTGCACCCGATGGACAGTCTGATGACTACTGACGCAGCAAACAACTTTGCCTACGTCAGATCGCCGTGGGGCTGCTGCATTAACAATGAGTTCATCTACGAGTGGCAGGACGATGAGAGCATTAACCCCAACTACATCGTTACAATCATAGCCCACGAACTGGGGCACTACTTAGGACTGCTGCACACGTTCTCTATGGATGAGTGCAACATGGACGATGCCTGTTTCGACACCAACATTTGTGACTACATGAACTATGTAGATTACATTACTGCCTACATCAGGCAAAAGCAGGAAGCAGGAGTGACCACCTTCAGCATTGCTGACCTGGCTCGCCGCAATGACTGTAAGACGGCCGAGGAATACACGGCCCACAACATCATGGACTACGCCTACTGCTACAACGACGAGTTTACGAACCAACAGCGCAAACGCATCCGCCAGGTGCTCTGGTACAGTCCCCTCGTGCCGGGCCCGAAGCTTATTTCGTATGAAACGAGGGGGAACGCCAACGATAACGCTAACGTTAACGCTAACGTTAACCCTAACCCTAACACTCAACGCTCAACACTCAACGCTCCACGCTCAACACTCAACACTCAACGCTCAACACTCAACACTCAACGCTCAACACTCAACGCTCAGACCTGCCCCGCCCTGCCACAAATGGTAAAAGCCAGCAGATAAAAAAAAGCCTCCCCCAGTCGGGGGAGGTTTGTAGGGGGATTAAATCTTACCGATAATTCCTAACTTCGTAGCCTCAATGAACGACACGATGTTACGAATCTCCGGACTGTCGGGTACCTGCTCCTTGATTTGTAAGACTGCGTCGAACACCGACGTGTTGCCGTGGAACACCAGACGGTAGGCATTGGCTATGTGCTTGAGCACCTTCTCATCAATGCCATAAGCCGCACACATGGTGTTGTTCACACCGCCGTACTCAGCACGCTTCGTACAGATAATGTAAGGCGGCACATCCTTGGAGAAGGTACAGCCGACCTGCACCATGGCCCCCTCGCCCACACGGGACTTGGGGTTGGCAATAACGCTGGAGGAGAAAATGACACCGTTGCCAATCTCGCAGTCGCCAGCTATCTTCGTGCCATAGCCGAAGACACACTGGCTTCCCACCTTGGTGTCGTGGGAGATGTGAGCACCCTCCATGAGGAAGTTGTCGTTGCCTATGACGGTCTGACCACCTGTGTGGGTGGCACGGTTGATAACCACGTTCTCACGGATGATGTTGTTGTTGCCGATGATGCACTCCGATTTTTCGCCACGGAACTCGAAGTCCTGCGGCAGCGCACCGATGACGGAGCCTTGGTGCACCTTGTTATGGGCGCCCATGCGAGTTCCGTTAAGTATGCTGACGAAGGGGAAGATGATACATCCGTCACCAATCTCTACGTCGTCTTCGATATAGACGAAGGGGAATATCTTACAATCTTTGCCGATTTTCGCCTTGGGCGATACCTCAGCTCTGGGGCTTATTTCACTTGCCATAATATTATATTTTAAATGAGAAATCTCATTTACATTTCTCATTTCTCATTACTCATTTATAATTTGAACTATTTGCCACCCCCGCCAAGTGCGGTGTAGAGGCTGACGACTGACTGCATCTTCGAGAAGTCGTTTGTAATCTTCTGGAGCTTGGCGTTCAGCAGGTTCTGTTCGGCGGTAAGCACCTCCAGATAGCTGGAGCTGCTGCTGCGATAGAGGGCCTTGGTGTCTTCAACACTCTTTGTCAGCACCTGAATGCGCTCAGCCTCAATCTTGCTGTTGGCATCGTAGGTATTATAGTTGACGAGGGCATTGCTCACCTCGTTGCCAGCAGCGAGAATGGAGTTCTGCCAGGTGTTGAAGGCCTGCTCATACTTAATCTTGCTAACCTTGAGGTTGGCAGTAAGAGCACCACGGGCAAAGATGGGCTGCGTCAGGTTGGCAAACAAATTGGTGAGCCACTTGCCGGGGTTGAAGGCGCCATTACTGTTGGTGAAGGCACCCGTAGCTCCAATGCTGATGGTGGGGTAGAACTGCGAACGGGCTGTCTGCACGTCATGGAAGCAGGATGCCAGCTGCATCTCTGCATTATGCACGTCGGGACGGTTCTGCAGCAGCTGCACGCCGACACCTGTTGCAAACTCAGAGGGCAGCGACTGTGCATCGAGAGTGGTACGGGGAATCTGCTGTCCCTGCTGACCAATAAGGAGGCTGAGGGCGTTCTCCGTAGCGCGAATCTGACGTTTGAAGTCGTTGCCACGTGTCTGAATACTCAGATAGGCAGCCTCGGCACTCTGCACACCCGTGGAACGCACGCGGCCCAGCTGGTGCTGCAGCTTCATCATTTCCCACGTTTCCTTCGACATACGGCTCATCTCGTTGACAATTTCCAGTTGCTTGTCAAGCATGAGGAGTGTATAGTACGAGTTGGCTATGCCACTGATGACCTGGGCACGGACAGCCATCTGGTAGTCTTTCATGCCCAGCATCTTCATCTCTGTAGAACGCTTCTGCGAGAGAACATTGCCAAAGAGATCAAGCGTCCAACTGGCAGTAACGGGCAGCGTGTAAGCCTTTGTGGTCACTGACGGGTCGGTATAGAGCGTCGAGATGGAACCCATGCCATTGTTGGCACCGAACGAGACGGCAGGCAGGAAGGCCAGTTTGGCGGCCTTGAGCATGGTCTCGTACATCTCAACGGTAAGGGCTGCATTCTGCAGGTTGGTATTCTTCTGCAGTCCCTGCTCAATGAGCTGCTGAAGCACAGGGTCAGTGAACACCTGCCGCCAGGGCAGATTGCCAAAGGATGCGGTATCTTGCACGGCCAGCGTGTCAACATCGCTCACAGCGTCACGAATGAGTCCCTGCGCCTCAACGCCGGGGCGCTCATACTTGTTATAGAGTCCGCAGCTGGTGAGCATTAGGCAAAACAGGACCACCAACAGACTCACCCCCTGCCCCTCCCTAAAAGTGAGGGGAGTAATTACTTTGTTATCTTGTTTTCTATTCATATTCTATTCATATCTATTTCTGAATTTCATATTCTACCGGTCTGTGTGCATACTGGGCCAGCTCGGTCGATACATCCTCCAGGTTGTCTTCGTCCTCAAACTTCATGGGACGGAACTTCTCCTGAAGCGACTGGAAGATGACGAACAGGGCGGGAACGACCAGCACCTGCAGCAGCGTACCAATGAGCATACCGCCCACGGCAGCAGCACCCAGCGTCTGGTTACCGTTCTTACCTACACCTGAGGCGAACATCATAGGCAGCAGACCGACAACCATGGCCAGCGACGTCATAAGGATAGGACGCAGACGGGCTGCGGCACCCAGAATGGCTGACCACGTGATGGCCATACCCGTCTCACGGCGCTCAAGGGCGAACTGCACAATCAGAATAGCGTTCTTGGCCAGCAGACCAATCAGCATGATGAGCGAAATCTGCATATAGATGTCGTTGGAGTGGCCGAACATCTGCGTAAAGAGGAAGGCACCTGCCAGTCCGAAAGGTACGGAGAGCAGCACGGCCAGCGGCAGGATATAGGACTCATACTGTGCTGAAAGGATCAGGTAGATGAACATGAAGCAGAGCACAAAGATGAGTGCCGTAGAGTTGCTCGAGGCAGCCTCACTACGGGTCAAGCCTGAATAGTCGTAAGTGTAACCCGTAGGCAGCATAGTGTCTGCCACCTCCTGCACAGCCTTGATGGCCTCACCCGTAGAATAGCCGTTGGCCACAGTGGCCGTAACATTGATAGAGGTGAAGAGGTTGAAGCGGTTAATGTTCGACGGGCCATAGACACGACTCAGGTTACAGAACTCCTTGATGGGCGACATGCCGGCTCCGGTACGTACATATATATTATTAAGTGACTCTTCCGTCATACGCGTTTCAGGTGAGCCCTGCACCATGACACGGTAGAGCTTACCGTAGGCATTGAAGTTCGACGCATACAGACCGCCATAGTAACCCTGCAACGTAGTGAGGATAACGCGTGGCGAGATGCCAGCCTGCTTACACTTAGCCACATCCACGGAAATCATGTACTGCGGATAGTTGGGGTTATAAGAGGTCTGCGCCATCTGAATCTCAGGACGCTTATTGAGTTCAGCCAGATAGTCCTTCACAATGCCGAAGAACCTGGTCAGGTCACCACCCGTACGGTCCTGCATCACCAGCGAAATACCAGAGTTAGCAGAGAAGCCAGGAATCATAGGCGGACCGAAGGCCAGAATCTGTGCATCCTTGATATGGGCTGTCTTAATATAAATTTGTGCCAGCACACCGTCACGCTCCAACGGATTGAGGAAGAAGCGATAGATGAAGTCACCCTGCCAGAGTCCGCTGAGTTTCCACCAGAAACCCTTCTGACGCTCGGCAAACGGCTTCAGCTTGATGATAAAGGTTGCCTGGTCAGAACCGGCACCGGCAATGAAGTTGTAACCCTGAATCTGCTCACGGCTCTGAATGGCAGGGTCAGCAGCCAGGATGCTATCCACCTGGTTGATGATCTGACGGGTACGTGCCACAGACGTAGCAGGAGGCATAGAGACAGTACAGAACAACGTTCCCGTATCCTCATCAGGCACCAGACCTGTCTTAGTGGTCAGCATGGTGCCGGCCAGGACTGCGATGCCGATGATTACCGTCAGAATGATGGCCAACGGCTTACGCACCAGCTTCTCAACAATGCTCTTATACTTATTAGTTGTTGTGGTGAAGGCTGTGTTAAACGATGTATGCATACGGTCGAGCATCGACATCTTACGCGGCTCCCCGTTCTTGTCGTGAGGCTTCAGGAAGATGGCACACAGGGCTGGTGACAGCGTCAGGGCGTTCAGGGCCGAAATGAAGATGCTGACAGCCATCGTCACACCAAACTCACGGTAGAACGTACCACTGGTGCCGCCAATGAACGACACAGGAATGAACACCGAGGCCATCACAAGCGTAATGGAAATAATGGCACCCGAAATCTCGTTCATGGCGTCAATAGAAGCCGTAAGCGACGACTTGTAGCCCATATCGAGCTTGGCATGCACCGCCTCAACCACCACAATGGCATCATCGACCACAATGGCAATGGCCAGTAACAGGGCCGAGAGCACCAGCAGGTTGATGGAGAAGCCAAACACGGAAAGGAAGAAGAACGTACCAATCAGTGATACGGGCACCGCAATCAGCGGAATGAGCGTAGAACGCCAGTCCTGCAGGAAGACGTAGATAACGATGAACACCAGCAGGAGCGTGAAGAACAGGGTGAACACCACCTCCTCAATACTGGCATACAGGAACTCCGTGACATCGTAGTTTATCTTATAGAACATACCCGGCGGCATCAGTTTCTGCTGTTCCTCCAGCTCTGCCTTCACCTGCTTGGCTATCTCGTTGGCGTTAGAACCGGCAATCTGCTGAACCATACCCATCACCGACGGGATGTTGTTGTTCTTCATTGACACCGAGTACTGCTGACCACCCAGTTCTATCTTAGCCACATCCTTCAGCTTCAGCGTGTTACCCTGGGCATCACTGCTGATGATAATGTTGCCAAACTCCTCGGCAGTCTTCAGACGTCCGGTATAGCGCATGGCGTACTCATAAGCCACGTCAGAACGCTCGCCAAAGGTACCAGGGGCAGCCTCGACATTCTGCTCTGCCAAAACGGCTGTGATGTCACTCGGCATCAAGTTGTGCTGTTTCATGACGTCTGGCTTCAGCCAGATACGCATGGAGTATGTCTTCAGACCAGGCGACTGCACGTCACCCACACCCTGAATACGCTTAATGGCCGGAACGATGTTAATGTTGTTATAGTTGGTCAGGAACTCATCGTCATAACGTCCGTCAGACGTCAAGGTAAACATGAGCACCTGTGAAGTCTGACGCTTCATGACCGTCACACCAATCTGCGTTACTTCAGCAGGCAGCAGGGCCAGTGCCTGGCTGACACGGTTCTGCACGTTGACGGCACACATATCAGCATTCATGCCCTGACGGAACAGAATGCTGAGCTGCGCCGAACCTGAAGAAGCTGAAGAAGAGATATAGTCCATGCCCTCTACACCGTTGATGCTCTCTTCAAGTGGCACAACGACAGAGTTCTTCACCGTCTCAGCATCGGCACCAGGATAGCTGGTGAACACTACGACCGTAGGCGGCGCAATATCTGGGTACTGCTCAATAGGCAGCGAAACCAGTCCAATGAAACCCAGAATGACGATGAGAATAGAAATCACCGTCGATAATACCGGGCGTTTGATAAAGGTTGTAAAAGTCATACCAATTTACTATTTGACAATTTACGATTTACAATTTACTTTTTCATTGCTCCAACAATGTCGCCGGCTGACATGGCCTTGGCCTGGTCGTCAATCTTCTGCTGATAGCGCTCTGGCGTAATGGGCACAATCTCCATGCCGTCACTGAGTTTCGTAATACCGTTGGTGACATACTTGTCGCCTACCTTCAGACCACTGGTTACAATATAGTTATTGCCGTCGTTCTGCGGGTCAACAATAATTTCAGTGTACTTCACCTTGTTTCCCTCACCCAGCACATAGACGAACTTCTTGTTCTGAACCTCCGACACGCAGCGTTGCGGAATGATGATGGCATCGGTGTTGACGCGGGGAATAATGATGTTGCCGGAAGCACCGCTCTTCAGCAGGCGCTGGGGGTTGGCAAACGAGGCAATCATCTGTACCGAACCGGTAGCAGCATCAATGACACCGCTCATTTTCGTAATCTTACCTTCTTGCTCGTAGATGGTGCCGTCAGCCAGTTGCAACTTCACTGCAGGCATAGCATTCAGGTCACTGCCGCCACGCTGCATGGCCAGCACATCCTTCTCTGTCATAGAGAAATAAACATCCATCGACGAAATATTTGATACGGTCGTCAGGGCATTCGAGGCACTGACCAACGCACCCTTCTTGAAGGGCAGCGTGCCTACCACACCAGAGGCAGGACTCTTAACGTAGCAGAAGCTCAGTGCTTCCTTAGCTGAAGCCAACGCAGCCTGGGCCTGAGCCAACTGGGCCTTGGCACTCTCATAGGTATTCTGAGCAGACTGCAGTTCAAAGTCACCAATGACCTTGTTCTCATGCAGCTTCTGAGAATTCTCGTAGGTCAGCTTCACCGTATTCAGCTGGGCTGTAGCCGTGTTCACGGCAGCCTGAGCCTGACGGACGGCAGCCTGAGCCGTCTCGTTGTCAATCACAAACAGCAGTTGTCCAGCACCTACCGTCTGGCCTTCCTTCACATTAATCTGCACCAGGAAACCAGAAGCTTTCGGACGTATCTCAACATCTTGAACGCCCTTGATGACTGCGGGATATACGGTCTGCATATCAGCAGTCGAAGTGCCTGCAGCCAATACCGGATACTCGTTGTCACCAAAGTTAGGGCGACCGCCGCCACCGCCGCCGCATGACACTACCATTGCAGCCACAACTGCAACCAATAACATCTTCTTTTTCATAATTTTCATAACTTATTTAATTATTCGAATAATCTTTTCTTCCCGAAAACTTCAAACACCTTTTGCGGTTTTCGGGCTGCAAAGTTACTAAAAATCCCCTATACCTATATATAATATAATCCACATTTAACAATATTTAGGTCAGTGTTTCCTCGATAATGTTGTTTTTTTCCAAAAGTTTCTGTATTTTTGCACCGTGAAACAATAGTTTTAATGAGACCATGGCAACAAAGAAAAAACTCATACCAGGCCGCGATGCCCTCCAGCGCTATCTGGACGAAATCAGCGAAACTCCGCTCTTGAGCGATGCTGAGGAACAACAACTTTCCTTAAGCATACAGCAGGGCGACCGCCTCGCAGCCGACAAGCTGGCAGCAGCCAACCTGCGTTATGTTGTCAGCATTGCCCAACAATACAGACAGCAGACCACAATCAGTATTGACGACCTTGTCAGCGAAGGTAACATCGGACTGATGAAGGCCACCACGAAGTTCGACGCTTCACGTGGAAAACGCTTTGCCACCTTTGCCGCCCCTTACATCAGGCAAGCCATAGAGGATGCCATCAAGAGGGATGACGGACAGCGGACGACAGACAGTGGACTCCGCACAAAGACGCTCTCCACTGATGAGTCACTACCGCTGGGCAGTAACAATAACTTCACATTGCTCAACGTTATTGAGGACAAGGAGGCCACAAGGGCTGACCTTGAGTTGGAGACATCGTCGCTGTCGGAAGATATGGTGAGTGCCATCGACTCCCTGAACGAACGTGAACGTGCCGTCATCGTGCGCTGTTTCGGCATAGGCTGTGAGCGCCTCACCATGGTGGAGGTGGGCATGGAGTTGGGACTGAAGCGCGAACGTGTGCGACAGATTCGCAACAAGGCCTTACGGAAACTCAGACGCCATTAATAAGGTCCAAGAGGGACTTACTCCAACCGGTATTACCGGGCCCCGGCTCGGTTCTTTTAGTTCCTCAATTACCTTTATATTCAGGCTATATGAACAACAAGACTCTGACAAACGTCGCCCTGCGCTATCAGGCTGTCTTCCTCGAAATCCAGCGTGAAAACATCCCCATGCATGCTGAGGCATCAGTGCCCGTCATGGCATTCGTCGCCAGACTGAAAGAGACAGGCTACTGCGTCAGCGAAGAACTGCTGCGTGCACTGGCTACCATTCCCGTTGAACAGCTGGCAGACATTACCACATGCATCAATGATGTGATGGGCATCAATCTCAACTGGGCACCACTGGTGAAAGGCTGGAACGTACCCACGGGTGAGACATGGGCCGATCATTTTCTCACCCTCCTGGCTAACATGTTTGGCGAGGAGGCAGGCTTTAAGGGCGCAACCCTGCCCTGCGGCCATCTGATTCCTGACGGCACCTTCCCCCTGGAGCGCTACAACGGCTGCCCTTTTTGCGGCACACCGTTCCATACGACCGGCTTCGTCTATAAGGGACAAGCCTGCAAGCTGAAGGAGCTGCGTCTCTTCACCATGACGGAAATGGAGCAAGTGTTCCATTCGCTGCTAACCTCAGCCACACCGCTCGATGCCACGCAGAAGGACTCCCTGGAGCAACTGCTGCCGCTGTTCCCCCTGCCTCAAGATGTAAGTATCACCATGAAGGAGACGGCCATGCTCGTCGTCAACCTGTTGGTGGCACAAGGCAAAGCCGCCGAGGCATCAATGCTGCTGAAGACACCCACCGACATTTTGCGTTACCTTTGGTACGAAAAGACGGGCTACGTGCAACTCATTGAGCCGAAGACGCTGGTAGCTCATGCCCGTAAGTTGTATTCGCATTTATGGGAACCACTCGACAAAAGTGAAGATGCCGCCAAGGCCATGAAGCAGAAGTTACAGCTGAAGTATGACCGCCCCACTTGCCAGCGGGTGGCACGTTGGCTGAATGCTGTCCCCATGACTGCCCGACAAGCTGCAGAAAACATGCACCCCAAGCGGGGCATGTGGGTACGCATGATTCGTGCCCTTCGTCTGGGGGAATACTCCCGCAAAAGGGGCTTTGACCATCTGGCTGAGATTCTTGACGTTTTCTACAAGCAGGACTACACCACCTGGCAGGGACGCGTTGACAAAGCCCACAAAGAGAATGATGCAGATGCGACGCTCTTGCTGCTGAAGGATTATCCTGGCCGTTTCGCCCGCTGCCTGTTTGCCACCATGCTGCGCTTTGGCAGCGAACGTGTGCTTAGCGCTTTCTCAGAAATTGCCGACCAGCTGCCTGCCCGATTGCTGCTCTCGTTAGGCAATGCTGCCGATAACTACTTCGACACCGAGGCGACGCGCCTCGCCCGTCCAATCACGGGTGTTACTTATCCCCTTGCGCCCAACAAGCTTTTGGCCCTTTACGATGCCGAAAGCCGCAAGGCAATGGTAGCTGCAGTAACCGAACTCTACAAAGTCTCCATTGCCCAGCGTTTTGCCAACACCCAACACCCATCACCCTCCATTTACATCGACCCCGCACTTTACAACATCCCCGTCAGCGTGGGCGACCGTTCCACAACCATACAGGACACATCGTGCGCCCTCATGGGCACCCGTTTTCCCGTTGAGGGTGATGCCGTACGCCTCTTCCTGCAATGGGGAAAGGGCCTGCATGCTCAGCATTTAGACATGGATCTTAGCTGCCGTATCTCTTTGCCAAACGGCGAAGTGGCTGAGTGTGCCTACTATAACCTGACCTGCGTGGGAGCCAAGCACTCGGGCGACATACGTAGCATTCCCGAAATGGTGGGTACCGCTGAATATATTGAGCTGTCATTGCCTGAACTGCAGGCCGCCGGTGCCAAGTATGCCACCTTTACCTGCAACGCCTACTCCACGGGAGCCCTGTCGCCAAACTTAGTAGTGGGTTGGATGAGTTCTGCCTACCCCATGCAGCTATCAGAGGAAACAGGCGTTGCCTACGACCCCTCCTGTGTGCAGCACATGGTTCGCATCAGCGAGGGCAACCTCTCCAAGGGCTTGGTGTTTGGCGTGCTCGACGTTGCCAAGCGTGAAATCATCTGGCTCGAAATGCCCTTCACCGCCCAAACCCTGCGAGGAGCCGACAGCACTTCGGTGGAAGCCCTGCTCCGCAAGCTCTCCTCCAAGCTCACCATCGGCCAGCTCCTCGACATCAAGGTGCAGGCCCAACACCTCGTCCGCGTCGAAGAAGCCGCTCAAGCCGACGAAGCCTACACCTACGAGTGGGCCCTTAATCCCGCAGAGGTCACCAAACTGCTAAATGGGGATCAGTAAAATGCAAACAAAAGAGCATGATGATTATTAAAACCTGTTCTTGTGATTTCATTCTTCTTGTTCGTAGTAGTACGAATAGTCAATGCCCTTCATGAAGATTTCGCGGTCGTCAATCTGGCTCCAGTCCACACACATTTTCATACGCTTCTTGAAGATAAGGTCAAGCCAGATACGTGTTGAGCGGCCATTGCCTTCCATAATACTTACCTAAACCATAGGTTTGTCCTAACTAAACCATAAGGTTATGAAACACCAACAAGAACCGAAAAGGTTTCCACTGTGGGAACGAGGAGATTGACGGCATTCAAGAAAACACCTACCACCTACCTCTAACGCGCTGAAACCACGATGCACACTGGGTTTCGGGCACGGTAGGTGTTGCCCTAACACCTACCTGACACCTACCTAACACCTACCTCATCACCTACCTACGAAATAAAATGCCGTTTCTCCCCAAGAGAAGTGCCGTTTCTCTCCAAGAGAAGTGGCACTTCTCCTTACTCAAAGTGCCACTTTGCTGTACTAAAAGTGCCGTTTTCACTACCTAAACATGCCACTTAGCCAGCCAAATATGCCACTTTCGCAGTCTAAACCATGCTATTTACGAGCCATTAGTCACCTCATCAGGTAGGTGTTGAGGTAGGTGTTAGGTAGGTCATAGGTAGGTGTTAGGACAACACCTACCGTGCCCGAAACCCAGTGTGCATCGGCATTTCAGACGTTTGGAGGTAGGTGTTTGCAATTTTTGACGAAACTCTGCTTTATTCTATGCAAGCCAGATTGGTCTTGAGCTGCTCAACGGAGCTGGTACCGACAAGGACGGAGGTGACACCCTGCTGCTGGAGCACCCAACGGAGGGCGTTGGCGGCAATGGTGCGGCCCTCGGCCTCAGCCTCTGCCTTCAGCTGACGGAGATAGTCCATCATGTCAGGCGTGAGTCGGTCAGCTGTGAGGAACTTACCTTTCGCCATGCGCGAGTCAGCCGGTATGCCGTCGAGGTAACGGTTGGTGAGCAGACCCTGTGCCAGTGGCGAGAAGGCGATGAAGCCTATGCCCTGCTCGTGGCAGAAGCGGAGTATGCCCTGGTCAATGGGTTCCCGGTTGAGGCGGTTGAGGCGTCCCTGATAGATGAGCAGCGGCACGTCACGCTGGCGCAGATACTCCGTGGCGAACTTCAGCGGCTCCAAGGGCCAGTTGCTGATGCCGACATAGAGGGCCTTGCCGGCACGGACAATGTCAACAAGTGCCTGCAGCGTCTCTTCCATGGGTGTGTCAGGGTCGAAGCGGTGACTGTAGAAGAGGTCCACATAGTCCAGGTGCATGCGTCGGAGGCTCTGGTCGAGGCTGGCCATGAGGTATTTGCGTGAACCGTGGTCGCCGTAGGGTCCGGGCCACATGTCGTAACCGGCCTTGGTAGAGATGAACAGCTCGTCGCGGTAGGGCCGGAAGTCGTCGTCCATGAGCCGGCCCATGGTATCCTCAGCCGAGCCATAGACGGGGCCATAGTTGTTGGCCAGGTCGAAGTGGGTGATGCCGTGGTCGAAGGCGAAGTGCGTAATGGCCCGGCTACGCTCGTAGGGGTCAACACTTCCGAAGTTATGCCAGAAGCCGAGGCTCACTTTGGGTAACAGCACGCCACTGCGTCCACAGCGTGTAAACATGTTCTCTGCGCCATCATAGCGGTGCTCGTCAGCACGGTAAAGTCCTTTTAAGTCCATATTTTTCATTTATTTAAGTTGGGCGTTATAGAGGGGACAGGAGTTACTAAGCCAGCCCCATTTCGCGGGCTTTCTGCTGTAGCAGCTGCATGAGCGGCTCGCGCTCGTTAGGCACCCGGTTGTCGAGCACGGCGTCCTTCAGCGTCTGCTTGAGGATGCCCACCTCACGGCTGGGTTTCAGGTTGAACAGCTGCATAATCTCATTACCGTCGATGACGGGCTGCAGCAGGCGCACATAGTCCTTATCCTTGAGGTCGGCCAGCTTTTCGCGCACCATGCGGAAGTTCTCCAGGAAGATTTTCTTGCGCACCTCGTTCTTACTGGTGATGTCGGCCTCGCAGAGCGTCATCAGGTCATCGATGTCGTCACCCGCATCGTTCAGCAGACGGCGCACGGCGGAGTCGGTCACCTCGTTGTCGGCAATGGCAATGGGGCGCATGTGCAGGTCAACGAGCTTCTGTACGTACTTCATCTTAGCATCCATGGGCAGTGACAACCTACGGAATATCTGGGGCACCATCTTGGCCCCCACGAAGTTATGGTTATGGAACGTCCAGCCAATGGCAGGGTCCCACCGCTTGGTTTTCGTCTTCCCCACGTCGTGCAGCAGGGCGGCCCAGCGCAAGTAAAGTGAATAGTGAATAGTGAATAGTGAAGAATTTGCTTCCGCCACACCTTTAGCGCCAGCCCTCTGACCGGCAGGAGATTCTTCACTCTTCACTCTTAATTCTTCACTCTTAACTACATTCTCTAAAACCTCCAGCGTGTGGTAGAAGTTGTTCTTATGGGCACGGCCGTTCTTCTTCTCCACAATGTCGAGTGCGGCCAGTTCGGGCAGAATGATTTGCAGGAGGCCGGCGCGCTGCAAGTACTCAAAGCCTATGCTGGGGTGCTTGGCCATCATGATTTTGTTCATCTCCACGCCAATGCGCTCTGCACTGACAATCTTGATTCGGTCGGCCATGCGCTGCAGGCCTTCGAACGTCTCGTCCTCTATCTGGAAGTTCAGCTGGGTGGCAAAGCGGATGCAGCGCAGCATGCGCAGCGGGTCGTCAGAAAAGGTGACGTCGGGGTCCAGCGGCGTGGCAATAATGCCGTCCTCGAGGTCTGCCAGTCCGTTGAAGGGGTCAACGAGTTCGCCGAATCGCTTCTTATTCAGGCAGATGGCCATGGCATTGATGGTAAAGTCCCTGCGGTTCTGGTCATCCTCCAGCGTGCCGTCCTCCACAATGGGCTTGCGCGAATCGTGACTGTAGCTCTCACGGCGGGCACCTACGAACTCCACTTCTCTCTCCACTCTTCCCTCTCCACTCTCCACTCTATACTTCACCTGTGCCGTTCCGAAGTTGCGGAACACGCTGAGGTGAGCCCTGCGGCCAAGGCGGCGCTTCAGCTCTTCGGCCACAACAATGCCGCTGCCTACCACCACCACGTCGATATCGTCAGAGGGACGTTCAAGGAAAATGTCACGCACATAGCCTCCCACGACATAGCACTCCAGTCCTAAGTCGTCGGCCACATCACTGATTTTATGGAATATGTCCTGGTCCAGAATCTGAGCCAGTTCTTCGTCACTATACAATTTCATGGTTGCAAAGGTACGAAGAAAAATGAGAAATGAGAAATGAGAAATGAGAAATGAGCGAGGCAATCAATAAAAAAACGTTAAATAAGCGGTTTGCGGTAACAAATTCTTCATTCTTCACTAAAAAAAGTAGTACCTTTGCAAACAGAAACTAAACAAAAACAGAGAATATGAGACAATACGTAAGACTTTGCATGGTATGGCTGCTATCGGCAGCAGCCGTTTGTTCACAGGCCCAGATAACAGCAAATTTCTTTGCCGAAGAGTCGTCGGTCACCTATTACCAACAGGGATGGGACACGGCTGACGAGGCATCGGAATGGACTTACACCAATAACCTTGGCGGAGCCTCAACGTGGCAGCTGACAGACCGTCCGCAGTTCAGCGGGCAGGCCGCCCAGCCCCCCTACTCCACCATCGAGGCTGGCAGCCAGAAGTCGCTGGCCATCATGTATGCTAACAATGACAAGGACGAGACGGCCACATCGCCCACCATTGACATTCGTGAGAACAGCACCGTGGAGTACTACCTTTCGCTATATGCCGTCTGGTATGTCTATGCAGACCTGAAGTTCTACGTCACCGACACCCAGACTGACGAGCGCACACAGTTAGTGAGCACCTTCGCCTGGGCACAGAGCAACGGTTACACGGGACCTAACTGGGAAAAATTTGTGTTCGACCTCAGCCCGTGGGCAGGCAAGAAGGTTACCTTCTCCTTCAACTATGCAGGCGCAGGCGGTGAGAATGTGTTTATCGACGGATTCAAAGTGCGCCAGAGCGACCGTTCCGCAGCATCCACCGTCAACATCTTCTCAGGTACAGAGGTCCACTTCACCGATGCTTCAGAAGGCACGCCCACACAGTGGCAGTGGACCTTTGAAGGCGGCAGCCCCGCCACATCAAGCGAGCAGCACCCCACCGTCACCTATTCCACACCAGGCAGCTACAGCGTCAGCCTGACTGTCAGCGACGGCAACACCAGCGACACTTATACCCGCGAGGCATACATCCACGTCAGCGACATGGCTCCCAAAGCCCTGATTGGCACACCCATTGAGGGCTACCTCTCGCCTTACGCCTACTGCTTCGTACCCACAGGCACTCCGCTGCAGTTCCGTGACTTGTCAACAGGCAACCCCACCCAGTGGCAGTGGACCTTCGAAGGCGGCAGCCCCGCCACATCGAGCGAACAAAACCCCACCGTGGTTTATCAGGAGGCGGGCACCTACGGCCTTTCCCTGAGCGTAAGCAATGCTGCCGGTTCTTCTGAGGACATCCTGTCGAGTGCCTCCATTCAGGCTGGAGGACAGCAGGAGGTATGGAACATTCTGCCGGAAGAAACGGCTTCTGACCAGTTCGGAGCCATTGCCTTAGGCTTCTACGGATATTATGCCGGCACTAACTGGATGGGCATGGAGGCTTTTGCCGAACACTACCATGCGCCGGCCGTGCCAGCAGAGATTGATGCGGTTAACATCTACTTCTACTCTACCACCACGGTGTCGCCGTCAGCTCCCATCACCGTCAGCCTGCGAAAGGAAGCTGCCGACGGCATGCCCGGCGAGACACTGGCAGAGAGCACGCTGACTGCCGGCGAACTGGCCTACGACGCCCACAACGTGGTGCCGACAACCTTTGCCTTCAGTCCTGCAGTTACCGTCAGTGAGCCCTTCTTCGTCGTCGTTAGCGGAATACCCCATACGGACAACGGCTCGGCCACTGACGACATTGCCATCTACTGTATTCGCCGTGCTGACGGAGCACAGACCACCAGCTACCACTACTTAGAGGAATGGGACGACCACTACCAGCCAACAGGAGAATATGCATGGTTCGTAAGCGACGAGCCCATCAGCATGGCCGTTGCGCCCCGATTGCGTTACGTCACTGAGGCAACCGGTATCGCTTTCAACGTCAACGATAACGTCAACGATAACGTCAACGATAACGTCAACGATAACGTCAACGATAACGTCAACACTCAACACCCGTCAACCGACACCTACTACGACCTGCAGGGCCGTCCGGTCAGCAACCCAGCCAAGGGGAGCATCTACATCAGGAATGGAAAGAAAATACTATATAAGAATTAAACTGTATAACTTAATGCTAATTTAAAGATGAAAAAACTGTTACAGACTTTCTTTACGCTGCTGCTATTGACAGTATGCGCTACGGGCTGGGCACAAGACCAGACCTGGAGCTTCGAGTGGAACACAACAAAAGCTAACGGAGGAGTAGGATTCTATAATTTCGGAAGTTCCCGAACCGACAGTCCCACTGCCACTGAGACATTTAATGGTGTAACCTGGACAGCAACATTGGGAGGAGGAGCTACGACCTTTGCCTACACCTCAAGCGGACAATACCTTGGTTATGCCAGCGACCCTGCATCTACTGCCGTTTTAACTACCAGCGGCATCACTGGAACGAAGAAAAAGATTACCGTAACTGCCCGTGGTCAATATGAAGACCAGGGTGTAACGCTTAAAGTAAAAGTAGGCGATATGTACTATCAGTCAGGAGGTGCAGAAACTGTGACTCTCGGAAATACGCTAACACCCTTTGAGTTTACGGCACCAGCTGACGCCTATGCAACAGGCGACATCTCCATTGAGTTTGCACAGCCTGACACACACCAAAGCTATATTATCATTTATAAGATTGAAGTAGTTTATGAAAATACCGGCTCAGAACCTGTAGCGACAGCTCCGGCAGACCCCGTCATAGCCCGTACCGGCTCATCAACCAGCGACTACATGACTGCCGATGAGGACATCGTGATCAGCACAGAGACCGAAGGCGCTACTATCTACTACACAATGGATGCTGCTGACGCCACTACGCCGAAAGACCCAAAGACATCAGACGAGCGCACGGAATACACCGCCCCCATTACTGTTACCAAGTCGGTAAAGATTCGGGCCGTGGCCTTCAAGGACGAACAGTACAGCAACGTGGTGGAGCGCACTTTCTACATGTATAAGAACCCACAACTCGTCTTCGAGGGCAATGCTGACGATGCCACCGTACAAGTGGGCTACGTAGGCATTCCCGTGGCAGTGAGCAACCCCTACAACGTAGGACCTCTGACCTGGAGCTCTGACGATGAGACCATTGCTACCGTTGATGCTGACGGCACCGTGCACGCCTTGAAGGAAGGTCAGACAAACATCAATTTCTACTTCGACGGTGACGATGCCTACTTGGAGATGGGCGGCCGTCTGAAACTCTACGTGGAAGCCGCCACCGAAGAGCCCACCTTCACCGAGGGCAACTACACCTTCACCTGGGACACCAGCCGTACTGAAGGTGGTGAGGGATTCTACAACTTCGGTTCATCATACGTTGATACCAACACACTGACAGCCACCTTGAACGAAGTGAACTGGACGGCAAACCTTGCTGGCGACAATCGTGCTGCGTACACCGCCAACAACGGCCAGGCCTTCGGTGCGGCCACTACTGGTTGCAGTCACGTGGAGTTGCTGACTGACGGTCTGAGCGGCCAGATAACAGAGGTAAAGGTGAAAGCCAAGAAGGGTAGTTCGTCAGCTGACCTGTCGAACGCAGCCCTGAAGGTATCAGTCAATGGCGAAGCCTACCTCAACGGCACAGCGACAGAAGTGCCCCTGACCGCCGACTTCGTGGAGTACTCCTTCAAGCCCGCTGCCACACCACAAGAGGGCACCATCAAAATAGAGGTCAACCAGACGTCAGACACAAAAGTGGTACTCTACTTCAAGAGCATTGCTGTGAACTACCGCATTGAGGAAACCGGCATCAGCGCTCCTACGGCATCAGTAGCAGCCGGCAGCTACGACGAGGCACAGAGCGTGGAACTTAGTGCTGACGAGGGAGCAACCATCTACTTCACTACTGATGGTGCTGACCCCAAGACTTCGGCCACAGCCCAGGAATATACTGCCGCCATCGCCATCACAGAGACAACTACCCTAAAGGCCATTGCCAAACAAGGTGACAAGTACAGCACAGTGGCAGAGTTCAAATACATCATCCGCAAAGACGCTGAACTGTCGTTTGAAAAGTCGGAGATTACCCTCGACTATAGCGACAGCTACTATCAAGGTGTTTGGCTGAACAACCCCCACAACGTGTCACCCATTACCTACACCAGTTCTGACGAGTCGGTTGTGAAGCTGGACGGCTATGCTGACCTGTGGCCCATTGCTCCCGGCGAGGCCACCATTACAGCCACCTTTGCCGGCAACGAGGAATACAAGCCTGCCACGGCCAGCTACAAGGTGACCATCAAGGCACTCGAGCCACTCATTGCACCCACCGTGTCACCGGCCGGAGGCACCTTCGAAGGACCTGTCGAGGTAACCATCACCGCCGGCAGCGACTGGGGCACCCGTGCGCTGACCATTTGGTACTCTACCACAGCAGCCAACGTTGAGGAGATGGAGTCTGACCCAACCATCTGGTGGCCGGAGGGAAACGACTATACCGTCAATAGCAAGACCATCACCATCAGCGAGAGCTGTACCCTCATCGTGGAGACCCGTGGTTACAACTCACTGGTCAGTGAGCCCGTCATTGCCACTTTCACCATTACACCTGCCTCAGGAATCGCCGAACAGCCGTCATTCAACACTCAACACCCGTCAACCGACACCTACTACGACCTGCAGGGACGTCCGGTCAGCAAGGTGAGCAAGGGTGGTGTGTATATTACCAACGGCAAGAAAGTATTTATAAAATAAGGACCTCATGAAGGTAAAGAAAGTGTTTATCGCGCTGGCAGCCGCAGGACTACTGATGACTGCCTGCCAGACGCAGAGTCACCGTGAAGCGCAGGCCATGCTCGACAGTGCACGCATGGCCTGCGATAACCAGCGCTACCAGGAAGCCCTCAACACCATTGAGCGACTGCGTAGCCAGTATCCTGACGAGATAGAGGTGCGCAAGGAGGCACTGAGGCTGTTCCAGGATGCCTCGCTGAAAATGGCGCAGGCCGACCTGGCCCAGACCGACTCCCTGCTGCAAGCGGCCAATGCCCAGTATGAGGCGGCCAACCGAAGGGCCACGGCTAACCGACAGGCACTGAGGGCCACAGAGGCAGAGCTGCACCATGTCAACGAGTTGCGCAAAGTGCGCGACTCGTTGCAGGTGCGCTTCGACATGCAATGTGCTAAGATCAAGTACATACACAAGAAGCAGAAAGAATGAAATGTTAAAAAAAGTATATGGAGAGGAAAAACTCTCAACGCTCAACGCTCAACTCTCAACTTTCAACTTTTTAGTACCTTTGCAGCCGTTATGGCAAATGACTACAACAAAACCAACCTCCAGTTCGAGCAGACCATTGCCGAATGTCGCGCACTTTTCGAGAAGAAACTGCACGACTACGGTGCTTCGTGGCGCATACTGCGTCCCACGGCGCTCACAGACCAGCTGTTCATCAAGGCCAAGCGCATACGTTCACTCGAGATAAAGAAAGAGTCGAAAGTGGGCGAAGGCATCAGACCGGAATTCGTGGCACTCATCAACTACGGCATCGTAGGACTGATACAGCTCAGCCGCGGGTTCAGTGACACGGTAGATGTGAGCAACGAAGAGGCCATGGTGCTCTACGACCAGTTTGCCAAGGAGGCTCTCGAGCTGATGAAGCGCAAGAACCACGACTACGACGAGGCGTGGCGCAGCATGCGTGTAAGCAGCTACACCGACCTGATACTGACCAAGCTTCAGCGCATTAAGGAGATGGAGGACCTGGAGGAGCATACCCTCGTCAGCGAGGGCATAGACTCCAACTACATGGACATCATCAACTATGCCGTGTTTGGAGTCATTAAGTTGAGTGAGCGGTAAGCGATGAGAAAGGTACTCGTTAACATCTGCCGTCTGGTGCTGGCTGTGACGTTCATCCTGTCAGGATTTGTCAAGGCCGTTGACCCACTGGGCACGCAGTACAAGCTGAACGACTACCTCGAAGCCATGCATCTGGGAGACCTGGTGCCGCAGACGGTGACGCTAATGGGCTCTATTGCCCTGTCAACGGTAGAATTCTGCATCGGCATCTTCCTGCTCTTTGTCATATACAGGCGGTTCACATCACGCCTGGCGTTGCTCGTGATGAGCATTATGACGGTACTGACCGTCTGGATTTACATGGCCGACCCAGTGAGCGACTGTGGGTGTTTCGGCGATGCAGTAGTGCTGACCAACGGACAGACGCTACTGAAAAACATTATTCTGCTGGCCTGTGCCGTCATTGTGGCATGGAAACCGCTGGACATGTTGAGGTTCATTTCACACACCAACCAGTGGATTGTCATTAACTACTCGGTGCTGTTCATCCTCTTCGTGGCTGGCTACGCGCTCTACGACCTGCCACAGTTCGACTTCCGCCCCTATCATGTCGGAGCAAACATCAAGGAGGGCATGGAGGTGCCTGAAGGTGCAGAACAGCCACAGTTCGAGACAACGTTCATCATGGAGAAGAACGGCGAGCGACGGGAGTTCGGCATTGACAACTACCCCGACTCCACCTGGACGTACATTGACACCCGAACCGTACAGACCAAGCAGGGCTACGTGCCACCCATTCACGACTTCTCCATCACCACCCCCGAGGGTGAGGAGCTCACAGAGGAGATACTGAACGACAAGGGCTACACGCTGCTGCTCATCTCACCCCATCTGGAAGATGCAGACGACTCACAGTTCGACCTCATCAACCAGATATACGAATATGCCGAGGACAACGACTATCCGTTCTACTGTCTGACGGCGAGTGGCGAACAGGGCATCAGCCGCTGGCGCGACATCACAGGGGCGGAATATCCCTTTGCGCTGACCGACGAGACAACACTGAAAACCATCATACGCAGCAATCCGGGGCTGCTGCTGCTCAAGGACGGCACCGTCATCCGCAAATGGAGCCATAACAGGCTGCCCGACGAATATGCCCTCAACCAGCCGCTCGAGAAGCTGGAACTGGGCCAACTGCCCGAAGACTCCGTACCGGGCAAGATTGTGGTCATACTCCTCTGGTACGTGCTGCCCCTACTGGTACTCACCATTGCCGACCGTCTGTGGGCATGGAGCCGCTGGCTGAAGAAGAAGAAAGAATCAAATAGAGTATATAACTTATTAAAACGTAAAAACATGAGAAAGAAAATTGTTGCAGGCAACTGGAAAATGAACATGAACCTGCAGGATGGTATTGCTCTGGCAAAAGAGCTCAACGAGACACTCAAGGCTGACAAGCCCAACTGTGGTGTAGTTATCTGCACCCCGTTCATTCACCTGGCAAGCATTGCCCAGTTCCTCGACCAGGACATCATTGGTCTGGGTGCTGAGAACTGTGCTGACAAGGAGAAGGGTGCCTTCACCGGTGAGGTAAGCGCCGAGATGGTCAAGTCAACAGGTGCACAGTATGTCATCCTGGGTCACTCTGAGCGTCGTGAGTATTACAAAGAGACTCCCGAGATTCTGAAGGAGAAGGTGCTGTTGGCCCAGAAGAACGACCTGAAGGTTATCTTCTGCATCGGCGAGAGCCTGGAAGAGCGCGAGGCAGGCAAGCAGAACGAGGTAGTAAAGGCAGAGCTCGAAGGAAGCGTCTTCAACCTCTCTGAAGAAGACTTCCGTAAGATTGTCATTGCCTACGAACCCATTTGGGCTATCGGCACTGGTAAGACCGCTACCGCTGAGCAGGCAGAGGAGATTCACGCCTACATCCGCAGCATCATTGCTGAGAAGTACGGACAGGCTGTTGCTGACGACACCACCATTCTCTACGGTGGAAGTTGCAAGGCCAGCAATGCTCCTGAGCTCTTCGCAAAGCCTGACATCGACGGTGGACTCATTGGAGGTGCCAGCCTGAAGGCTGCTGACTTCAAGGGCATCATCGATGCTTGGAAAAAGTAAAAAGGTAAAAAGGTAAAAAAAGTAAAAAGTGAAGGCATGAACACCAACAGAAAGAAACATCGGTTTATTGAGAAGGTATTATGGTTTTTACCTTTTTACCTTTTTACTTTTTTACCTTTCAACACCACTGCACAGACGTTCCTCGACCGGCTGCAACAGCCAGTGGCAGGACAAGGCACCATCACTGTACACCAGGATACGGCCATCAATCAGGTCATTCTCAATCCGCAGAGCACCCTGAAGCCCGAAGACCGTCGTCCCGCTGAAACCTCCCATAACACTCCTACGAGACCTTCGTCAACGGGAACGTCAACGGGAACGGGAACGTCAACGTCAACGTCCACAACAACGTCAACGACAACGTCAACGACAACGACGTCAACGTCACGCCCTGATACCACAACAACCGTCACCACCCCAACCACGGGACGCACCCGCCGAGTGGTCAACGGTTTCAGGATTCAGGCCTTCGCAGGAGGCAACAGTCGTGAAGACCGTAAGAAGGCAGAGCGTACAGCCAATGCCATACGTTCACAGTTGCCCAACGTGCCTGTATCGGCACACTTCTACCCGCCACGCTGGATATGTTACGTAGGTAGCTTCCGCACACACGAAGAAGCCGCACAGATGCTCCGCACGGTGAAGGGCTTGGGCTATAACCAGGCACTCATCGTCAAGGCAAAAGTGACCGTTTACCAATAATATTCATCATTCAAATCTTAATGCTAATAATGACTGACGAACTGGCTCAACATTATCAGGACATCCTCAGACTACTGGGTGAGGATCCCACGCGTGAAGGACTGCTCAAGACCCCCATGCGTGTGGCAAAGGCTATGCAGGTTCTCACACGGGGCTATCAAATGGATGCCCACCAGGTATTGAAAGATGCGCTCTTCAAGGAAGACTATTCGCAAATGGTCATCGTCAAGGACATTGACGTCTTTTCCCTCTGCGAACACCACATGCTGCCCTTCTACGGAAAGGCACACGTGGCTTACATCCCCAACGGCTACATCACCGGACTCTCCAAGATAGCCCGGGTAGTAGATATTTACTCTCACCGCCTGCAAGTACAAGAGCGGCTGACATTACAAATCAAGGAATGTATCCAGCAGACGCTCCACCCGCTCGGCGTGATGGTCGTCATTGAAGCCCGTCACATGTGTATGCAGATGCGCGGAGTGGAAAAGCAGAACGCCATCACCACTACCAGCGACTTCTGCGGTGCCTTTAATCAAGCCAAGACCCGGCAGGAATTTATGAATCTTATACATAATAATCATTAAATTTTCAGAAACTATGCGCCAGACCAACAGAGGAACTTACAACACCGACGAGAACGCAGCAAAGGCGTTCTATCGCAGTGGCTTCGGAAAAGCCGTTATCGCCATAGCCGTCATTATCCTGCTCTGCATCATTGCCTTACTGACGGTTCCTTCCGACAGCCAGATGCTGGCAGAGACCCACGACAACAACTTCCAGTGCATCATTGATAACGACAGCATACAAGGCGATGACCTCGACGACACGGCAGCCAACATCTTCCGCATCGTCACCAGTGCCGACACGACACTTATTGACAAAGAGACACTTGCAGCCTACCACAAGCTCAACAACTTGGAGGTTTACCGCCATGCCCTCTTTGCCACCACCTACGTCCGCAACAACCTTTTCCCCGAGGGCAAACGTGTAGCATTCGGACTCTTCGGAGTCGTCATCCCCACCATTCATTATCAGGACCTGTTGCTCCGCACAGGCCGTCTGCATCGTGACTATGGTGACGGTACCATCCGCAGCACCATCAATTACGGCAGTGATTATATGGGTGAAAATCCGAACTTAGGACCCTATAGGGAAAAGCAATAAAAGCCCTATTCGAGAGACACGGGCAAAGAAAAACGCGAATAAATTTGGCTGTTTCAAAAATTCGTTGTACCTTTGCAGCCGATTTCACAATCGGAGATCCGCTAGCTCAGTTGGTAGAGCACAACACTTTTAATGTTGGGGTCTTGGGTTCGAGCCCCAAGCGGATCACTTTAAGAAATCAGCAAGTAATTGATATTCAATTGCTTGCTGATTTCCTTTTACTCCAAATGCACCACTTTTGCACCACTAAGCTTCTGTTGTAAAGCATTACAATCGCCCTAAACGTCAAGAAAAGGCATATTAACACTTGTTATCACAAGCAAGAAGCGAACTCTTTAGATGACCTTACAGATAACTCTTTTGGCAATCTATAGTTCACTTGATTATCTCCCAATAGCCTAACCTTGTTGAACCAATGCGCCGTATGAACCCTAATTCTTTGAGCCTATTGATATGCTTCTGAACGTTCTTGAGCGAAATGCCTGTCAAGTTAGCCAGATCATTTCTAGTGATATTGGGATTGTCTTTAATATGAGCATATATAGTTTTAGCCGTATCAGACACCCCATTAGGCACCCTATTAGACACCCCTTCGGACACCCCTGCACCGCTTGATTTCGTTGATGGCACAGGCAGCACCAGTTCCACTTCGTCAACATCCAGTTTGTTCAACAGTTGCGGTTCGCCCCAATTGGTTTCCTTCCATGCAGCGATTATCTTTGGGAATCCAGAACCGACATTCTCACCAAAGCCAATCATACGGAGCATATTCTGAATCTTCGGATTTCGAGCCTTAGAGTTCCCACCTCGATAGATGGTCTCTACAGGCAACTTTAGCAGTCCCGGATTACGGAAGCAAAGGCGGTCATCATGTTTCTCTATCCTCAGAATTCCAGCATCCGCCATCAGGTCACAGTGGATTATGGCATTCGTCAAGGCTTCACGCAACGCTTCGGCAGGAATCTCCAGTTTCTCTTCTCTTGTAAAGCCCACTATCTTACCACTGAGGGAAAGATGTTTGAAGAAGAACACCATACCAGCATCAAGCAAAGTGAAGAAGTTGCCATATGCTCGTTGATTGTCGATGAATTCCATCTTGTCGTTGCCACGAAAACGAGCCATGCGAAGCAGGAACTGAGGGAACAGACTTGTATCTCGGAGGAACAATGCAGCAGCAGCATTTTTAAGTTTCCCATTCGTGGTTAGTTCCAGTTTCTCAACAAGGCTTTCCGTAGTTTCCATGAGCGATGACTCAGGCTTCCTACCCCGTTCTACGCCAAGACGAACACCACCACGAATACGCTGTTCCTCCAAATCTGCAATGGTGATGCCTTCGCAAATATGATCTTCCCACTTATTGCGGTTAGATTTGCTGCGCATCAGACGGTCTTCAAAGATTTCCCGAGGCATGACCACTGTCGTATTTTCTATCCGCATATAGGGCTTATTGTCGTATGTAAATGGCGCGTTCCAATAAGAAGGGGCACTCAAATGGATAGCAATAACCTGATAGCCTGGACGATCTGGCACATCAATGTATTCAACAGGCAGGTCTATCAATGGTCCAGTTTTGCTATCTCTCTGGCAATCTCCCTCCGCGTGTTGTCAGTCACCTCCTGCCCCTGAATCTTCAGTGTGGCTGGAGCAATACCAAAGAACAGCCAGCCACCTGCGGTATTAAGAAAGGCACAAGCAGAGTGCATACCATCCTTCAACTCGCCCGTTGTTTTCTTCACTTCCAACGTGCGAGTCTCGTCACCTCGTGAAATATCTTTTACTTCCTCTATTGTCATAATAGCCTTTATTCTTTTATTATATCACAAACTATAATAATACTGTTTAATAAGTCCAGTCATCTTCGCACGACGGGCTTCTAGAAAATCATGATAGTTAGTATAATCCATATCGAGGATAATAGCTGGAATGCAGTTGTCCTCCAAATTCTGGAAGAATTCTGCTTCGGTCTTTATCGCCTTAAAAGATGTATCTTGCGTATCCTTGACAGCGTTGAGAGCTTCATTCAAATACTCTTTAGGGGACTTCTTTCCAATCTTGATATTCAGAGGGGTATCCAAATAAGCATAGTTAGCTACTTGATTATACTCATGCTTATCAAAGCTATTATCTACAAGGTATTGCTTGGGGAATATATGATGAATATCTCCACCAAGATTCACTAGTTCTCCTACTGGTATATGAGATAGCAACGAATCTTTCTTGAAGAAATTCTGTGCTGCAAGGAATACCTGATATGTAGGATTGACAGATGAAACAAAAGTCAGGTTCTGATTTAATTGAACATCCCAAAACGCATCAGAAAGTGTCGCATCTTCGATGGACTTCAATGTTGCTTTTACCCCATTCTCTCCTATTGCACGAATATCTTTAGCAAAGGCACTTTCTGGTGAAGCACTATAACGTCCAGTTAGAACAGAAAGCACATACCATCGCTGCACAAGACTCTTGATTTCATCAACAGGTATTTCTTTCGATTCCTGTAACAGTAAATAAACTGCATAAGCAAAGTCTATAGCCATTACTGAATTCACCAACTTCTTCGAGGTAAAACCTGCAGAACGGATAGCTAACATAAACTGCGAGAAGTTATATCCTTTGATGACATTGTTGATACCTGCCTCCAGTTCATGGTAAGTAGATTCAACAATCTCTTCCTTGAACTCCCGCGTCTCAAAGTCACGTCCAGAAAGCATCGCTACGAGGTCTGCCAACTTCGCTCTCTTACAACGGTGCATAAATGCAACACGCAATACATCGTCGCATTCCGGGTCATATACTGTTTCCTTATCGTCTTTGAGCCACTCCAATTTGTTAAAATAGCCGGATGAAGCAAATGCAGCATCTTTCTCCTTTATCTTGTTATAGAAAGTGCCATCTTTACAAAGGTGAGCGAAATAGTCAACAACCTTACGAAGCGTGTTGCCACCATGTACTTCGTCAGCGGCAATCTTGGACATAACAAAGTCACCTTGACTAAGGGCCGTACCCTTGGAATTGATACGAATAAATATGTCCGTAACGATGTCAATGTCAAGAGAAGCATCTAACTCAATAACACCAATATTGCAATGCTGAAGATTCCTCAAACTGTCAAGTACATTATTCAGCACTTCTTCATCCATATCAGGATTCTCTGATACATATTGACGGATAAACTTAAAACTGCCAAAGTCAGCCTTAAACAATTCTGCAATGTCTGGAATCCAGCGCTTACTCTTTAAGTGTGCTGGTGTCTGGACGGCAAACAATTCTGCGTCGGGATTATCCGAGATTGCCGCAAATGGGTCAAAGGCAATCTTCACTCGTCCCTCACTATAGTCATCAAATACAATATTTTTGCCAGCAATGGCCGTCATCAATGCTGTGATACGCTGCTGACCATCAATAAGCACCTTCTTTCCTTCCGATAATGATCCGTTTTTTAGTTTGACAGAAGGGTTCTTCCATATAATGATATATCCTGTAGGATAGCCTTTATACAGAGAATCCATCAAATCACGCACTTGTGACTTACGCCAAACGAAAGGTCGCTGAATCTCAGGGATAGCAATATCATTAGCCTCTATCAAACCAAGTATCTGACTGATTGCCAGCGGATAGTTATTGTATTTTTGTTTGTCCATATCTTCTTTAATTATTCATTATTCCATCTATTTCCTGCATGATGCGCTCTGTCTGCTGGAGCACATAGATGATATGCTGATAGTGCTTGACATCCTCAAAACCGAGCGTCATGCCCTTTCGGTCTTTGAGCCACTTCTGAGCGGGCTGATAGCCGCCAATATAGAAGTTCCATGCCGATTCTGGCACACCTTCGAAGTATTGCTCTGAGTTTATATAGACACGATTGTCCTGCCAGCGATAGCAATCTACTTGCAGGGTGCCGCTAACGGGGAAGGATATGCCAGTCGAATGAGGCAAATCTTCCATAAGGTGCAACTGTCGTAGTTCTTCGCCCTTTTCCGCTAAGTCACGGAATTTCTCCCAGTCTGTCGGATAAGGTATGCGTGGGAAGTCTATCTTCAGGAATTCTTTGTAACGCTCGCGATACGACGGACTGTGTAGCACGGCATAGATATAATCAAAGAGGTCTTGGGGATAGAGGACACCATTATAATCTGGCGTTGGATTTATGAGCATGTTGTCGTCATAATTCGGGAGGTAGTTCAAACCCTTGGCAATCTTATCATACAAGTCTTTGTTGAAGTTGACAATGCGCTCTTCTTCACCCATGTTCTCTTGGTAAATGTAGAGAGGGAAAACGCTCATGCTATCTGATGAAGAATCCAGAAAATGCCTATCTGATATATGTCTGGAAACAGAACAATACAAAGTGCTTAATTGTCGGTTTTGGGATGTACACAACAATGACAAATTATCTTGTTTCATATTTCTCATCACCTGCTCTCTTGCTCTTTGTACTAACCTTGTGTCATAATAGATATATCGGTTATCAAATGGACGATATGCATACTTTAAGATTAAATCTGTGTTTATATCAGCTATAGTAAACGTTCCCTTGTTCATTTGAATAAGAGTTTTATCATTTCCTGTTGCCACACCTATGCAACTCGTCTTCATTAAATCATCTATACGGAAACCTTTGTCATAGTCCTCTTGCACAGAGAAGTCCTTGGGTACGAAGAAGTACTGAGGCTGCTGCGGGTTAAGCATATTCCATGGAATGGATTGTACCGAGTTAGTATCAAGAAAAAGATACTTTTCTTCTCTTTTACCAAAAAGATCATAATGATATACCTCTGCTGATGTACGTTCTTTGGCTGTTGTCTTTACAAAGATATTGATACTTACACCCTGCATTATATCAAATACATTTTCATCCTTGGAGCCATCTTGGGTTGTCTCCTGCTTACGGCTATTACCATGCAAATCAAGAATGTATATCTTGTCAAACGCACGCATTAATTCCTTGCGCATTTGGCGGTGAATATTTCCATCAATGAACGAGTTGTTAGAGATAAACGCCATTATGCCTTCTCCTTGTCTCTCTATATAATCCTGCCCAAGTCGAATAAACTTAATATAGTCATCAGAGAGTGGCTGAATGTTACGCTCGTTGAGATTCTTCTTATAGTCTGCAATAAGAGCCTTTATCCAATCACCATTATTCTGACTTGAAACGCTATACGGTGGATTACCAATCATCACCATAACAGGATAATCACGTTTGATGACATTGGCCTCCGTTGCTTCACGGCTGAGCCATTGGGCAAAGAGGGTACGAGGCTCATTATTACTTTCTTCGAGAGAATTTGTTAGATAGACATGTAGGCGCTTGTCCGTATTGTGCTGATACCCAGTCTCAGACAGTAGCATATCGAGTTTAATGTGAGCCACTGCATAAGATGCCATCAGAATCTCGAAGCCATTCAGGCGAGGCAACAGATGTTGCTCCACATACTGCTGCCAGATGCCTTGATTATCACGATAGCGATCATAGATTTGGTTCACTACTTCTGCAAGGAAAGTACCTGTACCAGTGGCTGGGTCGAGTATCTGAACACGGTGGAACTTGCGTTTCTCATGCTTCATGCCGTCAGAGGTGCGCTTGTCACGACTCTGCTCCACAGCAACTTCACGTTCTATCATTGAGTAGTCTGCCAATCCTTCAGGCAAGCCAAAATCCTTTTGAAGAATTTCATCTACAGCCCTGACGATAAAGCCCACAACAGGTTGAGGCGTGTACCAGACACCCTTTGATTTGCGAAGTTTTGGATTATATTCAGACAGGAAGTCCTCGTAGAAATGAATCATTGGGTCATGGTGTAGCTTGTCACGGCTGTAACTCGCCATAATCTTCTGCAAGTCAGTAGCCTGGAATACTGTCACTAAATCATCTACTACCCAAGCAATACGCTCGTCAAGGTCGTTGCCTGCCAAATTGTTGAATATCTGGCGTAGGAAAGGATTTGTTTTGGGAATCAAACGTGCAGCCTCTTCACGGCTAAAGTTCTCAGGGGTATCATCGTGCAGACGAGCTGCAAACATACCGTAGGCAATGGTCTGGGCATAGATGTCTGCAAAGTCCGTCGGTTTAAGTTCTTGAATCAGTACATCCTTGAACGCCTGATATTGTCCTCGAAGGTTATCGTTAGCATAACTATCCGTATCGTCATTCATGGCCTGCTCAATGATATTTGCTAACAATCGTGCCTTACCCGCCATCAGTTTAGCCAGACGTGAGGCAGAGGTAACACGCTGGATGGCAGACGCGCCCAAATGCTGAATCATGGAGAGGAATTTGTCCTCGGCTTCTGCAATGCCAACAATCTTGTCACCTTTGACCTCTGCAATCCTCACACTATCCACAAACTCCCCCTGCTCATAAAGGTGGAAGTCCAGATAGTCAGTGAAGATAATGAAGTCGAGAGCCTGCTTATATCGGTCGAACTGTTCCTTATGGGAATTTTTGTTGCGTCCGTCCAAGTCGTTGTCGTTCACATCTTTTGCCTCCACAAAAAACACTGGCAGATGGTCTTTCTCCCGCTGAATAATATAGTCAGGTGCACCACACTCAAAATGGGCTGGCTCATTCGTTACAACCATCTTCGGCAATAGGCTCTGCAACAGGTCTTTCAGTGCCGGGCGATAGGAATGTTCGCGAGCAAGCCCTGTCTTGTACTGCTTGTTCAGTTCGTCAATATATAATTTCAGGCTATTTACGTCTTGCATATTGTTCGAATTTATAGTTTGGGGGTAAAGTTAATGAAAAATCTTCAATCAAAATAGTATTTACTTGTTTTTTAGAGTTTATTAAGCCTATCATAGCAAAGAGGATGTGTCAAAAACTTCGTATTTTGTTTTGCATTCTTCTCACTTATTCGTACTTTGACCTGCGGTCGAAGGTACTTCCGCTCGAAAGTAAAAAAGAAAAAAAACATTTTTCTTTTTGTACTTTTCTCACTTATTCGTACCTTTGTCGGCAGAATGACGAGTTTCCAGATTATTCATATTGAAGAGACGGACTCCACCAATCGGTGGGTTAAGTCCTGACTTCGGTGATGCGTCACCCTGTCTTTTGATGAGACAACCGAGCCAAGATACTCCTTTTTAGAACGAACCCTACAATGATCTTACGTTTCGACGACAGAGAACCGTAATATT
>Ga0256404_1001498_pt1 | contig 56043 bp, 53 predicted proteins | sample RumenRJG_01DNA_FD_185990 | JGI IMG/M metagenome (GOLD analysis project Ga0256404, IMG submission 185990) | Bovine rumen microbial communities from Lethbridge, Alberta, Canada - RJG_01 | ecosystem: Host-associated > Mammals > Digestive system > Stomach > Rumen | place: Canada: Alberta | collected... | reverse complement strand
TATCGTAGAAAAGAATTAAAAAAAAGAGTGGAAATTTGATTTTGTAAGGAAAATCATTTATCTTTACACCAAAATAGAATTCAGAAAAATCTACAATCTAAAATAGAATCAAAAATGTTGGAAGGAAAATTGACGCGTTCATTAAGAATGGGACTTTTAGCCGCATTGTTGCTGACAGTAGCTCCCCTCAAGGCTGAAAAGGTGTTCACGGTGACACCCAGTACATTTGCATCCAGTCTGAAAAAAGCGATGAAGGCTTTCAATGGCCAGCGAGAAGATGTGACCATAATCTTCCAAGACGGTGTCTATACACTGGATGCACCGCTGCTGTTGAACTTGACTTCTAAAAACGGAAAAGGAGGACGACTGACACTGAAAGCCGCAGAAGGAGCCAAACCTATACTCTCGGGAGGAAAACGGATTTCTAACTGGACACAAGTGGCAGGACGACTTTGGAAAACTGATTTCAGCTATGACCAGAAGCTTCGACAGCTCTTCGTGAACGGACAACGGGCACGAATGGCACAGGCCTCCATACAAAGTCAGGGTTGCGGAAAGATTGAGAATATCGCTATCAGCGGACAGGAGTCTTGGGCTTTCGGAGCAGGAACCGGAGTAGATGCCATCAAACTGAAGATGAATCCCGAACTGCATCTCTTCAAGAATGCAGAGGACGTGGAACTGGTACAGAACAAGGTGTGGACAGAAAAGATTCTCTGTGTGAGGGATCTTGACAAATGGGGAGACACGCTGATTGTGAAACTCCAGCAACCAGCAGGAGCTATTCTGAACTCTATGGCTTGGGCTGGAAAATTTGACTATGAAAAACTGTTCTTCGTGCGTAACGCCTATGAATTGTTGGACGAACCTGGTGAATTCTATTTTGACCGTAAAGCTCAGACCCTTTACTACATGGCACGCAATGGGGAAGATATGCGAAAGGCTGAAATTGTGGCTCCCATCACGGAAGGACTCATCCGCATTCACGGTAAATCGATTTCCGAAAGAGTGGAGAACATCACTTTGCAGGGACTTACCTTCCAGCATGACGCATGGAATCTGATGGAAGTGGAAGGCTCTCGCGGTTTCGGAGGCATACAAAGTCTGGGACTTGCCGTGAAATATATTCCCGACGGCAACTGGCATCCTACGAAATACAACAGCAGCGACACGCCCATGGGTACCATAGATGTTCAGAATGCTACTGGCATTCGGATTATAAGGTGCCGTTTTGAACATCTGGGCTCTGCATCTGCCGTTACACTCCTGAATGATGTATGTGGCAGTGAAGTGACGGGATACTTCTTCAACGACCTTTTGGGAAACAGCGTTACCGTGGGACATCCGCAACATTATGAAATAGGTGACGGTGAAGGACGCTATTCTCCTTCAGTAGAGGGCGTTTGCCATGATATTGTTATCAGCAACAACTACGTGAGAAATGTTTGTTTGGATTTCCGACAGGCAGAAGCCATGGTGGGATTTTTCGTAAACGGTGTACGTTTCTTGCGAAACGACATCCAGGGAGTTCCCTATGGTGCTATTGCCTTAGGCTGGTGGTGGGGAAACGCCAAGATTCCAGAGTCTAAGGTAGCCGGTAATAATGTCATAAGCTTCAACCGTTTAGGCAATACGCATCAGCTACTCTCTGACGGGGGTATCGTCTATATGCTGGGTCGTCAGCCTGGGTCTGTGATGGAAGGTAATTATCTGTTTCGCGGCCCACGTTGCATCTATCCTGACGATGGTTCATCAGGATGGTATATTCACGATAATGTAGTACGTTCAAGAGGTGGACAACTGTGGTTGCATATTGATTCCGACCGTGATTACGACATCCGTATCTCACATAACTATGTCAATGTGAACACTTTGGCCAACAGTGGTGTGAATACACCTGTGGAAGACACACAGGTGTTCCGAAACCGCGACTTCAACGATGAGGCCAAGGCAATCATGGATGCATCAGGTATCGAAGCTGCCTTTCAGGACATCATTCCTGCGGAAGAGCCTGCACCTATCAGCATTATACCGCAATTTAAAATCAGCAAGTGGTAACGGCCTCACCAAAAAGGGTGGCACTGGTACTGCCGGTGATGCGAACGATGACGCGTTCACCAATATGATGGCCTGCTTTAGGGAAAACGACCATCTTATTCTGTTCTGTACGGCCGCAAAGTTGTTCACGGCTACGCTTGGAGAAACCTTCTACGAGCACCTCAAACTCCTTACCTTCGTCCTCGCGATTGCGCTGGGCGGAAATTTCCGTCTGTAAATGAATGAGTTCGTTGAGTCGGCGGATTTTCTCTTCCTCTGGAACATTGTCGGGAAGATGGCGGGCAGCATAGGTTCCGGGACGCTCAGAATATTTGAACATAAAAGCGGAATCAAAACGCACTTCACGTACCAGTGAGAGCGTCTGCTGGAAATCTTCCTCTGTCTCATCGTGATAACCGACAAAGATATCGGTAGAGATACCACAACCGGGGATGATACGACGAATAGCGGCAATTTTTTCAAGATAGTCCTCGCGGGTATATTTGCGGTTCATCAGTTTTAGCGTACGGTTGGAACCACTCTGTGCGGGGAAATGAATATGGCGGCAGAGATTAGGTTCCTCTGCAATGGCATGGAGGATATCCTCCGTCATATCCTCGGGATTGGAAGTGGTGAAACGCACACGCATCTCAGGCACTTCGCGGGCAACAAGACGTAACAATTCAGCAAAACTACTTGCCCCTTGCTCCTTGCTTCTTGCACCTAATCCATAGCTATTGACATTCTGACCCAAAAGTGTGACTTCCTTGAAACCACGGTCACGAAGATCGCGAACTTCTCTGAGAATGCTTTCCACATCACGACTACGCTCACGTCCACGGGTGAAAGGCACAATGCAATAGTGGCAAAAGTTATTACAACCACGCATAATGCTGACAAAACCTCCAATCTTATGACCCAATCCTATCCGCTGCGGTACAACGTCACGATAGGTCTCCGTCGTAGAAAGTTCCACGTTAATGGCCTTATGGCCAAGTTCTGCCTGTGCTATGAGATCAGGAAGTGAGAGATAGGCATCAGGTCCCGCCACCAGATCACAGTGATGGTTTTCAAGCAAATCTTCCTTAACGCGTTCCGCCATACAGCCAAGAACGCCAATGATTAAGCCTGCGGATTCTTTCTCTCTCTTTGTGCGCAGGGCAGCCAATTCATCTAAACGATGATATATTTTCTGTTCAGCATTGTCGCGCACCGAACAGGTATTGAGGAAGACAGCATCGGCCTCTTCTATCTTCTCACAAAGCTCATATCCTGCCATCTGCATTACGGAGGCGACTACTTCTGAGTCGGCTACGTTCATCTGACATCCGTATGTTTCTATGAATAACTTTTTCATGGGTGCAAAAGTAGTAAAAAGTAAAAAGGTAAAAAAGTAAAAAGGTAAAAAAATAAACACTTACGAAAAATATTAGTAAAAAGTAAAATAATTAAAAGGTAAAAAAGTAGTAAAAAGGTAAAAAGGCAATTAATTCTTCATTCTTCACTCTTCACTCTTCACTAATTTTTGTATCTTTGCAGCCGATGAGAAAACTGGCATTCATACTGCTGTTCCTGCCTGTGTTTTGCTGGGCGCAAACGAACAATCCTGTCTATGGAAACCCTGAGGACAAAGAGGTTGACATGGATAATCCTACGTTTGTGCCAATGGTCAAAGTGAGTAAGGTGCTACACGAAGGCGACAGCATCCCGTATCTGGAATTCAATGACGTTTATGTCTATCCGAAACCAGTTTTCAAGAATGCCAGACAACAGGCGAAATACAACCGACTGGTTTACAACGTGAAAAAGGTGCTGCCTATAGCCAAGGAGGCTAACCAGATTATCATAGAAACCTATGAGTACCTGCAAACGTTACCCGATAAAAAAGCCAAGGAGGAGCACATGAAACGGGTAGAAAAGGATATCAAGCTACGCTATACACCACGCATGAAAAAACTTTCCTACAGTCAGGGTAAGTTGCTGATTAAACTGATAAACCGTGAGTGTAATGCTTCCAGCTATAACCTGATACAAGCCTTCTTGGGACCCATACGTGCCGGATTCTACCAAGCCTTTGCTTGGACATTCGGTGCTTCCCTGATGAAAACCTACGATCCTGAAGGCGTTGACCGACTTACCGAGCGTGTTGTTCGGCAAGTGGAAGCAGGACAGTTATAACGAAAACGAAAACAGTAAAGTTTTCGTTTTCGTCTTCGTTTTCATTATTATTTTTCGCTGAAAAGCACCTGAATGACAGTCTGGCCTACAGCCTGAAGCGTGTTCTTGTCGATATGATCCATATCGTCGATGGCCGTATGCCAAGTGGGACCGAAAGAACTCTGGTGACAATCGGGATAATATGGTATGATGTCGATACAGGGGATTTTGGCCACTTCGTTCACGGGAACATGGTCGTCGGTGATGCCCCCGTTAGCATCATCGGGGAACATACTGCCATAGCCCACCACCTTGGCGGCAGCCCAAACCTTGTTTACAATATTTTGAGCATACTGTCGGGAAATACCTTCCTGATAGAAACGCGCTCCCTGACCACCCACCATATCGAGAAGAATACCATAACGATAGGTTGCTGCAGAATCCTGTTCAGCATATTGCTGTGCCCAATACTGTGCTCCTAAAGCCCAAGGATTACCATTCACCTGAGTGGTTGTATCCCATTGTGGCGTACCCCAGTCTTCAGCATCAAAACAAATGAAATCAACACCCACTTGCAGAGAATCTGCTTTCTGGAGCAATCGTGCTATCTCCAGCATCACGGCCACACCCGAAGCACCATCATTTGCAGCCATCACTGGCTTGTGCCAATTGGCGGAATCCGGGTCGTTGTCAGCCCATGGACGACTATCCCAGTGAGCACAGAGAAGAATCAGCCCCCCTTTTGTTCCTTCTTGAGATGAAACTCCCATGGATGATGGACGATAGCTTGCAATAATATTCTTGCTCTTGAGAGCCGTGCCATCATAGCCTGTCAGCATAGCATCCTGCGTAGTCACCTTACAACCGAACTGTTCGAACTTACTTACAATCCATTGGGCGCACTTTTCGTGAGCATCACTATTCATGGAGCGGGGGCCAAACTCGCATTGAGCCTGACAATAGGCAAAGGCAGAATCAGCCACAAAGACAGGCCCTACAGGAACCAATGATACAGAAGGAGAAGATGAAGCCTGCTTGCTCTTACAAGCGGAAAGCAAGATTATAGAACACAACGCAACAAAGACACAAAATTTTTTCATTCTCTTTTCCCAATATTAATAACTATCTACCATAAACCTTCAACTATCAACCTTCAATCCTAACACCCTGTACTTGCGTCATCACACGCAGCCAGTTGCCACCCCAGATTTTCTGAATGTCGCGCTCACTATAATGGCGACGAAGCAACTGAAGGGTAAACTGGATAGCTTCGGAAGCATCCGCATACCCTCGCACACCGCCGTCTCCATCAAAATCGGTACCTATACCCACATGGTCGATACCCATCACATCGATGGCATGCTCCAAATGATTAATGGCGTCGATAATCGTTGCTTCTCCTTCTTTGCGGAGAAAGCCGTGATAGAGTGTGGTATGGGCGACACCACCCGCCTGAGCCAAAGCACGGAGCTGGTCATCGGTCAGATTACGAGGATGATCACAAAGGGCGCGGCAATTGCTATGGCTGCACACGATGGGTGTGCTGGAAATCTGCAAGGCATCATAGAAACTCTTCTCATTAGCATGGGAGAGGTCCACCATCAGGCCATTGCGGTTCATTTCCTGTATAACTTTTTCACCAAACTGACTGACGCCATTGTGAGTGTTGCAGCCGCGGGCAGAATCGCAAATATCATTATCGCCATTATGACAAAGCGTGATATAAACAACGCCGCGCTGGGCGAAATATTTTACGTTCTGAATATCATGTCCCAGTGCGAGACCGTTTTCAATGCCAAGCATTATGCTTCGACGACCCTTACGCTGGTCTTCATAAAGATCCTGTGGCGTACGGGCAATACTTAGATTACGGCTGTTACTTCTGACAATATCTTCTATTTTATCAAAAATGGCATTGGCATAGGCTGTAGGGGTGATGGAAGCTGGTGACTGGGCATTTGTTGACGGTTGCATCCAACTGGTGTCCACCTTCTGTGAGAAACTTTCCCCAATCTTGGGCTGGGGCAGATAGGCGACCATGGTAACTGCCTGCTGACGGCCTTCCTTCATCTTATGCATATCCACAAGGATACGGGGATCACGCTGGTCGAAATGAATACCCTGCGGGAAGAACATCGGCGTGTCACAATGCGTATCAAGTGTGATGATACGCTGGTGAATGGTCTTTGCATGCTGGAACTCCGTAGCTTTACGAACCAGCCATTTGAAGATGGGAAGTCCACTGTCAAGCCATTCAGGATGCCATTGCACACCCAGGATGCTCTTCTGTTCCGTACTCTCCATAGCCTCCACCGTTCCGTCAGGTGCTGTGGCTGTCACCCAGAAATGCTGTCCGGGGTCACTCACCGCCTGATGATGGAAAGAATTGACCAGAATATTCTGCGTGCCATAGAGACGGTAAATCTCACTATTTCGGTGAAGTGTCACACTATGCGTCACTTCCCCGCGGTCAGCATCCTGTGAATGTTTGATGGTCGGTGAGGCAATGTCCTGTGCCACATGTCCGTCGAGTGCTGTGGCCAGCGTCTGAATGCCACGACATATACCAAGCATAGGAATCTGACGGTTGTAAGCCAATCGGGTGATAAGCAATTCCGGCAAATCCCGTTTACTGTTGATATTATGCAATCGGGGTGAGGGTTCCTCACCACTCCATAGCGGATTATAGTCACCACCGCCAGAAAGAATCAAACCATCGAGACTTTCCAGCGTACCCACAAGCACATGCCGGTCACTGACAGGAGGAATGATAAGAGGAATACCGCCCGCTTCTATCACCTTATTATAATAAGCATAGCGCAGCGTGGCATCCATACCCTCATAATTGGACGTGATACCAATGAGCGGCCTCCAATCACCCTCAGGGTATTGCTGATAGATGTCGTCGAGATGATGCTGAAGACTAAAAGAATCCATTTCCGTTAAAGATACTTCTTACTGAAAATAAAAAACCCCTCCAAAGCTTTAGAGGGGATTATCTGTATTTTGTCCTTACTCTGTGGCTATGGGAATCTCGCGGCGTACACTCTGTTCAAGAGAAATAAGCGTCTCTGTAGCCACCACACCGGGGATATCCTGCAACTGATTGTTAAGCAGATCCATTAACTGTTCATTGTCGCGGGCATAAAGTTTCACGAGCATCGTATAGGGACCCGTAGTGAAATGACATTCCACAATCTCAGGAATGTGCACTAAGCGTTCCACCACCTGCTTGTACATAGAGCCACGCTCAAGGGTGATGCCCACATAAGTACAAGTGCTGTAGCCCAATGATTTGGGATTCACATCGAAACCAGAGCCCGTGATGACGCCGTCATCGATTAAATGCTGCACACGCTGATGGATAGCGGCACGCGATACACCACACTCCGCTGCCACATCCTTGAAAGGGATTCGGGCATTTTTAGACAAGATTTTTAAAATCTTTCTGTCCAGATTGTCTATTTTCTCCATTACTTGGATATTTCCTTTTTGTTAAAAATTTGTTGTAATCGTGACAAAAATAGGAATAAAAAATGAAATACGCAACATTTTGATAGGAAAAGTTGCGTATTTCATGAAAAAACGTTCAAAAAAGGTCTATTTCTTCTTATTAACGACCTTTTTTTTGGCTGTTACAGGTTTGGCTGCAGGTTTGGCTTCTTCCTTCTTTTTTTCCACTACAGGTTTCTCTATATCGAGCAGTTCCACTGTGAAAATCAAAGCAGAATAAGGCTTGATATCTTGTCCGGCACCACGCTCACCATAGGCAAGTTCATAGGGGATATAAAGCTCCCATTTACTGCCAACAGGCATCATGGTAAGGGCTTCTGTCCAGCCCTTTATTACCTGATTGGCCTTAAACTTCGTTGGTTCTCCGCGCTTGTAGCTGCTGTCAAAAACCTTACCGTTAACAAGACGTCCCTCGTAATTAACTTTCACCTCATCTGTAGCTGTAGGAATAGCACCCGTTCCTTGAGTCAATACTTTATACTGCAAACCTGAAGCTATGGTCTTCACACCTTCCTTGGAGGCATTGGCAGCCAGGAAATCCACGCCTTCCTTTTTCAAGGCATTCACACGATGGTCGCTGAAGAACTGTTCAGCAGCTTCCTGATTAAAATGTGTCGTATCTTTCTGCAATGCGGCAATAAAACCCTGCTGGAACATTTGGGCTTGGATAGAATCGGGAGTTCCCTTGAAATCATCCTCAGCATTGGGCAGCATACGCTCGTTGACCATCTGTGCAATCTGCATACCAGCCATGCGGGCTTTCTGCTGTGGGTCCGTACCTAATTTCATCGCCTCCTTAAAACCGGAAATGAAATCATCCATGAAAACCTCATCAAACTGATACTGCTGCTTCAGGTAGGGTATCAATCCATTTGTCATGGCTACACCAGCTGCATAACTGACAGAGTCACTGGAAGAAACAATGGCAACAGGCTGTTCAACCACTTCCTGCACAACCTCAGCCTTCTTCTTTTTCTTGTCTTTCTTACCGGCATCCACCGTTAAGAAAGAGGCACTCACCACAAGGGCAAGTGCCAATATAAAGAATCTCTTCATAAGGGATTATTTGTTAATACCTAAGAGTTCAATCTTGAAGATCAGTGCCGAGAAAGGCTTGATCTGACCCTGCTCACGTGCTCCGTAAGCCTTCTCCTGAGGAATGACAACCTCCCAAACAGAACCAACAGGCATGTGAGTGAGAGCCTCTGTCCAACCAGGAATCACCTGATTAGCACGAAGTTCCACCGGCTGCTTGCGCTGGTAGCTGCTATCGAAGACCTTACCATCGATGGTCTTTCCTTCATACTGAACCTTTACCATGCTGGTATCAGTAGGAATCTCACCAGCACCTTCCTTGATAACCTTATAGAGCACACCGTCCTTCAGTTCCTTCACGTCCTTACCCTTCTTATAATTGGCCAGGTACTTCTCACCAGCCTCCTTGTTAGGACCATACTGCTTCTCCATAGTCTTAGCCTTAATCTGCTCCATCTTTGTCTGGGCGACCTGCTGAGCTTGTTCCATAGTCATCAAACCCTTGGCACCTGTTGTTCCGCTTACGAAACCTGCCATAAAGTTTTTCAGGGATATTGTCTGGGTGGAATCATTGCCGAACACCTCGTGGTTGATGCCCTTGACCATCTGATTACCAATCTGCTGTCCAATTTGGATACCAGCATAATAAGCAGACTGCTTCTTGTCATCACCGGCGTTTGCACCTTCGTTCAAACCCTTGATGAAATCATCCATGTAAGCAGTGTCCACGCCGAGACGCTGTACGAGATACTCTTTCAGACCCTGAGTCTGTGCCATACCGATAGCATAGCTCATCGTGTCAATGTCATTTTTAAGATTGGCCTTAGGGGTGCCATTGCCGCAAGCAGTAAAAGATGCGACTGCAATAGCCATAGCGGCTAAGATTGTTAACTTTTTCATTTTGCTTTTTTATTATAATCCTTAATCTTTCGTTCACTCTAATTACATAACCTCTATCAACTCCACGTCGAAGATGAGAGCAGCATAGGGAGGAATGCTTGCTCCTGCACCGCTGGGACCATAGCCCAGGAGATAGGGAATAAAGAAGCGGGTCTTACCACCTTCTTTCATCAGCTGCAGACCTTCTGTCCAACCGGCAATCACCTGTTGCAGACCAAAGACTGCGGGCTCACCGCGCTGTACACTGCTGTCGAACACTGTCCCGTCGATGAGGAATCCTTCATAGTGGCACTTCACACGGTCAGTAGCCTTAGGTGCCTTACCATTTCCTTCCTTCAATACGATATACTGCAGACCGCTCTTAGTGGTGATAACGCCTTCCTTTTGGGCATTCTGCGCCAGGAATTTCTCACCTTCTTCTTTTGCTGCACGGCCTTTCTGTTCACGTTCCTTTGTCAGTTTCTCCTCCTGCTTCTGGAAATAACTCTGAACGGTCATCTGTGCCTCACGGTGATCCACTTTCAGCTTATTTCCATCCAATACGTCCTTGATTGCTTGCGTAAAATCCTCAATGCTTAGGCCTTCGATATTCATCTGCTTCAACTGCTGACCGATACCGAGACCCAAACCGTAACTCAATTTGTCCATTTTTTAGTATACTAAAATTAAAATTCGCGGCAAAGGTAAGGAAAATCTTTGAAAAATAGTGGGTAATTCAGAGAAAAGTTGTAATTTTGTACATTATTAATATAAGTGCTATGAAGAAGATAGTCGTTTTAACTGGTGCCGGTATGTCCGTGGAAAGTGGACTAAGCACCTTTCGGGATGCCGATGGATTATGGGAGAACTATCCTGTGAGCCGTGTGGCTACACACGAAGGATGGGAGCGAGACCCAGAATACGTGAATGCTTTCTACAATATGCTTCGTACAAAGTATACCGATGTTCAGCCCAATGAGGGACACCGGCTGGTTGCCAAACTGGAGGAACAATATGAGGTGACTGTGGTCACTCAGAACGTAGACAACCTCCATGAGGTGGCAGGTTCCACAAAAGTGGTGCATCTGCATGGTGAACTGATGAAGGGTTGTTCCAGTTGGGACGTGGACAATCCCCGCTATCATGTGCAACTGGGAGGCGACAAACTGACTATCGAGCCTGGTGAGAAAGCTGGTGACGGTTCACTGCTTCGTCCGTTCATTGTGTTTTTCGGTGAAGCTGTTCCTAATATTACCATCGCTGCAGAGGAAGTTTCAAGGGCCGACATCCTCATTGTCATTGGCACTTCCTTAGTGGTATATCCAGCAGCCGGACTGCTTCACTATGCCCGTCCAGGAATACCCGTATATCTCATCGATCCAAATCCTTCTGTCGGTGCCAGCTTTAAGAATGTAACTCATATCCAGAAAGGCGGCTCTGAAGGTATGAAGGAATTATCCGCCTTGCTGATGAAATAGTCATGGTAGGAACGATGAAAATGGATCGCAAGAGCCTCTACAAAGAAGTTCGCGATTATGTGATGATTACCATTGCGATGCTCTCTTATTGCATCGGATGGACGGTTTTTCTATTACCCAATAATATCACGACGGGCGGTGTGCCAGGTATCTCCTCAATTATTTTCTGGGGTGCAGGCATTCCTGTACAATTAACCTATTTCGGCATCAATGCCATATTGATGATCATGGCCTTGCGTACGCTGGGACTGAAGTTCTGTATCAAGACCATCTATGGCATCTTGGTGCTCACCTTCGCCTTGGATGTGGCGCAACGGATGATGGGTGATACCCATCTGCTCAGCGACCAACCTTTCATGGCAGCCGTTATTGGTGCCGCTTTCTGCGGATGCGGTGTTGGACTTGGCCTATCGAGCAACGGCTCTACAGGCGGCACGGATATTGTTGCAGCTATCATCAATAAGTACCGGGATATTTCGCTGGGTCGCGTCATTTTGATATGTGACTTGATCATTATCTCATGCAGCTATTTTGTATTGCACGACTGGGAGCGCGTTATATACGGTTATGTTGTGCTGATCATAACGAGTTTCTGTGTGGATCAAGTGGTTAACTCCATGCGCCGTTCCGTGCAGTTTTTCATCATATCCGACAAATATAAGGAAATAGGACACCGCATCAACAAAGAACCTCACCGCGGATGTACAGTGATTGATGCCCATGGCTTCTATAGTGGCAAGGAAGTGAAAATGCTTTTCGTGCTGGCCAAGAAGCGCGAGTCGAGCATGATATTCCAGCTTATCAATGAGATAGACCCCTTGGCTTTTGTATCGCAAAGTGCCGTTATTGGTGTCTATGGTGAAGGTTTCGACCGTTTTAAGGTACACAGCAAAACCCCAAAGATCCCTGTAAATCCCAGCAATCCTAATAATCCTAGCAAATAACAACCCATGGAAGAAAAGAAACAAGTACAGTTACCCGAGAATGCTTTTCGGGAATTGAAAGAAGGTGAAGAGTATGAACCGGTAATGTCACCGAGGAAAGAATATCCCGAAGTAAACGTTTGGAGCGTCACGTGGGGAATTTTGATGGCCGTCCTCTTCTCTGCTGCCGCTGCCTATCTCGGACTGAAGGTCGGTCAGGTGTTTGAGGCTGCTATCCCTATTGCCATCATTGCCGTTGGCGTAAGTGCAGCCGCCAAACGCTCTAAGGCATTGGGCGAAAACGTCATTATCCAAAGTATCGGTGCATGTTCAGGAAGCGTAGTAGCCGGTGCTATCTTCACGCTGCCTGCCATCTATATTCTGCAAGCCAAATATCCAGAAATGACGGCTTCATTCATGAATATCTTTCTGGCTTCCCTATTAGGTGGTATTCTGGGTATTTTGTTCCTCATTCCTTTCCGTAAGTATTTCGTAAAGGACATGCACGGAAAATACCCTTTTCCCGAAGCAACAGCCACCACACAAGTTCTTATCTCTGGAGAGAAAGGCGGTTCTCAGGCAAAACCCCTGCTCATCGCGGGTATCGTGGGTGGTCTTTACGATTTCATTGTTGCCACTTTCGGTTGGTGGAATGAGAACTTCACAACGCGAGTTATCGGATGGGGACAGCAACTGGCAGACAATGCAAAATTGGTATTTAAAGTGAATACGGGTGCCGCCGTATTAGGTCTCGGCTATATCATTGGACTGAAATATGCCTTTGTCATTTGTCTGGGTTCGTTGGCTGTCTGGTGGATTATTGTACCAGGCATGGCCCTGCTCTTCCCGAATGACGTGTTGAACATGTGGGACCCTTCCATCACAACGGCTATCGGCGACATGACCCCCGAGCAGATTTTCAAGTCTTATGGCAAGAGCATTGGTATCGGCGGCATTGCTATGGCTGGTATCATTGGCATCTGGAAGAGTCGCAATATTATTGTCAATGCAGTGAAAGGAATCGGTAAGAATCCAGCCGCTGAAACAGCGAAAGTTCAGGATTTGCGTACCGACCGTGACCTGCCCATGAAGATTATCTCCATTGGGACGATTCTGACGATTATCATTACTTTCCTCTTTTTCTACTTCGGTGTATTCAAAGGTAATATCCTCTATGCCGCAGTAGGAATCCTTTTGGTAGGCTTTATCGCTTTCCTTTTCACTACTGTTGCTGCCAATGCCATTGCCATTGTGGGATCTAACCCCGTGAGTGGCATGACGCTGATGACACTGATTCTGGCTTCAGTGGTGATGGTTGCCGTGGGACTGAATGGCCCTGGCGGTATGCTGGCAGCTTTGGTAATGGGTGGTGTTGTCTGTACTGCGCTCTCTGTGGCTGGTTCATTTATCACCGACTTGAAAATCGGTTACTGGCTGGGCACCACGCCGAAAAAGCAGGAACAGTGGAAATTCCTTGGCGTGCTTGTTTCGGCAGCTACCGTAGGTGGTGTCATGATGCTACTAAACCAGACTTATAATTTTGCCAGCGGTGAACTGGCTGCCCCACAGGCCAATGCCATGGCGGCTGTTATCGAACCATTGATGAGTGGTGTTGGCGCACCTTGGTTACTTTATGGAATCGGTGCCCTGATTGCCATCGTTCTCACATGGTTCAAAGTACCCGCGTTGGCATTTGCTCTCGGAATGTTTATTCCGCTGGAACTGAACATTCCACTGCTCATCGGTGGTGCTGTCAATTGGTTTGTCACCACGCGTTCCAAGGATAAGAAGGTAAACGATGAACGAGGTGAGAAAGGTACGCTGATTGCCTCTGGTTTCATTGCCGGTGGTGCTCTGATGGGCGTTATTTCTGCCCTCCTCCGTTTCATCGGGTTCAATCCTATCAATGAAACATGGTTAGCTAATCCGCTGAGTGAAGCACTCTCCTTAGCCGCCTACCTCCTGCTCATAACCTATTTCATAAGAGCAACACGTAAATAAAAGAAAAAGCCTGTCAAAATGCTGACAGGCTTTTTTTGTAAGTTTATTATCGTTTTTGTAAAACTACGCTTCCTTCTGGCGCGTTCCCATACGGGCCTCAACCACATTTACTACATAGTCACCCAGTTTCTCGCATTCACTGATCAGATCCATATAAATGGTACCGATACCATAGCTGTAAACGTGATTGTTCACGTCGGCTATGTTCTGGCTCTTCAACTGATTACGGAAGTTGTTGATTTCATTCTCAATATTGAATGTACGGTTTACATCGAAGTTAATCTTACGGCCGTTCATCAACTGGTTCATCTGTGTGAGTGCATTGTCAGTGAGCTGCATCATCTGGTGCATATGCTCATATTGTTTCTCTGTAAAGTGCTCCTGTTTACTCTGCACCTTGCGTGAAATAGTACGAGCCATGTTGAAGTTCGCATCACCGATACTTTCCAGTTCTGAAATCTCACGGAGCATAGCACGGATTTTAGCCTTCGTGTCATCAGAAAGATGCGCATCACTTACCTGATCGAGGTATTTAGCTATTTCAATTTCCATGTTGTCGGATATACTCTCGTATTTCTCGATACGTGTGTAAAGCTTGGCAAACTTCGCATCGTCTTTCTCCAGAAGAAGTTCCCGCACCATACCAAACATTCGCTGCATACGCTCGGAGAAACTGGAAATCTCCTTTTGAGCCTCCAAGACAGAAAGTTCGGGAGTCTTCATGAAGCCTGCCGTAATGAAATGCAGACGGAAGTCTTCCTCCTCGTCGGCCTTCTTGCCTTTGATGACCCAACATACAAAACGCTCAATCTGAGGAATGAACCAAATCAGAATAAAGGTGTTGACCACATTAAAACAAGTGTGGAAAGCAGCTAGTACAAAGGTGAGTTTTAAAGTACTGTTGGCATGGGCCATATCATAACCTAACCATGAACCTGCATGATCTACCAAGGAAACCACACCATCTACGAAAGAATGGAAGAAAATCAATATCCAGATAACACCAAACACATTGAAGAACATATGGGCCAAGGCAGCTCGACGTGCCTGCGTATTGGCTGACATAGCTGCCAAATTAGATGTTATGGTTGTTCCAATATTCTCACCAAGTACCAAGGCTATACCCTGATAAATAGGCAAGGCACCACTACCGCACAGAATCATCGTAATGGCCATCACGGCAGCACTCGACTGCACACAGAAAGTCATTATGCCACCTAGAATCAAGAAGATAATCGTGGTAAAGAAGGAGTCTGGGTCAAAAGAGGCAAAGAAATTCAACAAGGCTTCATTATGGCCGAGATCCATCTCCGTGCCCGTCATACGAAGTGTGCCCAAACCCAGGATCAGGAATGCCAGACCAAAGAGGAAGTCACCTATATAACGGTACTTCTTCAGGTAGATCAGCACAATACCAAGGAAGAAAGCCGGATAAACCATATCCGTGATATTGAACGACATACCTGCCGACATAATCCATGCTGTGAGCGTGGTTCCAATATTGGCACCCATAATAACCGAGATGGCCTGAGCCAGCGTAAGCAGACCGGCATTCACAAACGAAACGGTCATTACCGTGGTTGCTGTTGATGACTGAACGGAAGCAGTAACAAGCATACCTGTCAGCATACCAGTAAAACGGTTCGTTGTCATGGCTCCAAGGACGTGACGCAACTGCGGACCCGCCAACTTCTGGAGGCTTTCACTCATTGACTTCATACCGAACATCAAGAGCGCGAGAGAACCCAATAATTTAAAAATCACCCAAATTGACATCTTCTATATGATTTATGGTTTACGATAATACCTGGTGATAATATCAAAATGCCTAGTTTCAAGATTTTTCACTTTTCACTCTACACTTTTCACTATTTTATTTGTATCTTTGCCCCTGTTATTATCCATAATCTTCAAACTTAAATTTTTGGCAAGCATGAAGCAGAGCATTACAATCCGGTGCAAAAATAATAAAAAAAAGGCAAACTTCCCAATCGGAAGCTCACTTTCTGATATTTTTTCTGAATTCGGACTGAAGATGGAACACGGGCCCATCTCTGCAAAGGTGAACAACAAGGTGGAGGGAATGCATTACCGCGTTTATCACAACAAGGATGTTGAGTTCCTCGATATGAAGTCTTCCTCGGCTTCCCGCGCCTACACCCGCTCGCTGTTTCTGGTGCTTTGTAAGGCCGTGAAAGACCTTTTCGGACTGGCACTCGTGGTTATTGACATTCCCGTCAGTAACGGTTTCTACTGTGATCTTCAGTTGGGGCGTCCCATCACCGAGGACGATGTCAACCGTCTGCGTGTCCGGATGCAGGAGATTATAGATGCACAGATGCCCATCACCCGCCACGAATGTCCCACCGAAGAGGCTATCCAGATGTTCGACCGTCTCGGCGATATACAGAAAGCGAAGATTCTCCGCAGCAGCGGACAACTCTATTGCTGCTACTACGACCTTGACGGCTATGTGGACTATTTCTACGGAACACTGGTCACCAACACCCGCGAGCTCTATCTTTTCGGGCTGGAGAAATACTACGATGGACTCCTGCTGAGGATTCCCTCACGCTCTAATCCCGATGAACTGGGACCCCTTGTCAAGCAAAATAAGATGTTCGAAATCTTCAAAGAGCACCATCAGTGGCAGGAGATCCTCGGTGTTCGCACCGTAGGCGACTTCAACGAAGCCGTAAGCAAAGGACAGACCACCCAGCTCATCAATGTCTCCGAAGCTTTGCAGGAAAAGAAAATCTCACGCATTGCCGACCAGATTGCCAGCCCCTCTCCCAAGCGGCTCGTACTCATTGCCGGTCCCTCCAGTTCCGGAAAGACTACTTTCTGCAAACGACTTTCCGTACAGCTATTGGCCTGCGGACTGAAACCTGTCATGATCTCACTCGATGACTACTTCGTCGACCGTGATCGCACGCCACGGGATGCTGACGGTGAATATGACTACGAGAGCATATACGCACTCGACCTTGAACTCCTCAACCAGCAACTGCGCGAACTCTTCGAAGGCCGCGAGGTGCAACTCCCCCACTACAACTTCCAGACGGGAAAAAGTGAGCGCGGAGGCGGAGCCAAACTCCAACTCCATGAACAGGAGATTCTTGTGGTAGAAGGCATCCACGCGCTTAATCCCGAACTGACGGCCCAGATTCCCGACGAGATCAAGTTCCGTATCTATGCCTCAGCACTCACCACCATCCTGTTGGACTATCACAACTATATCCCCACAACCGACAACCGTCTGCTACGCCGAATCATCCGCGACTATAAATACCGCGGCTGTTCTGCACAGGATACCATCCACCGCTGGCCCTCTGTACGCGCCGGTGAAGAGAAATGGATTTTCCCCTATCAGGAAAACTGCGACGTGATGTTCAATACGGCTATGCTTTTTGAACTTGCCGTTATCCGCGAACAAGCAATTCCTATTTTGGAGCAGGTGCCCGAGCGCTGTGAAGAATATGCCGAGGCCTATCGACTGCTGAAATTCTTGAAATATCTCGTTCCCATACCCGACAAGCAGATTCCGCCTACGTCACTTCTCCGTGAGTTCCTTGGCGGTTCCTCCTTCAAATATTAGACCCCATTATTATCTAACGATAAGACTTGCGGTCCAGTTTGCCATTATAGGTGCGGTTCACTTTCTCTACCTGCTCATAAAGCAGAGGAACCTTGTAGGACTCCAGACGCGACTTCAGATAGCGAGCAATGATACGCTTGTCGAAAACTGAACCCTCGGTCATCACTACCAGCAGTTTCAACGTGCGGCCCGCAATGGGATGTTCGGCAGCGATGCATACGCAATCGGACACCTCGGGGAGCGACATCGCAACATCTTCCACCTCCGTAGGAGCCACCTTGAAACCTCCCACATTGATGACGTCGTCTTCACGTCCCAATAGATGAAGCATCCCCTCTTCGTCAATGATGCCGCGATCGGCGGTGAAGAGGGTGGGTACAGGCTGCTGATCAATGGTTGAAGGATAATCACGAAGGACGGTAGCGGTGAGTTCTGGATCACCGATATAGCCAGTCATCAGCGTCGGTCCCTGACAGGCTATAAAACCTTCGGGCGTGATGAAGAGACGGGCATGTTTCATCGGACGCCCCAGACAACCCGCCTGACACTTTCCGCCATTATAATTATATGTGGTAATAATGCCTGTCTCCGTGGAGGCGTAGGTGTTGTAAAGACGTGTGTTGGGCAACAGGCGGCAGAGTTCTTCCATATCCCTCTGCATCATGGGGGCAGCACCCGTCTCCAGGAAATCTATCTTTGAAGCATAGGTAGCCAAACGGTCACGCGATAACTGAAGCAGGATGCGGATACTGGCCGGTACCAGGAAGGTGGCAAAACGGGGAAACCCCTCCCCCGTCCCCTCCCGAGGGAGGGGGAAACCCACCCCTGCCCCTCCCGAAGGGAGGGGGAATTTATTGGGGGTGTAGTCGAGGGCAGTGAAGAACTCTTCCAAATTTTTCATGCCGCTGGTGATATAGAGCGTACCTCCCTGCATGATGACAGGCCATATCTTGGAAAGACTGCCTATATGATTGAGAGGTCCGTTGATGATGAATACAATGTCGGACGTAAAACCCTGCCCATCAATAAGGTTCTCTGCATCCGAAAGGATAGTGAGATGACTCATGATAACCCCTTTGGAACGTCCAGTGGTACCCGTGGTATAGAGAACATCGGCAGTACCTTCGGGAACTGGGGTAACGGCCAGTTGACGGGCTATCTCGTTGAAACGCTCTTCGGGAATGTCATGCTCCAAGGGAGCCGCTGCCGCACCGGCCTTATGAATGGCCATATATTCCACTAGGAAACCTATACTCTGCGTAGAGCGGAAAGGAATGGACGATGACAATGACGATGACCTTATTTCTTCGGCACGCCTACAAACGCGCTGATAAAGTTCGGCATAGGTACATTCCTCACCCTCACAGACGACGGCAATCTTCTGCGGTTGTTGTTGGGCATGAAGTGCCAGATAGTCTTCCAGATGCTTCATTCCTGTTTCTCACTGAGTTTCTTTTGCACGAGAGCCACCAGACTATCTAGTGAACGAAAGTTCTTGGGGGTAGCATCCACCGCTTCAAGTGTGATGCCATAGCTGTCAGCAAGCGTCATCAGAATGGTAGTAACACCCAGCGAGTCAAGCTCACTGAAAAGAAAATCAGAATCGAAGTCTACCATCGGCAGGAGATCTTCCAAAAGGTTACGTATTTCTTCTTTCATATTTTATTGCTCTTGACTAAAGACTAAAGACTTTCAGTATTTTGTCCTTCGCCATTAATTACTATATTTGGGGCAACTCCCTCAGCAGCATACTTAAGCAACAGCTGTCGCTCTTCATCGAGGAGGGAGACGATTACTTTGGTCTGTGGGGAAAGTAGGGCTATGAGCAAAGCCTGTTCGCCATGATCTTCGCTGCGAAGAACGACTTCTGGCTGCTGGGCAAGACTGACAGATTCTTCAAGCATCTGCTTGTCTGCAAGACGATGACGAACAGAAACCACTGTTTCAACTCCTTTGTAACGATAACGGTCCAGAACAAGGTCTGTTTCAAAATTCAAGTTTCTCGTTCCACCCTTTGAAACCTGCCTCGTCAAACGTCTGTATAGCAGACTGAGAGAGAGCGGCCGTTTACGATATTGTCCTTCTTTCATAGTCAGCCAACGGAAAAGGAGAGGCGGCAAAAGCCAGGCCATCAACACAACAGATGACATGCCCACAATAGTTACTTGTGCTAAAGAACGCAAAGCAGGATGACGAGCCAAAATCAATGCTCCTATACCAATAAACATAATAAGGGCAGAGAGAATGATGCTCTGCTTATAGCTGGAAAGCATTTTTCGGCGATAGGCATACTCATATTGACAACCTTCGGTCATGAAAATGGTATAGTCATCACCCTGTCCGAAAATAAACGTGGCAAGGATGACATTGACAATGTTGAATTTTATGCCGAGCAAACCCATGATACCCAGAATCCAGACCCAGCTGACAGCCATGGGAAGGAAGGAAAGGGCCGCCAATTCGAAACTGCCCAATGAGAACCAAAGGAAGAAGAACACGATGAGACCGCATGCCCAGCCGATGTAGTTGAAATCATCGGAAAGATTGCTTGCAATAGCACTGTTCATACTCTGCACATCGAAACTGAAATGACCCTTCCCCAACGCATTTACTTGTTTTTCTACCCGTTGCACATCCTCGTTCTTCACGGTGAGCACATCCACCACACTATAACTATGTCGCAGACTGTCCAGACTGAGATTGGAAGCAAATGTTGACATCAAAGGATTGCCACTCATCAGTGATACTTCGTTATCAAGAAGCTGGAAGAATTCATCGAAAGAACCTGCAGAAAATCCTTCTGCTACTGCTATAGCAGGAAGATTCCTGCGTAAGTTTTCCCCATGCTGCTCTACAAACTGCTGCCATCGTTGCAGGCGACGCTCCTGTTCTTGACGGGAGATTAAGAACTGGGTACAACCTGATGACTGACGAATCTCCCCACGACTCTGCATCTTACTGTATTCTGATTGCAGACGAAGACTATAGTCTAGAGCACCGTCAAGCGTGGAATCAGTAGAAACCACATAAACGGCTTGCTCTGACGAGTCTTTTTCAGCAAGGAACTTTTCGAAAAAAGCCATGTCTGCCCTTTGCTCATCCGTCATAAAATTGATGTTAGCCATGTTGGAATCAAAGGAAGTACGCTGGCTAAACCATGCAAAGACCATCGTCAGCAGAACGACCAGAACTACCACCCATCGTTTGTTGTCCAACCGGACATTACCAATCCGACTCAATACAGAATTCGTTTTCTGTTTCTGAGAATCTGATATCTGAGATTCAAGACTTTCCTCCTTCACCAGATGTGGCAACCAAAGAATAACAAAAAGAATGGTGCCAAGGAGTAAGAAGGAACTGAAAAGACCGAGATCGCGAAGTGCCACTGACTTCAATGGTACCAAGGCCAGGAAAGCACCTACTGTGGTTATATTTCCAACAACCAGCGGCATAATGACTTCGCGCAAGGTCTGACGTACCGAAGCCGTATGACGGAGATGGGCAATTAAATGAAGTGGATAATTAACAGCTATGCCAATGATGACGGATGAAATACCGATGACAATGACTGAGATATGGTCGTGGACTAAAGCCAATGAACCTAAAGCAAACAGCCATCCCCAGGCTATGGAAAGGACAATAAGCAAGATATGCCGCACTTTGCGGAAAGTCAACAAAAGCAACAAAAGAATCAAGACCACTGCCAACGACACGGATATCAGACAGTCTTTCTTAATCTGTGAGGCATTAGCAACCGCTACAGCAGGACCACCAATGACACGGATATCTGCTTGGGCGAAGGCTGATGACTCACTGACACTGTCGGCTATCTCTTCTAAAGTCTGGAGCAAATGCGAATTGTTCTCCGTCTCACTTGAGCCATAGGGTGAGTTGAGAATAGCGATGGCCCGACTCATATCAGGCGAGAAAATGTAGCCATCGTAGAGTTCGTAATTCATGGAACCTGCCGAACGCTGCAATTGTTGGACCACTGGGGTGAAGAGACTCAGTGGATCCCGCTGGATGTTTTCCGTAAGCAGTCCCCCCACAGGGAAGAGCAACATCTGCTTGTCAGCCTGTAGCTGCTGGTGCAAATAGTCAGGAATAGCTAACAGACTATCCATTCGGGTATATTCTTCCTCAGTGAGGAAAAAAGGAATATGCGAATAGACGAAATCCGTAAGTTCATCCATCTTTTCCATATCTATCTGGGTAATCAAGTTAATACCCAGATTTCGCTGTTGATAAACCTCAGCAAAAGCATCAACCGCCTCCACTAAACGGTCAGGATCCACTTGCGTGGAATCCTCTTGTTGGAAAATAACAAACAACCTATTAGCGCCAGAGATGTCCTGCCAGACGCGCATAGCCTTCTGGTGGTTTCCCGAAAGAGGCAAAAAATCAGAGATCTCCTCCACATAACTCAAACGGGAAATCTGAAAGATCAGGAAAACCGTCAGCAGCAGGAAGGGAAACCAACCCGCAAGCCGGTGTCCACGGATATAATCAAATATGTGGAGAATCAGTTTTGTCATCTATTATCAACAGGATTAGAATAGATGCCCAGGAAGATATCTTTCAGCTGATCCAAGTCACAGGTATCGCTGTAGAACTCCAGTTTGTTGAGTCGCTCCGTGAAAGCATTGAACTGCTCCGGCGTGTAAAGGTCATTATATTTCGTACTGCCGTAACGAATGTCATGGGCAATATAATTATTCGGATAGAGCCGATAAGCCGTATTAATACGGTTATCAATCAGTTGAGCCACGGCTTTATGGTATTCATTGTTGGTCAGCTTTTCATGCACACTCAATTCAGCTTTAGAAATAGGCGCACATAGTTCGATATGAACTTGTCCTTTATGTTGAAGAATACCCGTCAGGATACTATTGATATCCTCACCCGGTTTCTTTGTATATTTAGCATACTGCGACTGATAAAGTTCAAGGGCTTTGAGCACATCACACGACTCCCACTCGTAGGAAATGCTGACGGGGACAATATGCAGTTCGGAAAGAGCCTTGATCTTATCACTGAGTTTGCTCATGCAGAACATTTTGATGATGCCCTGATCGGTACGGTCAACCCCGTCTTTAGTACGGCCGTTGCGTTGGGCTATCCAGACTGACTGATGCTTCTCTGTAATAGTATGGCGAATATATTCTGAAAGATGCATGGAACTTTTATAAAATTCCTTTATGTTACCCCCGGGACGCTCAACACGGAACATCTTATTCGATTTACCAATATCTACCACCAACGGATTCGTCATCAGATTTGCCCCAAAAGTTATCTCCGTCGTATCAAAGCCATTCTTGATGAGGAAATTCTGGAGCAAACTGGCATCCAGCATAATATCACGATGATTAGACACATAGAGATAGCTACGCTCAGGACTGAGCCGCTCCAAACCTGAACAAGAAAAATGTGCGATGCTATTTTCTATAATCCGGTCATTGACCAGCGTCATCGTCCGCTCCTGAAACTCTCTAACTGTCTTATAACTGCGAATCCGTTCACGCACATCCTCCAAGGGTTCGTCAGGATATACATAGGATGCCAATAAAGGAAACGACCGACTATCAGCAATGCGTTGCATCGCTGCAGGAATTTCTTCTTCGTAATATGGACGAATATCGTCGAAACGGGAGTCTTTTATCATTTTCATTGAAGATTTATTCATTAGGAATAAGGGCTAGAAGGGTGGTGCTGAGCCACTCCAGGAAAGCGTTTTTCCATTGGCGGCATTCAGCCGTGCCTTTTTGGTCAGAGGCGCCGAAGCCATGTCCACCCGTCTGATATTGATAATACACATGGGGAACTTTATTAGCCGTCAGGGCAGAATCGAGCAATACTGAGTTTTGAAAATCCACCACAGGGTCATCTTTGCAGTTAACTAGGAATACAGGCGGACAATCAAAAGGGACATGCTTTTCAAGCGAAAGGGAATCACGCAACGTTTGATTACGTTTCTTGCTTTCACCCAACAGTCCACGACGGGAACGCTTGTGGACGCAGGGAGCTGACATCGTGACAACCGGATAGATGGGAGCCACAAAGGCAGGCCGGTCAGATGAAGTGAAAAACTCTGCTGCATACATGGCCAAATGACCACCTGCCGAGAACCCCATTACCCCTATCTTACAAGTATCAACACCATACGAACCTGCATGGGATTTCACATAACGGATGGCCTGGCGAAGATCTTCCTGTGCATCTGGATAACGGTTACCCCGAAAAACATAACGGTAGTGGGTGATGAAAGCTGGGACGTAGGCCGTACGATAGCGCAGCACAAATGCAGTTATTCCCTGCTGTTGCAGCCAACGGGCCACTTCATAACCTTCCGTTTCCATGTCATGCCAAAAATAACTACCTCCTGGACAGATGATGATAGCAGGACAAATACCAGATGTTGAAAAATGAGCATTAGAAGAAGTGTTTGCTGGATAGGGCGTTAACGCCACTTTTTTTTGACAAGAAATACCTTCCCAGATATTTACCTGAGCTGAAGCGGTAACGTTAACGCCTATCAGAACGGAGACGAAAACGATGGCGAAGATGTGCCTACTTTTCTTCATTCTTCTGTTTTTCTTCTTCTTGATTTATCTTCTCTATCACATAACCAGAACCCAAAATGGCTTCACTGGTATTAATTGCTGTCAGCGGCACACCGCAGAATCCATGCAGGTTGTTGTTCTGACCTGTGAGTAGCAGGTTTTTTATCTTGGTAACTACGGGCACTTGCGAAAGAGCCATATTCTGATAATCCTTACTGAATCCGCAGAGAGTTCCCTCTTTTGACCCATAGAAATCACGAATGGTAAGTGGTGAAGAGGCATTAATAGCCTCAATGCAGTCACGGAAACCAGGATGTATTTCTTCCATCAAGACGAGAAGTTTCTCTGTACATTCCTTTTTCCATCGCTCATAATCAGCACCCCGATGCCCCACGGTGGTGTCTTCCCACTGACGCACCTCATCGAAAAGCATTGGCGCCGTAACAAGAATCTTTCGGCTATATTCTCCCTGATTCTCTTCAGGAGAGGTCATCATCAGAAAACCCAGCGGCCACGGCCGGTCTGTCCGCCCGAAATTCCATATATCATCATAGCGGGTCATATAATACTCGGAATGGTTGATATAAGGGAATGAATATTCCTTCAGTTTGATGTAAAGTGAAAACGCCGAATAGGCATTGGGAATCATATCAAGACGTGCCCGGTAAGACTTAGGCAGGGCTGATTCGTCCATCAGTCGGATCATTGTACAAGGATGGATGGCCGAAATATAATAATCGCCCTGATAACGCAGGCCCTTACGCGTTCGCACCCATTCCACTTGACGGTCCTTCACTTCTATCCATTCCACACCATCATTGGTTAATACCTCACCACCATTCCTGAGAATAACGCCAGCCAATGAGTCGGCAAAACGACTGCTTCCGCCTACAAAACGGCTCGGTCCATTGATATAGAGTACGTTAATGATGGCATGTACATAAGCAGGGGTCTGATTTCCTCGTCCCCCGTAAAGCGGATTCATATAGGCAATGACACTACGCAACCTTCTGTCTTTGATATATTTAGCAATAAACTGATCAGCTGCCATCATGAAGTTTTCGGAATGGGCAAAAAGTCCATGCTGCGACGGCCGGAGGTGGAACAGGTCCACTTCTTCCGTGATGGCATAGATGGCCTCCACGTAATGCTCCAGATTCTCGCGCTCGGCTGGAAACTGCTGGGCCAGCGTATTGACAAATCCCTCGCGTCCTTGTGCTATAGTATAATAAGTATGATCCTCAGCAAAATAAAGACGGTCGGTACATTCGGCGTCCATGTCCATCAACCTCACCTCGTCGAGAATGCCCAAATACCGGCAGATACGACGGATGTTTCCTCCTTCCTGCATGCCACCGATGACATGCATACCCGTATCAAAACTTTCACCAAAACGATGGAATGTCTGAAGACCGCCTCCAATGGTCGCGTTCTTTTCGAGCACAGTTACCCTCAGCCCTTCTTTGGCCAGAATAGCTCCTGTGAAAAGGCCGCCGAGGCCTCCGCCTATGATTATGACAGATGAACGGTCCATATTGAAGATCTCTGATTTCAAATTTCTGATTTCAAGTTAGCATCAATAATCTGTTGATATATGGTTTTTGCTGAAAGTAGTTCACTACAGGTAACAATCGTACCTACCAACACCCCAAGCATACCATGAGAGTTAATATTCTGGCCGGTTTGCAGAACATTGGGCACTTTGGTCCGATGCGGTACACGCCCAGCGGAACCCAACGAGATATCCTTTGCAATTCCATACATCGAACCGCCTTCTGTTCCCGTATAATCAAAATAGGTAAGGGGCGTTGATGTATAATAATGCTTGATGTGCTGACGGAAATCCGGGAATTGAATACTGAGGGAGTCTATCAGCCGTTCTGCCTTCATCTTTTTAAATGACTCGTAATCAGCACCACGGTGACCCACATGGGTTCCCAACCAAGGTTCCACATCCTTCATCTGCATATACGAAAGAATAGCACCGGTAGTTGCCCACTGGGGGTGCTTTTCCTGACAAAAATGCATATAGAGATAACCTTTGGGCCAGGATGCCTCATCATAGTGTTCACAGTCCCAAGGCGTTCCTTCATTGAAGGCATAGAAATTATGATTCATATAAGGCAGTGACTTCTCCTTGAATTCTAAGTATACACAAAAGCCGCCCACTGTCTGTGGCATAGCTTTCACGCGTTTGCGAAAAGCTGGTCTGATGAGTTTGGTATCCAACAATTCGAGTGTACGAATAGGATGAGTATCGCTGATGATAATATCTGCCGGTAAAAAGTCATTACCGTTTACCTCCACTCCCACAGCATGGACATTATCGCAAACGATACGGGTTACTTTCTTTCGGGTAAGTACCACCCCGCCTAATTTCTCAATTGTCCGAACCATTGAGTGGGCCACCTTATCACTTCCTCCTACGATGCGGAAAGCACTTTGGTTATAGAAGTCCATAATGAAGGCATGGGTAGAAAACGGTGTCTTGTCGCGTTCTGCTGCATAAAGTGGCAGATTACCGACAAGAACCTTTGCCAACAAAGGATCAGTAATGACCGAATCTATCACTTCGTTAATGGAACGCAACTGATATTCGGTATTGATCACCGCATCACTCTCAGCATATTTCAGTGAATGAAGCGAGGATGCACTTGCTACTTGTTCCACTAAGTCATAATAGCGTTCCAGATTCTTCCGTTGATGTGGGAAATAATCACTCATCTGACGGATAAAGTGATCACGGCCGGTAGCAAAACGATATTGATGTCCGCGTAGGGCAACCACATCATAGCCAGTAGAATCAAGTTGGGAAAGTTCTATATCATCCGCAACATCCAGATAGCGCAACAGTTTGTCTAGTGTCTGACCTTTTGCCGCACTGCCAATGAAATGCATACCCGTCTCAAAACTTGCTCCCTTACGTGTAAAGCACTGCAGACAGCCACCTACTTGCACACCCTGTTCAAGAACCGTCACTTCATAACCGTTCTTCGCCAGGATAACGCCACAGGAAAGGCCCCCTAGTCCACTGCCGATAATTATAACTCGTTGTCTAGACATTCTGCTCTATCCTATTACTGATTTCCGCCAACTTACTGATATAATGCTTTCGCATCAGAGAGGCCTGCCGCTTTATATCACCCATTGCCTGTAGCTCTTTTGGGGTTATACGCTCGCCCACTTCTACATAGATAGGGCCTTTATGGAGAGAATACGTCTTCTTGGGCAGAATACGTCCGGGACCATAGAGATAAACGGGAAGAATATCCACTCCCAATTGTTCGGCCACATAGAATGCGCCCTGATGGAAACGTCCAATCCGACAGTCCTTGGAACGGGTACCCTCTGGATAGATGGCAATACTATAACCGCGATCCATCAAGGAATGAAGTTTGGGCATCAAGGCATCTATTCCGTCCGCAACTGGATAATATTCGGCATGACGTATTACAAATCCATAGAAAGGATTGTTCCATACCCAGTCGTTCGTCAGGAATACAATGTTGGGGGTAAATATCAATTTGCACATCAAATCCAAATGTGACTGATGATTACTGATTACCACCGCAGGACGGGAAAAAGCTTGTTCGTCGGACATTTGATAAGAAAACCTGACACCAGGAATGCCATGCTGCAGCATCACCATACGAGAAGCTTTGTAGATAATCTGATGAATGTTCTGTCGTTTCTTCTCAGTCATCTTTCCTATCTTAATATAAAGCCACACTATGGGGGTGATGATGAACCAGATGAAGAATATAAAGAAAAGAAGAGAATAGAGCGTACGGAAAAGACGCGCCAAGAAACGGAACAAGCGTAAAGGCAAGCCATAGAGAACGGCCAATATGCAAAGAACAGTGTTAAGAATACTAATCCTGGCAAAGTCAGCTTTCGGACGGAAATGGGACACCCGCTCTTCACGGGGAGGATAATACACACGAACGGGAATAGAAACTAACTTCACACCATGCCAGGAAGCAAACACAATGAGTTCTAGTTCGGCTTCATAACGAGAAGTAAGAAGTGAAAGTCCATGCAGTTTTTTCAGCGGATAAAGGCGATAACCCGTCTGGGTATCTTCCAACCGACGACCTGTCTGTACATAAAACCAGAAGTTGGAGAACTTATTGGCAAAACTACTGCCTGCTGAGCGGTCCACCCCTTTCAGGTCACGACTACCCATAATCAGCGCACCAGGATAATCCTGATTAGCCTTCAGGAACAAAGAAATATCCTCAGGATGATGCTGACCGTCGGCATCAATAGTAATCGCATAGGCAAAACCCATCGCCAAAGCCTTGCGGAAACCTTCACATAAGGCATATCCCTTGCCCTTGTTTGGGGTATATTCAACCAAGGTAATGTCTGATATCCGATGCAACAACTCCCCCGTACGGTCAGTACTGCCATCATTGACCACGATGACATCATTGCACTGCTGACAGCACTCTCTGACCACGCTTTCGATGGTCCCCTCATTATTATATGTGGGAATAATCACACAAATGCCGCGGGCATGAAGTGTCTGTTGCTGGGTAAGTTGTTCCGTCTGAATCATTCTTTATTATCAACAATCAGTGACAGTTTTGCGATTTCCTTTTCCTGCACCATTACAAACACCTGTGCCTTCAGTTGCCCATCTGGCATTTCAGCAATTTTGGACAGTTCATAAGTCACTGTGGGGTGCTCAACGGGCGACAAGACCGAGAGAAACTTCACATTCTTCACCTTCCGGATTTCCAACGGATGCTGCAGATAATCAGTAAGCAATTCCACCGCTATTTGTACGACACAAACTCCAGGTGTGATAGGCTGCCCCGGGAAGTGGGCTGCATAGATAAGATGATCCGCATTCAATTGCAGGATATAACTCACCTTATTATCCGTTTCCTGTTTTTCCAGGATGGTATATAAGTCATTTCTCAGTTTCATCGGCAGTTGGATTTTCTTTCAACGGCGTAAACCGATACTGTATATGATATCTCTCATTCTGGTATTCTGACTGTCCTTGTTGCAGACGATGAATCAGTTCCCGCATATCTTTCTTCAAGACACGTTTGATATACCAACGGTCGAGCATCTTGATGACGTGATGCAACTTCACCTTTTCCTTATCCAGACGATAGGTGAAATCAAGGGCCGAAATACCAAATTCATTGAAAAGACTGCCCTTCACCACACCGTCCTCTCGAAGCAGAACGCAGACACCACTGAGATAAGCTTTAGGCATCTCAATCAAGGCGGAATAGCGGGCGCGATCACCTTCTTTAGAAGGAAACTCTCCTTGCGCCCTGACTTCTGTCATCGTCAGCGCCAAAAGCAGTACCGCTATCGTCTTTAAAACCGTCATCACTTTCATTATTTAATGACAAAAAGGCTCGAATTCAACGGCTGATTGGTTTTCACATTGCGCAGGTCTATCACCGTCTGGTCACCATTCTTTTCCAGCATAACTACCTGACTTACCATGGAACGCTGTTTATTGAAATGGAGAATCACCTTCTGGAACATCTGCTTCATTTCTTTCCGTTGTGGGAGAAGAGTGGCAACCCATTCTGTTCCCGATTCAGCAATACTGACACGGAAATCCTTGGTGTCTGAGAGACTTTTGCCCACCACACTGTTCATCATGATGCCTGCAATCTCACGGAACACTTTGTTTTGCTTCACATCAATAACCGAATTGCGCTGACCACTTTTAATCTGTACCTTCTGGTCATTGAGTAAAAAGGTATATTGATAGGGAGTGATGTATTCCCATCGCAATTTGTTTGCCTGCTGATAGTACATCTTTCCTTTAGAAACCAGCTTGTCATTGAGCATCTTCACATGCTTGGTCTGCACGAAATCGCACTGCATCGACTTCATCTGCGAGGCTACCTGACTGATGCGCTGACGCACCTGTACCTCATTGACTTGCTGAGCATACAAACCAATGGTTATCGTTATCGTTAACGTTATCGTTATAATAAATCTTTTCATTTCTGTTTCTATTTTGCAATCAAAACACAACCGCCCATAATCAGCAGCACTCCTATCCATCGGGTAACCGAAACATCCTCATGAAAGAAGATGATGGCAGCCAACATGCCAAAAACATAACTCAGACTGACCATGGGATAAGCCATGCTAAACGGAAAATTCTTGATGATATACATCCAAAGCAAAGAACCCAAGGCAAAGAACAGTCCACAGGCCGCAAACTGCCAATTAACAAGCAGACTACCCCAGAACTGACGGGTCCACCCAAAAGCAGGCATACGCATCATGGCAAATTTTAGGAACACCTGACCGCCTGCGAGCAATGCGCTCTGAATGATGGATAAGGATAACAGTTTCCACATAAGGGTTTTAGGTTTACGATTTTCATTCGTGATTATCGACAGAAAGCACCATAGCCACCGAATGGACGGGCTTCAAATCCTTCACACCTAATTGCTCCATCGCCTGACGATAAAAAGGTGTGGTCTCATCATGCATTCCCACCAAAACAGTTTTGTAACGACCACTTTTCAGCAGCATCAGGGCATCACGCAAAGCCCAGTCGAGTGACTCACTGCCTTGTGTATAAGTAGCATTATAGCCATGACACTTCAGACGGATAGCGATATTACTGCTGATAGTGTTATGCGTACTCTGCATAAACCAGGTAGGACTCGACATCGCTTCTCCCTCTTCCGTAAGATGGTGCAGTAACAGTTCACTGTTCTCTAGACAGCCCCACGCTGTTCCCGTAATAATGGCATCAGGCTTTTCTATGCCTGCCTGCTGAAGAGCTTTCAGAGAGGAAAGCAGTGAACTCTTCATCAATTTGCCCATACGGCGGACTTCCATGGGTTTCACATATTGCTTGATTTCTCCCAAATGTTCCTCATCCGTAATATCCACTCGGCTGAGGATTCTATAATCCAAAATATCAGACTCCAGTTCCGAATTCAAATCCTCTCGTCCTTTGTCGGATAGGATAAGACATGAATCATTGCCACCGAAACCGAAGGAATTGCAGAGCACATGATGGATTGGATTAGGTAAAGGGCCTCCCATATAGGGCAGAATGCCCTCATCCATTGGTTGCGACCATCCCAGATTTACGGGTATGAACTGATGCTGGAGAGCCAGAATACAGATAACCGTTTCGATGCTGCCGGAAGCACTGGTGGTATGACCCGTGAACGACTTTGTACTTGAAATGAGCGGCATCTCACAGCCAAATACCCGTTTAAGGGCAATGCTTTCCGTCTGGTCATTGTTGGATGTGCCCGTTCCGTGAGCATTCACATACTGAATATCAGCAGGTTTCAAATCTGCCATCTGCAAGGCTTCCGTCATTGCCAGCCAAGGACCTTCTCCGTTTTCAGAAGAAGCGGTCTGATGAAAAGCATCGCAGGCATTGCCATAACCCGAGAGCCAGGCATGCACGGGAACTTGCCGTTCTGCTGCCGATTCCTCTGATTCCATCACTACGAAAGCAGCGCCTTCGCCGAGGTTAAGTCCCTGACGACTGGCATCGAAGGGGCGGCAAACTTCCTTGTCAAGAATCATCAGCGAGTTAAAGCCATTGAGATGAAAAGCCGACAAGGCTTCCGTTCCGCCTGCTACCACGATATCAGCCTGACCTTCCTGAAGCAGACGAGCACCTAAGATAATAGCATTGGCTGCCGATGAACAGGCTGTTGAAAGAGTTGTCCACTCTGAAAAGATTCCGAAATAATCAGCCATCATCTTCGTGCTGTCACCACAGTCGTGATGAAGCAGCCAGTCCAGGTGTTCACCCCGATGACGCATATCACTGAAATACCGTTCCGTGACATCCATGCCACCAACAGTTGTTCCTGAAATGAGCACGATACGAAGTCCTTCGTGGGATTTCACACGAGCTTCTTTCAAAGCCTGTTCAATGGCCAGCATTCCCATCAACGATGTACGGCTTATGTCTTTGGAGGATTCCATACCCAACAGGCTTTTCATTTCCTCGTCAGACAAGTCAACCTCACCCACGGGCAGTTCCTGATGAACCGAACGCAGGTGTTTCATCCGACCAATACCCGTCTTCCTTTCTCGGAGGGATTCCAGGACGGCGGACTTGTTCTGTCCGATGGCCGAAATAATGCCTTCACCGGTGATGACGATATTCTTCATCCTTTACTTTTTACTTCGTTCGGTGCTGCTGAACATATTCAGCTAGGGTACCCACGGTTTTGAAAATAGCCTTTCCTTCTGAAGGATCAGCCAAACGGATACCATATTTCTTTTCCACCAGGACAATAAGCTCGAGAGCGTCGATGGAATCGAGTCCCAAACCATCCTCTCCGAAAAGAGGAGCATCGGTCTCAATGTCTTCAGGAGTCATCTCTTCCAAGTTCAGTGCCTCGATGATTTCCTGTTTTAAGGTATTAACTAATTCTTCCATATCTTATTATTTGATTTCTCTTATTTCAAGTTCCACTTCAAAATGTTCTTCGTCCTCATCATCAAGCCATCCCGTGAGTATGCTCGTTGTGGCGGGGTCCAGAAAAGCGGTCTCTATGATTTCATTCATACGGGCCTGATCACGTTTTGGCAACACATAGAATGAGGTTTCCCCCATATAATGGTTACGGATAGCTATCTCTCCAGTGACAATATTGGGAAGTGTATAGACGAACAGACTCGGACTCGGGAAATAATTATCTTTGTCCTGAATAGATTCTTCGTAGCGTTTGTCAGCATTCAAAGAAGACGAACGGTTAAACAAGACAACGGCACGATTCTCGCTATTAAAGTTGACGTTAAGATTCTCATGCTCCGCCTTTAACAAGAGTTCAGAAGCAACAAATCCCAACCGGCCCAACATATCCATCTTATAGAATTTTGGATAATCACCGATATATCGCTTATAGACGTCGGTCAGCATTTCCTTGCCTTCACCCGTAAATGAAAGATTCTTTCCATCCACCACCACTTCATGCGGTGTCAGTTTCACCCGATGGGTTGTATGTAAACTTAAGATCTTTTGTCTTTCAGCCTTCGTCCTCTCACCTTCAGCCTTCGTCTTCTCTACCAACAAGGCGGCATTACAACCGCCAAAACCCGAAAGTATCTTCACGAATCGTGTTTTGTCTGGTAAATGGCGATTTTCAGCTGCAACCTGAATGTTACCGGAAACACCTAGTTCCTCAAAACCACGTGTTCCAATTATCTGCTGGTTTTCGAGTCCCCGCATACAGAGAATGGTTTCAAGCACTCCTGCAGCTCCCATCGTATGTCCATAATAGCCTTTCAGTGCATTGACAGGAACTTTCGTCAGCCCGGCGCGTTCCAATGCCACAGATTCCATCTGATCATTAAACATGGTGGCCGTTCCATGAGCATTCACAAAGGCAAGCTCACGAGTATCAACATCTCTCAGCACCGTCTTCAAGGCATTATAACAACCATCCCCGTTCCGTGAAGGAGAACTGATATGATAGGCATCGTTACGGATCACTCCCGCCCGAAGAGCCCAGAGATTTTCATCTTTAGTTTTCAGTCCTTTATCGTTCGTCAGTATCATGGTGGCTGCAGCCTCACCCAAATTCAGGCCCAGTCGTTCCATGTCAAATGGACGGCAAGGTTGGGCAGACAAAGCCTTCAATGATTGAAAACCGGAGATAATAAACTTACTCTGACAATCTGCACCACAGACAATAGCATAGTCATAACGACCTGTTTCTAACAGACGTTTTCCTAAGATAAGAGCTGAAAGTCCCGAGATGCAAGCATTGCAAACCACGATGGGTTCCGTCTGAATACCCACTTTACGGGCAATCCTACGGGCACTCTCTCCTGGCAGATTCTCTGAAGAAGAACCAACATTGGCTTTGGTGGTACTCAGAATAAAAACAACACGTGAACCCGTCAAGTCAACGGATTTCTGCTGCATGGCTTTCCGAACAGACTTCACCACCATGGCCTCAAAACGCGTAAGGCCTTCGATAGTCATATCCTTTTCCTGTTCCACTGTAAACAGCGAGGCAGCAAAAGGCTCAGGCACATCCCAATGATCCGTATAGGTGCGGATAACTGACTGTCCCGACAAAACTGCCTGATAGTTAGCCTCCGTGGTATCCCCCAACGGTGATGTGATGTTATCAGCTATCTTATAGACCATGAGGTTTTCATATTTATGAATTACATTTATAATTTCTTTCACGACTCGACAAAGTATGCAAGCATATTTGTTCTCGCTGTTCAAGAAATTCAGGTTTAAGGATTCGGGTCATCTTCACACTGTCCCCAACGTTTTTTCCACTGTAGGTAGAACTCGGGATTCTCCCAAATCAGCTGATATTGCTGGTTCATAAATACCTGCACGGAATGGCCGGTAGCTATCAGACTCTCATCCTCAGTATCATAAATCTCGTAATCGAATACGATTTTGGCAGCTTCTGTAGGCCGATAGATGATATCGATGCGCGGACGCATCCCATATTTTATCGGTTTCTTATAATGAAAGGTGAGTTCCACAATGGGAGCAAAACACCCCTGATCGAAGAATCCCATATAAGTGAGGTCATATTTCTTTCCGAAAAGTTCACGGGCATCTTCAAAATAAAGCGGGTAAGAGCCGTGCCACACCACACCCATTGAGTCCACCTCACTGAAGCGGATTTCCAGTTCTTTTGATGCTTTCAGTTCATTCATCCTTCCTTGACTGCTATTTTTATCTCGGTATTCACTAAGGTCTTTCCGCCACAGGTTACGGTGGCATAGGCCAATGTCATACCAAAGATTTCTTCTTGAACATCCACGGTCGTCATTATCAAGTCTCCCACTTGCGGAAGTTCGATGACTTCCATGTTACGTATCGCGCCTATAAAACCTATCTGGATGCCTTTTTTCAGAATATATTTATTGACATATCCGATACGGACCGCACAAGTCTGAGCAATATTCTCTATCAGTCCCGAGGCACTCATCTTTCCTTCTTCCACAAAAAGATTATCCTTGGTGATAATCGTCTCCGTCACAGTTCTCACCTGATCAAAATGAATCAGCGTTCCCACCATGACAAAGGGCTCCTGCTGCGGAAGCAGTTCGTGAATGTCAATCTGGCGAAGAAAAGCCTCCGTTGGCTGAATTTCTTCCTCCAATGGCAAAAGATCTTGTTCGGTCATGTGTTCCAGAATTCAAAATAATTGTACCACTGGGTGGGATAACGTCGCACGATATTCTCCAACTCTTTCACATAGCTTTGTGCAAGATCGAGCATCTGCTGTTTGCGGGGAAGAGTCTTGTCGTAAGTCAGTGGTGTCACAAAGATAGTATATCCCTTTCGTGACGTCTTCATCACATTCACCGCCAGTACATCCAGACCGCGCATTGTAGGAACACTGAACGGTCCCATCGGAAAACGGGCTTTCGCCCCCAGGAATTCCTCCTCAACAAACTTATTCGAACCAAACATGCGGTCGGCAGGCATGCTGAGCGTCTCACCGTCACAGAGAGCCTTGTCAATCACAAAAAGGTGACTCATGTCAGGACTGACTGGAATCATACGGATATTGGTCTCAGCAAACATCTTGTTCCGGTTATTCATTACCGAATCTTTCTCACCTGAAAAAACCAGAGCATTGAACCGTTTCTGTTCAGCCTTCAGATTATAGCCCGCTGCCTCATAGTTTCCTACATGGGCACTGAGTTGTACAAAGCCTTCCGGACGTTCGGCCAATTTGCGGAAATGCTCATAACCTTCCACTTTGATGTCGAATTTCTTGCCGGCATACATGGCAAAACGATCGATGACGACCTCACTGAACTGGCAATGATTCACGTAGGATTTCCACGCTGCTTTCAACGGGGAATAGTTGAAACGCTGACGGAAATAGCGGTAGATAATACCACCTCCTGGACGACCGACCAGACAAACAGGAATGACAAAAACGGCAGAAAAGACATACAGCAGACGCACGTCACACAGACGGAGAATCCGTATGAGCGTTCGGTGCATCCATGAGCTACCGTAAGTTGTGCCTTCCCATTGTTTGTCAGCCATTATCCGACTTTGCTCTCAATATAGTCACAGAACTGACTCAGTGTGGTCACGCCCTGCATCTCTTCGGGTTTTATCTTAAACCCAAAGTTCTTTTCTACAATGACCACAATATCCACAAAATCAAGACTGTCGATACCCATGTCTTCTTTCAGTCGGGCATCGTCGGCTATCTTTTCTTCGTCAATCTCCAGGTCATCTACGAGAAAAGCTCTTACTTTTTCTTCAATTTCTGTTCTATTCATCTTCTATGTTTATGGGTTATTTATCTGAAATACTTAACTTTTAACGACCAGAATGCTATGTCCCTGTCCTAAGTTGTCATGGACAGTCTCTATCTTCAGTCCGGCTTCATGAATGCAGTGCTCCATATCCTCCGTGTTATACATTTTCGAATTGCCGTTGGCCATTGCCGTAAAATAAAGGCTCGTCATCGTCAGGCAGAAAGCAGCTGGTTCGAAACGCTGACGGTCCCAGAGTGTCTCCATGATGAAAAGTCGCGTATGAGGCATCATGGCTTCCTTTGCCCGTTTTAAGATACTGACAATCTCAGGCATGCTGAAACAATCGAGGAACTGACTCATCCAGATGGCATCTATCTCACGGTCGTGAGGGAAATGCTGCGTTTGGTCCAGTAAGTTGATGCCATATCCGTCAATCCGTTCAGCACCTTTCTCTCCACACGTCTGTTCCTTCATCATGGCTATCTGTTGCGGCAAATCGAGGATTGTCACTTTCACATTTGGGTCATAATCCACACAACGCAAGGCCCAACGGCCCGTATTGCCTCCCACATCGAAGAGGGTGCGGGGCTTATAAATGTCAAAAACAATCTTCAAAGCCTCATCAAAGGAATGATCGGAATAGAAATGATCGAAGCCAAACCAACTCTTTCTCACCTCTGGTGGCAATTCCGACAAAGCTTCATAAATCGTGGCCCATTCACCAAAATGCTTGAGTCCCTCTGGTTTTCCGTTTACCAGCGACTCTTCCAACCGGAACCATCCTTCATAGTTCACATCATGGTTAAAGTCAATATTGGCACGGGTGGCAGGGTCGTTGATCAGAAACCAGCCTGTTTTGGAAAGGATAAAACGGTCGGTCTCAGGATTCACCAAAAGGGAGCCAATACATAGCGAAGCTTCCAGAAGACACTTAACGGCATAGTCAGACAATCCTGTTTTCTCCACGATTTCCCCACGCGTCATTCCGTCCTCAGAATCGCGGATCATACCAAGGATTCCGAATTTCAGCATCAGCCTGGAAGCCTGAAAGACAACAGGCCCCCAGGCTATGAACTCTGCCAGCCGCTGTGCTTCGCGAGCCGACAAGTGTTCCTGAGTGTATGCCTTCTGTAAGGCAGGCGAAAGATTCATTATAATCTGTCCTTCATAATAGTTCCTAAGGCGCCACCAGTCAGAGCTGCCCAAAACTTGATTCTGGCCAACTTCGTACCAGGTGTGAAGAAAGAATCACTCGTACCTTTCAGGTTCTCCACCTTGAAGAACTCCTGACCTGACTTATCGGTCATCACGGCATCACATATCATGAAACCTTTGGTCGTAATCGTCTTCACGGTAACGGTCATCTGATAATCGGCATCCTCATAGAAACCTAGCTTCAGCTCTTTGTCGAGTTTGAAGTTAGCTGCAGCACGGAACTTTTCAATAATAGATGGTTTGTCTTCCTCCCAATCCTTTTCATATTTGGCAAACTCTGCCTCACTTCTGTCATGAATTGTAGCCTTCGAGAAATCCATCGTGAGATTCACTCTGGAACCCAAAGTGACTTTCGACAGTTTATCCACTTTTACGGTCTGTGCCGTGACAGTGAGTGTCATGCACAGCATTACAATCGTCATCCACAAAACTTTCTTCATAGTTGTATTATTTTAAAGATTATCATAAAACTTTTTGAATAATCAATGCGGAATTGGTTCCTCCAAATCCAAAGGAATTGCTCAGGATTGCATTCAGTTCCATATCAACCGTTTTAGCGGTGAGATTGATTTTCTCTGAGTATTCGTCAGGATTCTCCAGATTAATATTTGGCGCCACAAAGTTGTGCTGCATCATCAGGATGCTATACACAATCTCACTGGCACCTGCCATCCAGCACTCATGACCCGTCATCGACTTCGTACTGCTGATCAGCGCCCGCCGTCCGTGGAACATCCGGTCGAGTGCAATGGCCTCAAACATATCACCCTGATGGGTGGAGGTGGCATGGGCATTGATATAGTCAATATCATCCAATTCTAGTCCAGCATCCTTCATGGCACGACTCATGGCTATCACACTTCCGTCATCACTTGGCTGTGAAATGCCACCGCCGTTTGAAGAGAAACCATAACCCGTCAGTTCGCAGAGGATATTTGCTCCGCGGGCTATCGCATGGTCGTAATCCTCCAGCACCAAGGCCGCAGCACCGCCACTCGGAATCAGTCCGTCACGGTCACGGTCAAAGGGACGGCTGGCTTTCGTGGGCTCATCCATCCGTATGGAAAAAGCCGAAAGCGCATCAAACGAAGCCATCGAATAATAGTTCGTTTCCTGTGCTCCTCCACAAAGCACCATATCCTGCAGTCCTTGACGGATCAGCATCATACCCAAGCCAATGGAATGACTCCCACTTGCACAAGCCGCACTCACCGTGAAGTTAATACCACGCAAATGGAAGATGGTGCTCAAGTTCATGTTCACCGTGGAGTTCATCGACTGGAAAATAATACCCGAACCCAACATTGCCGAGTCGTGTTTCTCATCCATAATCTTTGAAGCTTCAATCACCGGCTTGGCCGATGAATCATTACCAAAGATCACACCCACTTCATTCTTCAGCAGGTAGTCTTCATCCACACCAGCCTGTTGGAAAGCCTGCTGTGAAGCCATAAAGGCATATTCACCTTCTTCAGCCAGTCCCACACGGGTGCGACGATCCAGCAGTTTTTTGAGTTTCGGCTGTTCCACAATACCCGTCAGTCCAGAACGGTATCCGTATTCCAGACGCTCAGGCTGCAGGCCGATTCCCGATTTTCCCATATAGAGCGCGTCCTTCACGCTCTCTGTATCTGTTCCCAGGCACGACCATATTCCCATGCCCGTTACTACTACTCTTCTCATTCCTAATTTCTTAAGTATAAAGTCCGCCGTTCACGCTGATAACCTCTCCTGTAATGTAGGCGGCATCCTCGGAAACGAGGAAGGCCACGGTGGCAGCCACTTCTTCCGGACGACCGAAACGTCCTACAGGGATCAGTTTCTTCAGCTCTTCCTGAGGCAAGTCACGCGTCATATCCGTCTCAATGAAACCCGGTGCAACGGCATTTACCGTTACACCACGGGGTGCCACTTCCTGTGCCAAGGCTTTCGTTGCGCCTATCAGGGCAGCTTTGGCGGCACTGTAATTCGTCTGTCCTGCCATGCCTTTTAGTCCTGAGAGCGAAGCCATATTCACAATACGCCCCCCACGACGGCGGGGCATCATGTGCTTCAGCAGGCGGCGTGTGATATAAAAGAATCCATTCAGCGAAGTATCGAGCACGTTGTGCCATTCGTCATCGCTCATCATGAACATCACATTATCACGACGAATACCCGCATTGTTTACCAATACGGCGATATAATCTTCAGGATGGGCAGCCTCCCATTGGTCGAGAGCTGCTTCCACCTCTTCTTTTTTGCTTACATCGAAAGGTAGCAATTCAGCCTGTCCACCCTGTTCCTCAATCAACTGTTTTGTTTCCTCAGCAGCTGCCAAATTGCTCTGGTAATTGATGATAACAGGCCAGTTCATAGCGGCCAACTTCAGGCTGACCGCTCTTCCCAGTCCGCGAGAACCTCCCGTTACAAGCGCATATTTCATTCTTCTTTAAGTATCAAATTTCAAATTTTTCAAAAGAGCGTGGGAGCGAACGCTTACCCTGGATTACTTATTTAGTTTCCAAGTTGCACCATCTTTGGTGTCCTTCACCTCAAAGCCTGCAGCTGCAAGAGCGTCGCGAATCTGGTCACTGGTAGTCCAGTCCTTATTGGCTTTTGCCTTTGCTCTCAGGTCGAGCACCATGTCAACGACCTTGCCGAAGGCTTCCTCTCGCGCCTCTTGCCCCTTGTTTCCTGCCCCTTGCCCTTTGGAAAGTCCAAGCAAGTCGAACGCAAAAAGTTGCATCGTTTCCTTGAGTTCCTGCAGACATTCGGCACAGATGGTGGCCTTGTGGTCCACGAGGTTATTGATAGTATGGCAAGCCTCGAAGAGATGACTGATCACAATCTGCGTCTGGAAGTCATCGTTCATGGCATCGTAGCATTTCTGGCGCAGTTCCTTTACCACCTTTTCCGTTTGCGGATCACACTTGTCAGAAGCCTGAATGCGGTCGAGATTGGCGATGCCGTCAAGCAGACGCTCCAGTCCTTTTTCGGCAGCCTTCAGTGCGTCGTTGGAGAAATCCACCGTGGAACGGTAGTGAGCCGAAAGAATAAAGAAGCGGATGGTCATCGGAGAGTAGGCCTGATCCAGATTCTTGTTCGAACCCGTAAAGAACTCCTCCAAGGTGATGAAGTTACCCAGCGACTTACCCATCTTCTGGCCGTTGATGGTAATCATGTTGTTATGCATCCAGTATTTCACCATGTCGTCGCCCTGGGAGGCCACGCTTTGGGCTATCTCACACTCATGATGAGGGAACACAAGGTCCATGCCACCGCCATGAATGTCGAAATGCTCACCAAGATATTTGCGTCCCATAGCCGTGCACTCGCAGTGCCATCCGGGGAAACCGTCGCTCCAAGGTGAAGGCCAGCGCATGATATGCTCTGCCGATGCCTTTTTCCAAAGGGCGAAATCTGCCTGATTTTTCTTCTCGCCCACACCGCTGAGGTCGCGGCTGGCGTCCTTGATGTTCTCCAGTGAACGGCCACTCAGTCGGCCATACTGGTATTTCTCATTGTATTTCTCAATATCGAAATAGATACTGCCATTGCTCTCGTAGGCAAAACCATTGTCGATAATCTGCTTCACAAGCTGCTGCTGTTCGATGATATGGCCCGTGGCATGGGGTTCAATGCTTGGGGGCAGCACATTCAGGGCCTCCATAGCCTTGTGATAGCGGTTGGTGTAATACTGGGCTATCTCCATCGGCTCCAACTGTTCCAGCCGTGCCTTCTTTTCAATCTTGTCGTCACCCTCATCGGCATCATGCTCCAAATGGCCCACATCGGTAATGTTACGCACATAGCGCACTTTATAACCCAAATGCTTTAGGTAACGGAAAAGAATGTCGAAAGTAATAGCAGGGCGGGCATGTCCCAAATGGGGATCACCATAGACGGTAGGTCCGCAGACATACATTCCCACGTTTGGTGCATGCAACGGCACGAAACGTTCCTTCTGCCGATGCAATGTATTGTAAATCAAAAGTGTCTGTTCCATATCTTTTAAGCTCTTAATTTTCAGGTCAAATTCTTAAATTTGAGTGCAAAGGTAACATTTTTAATTCGTAAACTTTCATTTTTGGTTGGAAATGTGTAACTTTGTACCCAAAATAACAAAACTTAGTATTTATAAATACAACGACATGGCTTACACAATCCTGACAGCCACCGAGGCTGCCGCAATGATTAAAAACAATGAGAACATCGCCCTTAGCGGATTCACACCAGCTGGTGTGGCTAAGGCAGTAACCAAAGAACTGGCCAAGATTGCAGTGGCCGAACACGAAGCCGGACGCGAGTTCAAGGTGGGTATCTTCACGGGTGCCAGCACCGGTCAGTCTACCGATGGTGACCTGGCCAACGCACAGGCCATCAAGTATCGTGCTCCTTACACGACGAATCCCGATTTCCGCAAGCACGTGAACTTGGGTGAAATCCCCTACAACGACCTTCACCTAAGTCACATGGCACAGGAACTGCGCTATGGTTTCTATGGCCAGGTGGACTGGGCTATCCTGGAAGTCTGCGACATCGAGGAAGTGGGCGACGACTATCATGTTTACCTGACTGCTGCCGGCGGTATCTCTCCCACGGCTGCCCGTCTGGCCAAGAAGGTGATTCTGGAGCTCAACTCGTTCCACAACCCCAACGCCAAGTTCATCCACGACGTCTATGAGCCACTGGATCCTCCCTACCGCAAGGCTATTCCCATTGAGCATGTTGGCGACCGCATCGGCAAACCCTATGTCTCGATTCCCAAGGAGAAGGTGGTAGGTGTCGTGGAATGTAACATCCCCGATGAGGCACGCGCCTTCAAAGACAGCGATCCCGTTACCGATAAGATTGGATACCTCACCGCTGAGTTCCTCGTTGAGGAGATGCACAAAGGCCGCATTCCCAAAGAGTTCCTGCCGTTGCAGAGCGGTGTAGGCTCTACTGCCAATGCCATCCTCGGCGCATTAGGAGCCGACAAGCATGTGCCCGATTTCAATATCTATACCGAGGTGATCCAGAACTCCGTGATCGAGATGATGCTCAACGGACGTGTGAAAGACGCCTCAGCATGCTCGCTGACGGTATCCAACGAGTGTCTGATGCAGGTGTACGACAATATGGACTACATGAAGAACCATCTCACCTTGCGCCAGAGCGAGATATCCAACTCACCGGAGATTATCCGCCGACTGGGTGTCATCGCCATCAATACGGCCATTGAGGCTGACCTCTACGGAAACGTGAACTCCACGCATATCAGCGGAACCAAGATGATGAACGGTATCGGCGGTTCGGGCGACTTCATCCGCAACGCTTACCTGAGCATCTTCACCTGTCCGTCAACAGCCAAGGGCGGCGTGATTAGCTCCATCGTTCCCTTCGTAAGCCATCAGGACAGCTCGGAGCACGATGTGAACGTCATCGTCACCGAACAGGGTGTTGCCGACCTGCGCGGCAAGAGTCCTATGCAGCGTGCACAGACCATCATCGAGAACTGTGCACACCCCGACTACAAGCAGCTGCTCTGGGATTATCTGAAACTGGGTAAAGGCGGTCACACGCGCCATTGCCTCACCGCTGCCTTCGCCATGCACGACACGCTGGCCCGCAAGGGTGACATGCACTTGACGGATTTCTCTGAATACGTGAAGGATTAATGATATTTTAGTACACAGAGACACGGAGATACAGAGAGTTTTATAACCAAAACGAAAAATGAGAACTCTGTATCTCCGTGTCTTTGTGTACAATAAAACTTCAAGACCATGATCATCGGTATTGACGTGGGCATTAGCACCACAAAGATTGTAGGACTGAGAAACGGAGAAATCGTTTCGCCTATGCGCATCAGGGCCACCGACCCTGTGACTTCTCTCTATGGTGCCTTCGGTAAGTTCCTCTATGACAACAAGATTGAACTCCGCGATATCTGCCAGGTGATGCTCACGGGTGCTGGCAGCGCCTATGTCAATGAGCCCATCTACGGACTCCCCACCAAGAAAGCTGATGAGTTTCTCAGCAACGGTTTGGGCGCCCGCTTTGAGACACAGATCGATGAAATGATTGTGGTGAGCATGGGAACAGGTACCTCTTACGTGAAATGTCAGGGCAACGACATCCAAAACATCTGCGGACTGGCCATGGGCGGCGGCACCCTGCAAGGACTCTCGCGGATGCTGTTGAAAACCAGCGACATCAAACACGTGGTACAACTCGCAGAGAAAGGCGATGAGTCAAACGTGAACGTGCTCATCGGCGATATCACCAAGATGCCATTGCCCGGACTTCCCCTAACGGCAACCGCTTCACTCTTAGGCAAGGCCCATAGTAACGCCACTGAAGAAGACACCGCCATTGGCATTATCTACATGGTGCTTCAAACCATTGGTTCGGCAGCCATCCTTGCTAGCATCGGTACGGGCATCAAGGACATCGTTTTCATTGGCAATCTTACTTTGTTGCCCCAGTGCCGTAAGGTACTGATGCCTTTCGAAGAACTCTATGGCGTACGCATCACAATTCCACAATATGCGGAATTCTGCACGGCCATCGGTGCCGCTCTATGCTATCAACAATAATATCATTTCTCAGACAAAAAAAACCAGCGACCTCTCATGGGCCGCTGGTTTCGTTTTTTAAGGTAAAAGAAATATCAGAAGTTCACACCGATGTTCAGCATCACGGCGGAGTTCTTGGTGTCGTCGAAATCATCCTGACCTATGTTTGCAAGTCCCAAATCGTAAGTGAGGTCTGCATAGAACAGATCATACTGGATGCCAACACCCATTCGGAGACCACCATCAAACCGTTTGAACTGATCCATACCATCGCCAAAGGCACTATAGGACTCACGCAGGTAATAGTCCTTGATCTTACCGCCAACACCTGCTGACAGATAGCCGCCAAAGAAAGGCTGAATGGAGAAATTACGGTCGAAATTATGGATGTACTTCAACACGAGCGGCATCTCCAGATAGTCGAGCGAGAACTTGAAGTCGTTGTCACCCTTACCGCCTTTCTCAGTATAGTAGAGACCCGTCTCAAAGAACAGGGGAACGTAAGGTGAAACACCGAATCCTGCAGCTACTCCGACATTGAGACCAGTCTTTGTGGAACTGCCATCCAGGAAGTCATTGTCGGAAATGACGGAAGAGAAGGTTGGACCAACACGGAAACCAACATAGAAAGGAGCTGAGGTGTAGTTGCCATAACGGGAATGATTGCGATGGCTATAATCCAAACGGCCTGTATTACGGTTGTAATAGCGGCTGTTGCGATAACTCTGGGCCGAAGCCGGCACGACGGTCATCAGACCTACCAGTGCCATTAATATATACTTTTTCATATGCATGGAATTTAAAAACTCTGGTGCAAAGAAAAGCATATTTCTTGACAGTCCAAAGGTTATTTCCCTAAAACATCGGGGGAAATCCCTATTTTGAATAAAAACCATCTGATGGGGCTTTAACAAAATTGAAATGAATTCCATTGTATACAAGGGTCGCTTCCTTGTTCACATGAAAATGAAAAAATGATATTTTTTACGTTTTCTTTTGCTTTTGTCAAATAATTATTATATTTACAGAAAATAAATGTTATCATGAAAATATGAGGGATTTTTCTCTCAAAATGCAGTTTCTTACAAAGTTCGTTCCTTTAATCAAAATCTAATTATTATTTGCATACACTGCAGAGGACATCCTGCGCGACCCAGACATTAACATTCCATGCTTCAACCGCCTTGCCCATTCCTCTGACAGGAAGGGAATCCCTTACTACATGGTAGAGTTCAGACACGTTCAAAAGGAGGAGAATCATCAAGAAAACTCCTCCACATGATAGTTTTTACCTCTGGAGCGATGAAGATTGACTGAAATTTTATATCTTTGTCGCACCATGGGGATAAGTTGTCTGTCTCTTGGTATCTTGGAAGATGTGCCTCATTCTTTAGGAAATTAGCAGATAAAAGAACATAAAAGCATAGCAATGAGAAGAGGAAAAGTTGCTCGGGAACTTATATATTTTTTTTACTAAAGTGCTTCGAAATTTATGATGATAAGATTCTTTTTTATTTGCGCCATGCTTTGTGGCATTTTAATGGGATGTGGCCAATCGGTCAGCTTGGCTAAAAAAGAATAATACAACGTTGGAGCTACTTAGCCAAAGACGAAGAACATCGCTGAAGTTGGGTGATTTCGTGGAAGAATCATCAAACATCAGCAGTTTTGATTGGTTCATGTGTGCAGACAAGAGCATTCTCGAAGAGCAACACGGCGAACCTATCTATACGCCAAAGGAAATTTTTGTGGTTACCGATATACAAACCTTTAGTGCTGCCTTCCATACCGCTTACATGCTGTGGAAGATGGGGGCTAAAGTGGTTGGCGTTCCCTCAGGGCAGGCGCCTAACACGTTTATGGAGATCACACCATTCAAACTGCCCAATACCGGGCTTGAGTGTTCTGCTTCCAATTCCCTGCAGAGCTGCTTCCCTAAAGACCACCCTATGGCTAAAACGTTGACACCCGACATCCAACTGTCGTATGACGATTATAGAAAAACGGATTTCAGTAATGACGCCGAATTGTTATTTATCATACAAGATCACCATCCCCTGTTCAGATGAATCAAAGAACCTTGTGATTACTCCATCACTATTGATAACCTGAAATCCTTTGATTAAGCAAAAAACTGTCAAGAACAGGTGACAGAACAGTGAAGAATTGTTATTTATGGCCTTTTTCCCCATGGAATTATCCTTTATTTATCGTACCTTTGCAAAAGTTTTATTGTTAAACACAGTTTGGTAGAACTGTGTGAGATTGGTAAACCCTGTACCCGCTCGCGAATCACTCCGATTGAATTATGACAAAGACAAATGTTTCAAGACGAGTGACGGCTACCATCCTTTCCATGTCGCTGCTCACCGTGATGGCCGGAGCCGCCATCGCCCCTGCATTGGGCATCATCAAGGTTCATTTCAGTGAAGTGCCCGCGATGCTGGTTCAGTTTATCATCAGCATGCCAGCATTGCTGATAATCATCACCAATCTTTTTTTCCTATCGCTTAGTAGGGTTCTTCGCACGCGAGCCATAGCTACAACGGGACTGTTGTTGTACGTCGTGGCTGGTGCCGGATGCTTCTTCGTTGACAACATCTACCTGTTACTTGCCATGCGAGCATTGTTAGGCGTCAGCGTCGGGCTCATCATGCCGCTTTCCACGGGGCTGCTTGCCTACTATTTCCCGCCAGAACAGCAGGCACAGTTGATGGGACTTTCGGCAGCCATGAACCAGATGGGAGGTGTGGTGGCAACACTGCTGGCAGGACTGTTGGCTACAATAGAGTGGAACTATGCCTTCCTGGTCTATCTGCTGGGGCTGATAGCTCTAGTGATGGTGTGGCTGTGGCTACCTGACGAACAGCTGGACAGTGCCAATAAGCGTGGGGTGCCTTTCCAACCTCGGCAGCTTCTGAAGTACCACCCCTCTGTCATCGGAATGCTTCTGCTGATGACAATATTCTTCGTGTTCCCCACCAATTTCGCCATTGTTGCCAGCCAGCAGCTGGCACTATCCACGGAAGTCATCACCGCCATCATGGTGGGGCTTGACGTAGTGGCCTTCTTTGTCGGGCTTTCCTTCGGAGGTCTGATGAACCGTTTCCAGCAGGGCATCAAGTACTTTGCCCCGTTGCTTTTCCTGCTGGGCTATGCATTCTATCTTGTGCCGTCGGTGTCTATGACCGTACTTGGTTCCGTATTCATCGGAATGGCCAACGGTGTAGGCGTTCCCTACCTGAACACCATCGCGAGCATCAAGGGCGGTAAGAACTCCGCCACAACGGTTATGCCCCTGCTTTCGGCAGCACTTTACCTGGGACAGTTCATCTCTCCGCTGATAGTCATACCCATGTCGAAAGCGCTCTTCGAAGCCGACGACATCGTGGCTCCATATAAGGTAGGCATCGGGTTTTGTCTGATATTCCTCCTTCAGGTTTACAGTACACGGCATTTTCAGAGTCTGCCTCCAGTCGTAAAAGAACAGTAATTAAATAAATTTATTATGAAGAAGTTATTTGCTTTTCTCGTAGGTACCAGTCTCTCCATGGGAGCAACGGCACAAAGCGCATTGACATTTGATGCCAATGCGGGTGTTAAATCGTCGATGACTGCCTATGACGGCTCGAATGTCAACTATACAGCCTACGAGCGGCTGTTCTATGTAACGAACGTTGAGGATTCCACATATCAATTCCTCAATGTGTATGTGCCGGAAGGAGCTACACAGCAGACACCGATCTTCCTCCGTACCTACGTCGGCGGCTACATGGCTTCTCCTGCAGCACAGCCACAGGCTGGCGACGCTACGGGCAGGGCACTGAAGGAAGGTTACGTGGTAGTAATACCAGGCACTCGCGGCCGCAATTCCTCCATCGTTGCTGATAAGGCATACGCCAAGGCGCATAAGGGAGTGAAGAAGGGCCAGACCGTCTATACTGGCCGTGCGCCAAGAGCTATCTTCGACCTGAAAGCAGCCATCCGCTATCTACGCCATTTCGACAGGCAGATGCCAGGCGATGCCGAGCGTATCATCACCGACGGAACAAGTGCCGGCGGAGCCATGTCGGCTCTGATGGGAGCCACAGGTAACAATCCAGAATATGACGCATTGTTGAAAGCGATGGGTGCAGCCGATGAGCGCGACGATGTGTTTGCCTCTGTATGCTACTGTCCCATCATCGACCTCGAACATGCCGACATGGCCTACGAATGGCTGTTCCAGCAGACTGACTCACGCCAGGCGCTCGATGACTTGCACAAGAGCTATACCAAGGAATTGGCAGCCATGTTCCCTGACTATCTCAAAAGCCTGAACCTCCACAAGCCAGACGGAACACCTCTGACGGCAGACAGCTACCTTGACTTTATCAAGAGCGAACTTATCCGTGCGGCTCAGATAGCAAAGGATGCCGGTGCAGATATACCCGACAGCCTTGGCTTCACGTTCAGCAGTTCAGCGGGAGGCATGTTTGCAGCTCCGATCAATGGAGGTCAGCGTCCGCAGATGCAGGGAGGCCAGCGTCCACAGGGAATGCGTCCCATGCGTGGTGGCAGAAAGCAAGTGGGTGAATACATCACCGACCTCGACATGCAGAAGTATCTGAACTATGTGGTCACTACCCAAGCCTTGAAAGGCGTTCCTGCCTTTGATAGTCAGATAGAGGGCGTCAACAACGCCAGTGGCGAGAATGAGGAATTCGGTAATGAATCGGGAAACAGTGTGAATTTCACCGATTTTACGGCTCAGAAGAACGGAACCAGCGTCAGTGATGCCATCCGTCAGAACGTGAAGTTGATGAACCCCATGAGCTTTATTGGTGACGGCAGGACAAGCATCGCACCACATTGGTATATCCGTCACGGAGCACGTGATCGCGATACGGCTTTCCCTGTGCCCGTCAACTTCGCCACGAAACTTCAGAATGCGGGCAAGGACGTGAACTTCCTGCTTGCCTGGAATCGTCCACATAGCGGCGATTATGCGCTCGATGAACTGTTCCAGTGGATAGCAGAAATCACGAAATAAATGAATCAAGTACCATCCGTCTGCTCAAAGCTATCTGCAAGGGCCAGTGGATCCCGGGACTCTAATTTTGCACTCTGGATCCCGTGGATCCCGGGACGGTTCTTTGATTCACAGGTTCACATCATTCCTACGTTCATTGTACTAAAAAATCTCACTATTACCTTTTGGGTTTTCCCATTATTGCTACGTATAATATTCAAACCATGAGTGGGACGATTTATCATCCTACCGTCAGGCGTATATCGGGTTTCTCCGTTTGTTTCACCTTCGTTTTTGATCTTTGCGATATCAGTTTCTCCGATTGGTAGAATTGTCCCGAATGAACTCCATGGCGAAGTCGTTTTGTACTCATTTACCGAAGCTGTCGGCACATAAAGGATGGCATTCTTGCAATCGCAGTCCAAAAAAACATTCTCTGGAATTGATGGCGAATTTCCCGAATAACAATATACAGTCTCCAACTTGTTACACCCCTCGAATATATAAGCGCGATAGTCCGTCAGTGACTTGGGGATAGAAACCGTACGAAGTTCCGAGCATTTAGAAAAGGCCATGTCATCTATTCTTGTCACCGATTCCGGGATGGTGATCGATTGCAGGCTTGTGCATTTATGGAATGCCTTTTGTCCGATGTGCTGCAAAGAGTTTGACAAGGCGACAGACGTGATGTTCGTGCATCCTTCGAAAGCACTATGATCAATATCTAAGACTGAATTGGGGATGGCAAGAGCTGTGAGGGCATTGCAGCCCCTGAATTTGCAAGTGTTTTTATATCAATAACTTGTATGTTAAACGGTAGAAAGGTGATGACGCAGGTTCTGCTGATGTAGAAGAAGATGAAGATTTAACGTGTTTAACCTTCGTTAACTTGCCGTAAATTCAACAAGCAGAATCAAAATATCGTTCAATTGATATGTTAGAGAGAATCAACTATTGCGATATGGCAGCATGGAGTAAGTAACTTGTACATGATCCATCCCTATCTTGTGAAGCCATCCTTGCAATGATTTTGTTGAACGCTCAAAGTCATTGCAAGGGCCAATTATTATCTTTTTGATAATGTCTTTCGGATATACGTTATCTACATATGGTACAATAAAGTTTTCTGATAATCTGTACTCTGGAGCTTCCATAACCTGCCGTGTCAATCTAATCTCTTTTTCATACTCATAACATCCTTTCTTGGCAAAATCCATTAAAATCATTAGGTATTGCTGAAATTTTTCGCCAGAATTTTCAACTTCGCTTGACCTTTCTTTTGAAAGAGTGTTTTGAAACAATGTGCGATTCAATGGTGTATCATATAAGCATCTTTTTATTGTTCCTCCAGAATGACTTCTTAAAAGTTCAAAATCAAAACCGATGCTTACCCCATTTCCATTTTTACCGTACATATTCCACATAGGCAAACTATTTTCATTCTCAGAAAATGAGGTCATAAAGATGGCATTCCGATGTCTTAAATCATCACATTCGCCATTATTACCGAAAAAGCCGTTTAAGGCTATGTCAACATATTGTTCACCTGTTTCAACCTCCTTTGGGTCATTCAAATATTGGCAGTTTGTTGAAAATACGTGAACTTTCTTGTCATCTTCTTCATCGGAACGTATAATGCCATTGAATAGAGCAGACCATGTAGTGTATTGAAAAACAAATTTTGGCGTATTTTTATCAATATCGGTTTTACTGTCAATAAAAGAATAAAAGGCATTTAAATCAAGTCCTTCAACAAGATAGTCAAAAATATTCTGCTCCATCTTCTTATCGTGGTTTTAAGATTCTTTATGCAACATTTCCAGCGCAATACGCTTCTCTTCTTCACTAAGGTTTTTAAGCATGTGATTAACCTTTTCCGCCAAATCACTTGTATCCGAATTACGAGTCGCATTAGCGAGTAATGCCTTACCATTATCTGTAAGGAAGTATCTTTGTTTAGGGCTTGTTGGTTTATTTGGTAAAGTCATACCAACAAATTGCGCTTCTATTAGAGGACTTACATATTTAGCTCTGAACTTTGTTGTGTTAGACCACTGATACAATTCTTTGAGTTCGTTCATTGTTTTTGGTTCTTGAAGGGCTATGAATAATTTCTCAACTTCATCCCAGCCTAGGCCAATCTTAGTCCCAGCTTGCTCCCAGCTTAGTCCCGGCTTAATCCCATCTTGATATTGTTCATCCTGTTGGTTCTTTGGTTCGTACCCCATGGAATATATGGTGGTCATAAACTGGCTTGTTGTTGATTTGAACACAGGCTTCAGCTCTTCTTTATAGCCATCTAAAGCTTTGGTCTCATTACAGATACGTTTTAATCCGCTACCTCGCTTTTCCATGTAGTCAAGTTGAGCCATCACGTCAGCAAGAATCGGGTTTCTTCTATCCGATGAAATCTCTTCTATGGGTAGGTCTTGCACCGTTTGCCCACTATACATGCCACCAGGAGATGTAATGGCCAATCTGTCATCATAGATATCCAAATGAACCTCACTACCCATTACCGTATAGTCACGATGGATGAAGTGATTCACTAATGCCTCAAGCACAGCTCTTTCTGCGTATTCAGGTTTGTTTTTTCTTCTATCAGGCAGCTTCTCCCAACCTTTACGCGTGTTTGCTTTTACAAAGTCCATCGCTTCACGGAGCAAAAGAAGGATGTTTCCTTTAAATTCAGAATCATTTATGGCATCACCCTTTTCCTTTCCATCCCATCGGGTACAATAGAGACGTGATTGCCACATGGGACTGTCATCGGCATACAGTGCGCCCGCATTCGTAAGATTCCCAGCTCCAGTTATTAGTCCAAACGACAAGAGATATTTCTTGTCCCATTCTTGTTTGGTGCGGTCTTTAAAGGCATTCGCCAATATCGTAAAGGAATAGTCCTCTGCTTTATAGTCAGTGTGAAGAGAATCAAAAGTTTTGTTTGAGCCTTTCAGTACCAAGCGTACCATTTGCTCTGCCGTAGCAGGAAGACTCTCATCGCCTATACGGACAAAGGCAATACGCTGACCATCTCCAACATAGTAATATGGGGTATAATGCCCTGCGTCGACTTTGAGTTGCAAGATGTGTAAGCCATCTATATCATGGGGAATCATCTCCACCTCTGGCAGGGGATCCATATAGTCACGAATCCTGCTACTGATGGCCTCGCATACAAGCTGCACGTCATCAAGCCCTTTGACGACGCCGTCATTATCAATGCCAAAGAAAAGGGAGCCACCCAAGCCATTGGCAAAAGCGCTTACACTCTTCAGCCAACTCTTAGGCTTCTTCTCTTCAAGCATTACCTTGAAGTCGTATGCTGTACATTCAGCTATCAGAGTGTTTAATTCCATTTTATATGACTTACTAAATATAGATTCATATTTTTACCTTGCAAAGGTACTCATTTTTATCGAAAGTAAGGCATTTGTTTACCGTATCGCGCGTAATTTAAGCAAAATTTGTCTAAAACAAGGCTGTGGTATAACAAAAAGAAACGATTTCTTGGTAAAATTCGCTACCTTTGCCAACAAATTCTACGACGATGGAACAGAAATTCAACAATAATCGATTGGACTTGCAGATACTGCGGGAATTATGCGAGCGGGAGGGTGAGGAAATTGCTTACCGCAAGGGTGACCAACTGGAGCGCGAGGGTGACCCTGCACGGTGGTTTGGCTTTGTCATTGAAGGATGTTTCAAATATGTAAAATATGGAATGAGCGATGACAAGGCGCATATCACGTGGTTCTCGTTTGAGGGCGAGTTCGTATGTGACTACCCCACATTTCTCTATGGCCGTCCGTCACAGGCCACAATTGAGGCAATGGTACCCAGCCGTGTACTGAGGGTTACGGGCCAGCAATTGGAACAATTCTTCAATCAAAACATGGAAACGATGAAACTACGAGCCATGATTGGCGAGCACATTCTCAGCCAATTCCGTTCGCGCTATCTTGACCTCCATTGTACTACGCCCCGTGAACGCTACGAGATGTTGCTGCAACGCTGTCCTGGTATTATGGAGTTACTTGATTTGCAAGACATCGCTTCGTTTTTGAACGTCCATCCCAATACTGTCAGCAAAATACGGCGTGACATAACGTTTAGCGACAGATAATAGTCTATAACAGATAGAAACTCTCAACCTAAGTTGAGACATTTATCCTTGGCTTTCATATTATAGATTTAGCCAAGGGGCTATTTTTTTGCTTTTTTGTAACTTTACGACCCAAACAAGCAAAAATAACATCTGAAAATGGAACTAAGACATTGGACGCAAGCAGACGCAATGGAACTGACAAGCCTTTGTAATGCAGTTGACAGGCGTTTCCTTTCAGACCGTCTGCCCTATCCTTATACAAAAAAGGATGCGGAAGAATGGTTGAAGATGGTTTCGTAGAATGAAGCAATTACTGGTATCTATTGGGCTATTGTATGCGAAGGGAAACTCATAGGCAGCATATCGGTTGAGAAGAAAGATGATGATGCAGAAATCGGGTACATGATTCTCAATGAATATACAAACAAAGGTATAGCAACAGAAGCTGTCAAACAGATATGCTCCATTGCATTCAAGGCCCTGTCGATTGAACAAATAACGGCTAATGTCTTTCAACCCAACATCGCTTCAATACGGGTACTACTGAAGAATGGCTTCAAGTATAAAGGTACTATACCAAATGCCGTCATAAAGGATGGGAATGTTTATGACTTGCTCATTTACGTATTGACAAAAGAAACAAGATAAAGCATAATCAATAGAAATCAATGAACAAGAAAACTATCATCACCGCGCTGTTCGCCCTCGTCGCAATGACGGGACAGGGGCAGACGGGCAGAGATTATTGGATAGCAGCAGACAAAGCTCTGGTGGCAGGTAATACTGACAGCACATTTTATTATCTCAATCTGTTTAGGGAGCACTTCGGCAGGCAATATGCATTTGCTTACACGACGTTTTTAACAGAAGAAGACTATAGAACGCTTCACAACGATGCACGATGGACGGCCTTTATGGACTCTATGCGTGTTTACAAGCATGAGGCCGAGGACAAGAGGGAAATTTCTTATCCAAGGAAAGCGGTCGTGGAGGACACCAACGCTCCAACCGTTAAGCAATACGACATTCTACTGGACATTGACGTGGAGAAAAAGACCCTCGCCGTGACTTTAACGGCACAGATTGATTTCAAGGGCAGCAAAAGCATTGATTTCACGCTCTGGAAATATTCGGACATCAAACACATCCGCAGCAAGAACAAGGAACTGGCATACTCATTTGACACTAAAGCAAAATCATCTAACACATACATCCGACAAGGAGCACCGCTTCGCCTTACAGTTCCAAAGAAGAAGGGCGTTTGTTGTATCACCTTCGACTATACCTGCAACCTCGACAGCCTCGACACTTGGATGAGTTCGATGGAAAAGGACTGGGTGCAACTGGGCTATTACGTGGCATGGTTCCCCGTCAACAGCGACAGCCGAGACTTCACGGCAAACGTCTCTGTTTCCATCAACGATGGCTACACGGTCAGCGGCTCGGGCATTGTAGAACACAAGGATGACAAGTGGGAAATGTTGCAACCGTGGGGAGGTTTCGACCTTCAGATTGTGGCCTCGCCAACACTCAAATCGAAGAAGATGACCAATGATGGACGTACATTCGAAGTAGTCTATACCGACTTCGCCGATGCAGATGCCGACTCTGCGTTGTTAGCATGCAGCGAGGCACTGCAATTCTATACCCGCTTGTTCAAAACCAATCCCAGCAACGACTACATGAAATTCCTTGTTGTGCCACGTCGTGGTGGTGGTATCAGCCGCAAAAATTTCATTGCCTACGCGACGAAACGCTTCAACGAGCACTTCAAAACCGCCATTGGCCACGAAATGGGTCATTTCTGGTGGAACAAGGCACCGACATTTAGTTGGGAAGACTGGCTCAACGAAGGCTTTGCTGAGTTCAGCATGCTGTGGTACATCAAGTGCCATTTCGACAAGCACATTTTTGACTGCTACCTGGAAGCCTGTCGTGAGAATGCCCGCCATGCTTGTCCCATATACGAGGTTGACCGCGATGCTCCTGAAGCTTACGATGCCCTATATAATAAAGGTGCCTTGCTCCTGTATGACTTGGAACAAAAAGTAGGCGAACAGCGTTTCTTCGAGTTTATGCAGGGAGTGGCTGAACGTGAAATAACCTCTACAACCCTTCTTTTAGATTATGCAGAAGAGGTGTTTGGGAAAGAGATAAGGAAATGGATTGAGAACAGGATTAAATCATAAGCAAAACAATGATAAACAATAAAACAATCATTACAATGATGCTCGCCCTCGTCGCAATGGCGGGGCAGGCACAAACGCCTAAAGATAGTTGCTCTATTCCAAAGGATTCTCTTTGTCAAGAAAGAATAGCCAAGTCCGATACAATAAACTGTCCTTTGGACAAACTGTTTCTTTTAAAGGCAAATGTCACGAATAAGGAGGAAAGCAAGAGAAATTTGCCAAAGATAGCCCTCCCGAAGAATGATATTTATAGAGAGAAATTCATGAATCTTCAATTGATAAACATTATAGGTAGTCATTTGTCCCGATGAGAGGCTGTTTTTTCTGTTAAATACAACAATTTTAAACTGCTGAGTTTTATTCTATGAATCAATTGCTATATATCGTCTGGAATCCAGACCTCGTGGCATTCAGACTTGGTCCGCTGTCGGTGCGATGGTACGGGCTGATGTGGGCCATCGGAATCGCGCTGGCCTTTCTCGTGGTGAAACGCCTGTATAAGGAGCAGAAGATCAAGGACGAGCTCTTCGCCCCACTCTACATCTACTGTTTCTTCGGTA
>Ga0256404_1001495_pt1 | contig 56107 bp, 39 predicted proteins | sample RumenRJG_01DNA_FD_185990 | JGI IMG/M metagenome (GOLD analysis project Ga0256404, IMG submission 185990) | Bovine rumen microbial communities from Lethbridge, Alberta, Canada - RJG_01 | ecosystem: Host-associated > Mammals > Digestive system > Stomach > Rumen | place: Canada: Alberta | collected... | reverse complement strand
GGGTTTAAAACAAAAAGCGGTAAACGTATAACAATAGCATCTTATCAGGCTTCAGACGGTCGTTTATCTTTACCACCTGACAGTTCTAATTATATGAAACAAAATTATCCAGATACATTTGACAAAATGACTGAATTACCAAGAGAAATTGCAAATGCAGATTGGAGTAATGTAGTTAATGCAGATGGATTTTTTGATGATTGTTCTAGCTTAGAAAACATTACAGGTATGTATGGATTCAAAGGAGCAAGTATATCATTTAGACATTGCAATGCAAAACATATACCAATTATTAATGGTGAAAATTTAACATTTTTTTCTTGTCAAGGCTCTCCAAATATAGAAGAAATTCATTTTATTAATTTTACAGAACCAAAGGAAAATATAATGTATCAACTTCCATTTAATTATAGTTGCGGAGTTAAAAAATTATTAGGTTTTAATTTTAGAAATCAAGATATGAGTGCAGGAGACGCATTATATGATTTTGCTTCTAATACAACTTTAAGAGAATTAACTATAGATTGCACGAATGTAGATGCATTCGGTAAAACACCATGTATTAATGTAGCAGAATTAGGTTTTGATTCTGCTGGTGGATGGAAATTTACATTAATTAATGTTCCTACAAAATTTAAAGGAAACGAAAAAGATTTAATTGATGTTACAGGACGTTCTACTGATGGAACAACAATGAATACTTATCATATAGTTAATTTCTTAGATGAAGTTGTTGTTGAAGCAATTGAATTAACAGATGATAGATATAAAATGCAAGATTTATATCCTGCTCGTTATCAAACAATGATAGAAGTTCCTGATAAATTAGATACATCCAAATTAACAACCGTCAATGGCATGTTTGACGGTTGTAGTAAACTTACAAAATTACCAACATTTAATGATTTATCTAATGTAAAAACATTTGATAACTTTTTTTATGGACTAACTTATAACTTAAAGATGGGTGAACTACCAAAACAAATTTTTAATAATAAAGCAACATCATATGCAAATGCTTTTGCAAATGTACACCATACAACAGATACATATACATCATTAGATTTAAAAGGTGTTACAAATATAGAAGGATGGGAACTATTCTGTCCTAAACCTGAAAACATACACGCATTTGATGCATTTGAAATAAAATTACCTGATGTAGAAAATGTAGCAAGAGCATTTAATTCTATGTGGTTACAAGATGCAAGTAAAATTCAGATTGGTTCTAAAGCTACAATTTTTGATGGAATATGTGATAGTAACAGATTAATGACAAAGACTCCAACATTTACATCATTTACACCTGTAAGTGCAGTAAGAGCTTTTGGTTATACAGGAAGTTTAAAATCTTTCCCATATGATATTAATTTTTCTAAATTAAATGCACCATTAGAAACAAAAAAAGATACAGAATATGGGAAAACAAACACATATGGAAGTTATACAGGAGAATTTATTTCAGGTTCATCTATGATTAAGCATTTATTAGATGAAGATATAAGTCCAATTAAAGATATGTTTAGCGGTTCTGGTGTAAAAAATATTAATTTTATTAATGTTGATGACAATTCTAAATATCGTAGACATATCAATACACATACTATTTTTGATAGTGATATGAACCCATCATCTTTTTCAATTAGTATCAATGGAACTCCAATTACCAACAATATAGTCTTAAAAAATGATACGCCTAGTCTGATTTTTGATTATGGTATAGCGTTAGATGGATTTAATACATATTTGCCAAAAATTGCAGGTGTAATTGGTTCAGATACTACAGATATTACAATAGGTGGCGTTGTTGATAATGCTAATGCTATGTTTGCTTTCCAAACTGCGCTAAAAACAATAGATTTTAGTAATATTCCTTCACATGATTTTACATTTATTGATAATACGGGAACTTCAGAAACAAAATCTACAACGAATTTTATTTCAAAAGGAAATGCTCGTTATATGTTTTACAATTGTGGAACGAATAGTAATATTACTGATGGATTAGAAATTATTGGTAATTTTGAAATATGGGTAAAAAGTGATGGTAGTTATCGTGGTTCAGGTGAAGGTGTTGATTGCACAGGAATGTTTGCATCTTCATCAGCTTCTTATCTAAAAGCGTTACCACTACAACATTGGTCTTGGATTAAACATGCAGATTATATGTTTGCTAATCGTACTGTAAAAGATGCTAGTTCATTACATGAATTTATAGGTCAATTAAGTGTTGGATGCCCTGCTACTATGGATTATATGTTCTATAAATGTAAAACTGATTCTGATGATTTCAGTTCTATTGCAGGTATTGATTGTTCCAATCTTGAAAAAATACCTGAAGGAATGTTTGATGATAGTAATATTAAAGATTTTGAATTATTCAATATTCCTTCTAAATTTGATTTAAACGATTTTAAAAATTGTAGAAATGATGGACAAATTATGAATTTAAAAGTAGCTCATGACACATCAACATTTACAACAATATTTTAATAAAAAAGAGAGAAGTTTTAAAACTTCTCTTTTTTTATACATTTTCTGCTTTAATATCTTTTTCTTGAATTGTAATTTCTTTTTTATCACTACTAGGAGCTTTATACATAATATCCATCATCGTATTTTCTAGGATAGATTTTAAACTTCTAGCACCTGTCTTTTGTTTCATTGCAATTTTAGCAATTTTGCGAATGGAATCATCTTCAAAAGTTAAATCAATTCCATCAACTTTCATTAACTGTTGATATTGTTTTGTAAGTGCATCTTTTGGTTCTTTTAATACACGAATTAAATCATTTTCTTTTAATTTATGTAATACTGCAATTGTTTGAATACGACCAACAAATTCAGGAATCATGCCATAAGCAATTAAGTCATCTTGTGTAACTTTTTCAATAGCTTCATCATCTTTTTTAGCTTTTATTGATGTTGCTCCAAATCCAATTTCATGTTTTTCATTTTTAGAATTGATAATCTTCTCAATTCCACTAAACGCTCCACTCACAATAAATAAAATATTTGTTGTATCAATGGTTTTTTGTTCTTCTTGTCCAATCATGTTTTCTTTTTCGTTGGGGAGAAATACAGTTGTACCTTCAATCATTTTTAAAAATGCTTGTTGCACACCCTGACCACCAACGTCTCTTGTACTATTATCACGATAGGAACAAGCAATCTTATCTATTTCATCAATAAACACAATTCCTCGTTCAGCGCGTGAAATATCACCATCTGCTTTTTTAACAAGTGTTGCAAGACAATCTTCTACATTTCTTCCTGCATATCCTGCTTGTGTAAACGTCGTAGCATCTGCAATTACAATTGGAACATCAAGTAAACGTGCAACTGTTTTTGCAAGCAAAGTTTTTCCACTACCAGATGAACCAATTAAACAAATATTTGTTTTTTGTACGCAAGAATCTTTTAATTTAAAGATACGCTTATAGTGATTATAAACAGCTACAGAAATAATCTTTTTTGCTTCATCTTGTCCAATAACATATTCATCCAATTTTTCTTTTAATTCCATTGGTTTTAAAATGTTATCCATTGTAACATTTTCCGTCTCTTGTCTATCTTCAACAATATGATTACAAATATCTAGACAATCTTCGCAAATAATTGCAGTTTTTGTAACACCATAAATAATTTTATCTTCACTAACTTCTTTTCCACAAAAACGGCATTTTACTTTTTTAACTGGTTTTTCTTCTAATTGCTGTTCTTCCATAGTGTATATTCACGCTCCTTTTAAATGCACAAATATCTTTTCACAAAAGAAATACATAAATCAAGTATTGTATATCCATACTTTTTATTATACTAAAAAGCAGGTGCTTATGCAACCTGCTTTCTAGTTAATCTTCGATGAAATTCTTAATTCCAACTATATGCTTAAAATCTGCACCTTTATCAGAACGTTTTGAAATCTCATATTTACTAAATGTAAATTCTTTATTTTTATCATTTAGCAATACAAAGTCTGCATCAGAAATAAAGATACTATTTAAATTTTTAAACTTTCTTCCTGAAATATAAGAAATTGCTCTTGCAGTTCTACCTTTAATAAGAATATCATTTAGATTCATGACTTTGTATCCAACTGTATCATCATTCTTATTAAAAAGAATTAAAATCTTATTTTTATTATCTTCACTTGCTAGACTAATCTTACAATCTTCGATGTAATCTCCATCTTCCAATTTACAAGTAACCATAGCTTTCGCGCCACAAGCTGTAGCCATAAAGGAATTAACACTAAAGCGACCAATACAGCCATTATGCGTTGCAAGTGTAATAGTTTCATCCTTTGTATCATCTACAACTTTATTAATAATAATTTCAGAATCCATATCTTTAATTATCTGTGTCGGTTTATTCATTCTGAATTTCATTTTATTGATTAATGTTTTCTTTACGAAACCATTTTTCAATACAGAAATTAAAGTTTTATTAGATTCTGTATCAAATTTAATGAAGTTAATTGCATCATCAAATTTCATGTTATTATATTGTAAACTATTCATAGGAACACGTTCTACAATACCTGTTTTACGAATGATTAACAAATCATCGCTACGCTTACATTTCAAAGACTGTAAGAATATATTTGTACGGTCTTTATATGTCTTTGTATCTTTAAATTTCTGATATTCTTCAAGTTCATATACATTAACTTTACCATTGGCATAAAGTACAGCTACAACATCCTCAGAAACGCTCTCAGACGCCGCAGAATCGCTTTCAAACTCAGACACGATAGTTGTCCTGCGTTTGTCTCCGAAACGCTTCTTTAGCTCTTCTAGCTGTTCTATCATGAGGGTTTCCATTTCTGCATCATCGTTTAAATACAAATTATATTTTTTAATATTATTTTCAAGTTCTTGAATCTTTTTAAAGATAACGTCTCTATCTTTATGAACCAAAGAACGAGTTTTTTGTTCTAAGATGTAATGAACTTGCTCTTCATTTAAATCATATTTTTTGATTAATTTCGTTTTTGCTTCTTCAACAGTTTCACTATCAATAATAATATTAACTGCTGTTTTAATATCATCAATAACTTTTGCTAAACCTTTTTGAATGTTTAATTTTTTACCATCAACATCCAATAAAGATTTATAACGATTAGTTAAAACTTCTTTACGATAATCAATATATGTATTTACGTAATCAACTAAGGTAACAAGTTTTAATTCTTTATCATAAATACCTCTCATATGAAAAGAAGCATTTGCTTGAAGATTCGTTTTATCATACAAATCTTGAATGATTAACGGGATATTTGCAGTTTTTTGACATTCAACAACAATACGAATGTCTAAACCTGTTGATTCATCTCTTACAGACAAAACTCTTCCGATTGCTTTTTCTGTAATCATATTATGAATCTTTTCTACAATTTTAGGTTTATCGGAATATGGTGGCATATCTGTAAACACAATTTGTGGATTACCATTTTCATTATTATTTTCAATTTGGTAATGTGCGCGGAAAGTAAGTTTTCCTTCTCCAGTTTCATATAACTCTTTAATTCCCTTTTTTAACATTTGAGAACCATAAGGGAAGTCAGGACCTTTAATTTTCTTCATCAAGTCTTCTAATGAAAAATCTTTATGACGAATTGCATAAATAATTCCATCACAAACTTCATTTAAATTATGAGAAGGAACGCATGATGTATAACCAACTGCAATTGCTGTTGGACATCCATTTACTAAAAAATTTGGTAATAATGCAGGTAACGTAACTGGTTCCTTTAATGTTTCTGAATAATTATCACGAAATTCCACGCAATGCTTATCTAAAACATCTTCTAACAATTCATAAGAAATGTTTGCCAAACGTCCTTCTGTGTAGCGAGAGCTTGCTTCAGAATCTCCATCAATGGACCCCATATTTCCATGAAAATCAATTAATGGATAACGATATACCCATGGTTTTGCCATATTCGCAACAGTCCCATAGCAATCTCCATGAGGATGGTAATTACCCATAACGTCACCGCTAATTTTAGCATTTTTAATATATGACTTATTACTATCATAGCCTTTTTCTTTACAGCAATATAAAATACGTCTCTGTACAGGTTTTAATCCATCACGAACATCAGGTAAAGCACGTCCAACAATAGACAACATAGTATAATCCATATATGCTCTTGGCAATTCATCTAAGATATTACAATCAATAATATTCTCATTAGCAATTAAAGATTCTATATCCTCTTGTTTCTTATGTGCCACAATAAATTCCTCCATTTCTCTTTTTCGATTATTGTAACATAAACAAAATACTTACGTCAACTAAAAAATATTTGTGAAAAAAGAGGAAACAAAAATTTCCTCTTAATTCCATTTCATATTATCAAATAATTTTTCAAAAGCACTCATAGGTTTTTGAACAAATTTATCTCCACCTATACAATTTGAACAAATTATTTGAAGTGCTTCTGTTCCTTCAAACATATGCTGACATCTTGGACAATGATATAATCCTGCATTACTATACTCATGTTTCTTTTTGCTGTAAGTAAGTTCTTCGTTCATAATATTTCTTCTTTCATTTAATTAAATTGATTTTATATAAAACGTTATCAACATATTCTCCATTAACTTTAAAAGAGTTCCATAATGTAATGTTTGTAACAGGAATTGGTATTTTGTTCATTTTAATTTCATAATCTATTTTTGGAGTATTAAATGCCATTGTAATATGTGGTGTATAATTTGGAAATTTACTAGGAGCTTTTACATACCCAACTTGGTCTAAAAGTTCTTCCAAACGATAATGGATTTTATACAATTTAAAAGATTCGTCAACTCCTATCCAGAGTGCTCCCCCATCAAATCTACGAATATGATTTCCAAAAACATATTGATTAAAGACATCAGTTTCTTTTTGATACAATTTCATAGCGTCTACAACTTTTTCAAAATTATCTTCATTTTCTCCAATATAATCTATTGTAATATGAAAATCATTTGGGTCTTCCCAATCACCATGTGTTTTTTGTTTTAAAAGAGTTTGATAATATGCCAACTGATTTTTTGCATATTCATCATCTATATCCATAGCAATCCATAACTCTGCCATTTTTTATACCATCCTATTATTCGTATTCTAAAAAAGAAATAGAAAAAACAATGTTAAAAAATTGTTATATTAATTTTTTACATAATTTAAATGCTTCTAAAATAACATCGTCCATATTTAAATATTTATATAATCCTAGTCGACCACATAAAAAGACAGAGAAATTCTCTGCCTTTCTTTTTATAGAGCTTCTAAATCTACCATATCAGAATTTGCTTCAATAAATTGTTTACGCTTATTTACATCTTTACCCATTAACGTTTCAAACAATTCTGCAACTTCTTGTGCATCATCTAACGTAATTCTACGCAACGTTCGATTATGAATATCCATTGTCGTTTCTCTTAATTGGTCTGGGTTCATTTCGCCTACATGATTACCGTATATCACTATACGCACCGACTATCTCTTTAGCTTATATAGCTATCTACTGTTTCGGATAACGTATCAATAGTTATCCTACTAGGGAACAGCCCCTATAGTCTGTACAGGTTTTTATTTCCCACGGGCTTACCTTAATTAAGGCTCGTTCCGTTAGCATACATAATGTATACCCCTTTGATAAAAGGAAAAATTGATAAGGGCAAGGTTTACGCCAACCCTTTGAAGCGATTTATCTGATATGATTCATTTTTATGTTTTTTACGATATTCTTTTAAATCAGAATCATTCAATAAATAAACAGATTCATTATTCTTTTTAATAATCCTATAAAGTGGCGGCTGTGCAGAATACACACGACCAGATTCGATAAGTTTTGGCATGTAATAATAAAATAACGTAAGAACAAGTGTTCTTATGTGTTCACCGTCAACATCCGCATCTGTGCCAATAATTATCTTATCATATCGTACATCATCTAAATTAAATGTCTTTCCAATTCCACCACCAATAGAAGCAATAATACCTTTAATTGTATCAGAATTAAGAATTTTACTCATGTCTGCTTTATTGACATTTAAAATTTTACCTCTTAATCCTAATACTGCTTGATAAGAACGGTCACGTCCTTCTTTCATACTCCCTGCGGCAGAATCTCCTTCACACATCCATAATTCCGTATAGCCATTTTTATTAGAGCAATCTGCCAACTTACCAGGCAAACTTGTTTTCATCAATTTTTTTGATTTACGACTAATTGCTCTAGCTTTTCTAGCATTTAGTTCAGCTTCTTTAACTTTAATCGCTCGATTAACAATTGCATCAATAATATCACGTTTGTCTTTTTTCTTGATAATGGAATCAAAATATTTATGAACAACAGAAGAAACTGCATCTTGTGCTTCTTTATTGCCAAGTTTTGTTTTTGTCTGTCCTTCGAATTCAGGCTGATACAATTTAATGGAAATTGTTGCATACAATCCATCCATCAAATATTGCATTTCCAAAGGTTCTTTTATCATTTTTTTATCTAACGCATATTGATTAATACATTCTTTGTATCCATTTTTAAATCCCTGAAGATGATAACCACCTTCATAAGTATTAATGTTATTTGCAAAACTTTTTAATTTTACATTTGGTTCTGTTTCATCATCATGGATAAATGAAATGTCACATAAAATATCATGCCCATCTTCTACTTTATACGTGTCTGTAAAAGAAAAAGGTTCTTCATACAATTTTTGTTTATCTCCAATCATATGAAGTGTATATCCTGTAATTCCATTTTCAAAATGATATTCGACATTTTCTTTTGTAATATCATTTGTATAAATAATTTTTAAACCTGCATTCAAAGAAGCTAATTCACTCAAACGATGTTTAATGTGTTCGCTCGGTTGAAGTGTAATTTTAAAAATTTTTTTATCAGGATGATATTTAATAATCGTACCTGTTTCAGAAGTGGAGTTTAAACGCTCTACCGGGGTCGTAGGAGTGCCTTGGTGAAACATTTGATGCCAAGTATACCCATCACGTTTTACAAGCACATCAAACGAATCTGAAAGCGCATTGACACACGTTGACCCCACGCCGTGCAATCCAGAAGAACAATTTCCTACAACAATGTTTTCAATGTTATAAGTATGTGTATTCATAACTTCGAGGTCATAAATTTTACCTTGATATTTTTGTTTTGTTATGCTTTTTACTTTTACAAATTTCATTTCACATACTCCTTAATTTTCTTGATTAGCATTTCTCTCCAATTCTCTTGTTTAAGTTCTTCTTCTTGAAAATAGATAACATTAATTTTCTTTGATTTATAAATTTTATCTTTTATCAAGTCGTTTCTGTAATTTTTCAACAAATTATCATTATCTTTTTTTGTTGTTATTCCATTTAATTTATCTAAAAAATATTTATGCCAATAATCTCCCATAACTTCAATTACAACATGTAAATTTTGAATATATATATCGCATAATAAGAATTTTTTATCATATTCTATATCATCCCATACATTTATAGGAAATTCTTCTATGACATCAAAATCTTTATACGACTGTAAAAAATCAGATACCATTTTTTGCGGTGCAGATATTTTTTTTAATTGTCCATTCCTAAACCCATTAATTGCTTTATTTTGTGCTTTAATGTTGTTAAAAAAATGTTCTTGTGTAGATTTTTGGCACTTTAATTTAGTTTCTTCATTATAGTTTTCATGAATTTTTTGTCCAATTTTTTTATAATGCTCTAAAATTTGTTCATGTGTCATATTTTTTGTAGAAACAAGTTCTTCTTTTGGAATAGAAGCCATAGCTTGTTTTGTACGTTCACGTACTAATTGTTTCATTCCATCACGAGACATAATTTCTTTAGAACGAATAGAGCTTTTTAACCTTTCTTCTTTTCGTTGAAAACGCTTTTTTTGAGCTTCGCTATGATGTTTTTTAACAATATCTGTTTGCATAGCTCGTTTAGTTCTTTCAGAAATTTTATTTTTGTTTTCTTCTGTTTGAATACTACACAAACGGCACATACATTTATTTTTTAAATATTGTTGATTTTTATATTTTCCCCAATCAGATTCGCGAACGATACCACATACATCACAAGAATATCGTACTCTTACAACAGGAACATCTTTATGCATTAAATGCAAAGATTCCTTTTTAGAGCATTTCAATCTAATATTTTTAAATTCAAATTGAGATTCATCAAAGTCAATCCATTCATTAGAATTTTTCAATAAAACTTGTTTAATTGACAAGAATATCACCTCAATATTTCTTTTTGTTGTATACTGGAATTGTTTTCTTTAATTCATCTACATTATCAGAATCTTCCAATTCAACAAGACTTTCATTTTCAGTAACATCTTCAATTTTTTTCCAAATTAAATTTCCTTCCTGTGTACGCACAAGAAGATAATGACCATCAATTGCTTTTATCTTTTTCCCATTTTCAAGTTCAATACAATTAATATCGCCATTGTAATCATACCCAAATTTATTATCAACCTTTGATAACTCATTGTATGAATTGAATACGTAATCTTTAATTGGTTTAACATCTTCAATCTTTTTAAGACCTTCCGATGTTTTTACTTTACTATCAGAAGAAAAGCATTTGTACCCTTCTGATGTAAACTTTCCTCCTGCATGAAGATTTGTAAGAATACCTGTTAATGTATCAATCGGATTCCCATCTTCATCCTTAAAAGTATCACTTTTTCCAACAGGAATACCTCTACCGTGGTCTATAACTTCTACTGAACAATCCTTATATACATGGACATCTATTTCTTTACCCCAACCTGCTACAAATTCATCAATAGAATTATCAATAATTTCATATACAAGCTGGTCAATACCTGACTGTGACGTAGAACCTATATACATACCAGGACGTTTACGTACTGCTTCTAACCCTTTTAGCATGTGAATTTGTTCCACACCATATGTATTATCTACTTTCAAACTTTTTTCTGACATAAAATTTTTCTCCTTCCTCTTTTTAGTCATTATTATACACGAAATCTTTGATGTCTGCAACATTTCCATCAATATCTAATATTTTTGTATCAATGAAAATTTTTATCAATTTAAAATTTTTCTTCAAACAATGACTAAATACTGTCAGAAATTCATTTTTATTTATATATTTATCTTTTTTTGAAATGATACGTATAATTTTCCACCCACGAGAAATTAAAAATTTATTTCTTTTTTGTTCTTTTTGAACAAAATTTTCTTTTGATATACGTTTCATTATAACTTCTAAATCATGTCCACCGCCATCATATTCAACGTCTATTTTTTCTTTTATTAGTGCTATATCCAAACAATATTGAGAAATTCTATAATTTAATGTTCCATTTAACCATGTACAAATTCTCTTTTGATATTTAGAAATATTATTCATATTCTGACGTTGTTTCTTTAAAATTTCTTTATTTTTCAATGGAGAATCTACATGATAATTTTTCATTAATGTATTTATGGATTTTTGCAATATTTCTTTGTTTTGTGTTGGAGCTAATACATGATATTTCTTTAAATTTGTTTGTTGTTCTTTTTTTAATATATTTTCATTTTGTAATGGATGTTCTACATCATATTTTTCTAAACACGTATTTTTAATTTTTTGTTTTATAGATTCTAATTCAAATACATTGTTTACATGATATTTTTCCTGAACAGATTTTTGATATTCTTCTTTTCCTTTTTTACTTTTCATATTATGTGTCGCTCCATAATGCTTTAAATATGTTTCTTTCTTTTTACATTCTTGACATCTACAATCTTTTAAAGCAATATGATATGCTACCTGAAATTCTTTCCTGCAAGAATTACAATTACATTTTACTTTTACTTTATCTTTATCAGATAAATCTTTTATATTTATAAGAACAACATCATACATTTTTGTAAAAGAATAACCTTTTTCAATGAAATATTTTTTGTTTCTAGGATTCCAATGTTTTTCAATGTATTGATTTAAAATCATTATTATTCCTCTATATCAACATGAATATGAAATGTATTTTTTGCACCGCGCAAAAACATATATAATTTCTTCTTAGTATCAAAATCATATTCCATACCATATTCGTTTAAAATATTAATTTTAAATTGGTCTTGTAAATCTTCTATTAATCCAACTGCATCTACTCTATTTGGTACATCTTTTTCTGTTTCATCCACAAAAAAAGTCAAAAAATTTCCACGATATTCACGTCCTGAATCTAAATATATCTTAAATTTTGTACTTGCAGGAATCGTATCAAAATATACGTTGCAATCATCTGTAACTTTTGCATCTTCAGTATATGTTTTTATCATATTACACAATCTCCTTTTGTTTTATTTTTCATAAAAAAAATACCATAAAAAAAAGTCGTTATATTTACGTATATTGTAAAAATAACGACTTATTTTTTTCTATTCTTCTTCATATCTTCGTTTATATCCACGCATATCCACATGAACAACGTTTTTATCATACTTTAAACCAATCCCTTCTGCTCCACAATCAGAGCATAAGTCTGCAAATTCTTCAATTACCATATCTTCGGGAACTAAAACATCTACCGCTTTTCCTTGTACATGATAACTATTTTTATGCCCACCTATAGAATCATTGTAATCTTCACACCTAGCACAATCTACAATTTCTAATGGGCTACCTACTTGTTCCTGTAAAGTATCTAAAAAATCTAATAACCTATCATCAATACCTTCGTCCGGTTGCCATCCACAATGAGGACAGGATAGAGATTCTTCATCAAAATATTTTGAGCTATTCATAATACTTTGTAGGAGAAAACTCAAAATGTTTTCTAATGCAATTATACAATTAAAATTTTCACCTACCTTTGTCACCTCTCTTTATATAAAAATTCTTTCATTAATTACATAAAAATATAGTGCTTAGGTATTCAGCTTTTTGTTTGCAATCAAAAATGGTACTACATTCAGTAGCACCATTTATTATTTCAATGATTTAATTTCTCTTTCAAAGCATTAGAAACAACGACTTTTAAAGCCTTAGAAGCAGGAATATCTACAATTTCGCGTGTTTGAGGATTGCGACCTTTACGAGGTGCGCGGTCAATACGCTTAAATGTACCAAAGTTCTTCTGATTATAGGATTCTCCTTCTGCTAATGCATCTGCAAGAACATCAAAAAATGTATCAATACAATCTTCTACTTGCGCAAGTGTTAAACCATCCATACGGTCTACAATAGCGCGTGCAACTTCATGCTTTTTCATTTATAATCACCTATATTAATTCAAATTTGAGATTTACTACTCTAACAACAACTTCCATTTCATGCTAATAACAAAATAGAGCAAATAAAGTGTTTTATTTGCTCTAATATTATTAATTTTTGTTCATAATCTCATTTACTGTATAAGAAATGATGTCACTCACTTCACCAACTGTCATAATACGATTATCTTTCCGTCTCTTATCCATAATAAATTTCTTCTCACGCTTATCGCGTTCATTCACTACAGAAATCATGATACGCTTCGTAACCAATGGGTTCTTAGATACATACAACGTCTTTTCGTTCGTAGATGTATTGATAATAAGAAGAATATAATCTGCACCATTTTTATAAATTGTACAATGCATATCATAGGAAACTCGTTCATCAACTTTATTAAAGAAAAGAACTTCATCAACCGTATATTTCGTGTTCTTGTTATAAAATGAACGTTCTTTTAAACGTGTCTCATGCTGTTTCTGAATCATATCAGCAATATCTTTGCTTTCCTGAATCGTTCTTGTCGTATATGCCGTGACAAATTCATCAAAAAGAGTATTATCTGCAAGAGGATATTTCATCTTTAAATCATTTACACGACGCTTGATGGAATACATATATCTATCATTTGCTTCTTTCAATTCTTTTTCCTTACGTGCTTCTTTTTTTGCACGTTCCGCAGTTTCTTTTGCAATTTTCTGTTCCTCCATATGTCTACGATAATCATCGCTAATCATTACGTTACGATTAAACAAATGATATACGCCATCAAAAATAGCACGAACAATCGTAAACACAATTGCGAAAACTGCTTCAAGAATGTAACTAAAGATTCCTACAAGTGCAAAGAATACCATGATTGCACCTATAATGAATAACAAAATGCCTAACATTTTATTTTCCTCCGTTTCAAAGCTCTTTATCTCTTATCTTTAGTTATATTATAGCCTAACCATGCAATTTTGTCAACAGTTTTTTGAAAAAATCAAACAAAATTTTACGTATAAAAAAATAGCTACTAGAGAAATCTAGTAGCTATCATTACGTATGCAATTAATTATGCGTTCTTAACTGCATTCTTCAACGTAAGGCTTGCTTTGAACTTCGTGACACGAGAAGCAGGGATGTCAATCTGAGCACCCGTCTGAGGATTGCGACCCTTACGTGCGGCACGTTCACGAACTTCAAACGAACCAAAACCAGGGATTGCAACCTTCTCACCTGCTACAAGAGCATCGCTAATTGCATCAAACGTTGCCTTTACCACGTTCGTTGCATCCTTCTTAGAAATATCAACGCTCTCAATAATTTTTTCTACAATGTCGTTCTTTGTCATAATTCTTGACAACTCCTTTTGAAATATTGTTTTTAACTTACAGGCTTATTGTAACGCAAGATATTTAGTTTGTCAACAAGAATTTTGTTGAATTATCAACTTTTTTCGCTTATTAACTGTATTTTGTGTCAAATTAACAAAATTCTGTGCTTGTAAAGCATTTACTTTCAATAAATGTTCATCCAATTTCTTATAAATACTTTGAATATAATCATATTCTTTATCAAAAGACTGTGGATATGTCTGTATTATCCAATGCAAATATCTTCGGCACGTCATGGAGCAAATAAAGTTAATAGTCTGTAAAGACATTACAGATTCATCTTTTTTTTGTATTTTGTTCAATTCTATCTGTAATGTTTCTAATTCTTTATCTCCTGTAAAATTCAAATGAAACTTCATAGATAAAGAATTACAGGCTTCTTCTATACTATCTAAATCGTAATATAATTCTTCAAACTTTACAATGTCTCCACCTTTTTTACATCCAAAACAAAACCAAGAAGTATGGTCTTGTCGTTCTCCATCAGAATTTTTATGCCCACTTGGATATATGCGTAAAGAAGGTGTTTTTTCATGATGAAAAGGACACATCGCTGTATAAATTGTCCCTGTTTTTTTTGTTTTAATTAATGACTGAATATATTCTACTCCATCAATATTCCTATCTAAATATTCACGTTTAAATTTCAATTCATCTTTATCCATATCTTCGTACCTTTTTAATGTAATCATTTAATTGTGATAAGATTCTCTCCGCATAATGCATTGTTCTATATGTTAGTCTATGTACATAATCATACTCTACATGGAACAATTCTGCAATAGCATGTTTGTCCATATCCATATATAACGCAAGTTTTACTTTACGAATTGTTCCTTCATCATATTTGCTTCTTGCTTTTGCAATCTTTCTAGGATTATTTGAATGACTTTTAAAATATGACTGAAAATGTTCATTATATTTCTTATTGTTTATTCCACCATCATCATAATTATATCCGATAATATTAGAACGATAAAAACTTATCCAAATTTTTTCTTTTTCATTTAATTCATGAACACGACAAATTTCTACAATTTGATATGAAAATTTATGTCCATCATTATAATCTTGTTGCAATAATGGATTATGGTGTTTATGATGTTTTAAAGCATATCTATGTTCACGAAATCTTCGTTCTATATTTTTACTTTGTCCAATATATACCTTATGATTTACTAAATTTTCAATTTTATAAATTCCAATACTCATGTTTATCACTTCCATGTATTATATTTTTTATATCATAATTCACATATTTTGGTGTTAATACAAAATTATGATTTAATATTTTTAACAAAGTTTTATAATTTATTTTTAATATTTTTGATATATGTTTTAATGTATATCTTTTCTTTAAAAACAAACTATAATTTTTAATTAATTTTGTTTGAAATTTTAATTTATTGTCACGATTTCTTTTGTCTATTTCATAGATTTTAGGCATCATTGTCACATGATATTTCTTTAAAATATCATATACAGCATATCCACATGCAAACATTTTTCTCATTTTATGATTCCTAATGGATAGCAAAATTTCATTTCTATGAATTATATAATAATTCATTTTTAAATTAATTTTATAAAACCATACATAATGATGAATATTATATAGCACATTTATAGAAATATGAAACATTTTACTTATTTCTTCTCTATCCATATCCATATATAATGCATATTTTATAAGATGCGCTTGATGCAAATTATAAGAAGATAATCTTAAACTTTTTTCCATTAATTTAGTTTCTTTTGTGTATTTTCCGCCTATTGTATAATTATATCCTTGAATATCGGATTGATATTTTTGAATATAAAATTGTTCTCTTTCATTTAATTTATTTTTCGCACATAATTCTAATATTTCAAAAGAAAAATTTTCTATTCCATATAAATTAAAATCTTGTTGCATTAATTTATTATGTTGGCAATTTCTTTTTAAATCATTTTTATGTGAATATTTTCTTCGTTCAATATTAATGCTTTGTCCAATATATACTTTGTGATTTACTAAATTCTCTATTTTATAAATTCCTATACTCATATTTTTTACCTATAGAAAAAAGGAAGATATTTAATATCTTCCTTTTTCTTTTAAATTGCATCCCATTCAGAATCATCAATCTCTACCATTTGCATTTTATCATATTTCTTTTGAATATGAAAACTAAATGTACTACCATCACGAGTTTTTGATGATTCTACTAATGCCGTATCTTCATCTAAAGAACGAATCACAAAAACATTATCAGCATGGTCAGCTATTTGGTCTGAACCTGCAATCGCATCTGTATCTGCATGACCGTTCTTTTGTTCCAAGTCCTTTTTACCACTACGATTCATCTGAACAGCACTAAACAAGATTTTCTTTTGTTCACGAGCAAATCTCTTCAAGTCTAGTGCAATAGAGCCTAAATCGTCTCTGACAACCCCTGTAGGGCTATTAGCGTTCATGATACCCATATAATCAACGATAACAACATCATAGATAGTATCTTTTTTACGTTCAATTTCTTCTGTTTTTGCTGAAATAAAAGCAGGTGTTACATTGGAAGGACAATCTACAATATAAACGCTTCCTACTTTATTTCCCATTAAATCTTTTTCTTGCTTTAAATTTTCTACATACTCTTTATAAACTTTTTCTTCTTCATCAGATAATTGACCGCTTTTTAATCCTTTACTAGAAACAAGTGCCGCTCTTGCATCCCAACGACGTTCATATTGTTTTTTATCAATTTCTAATGAATAAAACAGTATATTTTTACCTTGTTTCCAAAGGTAATAGCCCAAATTTAAAAGCATGGTAGATTTACCATCGCCTTTTCGACCGCATACAATATTTTCAGAACCAAAACCCCAACCGACAATAGCATCGTCAATGTGTTTAAATCCTGTTTTAATTAAATTAATATCTTCAGGATGTTCCTTAATATGCATGTAATCTTTTAAACGTTCATCTGCATCTTCTTCTACGGTTCCTTCTTTTTCAACATCAAAATCTGTGCTTTCAATATCTACAAGAAGTTTTTGAACATTAGAAAATACTTCTTGAAATTGTTCATCTGATGAATCAGGAATAGAACCACCAACAATTTTTGAAGCAACTTTTAAAAGCCTACGACGTTTATATTGCCCTATAATCGCATCTTCAATTGCTTCAAATTCCCCTTCTGTTTCATCAATAAAGTCGTTTCTACATTCATTAATAATAGTTTTAATTTGGATGAACGTATTTTCATCCGTATTCATCTGTTTGCATTTAATATCTATCATGTCATCTGTAATGATTCCATGATATTTATTATAATATCCAATTACCATTTGATAAATCTTACCAATGGTTTCAAAATATTGCTTATGCATACGAGCAATAGACTTAGCGATATAAGATTTATTTGACAATAAATATGCTAAAAATTTCTTTTCTAATTCTGATGTACGTTCAGACACGAAAATTCCTCCTTAAAAATCGGTATCATCATATTCTTCATGACAATTCTCGATTCTATGATTATCTCCCAATACACTTACGAGCTTATCATTTTGAAGAATGAAATCACGTACATCATTATTATATTCTGTTGCCATTTCATCAATATTATAATTTGATGACAAAATCGTAGGTAAACAATCATTATCTCTTTTTCTAAGAATCATTTCTAAGATTCTTTGAGAGAATTGTTTCTCATTTTTCCCTGTTTCATTTCCTACATTATCAATAATTAACAAATCTGACTTATAAAGGAAATATTTTAATTGGCTTTGTTCTTTATCAAATTGTTTTTTAACAATATCATCATACATCGCAAAAGCAACATTAAAAGTTTGTTTCTTTGAAAAAGTATCAGGATTTACCATCATGACAACTTCTTTTGCGATAATACTTTCTACTGTCGTTTTTCCTCGTCCTTGAGGACCATACAAAAACAATCCTTTCCCATTATCATAATTTTCTTGGAAGTTATCAATATAGTTTTTAATGTCTTGATAATATGGTTTTTCTTTTAAAAAATCCATGTTCCATTTATCATTCAAAAACTTTCTTGGTACTCCCCAATCTAACAATTTAACGTTACGTTTTACCACTTTAAGACAAGAACATGGATATGATTCCTCATATCCATTGTTCATTCTCGTAAGAAAACCAGTACCACCACATTTTTTACATGTTTGCACAAATCTCCTACGATTCTTCTTTACTTCTAATTCTTGTTCTTCCTTTGATAACAACATTGGCAAGTTTTCTCCTTCCTCTACCGAATGACATTATCATATCACAACTTCTGCTGTTTTTCTAGCCACAAGTTATAATTTTTCATGGTATTATTATATTTCACCATCAATCCATCATCATGTTTCAGGCAAATACTTTCATACCATTTCTGAAAACGATTGTTCCGTTCATTATTATGCTGATTTGCAAATGTTACCATATCTTTTGTTAGTGGAAGATTAATCTTATATGCCCATTCAAAATAATTATAACGATTATCAAAAGAGCCTTGCATAAATACATTTTTCAATTTATCTATGCATTGATTTTTAATTCTATCACTAACTTTATCCAAAGTCATCTTTCCACGAAGAATTTCATGAACGTTCATATCAACTTCACGATTTTCTGTACAAACATGAATTGGATTTTCCTTTACATTCTTATCAGCATATTGTGAAACATAACTATCAAACCAACTCAATACACGTTTATTTTGCGAAATCATTCCATCCAATACATTTTTCACTTGTTGCATTGTCAAGTTATTTGCAAGCATGGAAGATTTAATTTTATTCAATTCTTTCATAAATGTCTTTACATTCATTTTCATATGTAAAGATTTATAATAATACTTAATTAAATATGGGATTGTATTTTCTGTTTTGATAAGTTTCATGCTTTCTCTGAAATTCAGAGCATCATTAATTTTATAATTAATGCTTCTTAAATTTGAACAACCTGTTTTTGCCATATATTTTACAATGAAATGAATTGTTTCTGCATCAAATTTTTTTTGTGTATAAAGAGCTTTAATAAGTTTTACTTCAATTGTATAATTATAACATTTATCATGAATCATATTATAAAATTCATTCACAATATTTACAGGTTTATCAGCTTCAGGTAAGCTATCAAACATATCTTTTTCTAAACGCTTACGAATACTGCGTTCTTCTTCTAGTTCTTGTAAGCGTTTTAAATCATTTAAATGTCTTTGTAATTTTAACTGTTGTTTTTTTTCTTCTTTTCGTTTTTGTTCAGCTTGAATATCCTCTTTGATTTTATTCAATAGTTCTCGTTCACTCACCGGAAGAGATTCTTTTGTAACAGTATCGAAAAAATCACGATATTTTTCAACGTAAGAATTTAGTTCCTTACATTTGAACTTCAACTCATTATAAATAAAAGCCAATAACTGATGTTGGCTATCATCGGTTTTTAAAATATGATTTTTGAGTGAGACTGCGGATTTAAATTCTTTTCCGCAAAAGTCACATTTTATCTCCGAATGAGTTTGCATACCGTTCACATCCCATCTTTAGTATATGCAATTTTTAATCTGGATTCACATTAAATTTATGAATATCCCACATAGGTTCCTGTTCATAATATTTTTGTCTATTTCTTGAATGTCTACGTAACATAGGCGTATAATCTGTAAAATCAAAAACAATCGCTTTTGTTTTACCTTCATGAAGCCTTAATACACGTCCGACACGTTGAAAAGCTCTCGTTGAAGATTTACCACCACCAGCAAGAATTAAAGTATCTAAGATAGGCAAATCTAATCCTTCATCAGCAATTGTTGATGCAATTAAACAACGGCAAATTCCTCTCTTAACTGCTTCAAAAACTGCGACACGTTTTAACGTATCATCATTTCCTGAAAGTAGTTCTACAGGTTTTATACGAATTGTTTGTTCTTTTCCTGTAACTGGATGGTTAACAGTAATTGGCGTTGCCTTTGCATTTAATCTTTTTTCCATCATATCACGTAAAGTTTCTCCATGCGCAATATTTTTATAAAGAATTAATACATGTTTATTACGAATAAACATATTATAAGCTATTTTGCAAACAATTTTATTTCTATCTATATTTTCTACAATTGCTTTTTTATAAATATCTTGATAATTTTTTCCTTTAAAAACTTGTTTAATTGGTACAAAATAAATATCTGGTTTAATTAAATATCCTAATTCAATTAATTTTGATGCAGAAATAATAGCATCTTTCTTTTTATTTAAAACTGCTTCAATAAGTAAGTCATCACCTGCATCACGCCAAGGTGTTGCAGAAACGCCAACCCTGTAATATGCCTGTGTACATTTGTTCGCTATAGAAACTATTGTATGAGATGGCACATGGTGACATTCGTCCCACAAACACATTTGTGCTTTTTGGATATACTTTTCATCGGCAGATTGTACAGAAATAACTGTAATATCTTTATAGTCTTCATGACCATCACCGACCAAACCAACTTCAACACCAAGAAATTTTTCCATTTCTTGTTTCAATTGTTGACATAATCCTATTTTATCTGCAAAAATGCAAACAGGTTTTACATTAAATTTGGCAATACATCCTGCCATCATCAATGTATTGTGTGTTACAATAAAGTCTTTACAAATATATGTATGTAAAGGACTATCAACTGTAATACATTTCATTTCTGATTTTTTATCTAATGGTTCTACTGAAACAATTTTTAAAATGTCGTAGTAATGATTTTTTGCTACTTTATGATGTTTAAATCTTTCTTTATGCTTTATTGAAGAAAATAATTTATCATCACAACCACGTATATATAAATTATACGTATCATTTCTTCCTTTTCTTTTGCCAATCGTCATTTTAGAACGATAGCCTAGACTTTGAAGAACAAATTGCAAATCTTTTGCTAATTGTTCACTAACAAAGCCAATTTTTATATGTCCCTTTTCATTTATGGAACCATCAGTATCAATTAATCCACGAATTAATTCTAATCTATCTTCGATAGAACTCATTTTATATTCATTTGGAATAAATTTTGTTTTTGAATTTGCATGGTGAAACGTATTTTCTATATATTTTTTAAATAAATTATTTTCACCACCAACAAAATGTAGTTGTGGATGGCTTTTATTTTTCTTATGTTTAAAAACACCCCATGTTGAAACTAATAAATTGACTTTATCAATAATATCTTTTTCAACATTAGTAAAAGAAATTGTATTCTGTGTAAACCCCCCATCACCAAGTAATGCACCCATTAAATATGGTGGAATAAACAATTCTTTCTTATCAAACTTAATTGGTTTACATACAGGAATATATATATTTAATGACCTACTCTTTTTTAATCCATATTTGTTAATAATATCAACAATATTATTCACTTTCCATCTATGATGTTTGAGATTGGTTTTAACATCATATTTCCATAGATGTTCCTTACAACAAATCACATAACTACCATCATTAAATGTAATTTTATATTCTTGTTTCAATTCGTTTTGTGGAAATTCTGCAATTACACTTGTTTTTTCTCCATTTTCATCATAAACAACAGAACCAACATGAATATCACGCATTTTAACAAACCCGTTTGGAGTAAGAATATCTGTATCTAATGGTAATGCTTTTCCTGCTCCAGTAGCTGCTTGTATTACTTCTCGTTCTCTACACTTATCTACTATATCTTGCTGATATGGTCTAAGTTTCAATGGAATTTTCTTTTCATTATCAATATAATCCACTAATTTGAAATTAGCATTTTGTTGCGGCTTTATACGATTATCCTTTAATATATATTTAATGTTCCTATCTTTCAGATGTCCTTCTACATACTCTAGTAAACCAGCGTATGTTTTCTTTGTTTTACGATTATATAAATGTCGATAACGAACTTCTTGCATACCGAAAACTTGTACAGGAAAAGAAAGAAGATTCCATAATTTCATTTCTTCATCTTTTTCTAATCCTGTAATTTTTAAATATACATTATCTAAATCTAATTGCACCATTTCTCTTTGTTTCTCCTTTTAATATATCCCATCAAATGAATATGGGTCTTTTTTTATCACACGTCGCTTTACATGATTTACTTCTACTAAAGAATCCAAATATTTTAAAATAGACTTTATTTCATCCATATCTATTGTCTTATATTTCCATTCATGATTAATTAAATCATGTAAAAATTTTGCAAGTTCATCATAAGTATACATACGAATTGGGTCAATCTTTGCAGGTTTTTGTACAATTCCCTTCTCTTCCCATTTCCGAATAGTGCATGAACGTTTTTGTAACAACTTTGCCAAATCTTTAATAGATACCAATTCATTATTTATTAATTTTTGATAAACTAATTTTTTATCTTTTTCTATTTTTTCTGCTTCTGTTAACTTACGCCTAGGCATTTACAAATAGTCCTCCTTATGAACACAAAAGGTCAAAGACTTATATCTTTGACCTTCTTTTTTTCAGAAAAATTCTTTAATTTTATCAAAAAATTCATTAAAGGTTTTCTGATATTTCTCTACATCCGCAATTGTATTCAATTGAAACATCATGCCATTTCGCGTTGGACCATCATATGATTCTGTATGTGTAAAATCACGAATACTTGCACGAAGTGCTCCGCTTTTTTTATTCTCCAACAACGAAAATTTTGTTTCTTTTGTATCGCTCTGTTTCATAACAACATCATAAAGAGAGTTATTATTATCTGCAAATGCCATTTGCTATTCCTCCTAAAAATAATAGGTGCAAAATAATCTTTACACCTATTATATCTTATGTCATGTTGTTTTGTCAACAGTTTTTTAGTCGCTATTACGTACTGTTGTTGGTCTGCCTTTAATACGATACAAATCTCCATATGTAGGATGTAAATGATTAATTGCTGTTGCTGTTTCATCGAAATTACCGATTACCATAACCATAAGTTCTCCTGTATCTGTAACAACAACACAATAAGCGCCTACATATTTATTAATTGGATTTACTAAGTCATCAAAATATAAACTAAAATCTACATTTAAAAATTTCAATTCTCCATCTTGAAAACATGCACAATTTTTCTTTACTTTATATTCTGAAGCCAAATTACTAAAATCTTTGTTATATTCTAGCATAAAGTTATTCAAAAATACAAGTTGTTTATTAATGTTGCTCAATGTATTTGTCATATTATTTTTTGCATATTTTACAACAATATCTTTATTATCCATCTTATATCCATAAGTTAAACCACCAGGCAAATTATTTACAACATTTCTATAAATTACATCTTTATCATTTTTACCTGTACCTAATGTTGTAATAAAATAATGCCAATCTGTAATACGTTTTACTGTTTGACGAGCATTTGTCATATTCCCTTGATATGGAATGTAATTATACCAAACAGAAAGAATATCAGATTTTAATGGCTGATATGTTGTCATAATTGGAACTTCGATTCTCGTTCCCATTGGATATATCTTACCTAAATCTACCGTAATAAATGGCGTACCAAATCCTGAAACTTTAATCTCACGAGCATTTAAACGTTTTTTATTTTCAATAACTTCACCATATTCATTATAGAATATCATACTGTCTTCATAGCATTGAAAATGTTTATTACCATCAGAATCTATAAATGTCATAACAGACTTCAAAATTCCACCATGCAAATATTCATCGCTATTTGACATACATGGTTTTGTAAATTTGCTATTTTTACCATCTGTTAAAAACACTAAATTCTTGCATTGATACATATCTGTCATCAATGTCTTTGAATTTAATTCGTAATCAAATGAGAAACCACTTGTTGCTAATTCAAATGTAATTGTTTCACCTACAAGTAATGGTGTCTCTAACATAACCGTAATTTCATTTTCAGGTTCATCAGGAATTTCTGATGGTGTACGATATACATTTTTAATTTTGCCAATACTACTGCATCCAATAACACCAATAACATTGTATCCATATACATTTATTGGGATTTTATATTCTGCCGTACCATTACCTGATACATTATAATATATCAATCTCGCATAGCATTGATACTGTGAACGCAACTGATTAGAAACATCATATGCTTTATCTTCTTCTCCATTAACTTTCCTGGGTTTTAACCAAGGTATCTGTCTAGGATAAGCACCTTTTGCATTAAACGAAACTTCTTCTGTCATACGAAGTGGATAATAATAGTTATCATCTTCATCGTCATATTTCATCATCGTTGCGCCTAATACTTCTGTTGCTATATCTTGACCACCACAACCTGTACTTAATTGAATCGTAGCTTCTATAACAATTTTCTTGACTGCGGCATATGTATTCTGGAATACAACTTCTGCAACACTACCATAATGAATAATTTCACCAGCTTGGTTATTTGTTGCAACATCATCAATGATAACATCGTAATTTGTTTGATAAATATAAAGTTTATCATTTTCATAATTATATACTTTATCTATACTAACAATTTTTTTATCAGAAGAAACTTCAAATTTAAATCTTTTTCCTGCTGTTGTAGAATATGGAGCAAGTTCCAATGTCATTTGTACTTGTGTGAAAGAATCATCACCATAATTATTTACAATTCCATTAAATCCAGGCATCAGTAATGTATCTGAATACATAAAGTCTTTTGGCAACATAGGCCAGAACTTATTTTTTGCATATCCATATTTGGAACCTTCCATCATAAGCAATTCAAAATTCTTTTTATAACCTATTAAATTGCTAATCAAGAATCCTTTATTTGAATTAGCTACGCCACCAACTTTTAAATACTGCGCCGTCAGTTTACATTTTGGGATTTCCATTTGTGCTTTCATGATACTATTAATATAAACATATGCCATACCATTTAAAGGCATTGGTTTGTTTGTCCATGAAATACGAATGTAGTAATATTGATTTGCTTTTATTAAATCTTGTGACAAATTAATCTCACATTTTGTTTCTTGTACTAAATTGCTTTTTCCTGATACAGTTACTGCACTAAAAGTATCATAATGCGTTAAGATTAATTTCAATCCTTTTTTCTCGAATTTCCAAATTGGATGTTTCCCACCATCTACTAAAGACATAATTTCTTGGTCAATATCTTCATCAGAACCATTCCAAAATGGCTTAAAGTAGAAATCAATAGAACCTTTATCACGATTTAACAATTCTGCATTTGATTTATTAATATTATACAGTACATAATTGCTGTTTTCAAAAACTGCACCCATTCCACAAATGGAATCTTCATATCTTACTAATGCGTTTTCTGTTGTACAACCACCGGGAATTTTATCTTTTACACTTTTATTAAATGGAACAGAAAAAGTAGCATTATCAATTTTATCAAATGGAATTTCTTTATTACCAAATTGAATACGACGCATCTTTTTTGTTTGACGTGTTGTTAATTGATTATTAAATAATGCACGAATTGTATCATCTGCCATACTATTTTCATTATAATCCGCATAGCAAACAGATTTACGAATATCCATAACATCATTTACATCAATCATATCATATGCCAATCTATCCGGCCTGAATCCTGCAAGCAAATCTCCCTTTTCTGATGTGTCATTGTTGACTACCATTTTATTATAAGAAGAAGAGCCATTAAAATTCGTTATATCATATGGTACTTTGTTTCTTCTACGAATACGAAACATTGGTAATGCATAAACATATTTTCCATACAATGTAGATGAATCAATTTCATATGTTGGTCTACCTGCTACATACAAATTTTTATCATGATGGAATTTTTCAGCACGGAACATATCATTTGTTGCTTCGCTGAAACTTATATTTACATTAGAATCATTTCCTAACTGCCCATTTGCTTTTGCAAATACATGAGAATAATGAAAAATGTCATTGTATCCTAATCCTTCAGGATAATTATCAAAATCACATTCATTCTTTACACAAATATTCCAACATAAAGCAAGTCTACGAGAAGTTTCATCACCAACACGTTTGTCTTTTGCAGGTGTACCAATCGTATCACCCATGGAATATCCGAATTTTTTAGCAGATTGTTCACCTTTTTCAATCTCGAACCAAACTTCAAGATATACTAAGCTGTCGTACATCGCTTTTTTCGCGACTTCACCTAAATCTACTAAAATATAATTATCAATTTTGTTATATGTAAAATTTCCGCTTCCATGAACTGTATATCCCATGATATTTGCAGTAAATGGAGCAATTGCAATTTTGTTTGTTAAAAATAATCCATTCGATGAAGGATTATAAACAATTGGTTCTCCATTAAATCCTTTTGTAACAAGTTCTGTAAAACCACTATATACATGTTTGCTAACAATATCTAATCTAGCATCTGTCTGTAATTGTTGTATTTCATTCAATTCTGTTTCTAGAATTGGCTTATCATGTCCAAAACGGACTTGCTGATAACTTGAACGTTTATCATAATTGGAGAATTTTTCAAAGTTGTCCAACAAAATTTCCCCCTTTTCAAAATTTATACTCTAAAAAATAAATAAAAAACATACTTTCCTTTATACGAAAAATAAGCAGAACATATGATATATTCTGCTTAAAAATTAATCCCATGTAATGTATATTATATTTTCTTTTTTTAATTTTTCTCTAGCTTCTTTCAATTGTTTTAAAATAATATCATCTTCAGGAATTTTATCCCTTGGACAAATAATCCGAATTACCTTATATCCTTTATGAATTATCCATTGATTTCTTTTATTTTCTTGTTTATCAAATTCTTCGTTTGTTAATACGCCAAATTTTACATTTAAACGATGTCCACCACCATCATATTCAATATTTATATTATCTACAACAATATCTAAAATATATCTTCCAACAGGAACATTAATTTCTCCATGAATTAATTCTGCAATATGTTTTTGTTGTTTTGAACAAGCACATCGAATATTTTCAATACTAATATATCCACGATTTTTTGCTAAATCTAATGGATGCTTATATCCATATTTTTTTAAATTTGTTTCTTCTTGCCGTTTCAATACTTCTTTACTTTGTGCAGGATATTCTACTCCAAAATGTTTTAAACATGTTATCTTTTGTTTTTCTTGAATTTCTTTATTCTTAATCGCAAATTCATAACCATATTTTTCTAACATGGTTTGCTTTGCTTTTCCATATAAAGTATCATTTTCAAAAACATAATTTACTCCATAACGTTCTTGCATTGTTTTCCGAAATTTTTCTTGAACTTCAGGAGCTTTCATAGAATTATCTACACCATATTTTTCTATTAATGTTTTCTTCGCTTTTTCTTTTACTTTTTCATTCTGTAAAGAACATTCTACGCCATACTTTTTTAAAAACGTCTTTTTCGTTCTCTCTTGAATTTCTTTACTTTGTGATGGATGTTCTACACCATAATTTTTCATTAATGTTTCCTGTGATTTCTTTCGTACTTCAGGAGATTTCATGGAATTATCTACTCCATATCTTTCTATCATTGTATTTTTTATTTTTTCATAAATCTTTTTATTTTGAATCGGAACATCAACACCATAACGTTTTTGATTCGTATCTTTTGTAATACATATCTGACAATAAATTCTATCTAATTCTAGTAATCCTAATCTTCTTGTAAAATGTTTCCCGCATTTATCACAAATACATTCTATATCAAACTTAATTTCATCAGTTACAATTTTTACCAATTCTCTTTGATTAATAAAAACATATTTATCTTCAGGAGATTTTTTATATGAATCAAATGCATATTTGTATTTTCCTTTTTTCGGAACCCGATATTTTACTATTTTATTTATTACGCCCATATACTTTTCCTCCTGAAAATATTTCGCTTTAAAATGAAATAAAGAGAGAATAAAATTTATTCTCTCTTTTTATATTTATATTTTATTTTAAATTTAGTAATTTTTGTAAAATATTTTAAGCATCAAAATGTGTAAACATCAAAATGTGAAACATCAGAATGCAGACGCATCAGAATGTAATTTGCCATACTATACTAAGCCTACTATAATTCTCCTTATTCCATACTTTTATACGTTTTAAGTTGAATAATGTGCCGCTATCTTTACCTACACCTGCGCCCCAATCTTGAGCATCACCGCCATAAATACCCATTTCGGTAATAGGACCATTTGCTTCATTCTCATAGAATGTAGTAGAAAGTTTCAGTACATTTGTAAGAGAACTTGTTTCATTTCCTGCCGCATCAACAAAGCACCAAGTCGTAAAACGCTTACGATAAAACTCACCTACAAGTTTTGTTTCTGTTAACTGCTCCTGTGGAGGATTCTGTAAATTCCACTTTGTTGTATCAACATTGTTTGTCGTTTCATCATAAGGAAGTGCAGGATTCTTCAAGTAACCAACACCTAAAGCAAGATACTGTAAACCACGGTCTACAAAGTTTCCTTGAAAAGCAGGATTTGTACCACCTGTAATAGCACCAGGAGCCATACGAGCCGCCATCAACTTAGAAGCTGTATCTACAATCAAGTTCTGTACAGTAAATGTCTTTAATACTTCACCGCCAACAATCTTACCATTAACAAGTTCTCCTCCCTTATGAGCAATCATAGAGATTTGACCTTTCATTGTATTCTTTGCCATAATTTCTGATAAATTCATAATTTTTTAATCTCCTTGTTTATATATTTTTATTTACGATTAAAGATATTACTCATAAGGTTTCATAGGATATTCAAATTCTTTCTGAACAATATTTGGAACATCCACAGGAACAGGAATTGGCTGAGTATCGTAATAATCTACATATTCAACATCATTAAAGATAAAACATTGTACTGTTGCTCCTGCTTTACCTGTATTATATACAGTAAAGAGGTCATCTTCATCAATATCAGCGTATATATCACCAATAGAACCTTGGTCAATCAAAACAGAAGTTGGAACAATTGGTGTTCCCAAATTCAAACGATAATGTTCACCAAATTCTGTTGTAGAAACTTGTACACCATTATGTCCGTCCAATTTTACATTGACATAATTTGAGTTTTTCCATTCAGGACTTTGCATATCAATGACAACCCATTGAAATTTATTTCCTGTTGTAGAAACAACTGTACCTACAGAACTTGTTTTTAATCCGGTATTATATACAAAGATTTGTTTTTCTACAAGTTTTACAAAAATTTCACCATTTCTACCATTTGTATTGTCTAATGCTGTAATGGATACAAAATATCTATCATCATCCATTTTAAATGGCATATCAATCGGAGTACCATCCATTCCTGAGAATACTCCTTCACCACTCATAACGACTTCTCCATCGACGAAGAACGCTTCTAGATTCATACGAAGATTTTTTGCACCTGTATTATACAAACGGAATTTTGTTGGATATTTATTAATATAAACATCACCAATGGTTCCTGCATCTTCTAAATCGTAATCAATACAAGTTGGAACAACACAATAATTTTTCTTTTCTAATCGTTTTCCAACATAATATTTATTATGTTTTTTATAAACAATTTTTCTATCTTCATCTAATGGGTCTAATCCTGCGCCATTTGTTAAACCCCATTGATGAATCATTTCATGTCCATAAATTTCCAAATCATGAATGGATGGCAAATCAATATCTATATTTCTAAGAATATTTTTCAAATACCAATACTCATAAGACGTATTCATAATCTTATTACGAGTAATGGTTAAATATTTGTAGTAATCTTCCTGGCGAACATAAATCTTATCATATTGTTCTTCGCCCAAAGCTGATAAATGACGCAAATCAGTAATCTGGTCAGTATAAATAATATTTGAGAATTTATTATCAGGTCTATCACAAACTGTTGTTGAATCTACGTAATCAACACCACCGAAAGGATTATAAGCCGCATTAAACCCACTATTATTAAATCTAAAAATATTAAATAATGGAATTGCATAAACATATCCATCGGCTGTATGAACTGTACTAGACATACCTACACCTGCACGGAACAAATATGGGTCATGTTCTGTCTGTACATAATGATAACCTGGTGCTATCCAACCTGTTTGTGGTAAAGGATGAATTTTAGGATTTGGTGTTCCATCAGGTTTAATAAATCCATTTTCACACCAGTCATCGTAATCTTCATAATGTGAAATCGTCCAACGCAATTGAATACGATGTGATGTTTCATCCATAATTCGTTCATCTATGATATGAAACGGAATTTTTTGATTATAAATATAACCCCATTTTGGAACGTCATCATTCTTCTTTAATTCTGCAAACCAATATTCTAGGAATACAAAATCATGACGATACCCACCAATTGGAGGATTTGGCAATTTTACTTTAATATTTTGTGGTGTAATAGTTGGTGAACCATGATATTCTTCATGGTGAACTAAATAACCATCGCATACAGATTCAAATGGAGGTAATTCAAATCCATTCAAATTTGTTTCATCGTTATTAACAATTTGAAAACATTCTGCAAATTTATTCGTTTTGTCAATTGTAACAATACCAGATTTTGCAATATGACGCAAAGTATTTGCGGCGCGTTCAATCTGAATCCACTGCATTTCATTGACTTCGCGTTCTGTTACGTATGCATCTGTGCCTACATTTAAAGATACAAAATTTGCATCTTTATTAAAAGAACCTTTTATTGGTTGCAAGAAAGTAGGATTATAAGCGTATAAAGGACTTGATGTTGATGTACTACCACCGCCACCGATTCCTCCTGAGAATCCACCTGCCATACTATACTTCCCCTCTTTTATGATATGATTTTAATTTATTATATTGTGAATGTATCATTCTTTCAATAAAACATGATATGCATATACCATATTTTTTCCATCGAATTTATTTTTTATCTGTAAATAAATTTTATCAATACCTTCATCTACAATTGTATTATGCTTTTTAGATTTTGCAAAATGTTCTCCATCATAAGCATAATATATTTGAACATCTTCTTCTGCATCTACAATAACTTCAAAATGTTTATAATCATGAATATTAATTGGTGTCGTAACTAACACTCCATTTTGAAATAATTGTATATCATCTTCTAGAATTTGAATATTTTTAGATTTATCTCTATTTACAAATTTATTTAATCCAAATTCATACATATAACAATCATCACAATTATATTCGTCTAATAATAATTGTTTCTTATATTTCATAATATCTAATTTTGTAAATTTATTTGGATAATGAGCAAAATCTATTGTTTCATGAACAGAGATTTTCTTTTGTAATGGTTTTGCGTCTCTAGGGTCTGTTGTCGGCATCCCATGTTTATCAACATACCATTTCAAACCTCCTTTATTTTCATCCACCCAATATTCTTCTTCAACATCTTTTGTTAACATGGAAATATCATCTAGTTTAATTCCTGTCATAAAAGGTTTTACTCTAGAATCATATCCACATGCTGTATCTTGACCTTGTTCAAACAACACGTACATATTTTATACTCCTTCCGAACGAATTATTGTAACTGTTCCTACTGCATCTACTTTATACATTTCAATATGAGCACCACTATCTTTTATAGTGCCAATTTTACTTTCTTTAAAAGGAATTGGAGTTGGTGTCGAAACTCCAATTGTTCCACTTGGTGTCGGCATTATTTCTGTAAGCGGTTTCGTTGACGATGCACTTGCAGAAGTACTTGATTCACTTACAGAAGTTATTGTTTCTGTCAAAGTTGGAACCGTAGAAGAACCAACAGAAGCAGATGAACCTGTAACAACTCCTACAGATTCTGTAAATGGCTTTGTCATTGTTGTTGATGAAGCTGGTACAGGAGTTGGTTTTTTAAACGAATCTTTAAAAGGTATACTTGTATCAAAATAATAATGATTATCTTTTAAACGATAGTATACACCCCAACGAGTACGATTTGTTACACGATTAAATCCTAGTGTATCAGGTTTATATGTAATAAAAGAACATGCATAACTTGGCGCATATCCATATTTTAATTCTGTAAATACAGCACCTGTATCCCAACCTGTAATTTCATCATCTATTGGTAAATCATAAGTATCTTCAAATATCATCCTTACAAAAGTATTTACCAAAGAATCTAAAACTTTGTGAAATTTATCTTCTGCATAATATTCTCTTCCTAAGAAAAATTCATCTTTTAATGCATACTTTACACCATAACGAAATGTATTTAATTTTCGATGTTCTGAACCAATAACATTCCCGTCTTTATCATATAACAAACCACCATTTGTTTTTAAAATTCTTTCTTCTAATGTTGGCTTAATTCCATATTTTACTTCATAGAATTCCATATAATTTTCTATGACTAAATCTTCATAGATTGGGCGTTCATACTTATCTTTATACCAAGAAATAAGTTCTGCCCACGGAGTATCTATCGGTTTTCTTATATGTGTACGAAATAGCTGTTTATAATTATATTTTACCCTATCATATAAAGTATATCTTGGTCCTATCGGATATATGGAATTTGTTTTAATATGATTATCTGTTTCTGCATGATGCAAAACCCAATCATAATTAATAGATTTCCATCCATATTTATTGGATTCTTTCAAAATCATATATTCAGGGTCAAATTTATCTGATTTTGAAAAATCTATTCCATATCTTTGTTTATACCACTCTCTATAATTTTCTCTACCAACGAGAACAATCATAATAATTGGTAATGTATGAGCAGGACGAGTTAAATCCAAGACTTCTTTTGTTTCGTCATATGCTTCTTTTATATCCAAAGATTCATCAATATCTTTTTCTACTTCTACTGTAAAACGATATTGATTTTCCCAATTTTCATTTTGTGGTATACCATAATGTCCATAATCTTTAAATAACTCATATATTTTTACAGAATATCCTGTATATAATTTAATTGCTTTTGCAATTGAATTTTTATTTGCACCATGAAATAATGCTTCTATAATTCCTGAAACAGCATTTCTATATTGTTTTTCAGACCACTTTGGTTTCCATTTTACACCAATAATAGCACCAAAGTTATTAAAGATAGCATCGCCATGAGCCGTTCTTAAAAAATAATTATCTTTTAAGATACTCATATCATAACGCAAATCACCAAACTCAATACCTGCCGCACGAAGTAAATTATAAAAATTTGTATCGTAAACTTCTTTGTTGTAATCATCAGGAACCATTTTTAATAGATTCTGAATATACGTATTATAAAAATTTAATTTATTAGTTACATCCGCACGAAGCTCTTCTTTATTTTTTGTGCTGACAATTAAACTTTCTTCAACTGCAATAAAATCGTAGGATTTAAAATTAACGTTTGTTGGAGTTGTAATAGTATATTGCGAACCATCAGGTACATGAATTGTTCGATTTAAAGCAGGTTTTAATGTAACAGTTGCTACATTTTTTGCACCTTCTGAAATAATTCGTTCAATCGCAGGATATACAATCGTTAAAACTTTACTTTTATCTTTTGCCATAAACATGACACTTTGTACATCTGCGGTTGTAATATCATAGGGGCGTTTTGCTTTTATTAACAATTCATCCCTGCAAATATCATCATAATCTTCCAACATTTTTAAAATAAATTTAAATTGTTGAAAAGAAGGTTTTCTATCCAATCCTAAATAGTAATATAAAATGCCATATGCGTTTAAATCTATTCCACTATTTGGGTCATAAAATTCATCTACTAATTGCTTTTTGAATGGGATAATTCCCATCGCAAAATCAACCATATATTCCTTCAAATCACGATATGCTTGCAATTGCAAATCAGAAACATTATCGTAATTTGCCATATGACCTTGTTTTGTAGACCAATATTCAACATTTAAATTAAAACCTGCTCTTTGAGCTTGCTTATTCAATCCTTGCTTTAATTTTACAATAACAGCAGGAAAAGTTTCATATGTAAATTTGCCTGTACTGTTATCACCTTGAAAAGCAAAAAAATCAATATATTGTAAAAATCCACCTTTTTCCGTAGCATCATATTGTGGTGATGTACCATAATATTCACCAGTTGCGGCGGCAAGCCATCCTTGATGAAAAACTTGCTTATCTTCGTTTTTATATTCTGTTTTTACATATTCATTAATTGCATCAGAACATCCAGGACCGCCAATTTTAATATCTGAATAATTATCATGAATTAACGGATAAATATATTTCATCATTTGAACATAAACGTCTGGTGGACATTTATATTCTTTCATTTTATCCACTTCTTCAGGATTTGTCATTATCTGCCAATTTTTGATAAAAGAATATTTACTAATTAATTCTACTGTATATTTGGCATAATCCATGTAATTAAAAGAAGTAATTCGTGTAGGATATTCAATTTCAACAACAAGGTCAATATTATACTTTTGAATCATTAAATTATACTGACCTAAACGTTCTGTAATTGGCCAGAGATTACCATTTATGCCTGTATTTGGAAGGTAAAGAGAATTCGTTTTATCTTTGCCAATGACAAGTTTGTCTATGACATATGTAATATTTAAATTTGATACATGTTCAAACATATCGGCAACTTTTTCAACAATTGCTTCTACGCCTGTCTTTGTCTTATATGTCCAGTTTTGTCCTAGCAGGTTATCTCCATTTTCCAAACAAGTAAAACGAATACCTGTTTTCAATTTATTTCATCCCTTCCTTTTTATTAAGATTCGACAGTACTACCACTTGTTACATTTAATGATAATGTATATAAATTAAAATATTCATTATCATCCAATATAATTTCGTTGACATCTGCTCCACCTACTTTACATAAAGTTACATTTTCAATGTCAACATGGTCTACACCAGAAAGACTACGAATAATCGTAACAATTTCTGAATCTTCAATACGACCACCTAAACGTTTCATACTATTAATATATGTACTTAACGCTGTTGCAATCGTATTCTTAATTGTTGTTGAATCATATGTACTTTCAATATTCAAATTAACAATAATCTGAATATCTACTTTCTTTGCTTGACGTATTAAAATATCTGCCGTCAAAATTCTCATAGCATTCATTTCATTTTGCAAAGTAGAAATCAAAGCATTAGTAGTATATGTAATTTGAAGCATATCTCCATCTTGTATTTTTTCTTTCCCTGTATCTGTAAAATGAATAACATCCTTTGAATATACAGAACCACCAATATCATTTCCCTTTTGAGAAATTGTCTTCTGTTCATCTGAATAAGGCATATTAATCAAAACAAAATCAGGATTTTGATAAACACGAAGATATATACGATTATTTTTCTTTACAAACATACGCCCATTTAAGCGTTTATCCAATGCAATCAATTTATAACAATTTCCATTATAAGATACTTTACGAAACATTGGTGTGACATCATAAGAAGAAATATCCTCATAATACATTGTTTTCCAATTTAAATTGAAACTTACATTTGTCATTTCATCCATTAAACGTAAAAGTTCTGCATTAACTTGTTTTCTTAAAACTTCTACTTCTGTATCATCTACAACATCCATTGGATAATATTCTGTATCTGTAAATTTTTCTGTAACCGAAAAATCCCATAATACATCTTTATAATATGTTTTTTCTAGAGTTGATGTACCTGAATATCCATATTCTATTTCAAAATTTTCTGCATTTTCAAATGCATATCCTGTATTTGCAGATTTAATAGAAACAATTTGTAAAACAGGTTGAAAATCTAATACTAAATCATGGCAAGGGACACCTTCATAGTCTCCTTCTTGTCCAATACCTGTTTTATAAGAAGTTGTTACAGTAAATTGGTTCGTATAAGTAATTGGTAACTCACCACGTACCCATATATCAACCATGCCACCCAATCCATATGTATACGAACCTGCGGCATTAATATATCCACCATCACGATACATTAAATAATCTCCTGCACCAACAACAAATGCATCATTAACATTATCTTTTTGAATTACCCATTTTAAATAACCATTTTTCGTACAAATAGAAGCACCCAATACAGATAACATAATTCTCATTCTTAATGAATTATCATCTTCATTATCTGAGCCGCCTGTTAATGCTAAAGAATTATAAACAGCAACAATTCCTTCAACTGTATCACTATAAAAAGCAGAAACTTCTCCTGCTTCTACATTTCCTGCGCTACCAACAGCTTCACATTCAATCGGCAATTCTATATAACGATAACCTGTAGATTCATCTGTATTTGCCATATCCCACATTTGTTGCTGTGTCATATAAGCAGATGATAATGTTTTAAATACTAATTGGTCTGATGTTGCTGTCGCCGCTGTTGCGACTTCTAAACCTTCAGGAATAGAAACCTCTTCAGGAAATGCATCTTTTGTGACACCATATTTATTTGAATTTTTAATAAAGAAACGTACACGTCCTGATGCTTTCGTTCCTGCATGACGATACGTAAAATAATTCATTCCTAAACGGTCTAAATCATATCCAGTTGCAGTTAAAATGGATTGATTAATTTCCATTATTTTCATATCTATGTAAGCCGCCGCAAGTTCATCTGCTTGTGGCTGAACCAAAACATCAGATACAAAAGTTCCTGCTTTTGAATCTACTCTAGGGTCACGCTCATAAATATTATTACGTATTGATTGTACAATTTCATCATACGTTCTTTGTTTTATCACGAAAAATTCACCAACTTTTATAATAGAATCGTTTGGTCTAAGATTTCACTTGATTGATTTTTAATCGTAACATTAACATCATAACCAACTACATAATCTTCTACTTTTATATTTTCCACACCTAAAAGAATTTCATCAGATGTCATATTTGCATAATCTTTATTTTCCGCTAATTGCAAATATTTTAAATATTCCAAAGAAGTACGAATCATAATTTGTAATTTCGAGTTTGTCAATCTCGTTTTTTTCTTACCAATTAAATCATGAAGTTCTGAACCCCAACGTTTAAAAAATATGTTATTACCTTTTACATCATTAATAATTTTTAACATTTCTTGCTGTAATTTTATTGTTCCTGTTACTAATTTTGCATGACCATTTAAATCATAAGAAATATCATAATAATATCCTTTTCCTCCACATTTTGGACATTTTTCAGGAGCATACTGTTTTCCTCCTGTATAATGGTCACACAACGTAAATAATTCTGCATCAATTGACATACTCTTATCACCTTACTTTTTAGAACCAGGATTAGAACTCTCTTTCGCTATATGTTTATCCATAGCCGTGCCATCCATGCTAATAGAACCTGTTGTTAGTGTAGATACACCTTCATCAGTTATATCAATAGAACTTGTTTTATGACGCATATGAACACCGTCACCGCCCACTACCAATCCAGTACCATTTACGAGCAACGAAATTTGTCCATTGTCAGCATCCAATTGTATCATACAAGAGTTACTACAGGCAATAGTTTTTCCTCCTGCGGCATCATCACGGTCAATTTCTCCTTCAGAACCACCTGCAACTATATCCAATTTGTTACTCCATCGCCAATGAATATAGTTATTTCCATATCCTTTTATCATAATTTCTCCTGGATGTAAAATCGGTCGCATTAATTTGTATTGTTCTGCTAAAAACCCCAGAATAAAAGGTTTATGATTTTTACCAAATCCAACTAATACTTTACTTCCAACAGGAGGTAAATAATTAAAACCACACCAACTTTGTGTACCAACAAAAATAAAAGGATAAGTTAATCCTACATTTGGCCTACTATCCACATTTGTAACAGCATATTCATTTTGCATTTTTGGGTCATAGTCATACATGGAATTTAATTTTTCACCTGCACCATCAGGATTCATAAATCCCAATCCCAAATCATTAAAACGTAAACATACTTGACCTGTATTATCATTGATTGTATGACTTATATCTAATGGATTTCTATCAACAACAGAAATAATATCTTCTTGTGGATTTTCAATTTGAGCAACACGTATTTGGATGTCATAATATTTATCTAACTGATTTTTCGCTTTATCGACTAAAAGCGTTGATGGTTGTGGTGGAATCGTTCTATTAATTCCTTCTAATATATCAGGCTCTTGTTCTGATACATTTGCGTTCATGGCATTTGCAATATCTTGTTCACTAATTGCCATCATTAATCCTCCTTTTCTAGATGTTTTCTACAAAAAAAATAAAGATATACAATGTTTTTATTGTATATCTTTATCATTTATCGATTTGTCATTGTCGTAACTTTCATAAGTTGCTGAAGATTTGCTTTGCTATTATTCACTTTTCTTGCTTCTGCTTTTGCTTGTTTTTCTAATTTCGCATTAGCTTTTGCTTGTGCATTTTGGATTCTTTTTTGTTGATATTCTGCTTGTGCTTGCCGTCCACCATCAGCATCAAAATTTCTTTGGAGTGCTTTTGTAATTGCACCTCCACCACCAGTTAAACTATTTGTAATGCTCCCTGAAATACTACTTGTTAAATGATTCATATAATTTGATACAACTTTATTATTTGAAAGCGCAGAGCCTATCATGCCACCAACTAAACCGCCACCGACTTTAGAAACAGCTTTTGATACCATTTTATTAACTGTTTTATTAACCGCCTTATTAACAGCTTTATTTACAGCTTTATTTACAGCTTTTCCAACCATTCCATTCAATTTCTTTCCTAAAACAGTACCCGCTTGTTTTCCTAAAGCTGATTGCAGTTTGCTTTTCATTTTTCCAAGTAAGCCTTGTTTTACTGCCGCCGCTGACGCTGTACCATTAGCTTTATCTTTTAATTTTGCGGCGGCTTCTTGTGCTTTTACTACTGTTTCTGCACCAATTAATATGCCGCTAGCTCCTGCGGCATTTTTATCACCTGCATCTATTTCTGACATATACCATCACCTTTATCCATTTTCTTTCCACATTTCATATTCTGCATAATCTTCATATTTTTGTTTACCATACGATGAAGGGTCTGATAACCTACTATAATAACTTAAATCATTATTACCGTTAGAAATAGACTGCTCTTTCATTTGTTGTAAAACACCAATTTGAGCTTTTGTTCCCCAATCTTTATCTTCATCACCAGTTAAGGTGCTTTTATATTTTTTAATTTGTTTTTCATATGCAAGAGCATTACTAAATTGAATTTCTTCTGGAGAACGATTCTGTAATTGCTGATAATAATCATTCATCTTGGCTTTTAATCTATCACCAGGCAACATAGAATCATAAGAAACAGAACCACCTTCGCCTTTTCCTACAGGGCTAGAATCCTCATCTTGTAATGCTGTCTCTGATGCAGAATTAGACACATCTTGACCACTAATTCCTTCATCAACTTTATTTCCATTTGAATCTATTTTTTGTTGTTCAGTTGCTTTATCATCACCTTTAGCTGTTTTTTTTGCCTTACTAGCTTTCATAGCATTATTATATAAGTTCATAATAACTCCAACAGTTGATGTGACAGCTATAATTTTACCAATAGCTTGAACAGCACCTTTTGCTGGAAGTTTACCACTATTTAATAAACCACTAAAACGACCTAAAGCAGACTGACCTAACATACCTGCTAATCCTTGTAGATTTCCTAATCCTTTGCTCAAATTTTTTATTTGAGCACCTAAACTAGCAACTTGTCCTTTTATATTCCCTACTGAACTCATTAAAGACATTTAAAATCACTTCCTTCGCATTTTTTTCATAGCTCCTTTCACTAAATCATAAACATTCACAGGATTACTAACCGCATTTTTAAGTGTTTTTATTTGGCTAATTACACCTTGCACTTTACTAATCGCTTCAATTGGATTTTGACCACCTTTAACTTTATTAAATAATTCTTCATATATATTTGCCATATTATTACCTCGTATGATTATCATCTACTAATAACAACATCACAATGCACACCTTTATTTCGTAATTCTGTTAAAACTTGTTTCTTTGTATTCATATCAGGCGCAAGAATAACAGCCCCGGTATAACTTAATCCATATTCTCCAGCAACTTGAGCTATTGTAGCATTACGTGTTTGTACATCCGTCATTTCTCCAGTAGTAGCATTATAATACTTTTGAGAATCCATTTTTACTTCACCAGCATATTTTCCATCACTATCAAAACGCACTTTTGTTACACGCATATTTCTATCTATTTTTGTAACTACCGTACTACCATCATCATTTATATCTGCTTTAATTACTCTACTCGATGTTGTATTCTGACCGCGCACGGCTCTTAATTGCGCACTATTTAATCCTTCGTAATTAGCTGTACATTTATACATAGGAGATTGAACGTTGTTCGAAAAACCATTATTACTTTTCTTATTATCCCAAATATCAGTACCTGTTGTATTATCTGGTATACTACTTTTAACAGTTGAAACAGTTTGAGTATTTTCAGAACTCGTTGTATTTTTTGAATTATCATTTTTTGGATTATTATTTTTTCCAGAAGTTGGGATATCTTCTGATTTTGTAGAAGTTTGTTTTGTTTCTTTTTTGTTTAACTGTTCGTCACTCATAGAATTTGGATTTGATTTAGTTAATTCATCCAATACACTTTCAGATTGTTTTTTATAATCTTCTTTATCAGAAGAAGTTGCTTTATCTGTATTTAATCTCGTGGTTGAATTTCCATTCTGATTTTTTGAATTATAAATTTTTTCATAGTTTTGTCTTGCTAATTTGGCCTGTTGTTTTGCTTTTTCTTCTCCAAATCTTTTGTATCTATTATAAGTATATTTTTCATATTCTTCTGGTGTCATTTGTTTTTGATTACTAGGATTATTATTTTGTGCGTTACTATTAGAATATGTTTTAGCATTATTGTTTTTTTCGTTTGTACTAAATTCAACTGGTTTTGTTGTAACATTTTCCATTTTGCCATCAGAATTAACTTGATAAGTTGTTGAATCTATAGTTTTCCCATTTTGAATTTGTTTATATGTTAATTCATCTTCAGCAACAATATTATTCGCATGTCTCCATTTATTAGTTTGGTTCATAAAATCTGCGCCATCTTTTTGCGTTGAACCTTTGTAATTATAAACCATATCAGTATAAGGTTTGCATGAACCGTTTCCTTTTGCATTAGCAACAATATCATTTTGTTCGCCTTGTATCGTGCCTGATACCATTTCAACATTTTCTATTATTGGGTGTCCATCAGCGGCATAAACAGATACAACATCAGGGGCATTGTCTTTAACAGTACTATATGTATCATCTGTCATAAGTGTATCAACTTTAACTGTCGTGTTTCTAGAACGACCATCAATACAACTTTGAGATTGAATTAAATGATAACCATCTGCTTCTTTGATTTTTACAAAACTTTTTTCACATTTACTAATATCAGGAGGTGTCGTGGAATTATCCCATCCATCTTCTTTGAAATAATACTGTGCTTTACAAGTAGAACTTTCATAACGAATACAATGTACACCATTTTCAACAACTTGATATTTTTTGACATCGTTACCAAAGGCTTGTTTTTCTGCATCATTTGCCGCAACTTCTGTTTTTGAATCTGGTTCATCTTTTTTATTTGCTTTATCTGTACTTTTTTCACCTAATATTATTTCTTTTGGAATAATAATGGTTTCACCAATATGACGATTTAATATGCCATCAAACTGTATCATATTAATTGTCAAAGAACTACCAAATTTATCTACATTTAAAGCAATAATAGCATGATGTAGTTCTTCAATCTTTTGTTGCGCAATTGAAGATTCTTTTGAACCTTCTGTAACATTTTTCATAGAAGGATTAATTTCATTATCTTTAAAAACACATTCATTTGCTGTTGCTCTATATTCACTTCTATCGCCAACACTCATGGCTTCTTTTTTTAACATATTAATAACAGCATTTAACATTTCTTTATAACTTGTTACATTGTTTGTTTTGTTATATTCTCCTGCTATCCATCTTGCACGAACACCAGCTAAAACATTATATTGACTTTTTGCTTCATTCTCAGACCTATAATGTGTTTCAAAACTGTATCCTTTGTTTACTGTTCCTCCACCTTCTGTACGACTAAATGCCCAGCGAGTTTGATTATAATCAAATAAAAATATAACAAAACTAAATTTTACAATATCCATTTGCGGGTCACGAGGATTTGGACAAGACACATGACCATATATCATAGATGTTAATTTTTTCCAATCGTTATTATAATGATAGACATCAGCAAATAATGGCTGAAATTGTCCCAAATTTAAATTTTCAGCCGCAAAGAAATTTTTTAATCCGACGCATTGAACTTCTGAAGCCCCATCACCTGCTAATTTACTAAGTGCATATTTTGATTCAGGCAAACTTTCCATTTCTTGCGCTGTATTAACTGCAATATCTGGAACCGCTGTTTCATTTTGTAAAACATGATATTCATCATATGCAATCTGAATTAAACAATCTAATGGAGTAATTTTATGTTCTTTTGTATTCCCTTTATATTTATCTCTTAATTTATTTAATTCTGCAATATCAGGACAAAAACCTAAAGCAGGGTCAAAATATGCTTGATATAATAATAACATATAATCAATGACACTTGGATGTCCCATCATACGACCACAACTTAAAGTCAATGTCATTGTTGATTCTTTTGCAACACCAATACTACGAGAAACTTGTTCTACATAATAAATTGTTTGCGCATCTGTATGTGTTGCCATTTGAGAAGCAGGAACTTTTTCATAACTTTTTTTAGAAACATCTGTTTCGGTCATAATGTTAAGTGCATTACCTTTATCAATATGACCAACATAATTCCCCGTGTCTTTCTCCCTATAAGGTGTATAGTTTCCACCTTCTACTTTTTCTTGCTCCTTTTCTACGGCAAATTGTTCAAAACCAGACAATGTTTCCATCGTTTGTGTTTCCAAATCCTTAGAAGTACGAGCCATAGAATTTAGTACAGATTCAAATTGACCTCTATCTCCTTTTTGTTCTGATAAAGGAACGTCAGGATGTTCATCATAAGCAAAGAAACGAATCGGGTCGCCTACATGAATAGAAGAATCTTCAATCATACTTAAAGTTGCTGAATTTCTTCTTGCTAATGACATCGCACATAACATAAATCCTAATAAATGCGCATTTTCTTTATTCCCCATATATGGAAAATTATATACCGTAGGATTAGGACGGCAACCAAAACGAATCATAGAAGCTATATCAGGAAATACACGACAGATTTTTTGAAGTGGACCGCCTTTATCAAAGATTCCAAAGTCTCCTTCAATATTAACTTCATACATATTATAAATCTGTTTATCGGAATCTGTTAAACTAAAACGTAATATAAATTCCTGCGGAATTTCAGGGATTAAACTATCTGTCATTTCTGATAATGTCCCTGAATATTGTTTCTGCACTTGTTGCATATATTTTTCTTGTGTTTCTTTACGTTTTTGAACTTGTTTTTTATCTTCTGCTTCTGCTTGTTTGTACCATGTACTTTCGTCTTCGCCATATTTTGTAATTAAATCATCACGTAATTGGTCGGAATTTCCTAACCATGTTTTATTTTGATTATCATATAAACGATTTCTACGAATAATTAATGTCTGACCATAAATAGCTTGGCAATCATTAATATCTTTAATAATTTGCTTTCCGTCAGTATTAAACTGGGAACATGCTTGGTCATAAATATCTAAATATGCGTCACTATTTTTGCCCAAATATCTTTCTGCCAAACTTACAAATGTATCAGGTGCTTGCACAGAAACAGAAATCGGACCGTTGTCTCCACTACCATAATCATCTGTGTATGTTGTATATTGTTTCATAAATGTATATTGTGGATTTGTTTCCGTTAAACCGCTTAATTTATCTGCGGCTTCTGCCATTGTTAAATTAGAACCTTTTACTATTTCTTCTGCGGCTTTTACTCTTTTATATTGGTTACATTGGTCAACATTTGTGGAATGACTTGTGTTATTTAAAATATCTAAGTCTTCTTGTGATGCATGTTGTAATTTTGCATTATCTATTTTTGTTTCATTAATTGCATAATATGGTTGAATATTATCAATATCAATATTCATCATCGCAGAACAAGATTCTGCAAATCCCATATTATTTTTTACTTTTGAATTTACGCCTAATGCAAAATTTGGGCATTTTAAAACAATATTTCCTGCTTCGTCTGCAAAAAATTCTAATAATAATTTTCTTGCCGCTGTTTGACATTCATTCAATCGTTTCATCATACTTCCATTAAATAACATGGAAGAATTTGATTGTTTATACGAATACACAAATGGTGGATATTGAATTGGTTCTATACGCTGTTTTAAATACCAAGTTGGGACACCTGCATCTAAACATAACTGTTTAATAATTTCAGCAATCGGTTTTCCACCAAAAATATTAGCTAATGTTTGAAATTCCCAAGAGTTGTTTAATGTCTCTTCTTGCGCTTTTTTAGCATCTTCTGCACTACCAAACAATCCCATTTGTTGCATAACAGAGTATGGATTGTATAAACGAAACGTACCAAAATGACTAGTATCTTGTTTTGAATAACGTAAATCTATACCGCCAACACCTGATGCACCTGGTGTCATAGATGGATTCATTGTAACATATGATAAATCTAATAATTTTAATTGGTCTGTAGCAGTAATTGAAATGGTACATCCTGCGGATTTACCACTCAAATAAGTCTTTGTTACATTATCAATGTATCCAAAGAAAATTTGATTCATTTTAAAATCACTATTGCTATATTTACTATCACGTTCAAAATTTGATTTACCATAAATCCAAACTTCATCCATTGGTTCCCAATCGCATTTTTCTGCTATTTTATAACCAGATTCACAATTTTGTCCAATATTTAAAATATTTTCATCACGTTTTGTATTATCCATCGGTAAAGTAAATTTACGTACCGTACCATCTGTATCTGTCATTGTAACAGTACCTGTTTTACCATCTGGATTTGCTTTTGTATCATATGTAATACCACGATACTGTTCTAGATATGGATGAACGCCTGAACGATTCCAAATATTATTTGCAATAGCATCATTAACTGTAGCAACACCATGTTCTACTTGTGTTGATGGGTCATTTTGTTGTGTTTGCGTATTTTCAAAATTATTGCTTGAATCATTTTGTAATTGAGCATTATTGTTTGGAAATTCATCACTTACATAACCATTATATTCTGATGTTACAATTGGTTTGCCACGATTTGTTAAAGATGTTTCTTCATAACATAAAACCCATTCCCCACCTTGCAAATCTATCTGACAATTTCCTGGCGTACCTGAAATACTAATATTAGTACGAATACTCGTCCAATTATCTAATTTATAAGTGCGAACATAATTACCATCAGACATTTCAGCATTATCTTTTTCAATATTCCCTGCTGAATTTGCCGCATAAAATAATTTCTTGCGAATTAAAACAACATAATCTTGTTTAAAATTTACAACACGAATATTTCCTGTATTCGCATATTGCATTTGTGTTCCAACAAGACGCTCTGGATGTTCATATTTTTTAAAATCTGCACCCGTTAAAATATCTCGTCCTGCATCAAATTCAACAGTTCCATTTGTTGAAAAAACACCAGTCATATAAGTGCCGCCATTTTGCGCCGCTTGACTTGCACGACCATAAGCAGATTGTATTGCATCCTGACTTTCTTGTTCTGCTTGTTGTTTTTTCTTCGCATCATCATTATCTGCCATATATTATGAATTCCTTTCTATTAAAGTGTTTTAGTATTGCTTCCATCATATGGTGTTGGAGCAGTTTTTCCATCCGCAGTTTTTCCTGGAATACCTATTTCTTTCGTTCCTTGTTTATTACGTTTATTTTGTTGATGTTTTTTATAAGCACTAATTCCTCTACCAACAACTTGTCCTGCTATAGCTGTACCTAATAAACTTCCCAAAGAAGCGCTACCATTAGAAGAATTCTTTTGCTGACGATTAGAAACATCAATTTTTATCTGACGTGTAACTGTAAAACTCATATCATAATAAATTAATGGAGTGCTTGCTTTTCGTGTATAGTTAAAACTATCAAAATGCCCAATGTATACACGGTCATCAAAATACATAATAATCTGACGTGGACGATATAAATCTGTTAATTGGTCTTCTATATCAGCCCAATTCTTAGCGGCATCATTATGGTCTATCGTATGTTCTGCATTAAAAGATTGAACAGATTTTACAACATTATTTAATTCTGTCATTGTCATTTGTCCTAAAGTATAATAATTTCCATATGTAGCAGATTGTGGTGCAACAATATCATTTATTTGTTGATAATCACCATTAAACATGTCTAATACACCCTGAAGAAAGTTTTTTGTACCATTATTCATACTATCTAGAATCGCTTTCATGTTTTCATTTGATGGCTTCCCAGAAAATATTCCTTGCACCATATCTGCCGCCATAGCACCTAAAACTTCTTTACTTGTTGTTGAACCAATTCCTTGTTTTAATTTTTTAAAACATCCTGTAAAATATTGTTTAAAAGCTGTCGGATTTCCTGTCATCATAGCGGCGGCTTTCATTAAATTTTTGATATCATTCATAGTCTCTTGAACTTGTGCATCTGTATTATTATCATAACATTTATTCATATTTGCAGATGCATCCATAGCCGCTCCTGCTAACACATCAAATAAATTACCATTTGCTTTTTGACTAGAAGAATTACCAAATATTTTTCCTAATAATCCTCTATGTTTTCCTAATTTTGTAGCAATAGAATTATCTGTTTTTCCATCTTTTCCTTTCGTATATCCTAATCTATCTGCAATTGTTCCAAAAACTTTTGCCAAATAATTACCAACTTTTCCTGAATTTCTTAACTTATCTAATGAATCTTGAATAGAAGCATTTGTTGCTTGTGTTGCAGTTGTAATTTTATTCGTATGAACCGTATCAGCCGCAACATTTGTATATTTTAACAATGTTCCTGAATTAAAATAGATTTCTTCTAATGCTTCAATACCTCTCATTTGTGCATATCCGCACGTACCACTAATTTTCATTGTCCAAATATCATCACCATAATGGTGAAAATAAATTCCACCACGAGTAAATACTTTTTGCTTAACTTTTGCAGTACTAATAGACATGTTTTCAGGATTAATATACATCACAACTTCTTTTTTTCGACTTGGTGTTGCATAATATTCAAATGACATTGGGATACGTTCTTTTAAAGACATATATCTATCTGCTGCCATTTGAGCCATACCTAAATTACAAGTTAAATAATTATTATAACGTGCAAAATTTTGTATATATGCTTGCGTACTTTGTACATTTTTTAAATTACCAACAATGGTTCCAGGCAAATCAATTGGAGATTGAGAATAACTAATATCACCACTATATTCTTTTTCTCCTGTGATTTTATTAAACATTTTACCTAGCAAACCACCTAGAATTGTGGTTCCTATTGCTCCAATAACAGTAGTATTTGCACCTGCCGTAGTGCTTCCTGAGCTACCATTATTCATTCTATGTCCAAATCCTGTTGATGAAGGGTTATCTATTGATGGTATCCCCGTCTTACCAATTCCACCATTTGTTTTACCGCTAGCACCACTACCCGTTGGCGCATATGGAGGGGTTGAGGTTCCTGTACCTCCAAAGGTTCCTGTACCTCCAAAGGGGCCATACATCCTTTGTGTTTCTTCTGTTCCCATAAATTGTGTCTTTGGCGTAGCACCACTCATACCATATGATGATGTTTGCCCAAATATACTACTTCCAGTATTATTTGAAGTGTTAAAATTAAATGTTGAACCACTAGCTGCATTACTAGATGTACTAGTAGTTTTTTTCCAATTCCCAGAGCTATCCTGTTTAAATGTATCTCCTGATTTACCTCCTTGTTGTTTTATCTGCTGTGCTCTTTTTACCATTTCAGCATGTCTATCATCTATAGCTGACATATATTTTTACCTCCTAGTTCATATTTCACTCTATTAAAAACATACAATCTCATTTTTTAAATTATTATTATGTTTGTGTGATATAACTATCGGCTTCAAAACCATTATCCGTTAAAATCTTATTTACTTCTTGATATATTTGATTAATTTGTTTTGAACTAAGGCCATCTTTTAATTTTGCTAAAACATTCAAAACAATTGTATCTCTATCATCTTTTTCTTCTTTGTTTAATTCTTTTTCTGTTTTAGCTTTTGCTTCTTCCAATGTTCGCCTAAAAATAACATCCTTCTGTTGTGATTTTTTTCTTTCTGCTTCTACCATCATTTTTGTTTCTTCTTGAACAGCTTTAAATGATAAATACATTTTTTTCTTTTCAAATTCAGCCAATTTTTCAGGTGTCATAATATTTTCAGTAGATGGAGTAATATCATCATTATATAAACCATTTGCATATTTTTCTCTTAATTTTTGATTTTCTTCTACAATAGAAGGAGCAGATAAAGAAGCATCTAGATATAATCCATTATGTGTATATGCGCCTTTTATAATTTTTCCATTACCAACAGATGTTTTATAATTACTTATATTTTCATCCCATTGTTCTTTTAATGTTTTTGGCTTTAAATTCTGTAATCGTTGTATTACTGCTGAAAAATCATATGTACCATTAGGTGTAACGCCATTCAATCCTAATTTATGAGCTAATGATAAATAAGACATTATACCATTTAAATATTCATTTTCATCGCCAGTAAAATATTGATAATTTCCTTTACCAGACTCTTCCATACCATATTTTAATAAATGTACATATTTTTTCAAATCGCCTTGTGCGATTGCTTCCTTTAATTGTGGTAATTGTTCTCTAACTGGGACTGTACCTTTTACATATGCTTCTGCGCCCTCTTGATTGTTTACATAAATACCAAATCCACTATCATTTTTTCCATGCCCCATATCAACAATAGTCCCACCATAATTATGAATTTTATCAGAATATGCCATATCAGATGGATTTTGACCCGTTTCAAATGCTAATTGCGCAAATATTACATCTGCTGGTAAACCAGTTAATTGAGAAATCATTTTAGCTTGTTCTGCCATACTTGCATATGCTCCAGTATTTGAAACATTTGGAGCTGAATTTTGTTGAATTGACTTATTTTCTACATATTCTGGATTATTATCATTAATTAATTGTTTCGTTAAACTATCTTCATAATTTCCCATAGCCGCGCCATAAAAACCTGCGCTTTTAGCTATTTCTTCATCTTCTTCAGCAGTATTTCCAATACCTTCCTTAATTTCTTCGGCAGGGATATATCCAATATAACCTGCTAGATTAGATAATTTTTCAGTAAATTCTTCACTGCTTCCAGAACGACCTAGAGGATTATCATATGGGTCATTAACTATATATGATTTTTCGCCTAACAATCCAACATTATCTTCATCTGTGAGTTCATATGGTTCACCGCCATTCAATTCAACAATACGATGTTTTAAATAACGTAATGTTGCATAAGCGGCACTTTTTTTATCATAATCAAACTCACTTTCATGTTCATTAATAAAATCTTGTGCATAAACATATGTATGAATCGCCATGTCAAGATTTGTAATTTCATTATCATCGCCAGGAAAAAATGCTTCAAGCTGATTTTTAATATATTCTTTTCCTTTTGCTGTTAATTGCTTATTACTATCTCCTCCTCCACCTAGATTATGAGCATTTGCTCTTGCCGCCATAGCTTGTTTAAATGCTTGTACTGCCATAGCAAGAACTTGAACTGTTGCTAATCTTAAATTCAGCAAAGCATCCATTTCTTCTTTAAAAATAGCTTTTTCTGTTTCATTTAAACTTGAATATTCAATTCCATTTTTTGATAAATATTCTCTAAAATATTTTCCCTGTTCAGTATCACTTTTAATTAATTTATCAAAATCTTCTCCTGTTAAGGTATTTTCTTTTACCATATTATTTAAGTAATCTAAGTTTGATGCATTTATCTTTCTTTGAACGCCTAAACTTTGTTTAACATAATATGTTAAATCAGAAATTGGAGTTTTATACCCATTTTGTTCTGCTACATCTAACGCCAAAGGAACAGCAATAGATAAAAATCCTCCAACTCTTGGAATTTTGCTCAATGCCTGACTTAATAAAAAATATGGGGTTCCTTCAATAACACCTGCGGAAACTTTTTGCAACGCAGTTCTATCATCTTGACCATATTCTTTATCTTCTTCATCACTACTCATAAATTCTTCAAGAATAGGAAGCCCAATCATTAAAAGTAAATCTGTTTTTGGAAGCTCTTTTAATCCATTCCCAAAATTTTCCCAAAGAGAACGCAATTTTCCTGATTTTAACTGTTTTTTTCTTAATTGTCTTAAACGACGTTGTTTTTCTTTAAATTTTTTTGCATTTTTTTGTTTTTCTAATTTTCTTTGATGTCTTAAAATGGATTTTGCAATTGCATCATTTTTCATAATTTTTTGATTAATAATATTCAAGTCAGAAAAATCCATTTTTTTAATTTTTAATTTAGGAGGTTTTTTAGGAGATTTTGGAATCTTAGGTAAATTAAGTCCTATATCTTTAAAAAATGTTTTATACGCAAGAATAGAAATCGCAGTAACTGCAGCAATTCCCGCTATTGTTGTAGCAACCTGAACTTGTGTTCTAGTTAACCAAGATTTTACATCAGCGTATTGTTCATTACCAACTAATACACGTTTTCCATCTTTTGTTAATATTGTGGCATTTGATTTTCCACTTTTAAACATACTCACTAATTGATTTGGAGCTTTTTTTTCATCTTCTTCAGATTTTGGTTTTTGTTCTTGTATTTTTTCATATTGTTCCGATGGACTTGCTTCTGTTGTAGCTGTAGCTAAACCAATTGCGGCAGTTGTACCAGCCAAAATTAAACTCGGTATCCCTTTTGGTTTAAAATGTTTTACACCATTTTTTAATGTTTTCCAAACAGAACTATTTGAAGATTTTGGAGCTTTTGCTTGTTTTGCCTGATTTGCCGCCGCATTATCTTTAACATCATTCCAATGTCTTAATGGCTGTGTTAATTTTTTTGCTCCATATTTTAATCCTTTCCAACCTGCATATGCTCCACCCAATGCTAACAATGGATGTTCTATAGCAAATGCAAATGCTTTTGATGCTCCTGGTATATTTTTTAAATCTAAATTATTAATAAATTGTACTAATCTCTCAAAACCATTAATTAAATTTTGTGTTGCTGTATCAATCATATTAGAGAACGCTTGCATACCTTCTCTGTGAGAACCTAAATGTTCTGCAATCTGATTCGCGGCAGACATCATATTTGCTTGATTTTTTTGTTTTTCTGATAAGAGTGCGCTTGCATTTGCTAATTCATTAGCAAATCCTTGTACACTCTTTTTTAAATTCATATTTTTCTTTAATTTTTCTTCTTCTGCACCATCTAAATATGCACCTAATTTTTTTGTGTCCCCTTTAACTGCCGCATCTGTCATTAAATTCGCATTTTTTAATCCAACGCCCATGCCCATAAATTGTTGCATGTAATTAAATCTTCTCATGACAGGATTAGAAAACATTCCATCTGTCATACGAAGTTTTTCCATCATTTGTTCGCCAATTAATTTCTGCCTACCTTGAATTGGGTTTCCAAATCTGTCATGCGTTTTTAAATTCATAAACATAGCTGTAAACATATTATGCGTTTGTCCTGCTAATATCGAATATACAGCATTTGATTTATTTAATGAGAAATTTGTTTGAGCACCTAAAATTTCACCATGCAAACTTTGAGCATCTTCAATACGCAAACCATTATCTATCATAAACTGAATATTTGCCGCAACTTGTCTACCACCATATCCAATTTCACGATATTTATGACTTAACGTAGTAATTGTTCTCATATATTTTTCAATCGGAATATTTGATTTTTGAGCACGACCTATAACATCATAAAACATATCCATAGTCTCTTTCGCACTCATACGATTATTCATATAAAATTCCGAAGCAAAATTTGTAGCAGTACCTGCACTAATCCCATACATATTAACTGGTAATGTCATACCATAAGTAAAGTACATGGCATCTTGTGCTTTTGCAGAACCACTCCTATCTGCTCTTCCCATTAAATTCTTAGACAAATTTTGATACATATTACTATAAGCATCAAAACCGATTTGTCCATAAGAAGCCTTAAAAACATTTTGACCATAATTATAAACCAAATCATAAGAATTAGTATATGGATTGGAAGCCCCCATAGCAGTATTTGCAAGAAAATTATTATACATCATCTTGCCATTTTCATTTGCACGGGTTTTTATCATATTTTTCCATTTATTAAAAGAAAATAATCCCCCCAATCCCATCATAACTAACGCTTTTTCAAAAAATCCTTTTACACCTTTAAAAGATTTAAATAAAGATTCATATCCTTTTAACTTATCATCTTTTCCTGCTTTTACTAAATCATCACGTTGTTCTTCTAAATCTTTTGCTTGTTGTTTTAATGCTTCTAATAATTTAGAATCAGGGTCAAAACGAGATAAGATTTGAATCTGTCGATATGTTTGATGAATTGCTTCTGTCAATTGTTTTGCTACATCATTAGATATGCCAACATCATTCTTTTTTAAGTCGTTTTTATTTATTTTTTGTGCAAAACTAAGCAATCTATCATTATTATTTAACAAAGGTTGAGTAAATCTACCATTCACAAAATCTTCTTTGAATAAATCATCTGCATTACGACCTGTTCTTTGTGCTCCTATTTCTTCGTTTTTTAAAATTGTTTGAATTTGTTCGTTATAAATGGATGAATCTCTTCCAAAATCTTTATATGCATTTTTTACATCATCGCTTGCATATAAAGATTTTGGATTTGCTAAAATATTTAATGAATATTTTGTATAATCAAAATTTTTACTTGCTGTTAACTCTTTTTTTGCATGTTTTAATTGATAATCGTTATACTGTTCTTCAGGTGGATTTTCATGATATTGTTTTAATTCATTAACTAAAGTATCAATATATGCGTTCGTTACAAGTTTTGGATAAGAATATAATGTTTCAAAAGATGTTAAAATCCTTTCATGTTCGCCTTTTAATTTTGGCATATATTTAACAAATATATCAAAAGATTTCCCAGTTAAAAACTTCCCCTGTTTATCTAATGTTTTTGTAAAAATATCATTAAAATGTTGAATTTGTTCTGCTGTAACTTCCGTTCCATTTTTCATATCTGCCATTAAAGAATGGTATTCTTCTTCAAGCAAGGAACTTGTTATGTCTGTTAAAGCACTAACTTCTTGACTAAAATTAGCAATCGTATGAGGTTTTCTCTTTGTTGAATCATGATATTTTTTTAATCTTTGAATTAAAGTTAGCAAAGACCTTGAATTAACAGTATTTCTTTTCTTATTAAAATAAGATGCTTCTTCTGCAATCTTATTAATCATTCTAGTTAAATTAGAACTTACAGTACGAGCAGATTGACTAGAATTTTTTTGATTCAAAAGAATATCCTGCATCATCTGTATTCTTTGTTCTAATTCATTTGTCTGTTCCTGTGTTTTTTGCTGTACTGTTAATTTCTTTGCTGTAATTCTAATACATGCTTCACGGAAATCACGAAATTGCTTTTGTATATTTCTTATATCTTCTGCTACAAGAGTATCGAAATTTTTTACATCAAATTCATTTGCTTTACCTAATTCAGTAATCTGATTTGAATATGTTTCAATTTTAGATGCGACTTCTTCTAAATTGTCATCATATTGTAATGCTTGTATTTTAGATATAATTATATTAATACTTGTTTGCTGTTTTGAAATAATTTGATATAAATCTTGATGCGATAATGTTTCCCTTACATTATCCAAATATTGAAACATCGCATCTTTCTGTTTTTGAAAGTTTTCCAATTGATGCATAACATCTTGTAATTTTTTTAAACTTTCATTATCTTTTGATATTGATTGTACAGCAGAGCTATAGATTTTGTTAACTTCAGCAATCAGCTTTGCCATATCATCAAAATGTTGTTTTATTATGCTTAATTTATTTTGTTCATCAATACTAGCTGTTGCTGTACTCATTATTAAATCCCACCTAAAAAATTAATCTCATTAAAAAAATACAAAAAAAGGATGTGTCTATTGTTTTACACATCCTTTTTTATTTACGCATCAATTGTGTTCATCTTTGGTTTTTCTACTTGTTCTTCATCTGTTTCTTCTTCATCTTCAGAATCCGAATTTTCAATCTTATCTAACTTTTCATCATTCTTACGACGAATCTCTTCAAACTCATTATAAAGAGTGTTTAGAACAACAGGACTGATTGCATTTAAAATTCTATCTTTTTGTTCATCAGTTAACACAATACCATTAACTGAAACTAAACCGCGTTTTAAAATTGCAATCTGCATACCAAATACACGAGTGATTTCATCTTGCTTTAAATTTTGACTATCCTTTAAAGCATTTAAATATTCACTTGAAGAAATTGGACGCATCGCCCATTCTTTCCCATATTTCTTTACAACAGTTGTATCTTCGCTTTGGTCAATTAAATCTCCAAGCATTTCAGCAATTAATTTATCATTTTTATTTTTATTCGCCATTCTATTTAGTCCTTTCTAAAAGAATTATACAATTTTCTACTTACAAAATAAAATTATCAATTAGAAATATCATGATGTTGCTCTAGAATCTGCAATCTTTACATTTTCAAACAAATCATTATAGTAAATATATTCTTTCAAATCTTCTGTTAATTTATTTAACTGTTTTGCTTTCTTTTCTTTCGCTTGTAACATAGACATCATTTCTTCATGTCCATTTCTATACATTGATTCAAGAAATGCAACATTTTCTTTTACTTTATCAGATGTTGTTATTTGTCCATCTGTCATATCATATGCTTTACTATATATATTTCTTAATTTTTCATCCTCTTCTTTATATGATTCTGCATTTTTCCCGGTTTCCAAATATAAACCATTATGCGTATATCTTCCTGCAATAGTCTTTCCTTCGCCAACAGAAATTTTATACGCTTTTAAACTTGCATCCCATTGTTCTTTCAATGTTTTTGGTTTCATAGCATCTAAATTTATATTAAGAGTTGGAATTACACCACCGCCACCTTGACTACCATTAGAATTTGCATCATCCCAAGAAAACTGTTGTGTTAAAAGTTTTCCTTCGTAACCTCCTGTTCCTTCTAACAATATATCAAAATGAGTTCCAGCTTCATTAACTACACCAACATGGGCTTCATTACCAGCTCTTATTATAGCATCTACATCTACTCCGCCCAATTCCATATCTATTTTTCTTCCTGTAGTATGTGCCGTACCAGGGTCATGCCCTAATGTAGCTACGTTCCATTCTAATGTTCCACCACCACTATATTTTGCATATAATTGAGTAAACAAATTTAGTCTTTGTTTCGCTTTTGGAGTTAATCTACCAATATCCATGGCAATATATTGTGCAGAATTTGCATGTGCATCATAACTATGGTCCCATCCTTTATCTGCTAC
>Ga0256404_1001494_pt1 | contig 56145 bp, 56 predicted proteins | sample RumenRJG_01DNA_FD_185990 | JGI IMG/M metagenome (GOLD analysis project Ga0256404, IMG submission 185990) | Bovine rumen microbial communities from Lethbridge, Alberta, Canada - RJG_01 | ecosystem: Host-associated > Mammals > Digestive system > Stomach > Rumen | place: Canada: Alberta | collected... | reverse complement strand
AACTTAAATTTAATCCGAGCTAGAACAACTCTAGCTTCATTCTCTTTACTGTGTCTAAAATTAGACGTTTATTCCATTTAAGGAATCTTCAGGTTTGCATCTTACCAATTTGGTTATGCTTTGTTTCACTATTTAGTTTTCAAAGTACGTTGCGTTTTGGCGAAGCCAAAATGCTACACGCGGAGCCTCTTCCGACGAAGTCGGAACCAAAATAGGCGACGCTCCTTGTTAATTCCGCTGCGTTGACACGCAACTCTGATAATATATCACTTATCAACTACACTTGTCAACTAAAATTTGAATATTTTCTACAATTATTTTGTGTAGTTTTTGTGTACTATTTATATAACGTATAATCTGTCCTATTTTTCTAATACCGCGTATACTAATTCTCTTATATTATCCCTTGCGTAATCTAGTTCCTTCTCACTTGCAAATGAGAATACAGCTATTCCCACAGGACGATTATCTGCATGAATATCTTCTATATATGCTCCCTTCTCTCCACCTGGGAATTCTCTGAACTCTATTAATGAATCGCGAATTGATGAGTCAATATGCACATGACTAAACACTCCGGCACGAAAGCTAAATACAGCATAGGATAATACATAGTTCTGCTGTCTCTTATAACCTTTTAGCTCTTCATAATATGACATATCATTTACAGCAGTAGTTACAAGTAGCTTCGTATAATCCACGCCACAATAAGCCTTAATATCCTGCTGGCAATAATACCCTGCCGGTCTGGGATTAATCTCAATAATGAAGAATCTTCCTTCATCGGTAAAGAAGCCTTCTATGTTGAATTCTCCAAGTCTTGCATTTGCTTCCTTAAGTACTTTTCTTACTGTGGATTCGAATTCCTTCTTCATATCACTATCTAATACAACAGGATAAGTTACAAGCACAGGTCTTAAAGGTGCTTCAGGGAATCTGTAGCAATAGCATAATCCATCCCATAATATATCATCATTTACAAGGAAAATATCAGCTTCAACTACCTTCAAAGAATCATGGGCAATAAACTCTTCGACGCAAACAACGCCATCTTCAGAATAGAATGCGGCTTTCGTGAAGGCTTTAATTATTTCATTATCATCCGACTTATTATCAATCTTAGTTATTCCAAATGACGATGAACACAAGGACGGTTTTAATATAATAGGAAAATGTAAATTGCTAACACCCTCTAATAATTCATCCAAAGAATTGGTTTCAAAATACTCTGGGCAGAACACACCTGCCTTTTTCTGAAGCTTACGAAAGAGCTCCTTCTTCAACAATTGATTGATACACTCAGGGCTGTTGCCAGGTAATCCTAATTCCCGTGCTATTATTGACGCTGACAATGAGGATTTGTCCCATACACCTAAGACGCCATCAATCTCTTCTTCATTCGCAATCTCAAGAAGCCTCTCTGTCTCATCTCCATTTACCCGATACGCCTTATGGGCAAATGCTTTATCAGGTTCATCTTCCCGTCTGACACAGGCAACAGTTTTCATTCCAAGTTCTTTTGCAGTCTCCACTGCTGTTAGAAGTCGACCATCTAATGAAGATGACACAACCATAATCTTCTTACTCATTTACTTCTCCGTATTCATTACTAATATTATCTAGTATCTTCTTCTTAATTAATGAAGAACTAATATTCGGTGTTCTATTTATACGAACAATCTCTTTTCCATTATCATTGCACCACTTCGTAATCTCATCGAATCGTTTACCATAGTGCTTCTCACCAAATACCAGCACGTCGAATTCTGTCATTTCCATTGTTTTATCGCAGAGCATATCGTATGTAAATGCTTCATCAACAATAGAGAGGGCATTAATCATTTCAAGTCTCTGCCTTGTATTATAGAAAATGTCATAATCAGGCTTAACCTTCATTACATATTCATCTTCCTGTACGCCCACTATTAGATAATCTCCGTATTCCTTACATTTCTTGAACAAATTAAGATGCCCTATATGGAAATAGTCAAAGACTCCGAATGTCAATACTTTTTTCATTAATCCTTCACTCCCTAAACTCATGCCTAATCTTCTTCAGCGTCAAATAAATCGGATCATATATTCTTACATCATCACACATAGATTTATATCTATCATACAAAATTGGAAGCTCTGTACAGCCCAATATACAACTAGTATCTCTATGTATTAATTCCAAGAAAGCGTCTTGTATTTCATTAGAATACTCATCTCTTTTTACTGCTTCAATGCATTTTCTAATTAGGATGTATTCTTCTTTGCAAGGAGCATTACATATAATACCCTTATTCTCGCACTCCTTTTGATAAATCTTAGAATCAATAGTACCTTCAGATGCTAATAGATTAATTCTACTTATTCTATCTGCAGAAAGCTCATCTACTAATGTTTCAATAATATTTACAAGTAGGCCTTCCGCCTTAGGAACCTTACTATATATGTCAGGAATAAATAGATGGGCGGTATTGCAATCAATTATTATACGATTACAACCACTTCTAATCAGATTGTCTATGGATTCAGACATTTCAATAATCAGCTTATCCTTGTCATCTCCCTCAAGGTAAGCTTTTACTCTGCTAGGCATTGTGCACCTATTGTCTATAATTATTCTTGGACGCTCCCATTCCTTATTCGCCATAAAAAGCTTGGCATATTGATTGAATAAATGTATGGTGGCGTATGTTCCCATTCCACCTAACACACCAATGGTAATTGATTCGCCCTTCTTATTCATATAATATCCATCTCCTCAAGTATCACATTAGCAGCATTAGGATAATTAATTGCAATATTATTTCTAACCCACTCATCCATTTCCTGCTTCTTAGAATAATTATCAGCATCAATATCTCTAACAAAAGCAACTATATCATCATTAGTATGTGCTATACTATATCTTTTTATTCCCTCTTTCATCTGAGTTGTAATATGTTCATCTAACAGCTTATCATTTAACACAAAGCAACCTGGCTTACCAGTAAAAAGCCATTCTAATGTGAAGGAACCACAATCATTAATTATAGCGTCGCATTCTGAAAACAAACTAAAATACTCTCCCCCATTAGAATACTCTATCCCTGCCTTCTTAATCTTAGATAAATAATCATCCACCATATTTTTCGTCCACACATTATCATTTATCATTCTAATGAATAATAAAGGATGCGGTCTAAATACAAAATCAATGTCTGGAAACATCTTCGGCAAGCTTAGAATCAGTTCATGATACATCATAAAACATGACAGGGGTAGTTCATCCATTTTCACAGTATGATGAGACGCAATAAGAATCTTCTTTCTTGACTTTGCCTTACCATTTACACGAGAATAGCCATCCATCTTAGTATAGCCCGTAAGTCTTACATTTGCCCCATTGATAATCTGTAGCTTCCTTATTTCTTCATAGGAATAAATTGTTTCTGTAAAATATTTCCACACATAATTAAGTTCAGGCCCCTTCATCCTTGCATACATAGTCTTGTATCCCACATCATATCCGTAATTAACATATACAGGCAATACATTTCTCGTTACAGCATATTGAATAGAATGAACCTTAACTGCCATAGAATCGTATGGATTGGCAAAATATATAATATCATAATCATCCATTACATCTATATATTCATCAGCTTCCATATCCCAACCATCTACCACATAATCATCACCATAATGAGTAGCAAAATACTCTCTACATCTAATATAGGTGTCTCTCTGGTGAGGGTATCCTCTAGACACATCAGGAATTATTACAACCTTACAATCCCACCTATCTTTTCGAGCCATCATAAGAGAGAACACAGCATCCATTCCATACATTGCATCATTAGACACAAATGCTGCAAAATGAATAATCCTATCCTTCGACCTTCTCTTATTATCGATTACTTCTTGAAAATGTGAATTGAGTCCAGCCGCCTTGCGCTTAATCTCATTCCATCTGTCAGGATTGTATCTAATATTATCTTGAATTTCTAATAGTGCCTTGTCAATCATATGTATTATGCCCTCTCGTCATCTATGTTCTCAAAATTCTTCTTGAGTATATAATATAGCGCCAGCAAAACCAAGCTTAAAGCAAGAAGCATCAACATAACGCTATTCATCCCCTCCAAGTAAAGAAGTAATGTTGCTATACCAGATACTATTGCTGTTAATAAATCAACTCCTATTGACTGAATAAAGAGAACATCGGTCTGCTTCTTAACATCGAGACGCTGTAACAAATAACTATTGACAACAAATCGGAATGGGTCATATAAAACTATTCGAATCAAAAATGCTACAACTGCAAAAGTAAGCGCTTTATACCCGAATGTCCATATATTAAGTATTCCAAGTACAGAAATCAAAAATACACTTGTTACAATTACATAGATAATATTTTTAGGATTGATGCCCTTCTTCCGAGAGAAATTCAAAAACAAATTACTAACAATCTTAACTACTCTGCTAACAAGAAGAATTATGGAAAAATGGAATACAGTATTATCTTCAGTCGTAATAGCAGACAGACTATCCTTAATCATTATTTTCAAATTATTGCCAGAAACAGTAAATATTACCATGAATAATCCTAATAACACTATTCCACTAATTATAGATTTATCAAGTGACTTTAGAATTTTAACAGGGGACATTTCGTGCCACTTATTAAACTCATCATAACTTGTATTATCATACCTGCTTACCATGAATGCAAGGATACATGAACTTATGCAGAATATAATACATATATACATAGGCAGATTCGAATTGATGCCAAATAACTGATCCATTAACAAAGACGCAACTATACTTATAACAGCAGCAATTGTCTCAGACAAGGACATTATACTTATAAAATCAACATGCTTCGGATCTTTTTGTTCTGCATTCTTAACAATAATTGTTGACATAGATTGAAAGCTAAGACCTGTAAGATACAGACTCTGCCCAATAATCGCCGGCACAATACTAGTTCCAAATGTTAAAAAAATTGCGGCCGCAAGAAACATACCAGCTGCCAGCATTATGCTGCGCCCTGGTCCAATCTTCTTAGCAACCACATCTGCAGGAAATTTCATAAAAAAAGCAATCCAAAAAGAAACCGTAAAAACAATAGAAATCTGCTCTGCAGTCAAGTCAAAATTCAGACTCAAAATAAGTACATCAAACCAACACCAGAAAAGCAAATCATCAGATGTTGATTGATACCAGCAAAAAATCTTCTTATTAAATTGGTTCTTACTTGGTGTATTAATATTCATTTATCTTATTGTATACATAAACCGACGTCTTATAATAGAAGTGATTAACCTTCTTAAATCCTCTGTCAATAAGTATCCTCTCATATACAGGATTACAATATAGAATCGTAATTATTCTTGGATTATCATTATACGAATCAACTATCCTATCAATCACTTCAGACATTATCTTATCATTAAAAGGATTATATAAATAAAAGGTATCGTAATCCTTATAATTAGGAAAATTCAAAGCATCAATATTATATACACTTATTCTCCTATGATTTCTCCTAAGATTATTCTTCGCATATTGACAAAGTTTCTTATTGAATTCAATTCCAGCTATCTTCGTAAACCTAAAGGAACTCAAAACATTTAGAACAAATCCTTTGCCACAGCCTATATCTAATACTGAATGTCCTATGCCGCCATTCAAAGACCTGCATATATATCTTCTAAGAAATGGAACCATTAATACAGGTGAAGGATAATATTCAAATCTTCCATCTATATCACCAGTCTTTTCAATGTGGGCATAATGCGTTTCATACCACATATCATATAGTCGCAAAGGAACAAGGGAAACAAAATATGTCAAAGTATACAGAAAATTATATATTCTTTTTATTACTGTCATCTCAACTCACATATAAAGCTAATAACACCATCATTCCACTCAACGCATATATCCCCATTATTCTGCTCACATATATTCTGGGCAATACTTAATCCTATACCATATCCTGATTTATCAATATTATGTGACTCATCTTCTCTGTAGAAGCGGTCGAAGAATCGCTTGTAATCTGTATCAGCACCAGCTGCATAATCATTAGATACAGCAAGTCTGACATTAGTCCTGCCTTTCTTAACAGCTTTAAGAGATACAGTAATTGTACCATTATCGTCACAGTACTTTATAGCATTATCAATTAGAATCATAATAAGCTGCCTAACTAAGCTCTCGTCATAATTAATGCTTATATTATCATCAATATCATTTGCAATAGTTTTATTCTCCCCTGCCGCCATAGCAGTAAATTCCTGCAGTGTCTCATTAGCGACTTTAGACACATCAACTGGCGCATCAACTCTGTCAGCCGACTTTTCCTTCGTCTTAGATATCATAACAAGGCTCTTAATGAGTCCGTTCATTCTGTTAACCTGTCTTATGGTTGACTTAGTATATTCTGACTCACCATTTACTATCTCTTCCAGCTCTGCATTAGACTGAATAACAGCAAGAGGAGTCTTCAATTCGTGACTTACATTTGTCAGAAACTGTATCTGCTTCTCGTTATTACGAATCTCTGGCTCGATAGCCTTCCTTGATAACATAAGAACTAATATGAAGGCCGCTAGTAATCCTAGTATTCCCACACCAACAGATGCATATAACAACCTTTCACGAGTGAAAATAATATAACTACAGTCAAGCATAACTAGTTCAGTATTGCCATTAGGGAGAATATTCTTTCTGAAGAAATACATACCACTTTGACCATCAACTGCCTTCGATGACATTATATCATGTGCTTTTTGCTGAATAACTTCATCACGATATGTGTTACCTTTGCTGGCAGAAAAATCAATCTCACGCCCCATATTATCATATGTAAATATGTAGAATATATGTCGCTGATACGAAGGGGAGAACAACTCTTCAAAGGAAAATGTATCCTGTAATTCAGAAACAAGCACATCATCATCTTCAAGAGCATGCTTTTTCTCAAGAATCACATCCAAAGAATAGTCAATTTCTGCATTCTCCACCGTATAGTTAGCGAAATTAATCAGCGAACCTATAAAGAGTATAACTACTGCAAAAGAGCACATACTAACCGTTATGAATTTTCTTCTAATCTGATGTATTTCTTTTGTACTCATAGCCTCTCCTTTCTTCGCCTACTTAAACTAATTTATTTGCACACTTTGAAGCTTCCACCTTTTTCGCCGGATATACTAATATCAGCACCTATCATATCCAGCTTTCTCTTGAGATACGAAATGTATAACCAGGCCGTATCCTCATTAGCATCGCCTTCGCCCTTCCATACTCTGTCAAGTAATTGCTCTGTTGAAAGTTCAACGTCCTGATTTAATAACAAGACTGACATTAACTCGAACTCTTTGTTAGATAGTCTCACACTACTTCTGGCAGACAAGGATTGAGTTGAAGGTGTAAGTAACACATTTCCCATAGATATCTCTTCATCTGCACCAACACTCTGCCTTCTCATAAGTGCCCTTACTCTTGCAAGGAGTTCCTTAACTGCAAATGGCTTGGCTAGATAATCATCCGCACCTGCATCAAGTCCATCCACCCTGTCGTCTATCTCTGCCTTGGCAGTAAGAAGTAATACAGGGGTTACTATGTGGCGCGCTCTAATCTCTTTTAGCACACTAATGCCATCCTTTTTAGGCATCATGATATCGAGAATGATGCAGTCATAGCTGTCTGTGTTAATATGCTCACAGGCTTCTTCCCCGTCAAATACATTATCAACATCATAGTCCTGAGTCTTAAGTATTGTCGTTATATTCCTATTAAGATCCTGAGTATCCTCAGCTAACAATATTTTCATATTAATTTACCTCAACTATCTAATTACTTTCATTAATAAGATTCCTAATGGTCTGCATTGAGCCATCAGTAGATGCCAACTCATCGGCACATCGTTTCAGCTCCTCGAATATAAGGTCGGTATTGGCATTGATTGATTTCTTATACCTAATATGATGCTCTAATGCTGCCCATGTATCCATGGAAATTGTACGAAGTTGAATCTCAACATAATAGCCTTCGATTCTGGTTATCATATGAAGAGAACGATATCCGTTAGGTTTAACATTCTTGATGTAATCCTTCTCTTGCACAACCTCAACATTTTCAACAATATAATCACGCATAGCATACACATCATCTAGAAATGAACATACTATACGAATTCCAATTGCATCAAACAACGAATTAAGCGCACTCTCAGGTGTCTCCGGAAGATTCTGTCTGCGACATTTCTCACGCATACTATCCTCCGCCTTAATACGAGACTTAAGATGCTCGATTGGCTCCATGCCTGTCTTTTCTTTGATAATAGCGGCGCCCTGCTTGATAAGATTAACACTATGGTGCATAACCTTGTTCATCTCATCCTTATGGTCGCCATATATTGATTGATTATCCAATTCTAACTCCTTACATTTCTTCGAATCTACATACCCATATAGAATAGATAATTGTTTTGAAAATGTCAATAATTTGGCTATTCCATTTTCACAAATATTTATCTATAATTATAATTAGTTATTATTGATGGAAAAGAAGAATGCTATGAGTGAAAAGAAAAAAGTCGAGAAAATCAAAAGAAAAAGTCATACATTTCTGCCACACCTAGGACAGCGTATCATCAAGACAAGTATTGCGGTATTCCTATGTCTTCTTATTCATTATATTATTGGCTACAAGGGCATGATGCTTCAATCATGTATCTCAGCCATAATCTGCGTGCAACCATATATCCAGGATACGAAGGAATCTTCATTTAACAGATTCATCGGTACGTTAATTGGTGGTGTATGGGGCCTTCTGTTCCTCCTGCTAATTAAGCAGACAACCTTCGTTGCTTCCCATGAGATTCTAATATATCTACTGATGTCAATTGGAGTCTTAATCGTTATATATTCAACTGTTGCTATCAGGCTTCGCGACGCTGCTGGTCTTGCCGCCATAACATTCTTATGTATTGCAATTGGCTACGACTCGGAAGATACACCTCTTATTACAACGTTGTCCCGCCTGTTCGATACAATAATTGGTATTGTTGTTGCTCTTCTGGTAAATGTTATTAGTCTTCCTAAGATTAAGGAAGAAGGCAAGATATTCTTCGTTCGTCTAAATGACCTTGTGGTGGACCGTTTGTCTGAGATTAGTTCAAGCACACTTATTGCCCTTAACCGCCTCTATTCTGATGGCGCTAAGATTAGTCTTGTTAGCCCTTGGGCTCCTGCACATATCATGTCACAGATTGAGGATTTGCACATAACTACTCCATCCATAATTATGGACGGCGCTGCACTATATGATATTGACAAACGAAAATATATTAAGATAGATAAGATCGACTTCGAGGATGCGAATTTCCTATGTCATACACTAAAGGATATGGACCTAGGTTACTGCGTCTATGCCGTTAGAAACAATACTACCCTTATCTATCGACAGGGTAATCTTAACGAAGCAGAACAGATGGAATATGACAAGCTGGGCCAGTCAGACCTTCGTAATTATATTGATGGCTTCTACACCAAAGACGATAGAATATGCTGTATTAGAACAATTGATACACATAGCAAGATAGATGAACTTGCAATGGACTTAAAGTGGTCCCTTCCAGAAGACACTTACCGATTCGAGGTTCGTGTGCAGCCCTTCCTGCCAGAGTATAGTGGTCTATACATATATTCCGCCGACTCCTCTGTTGAGAAGATGAAGGACTATCTATGCAATTCCTACTACAAGGATATGGAAAATGCTCTTGAGAGAGTAGATCTAATTCCAATACGCGAAGACTACAATCCAGATAAGGACTCAGTACACCTTATTCGTAGATTAAGGCACCTGTATGAAAGGGTTGGGATTAAGAAGAAATAGTTACTACTTTTGATTAATATATTCATCTATAACTGCTAGGAGCTCTTCTGCATTTTTTATTTTCTTTATTAATAAAGCAGTCAAACAATTTCATCTCGCTGTAAAATATAAAAATTGGTTTTTGCAAGAATTATTCGTTATAAATACAGACATCACTATTGTGATAATTGATAAATTGGCTCAAACAATGAACCACTCCAAAGAATCTTGACTCTTCTTGCATGAAGTAAATATAAAATAACGCTTATTGACTGTTATGTCAATAAGCGTTTGGTGAAAATCAAAGCTATGACGGTCACAAGGCATCTGTCACTTTACGACACTTTTCGGCGTACAATACCCTTTCGGGTTAGATTCCCATTTCTACAGAATTAAAATTAAGACCGATACATTATGCAAGTGCGTTTCAATACCCTTTCGGGTTAAAGTCCTGGGCCTTCCGTTATCCAACAGTGGGTCGGACTCTTCCTATAATCATTATAGTGTCTTTTGAGTTAGAGTAATAGTCGTAAATTAGGTTTCTGCCTCCTTCGAGTAGCCTAACATAAGTTGTCATTTTGACGCAAATAATAATATTCGTCCAATCCTTTCTCTTTAAGAATTGCAAGTGCTCTCTCTCTTGCTGTTTCTTTATCATAAGAACTGAAACAAGCCGATAGACCTTCATGATTTGGATTAACATTCTCATAATCCGTCAGTTCAACGAGTACAGAGTATTTGCCATCTCTTTCCTTTTGAATGTGAATTCGGCTTCGTTTTATCATTTCACTATCCATCTTTATTTATCCCCTTGCAATTATTTAATCAATATATGCTATTTTTTATGGCAAACCTTTTTTATCAAATGTGTTGCCCTGACGAACGACACCCTTACTATTTATCTTTTCGCCTTTTAAATATGTCTCTAATATCTATAGGTGGAGTAGTTCCCGGTACATCTCCCATACCGGGTTCACTTATAGGGCCACATCTAGGACAAAACATTTTCCCTAAATCAGGATTAAATGTATATTTTTTCTTGCATCTCGGACATGTTCTACGCATCTGCATCATACTCATAATGGACTTCCTTTCTTCTTCTGGAATAATCATAACAACATATTAAGTTCTCTTCTGCTTTCACTAATTCCTCTTATGCCAATAGACGATACAATCACATATTTAGCAATTAATCTTACTTGAGTAGATACGGATTTTCCGGTTTTACACCATAAAGCAAAATGCTCACAGTTGTTGTTTACAATACTATATTTTGCTTCACCTATTCTACTATATGCGCGTTCTAAGGTATCTTCATTAGAATATTTCTCTTTCCATTGTATACCACTATCATCAAAATAACCAGATATAATAAACTTTGTTACTGACTGAAGTCTGTATGTACAAGTGTCGTCAAAGACTACTACAAAATACATTTTTCCATCCTTAAGGAACTCCTCAAATGGTGCCTCATGTATAGTAATTTTATCTCCAAAGTCTGAAGATTCACCGGCATAATGTATGACTTTGTTATTGCCTGCATAAATAGCGTAATGTTCATACGCTCCCCGTGATACACCAATTACATCTCCCGGAACTAAAAATTCCTCTGCAGTTAGTCTTTTTAATTTTTCACACATTGCGAAACAACTTCCATTTGCTCTTTGAACTCCCTCGTCATCGACTATTCTTGCCCTATTAGAAATGATGTTCTTTTGGAGAGTGAAATCTTCAACCTCAGCAATAGTTTTCCAAAGCTTACTATTTACATCAACTGTTTTTTCACGGTTCGAACAATCACCTATTTTCTCAACAATATCCGATCTCATTTTAATTAGTTTTATTATTTCTTCACCGTATGATACACTCTCCATAAGTCCACCTCAAGTAATTATCCAAAAATATCACTTAATATGCCTTTAACACATCCAACTACTCCTCCGACAACAGCTCCAACTATAGCACCGGGAACTCCTAATATTGTCGCACCAATATCTATTCCGGTATCAACACCATCTTCAATATAATCAAATGCATCATAAAAGCTATCTTTTACGCCCTCATTATAGTCTTCGTCGTCATCATTATGTTCATAGTTCTCAGAGTCTGTATTAATTCCTTCCATAACAGCAACACGCTTTTGTGCCGGTAATGACTGCATTATATAATAAAGCAGCTTAGATAAATTATATGGACGAACAACATCGCCACCTTCTTCTTCATATCCCGCACAGTAATATACGGGATCAATGTCTAAACCTGAATCCTCTTTGATTCGTGTCTTAATTGACTCAACCTTTTCTTCAAGGAACTTAACAAGCGTCTTATCAGGCTTATTCTTCTCATAATCCCAATGCCTTCCTGTTTTCATCGCAATATCCGCTTGGTTAAGAGCCACAAGGATTCTATCTGTGTCATCTTTCAATTCAGGAATGATAACCTCATTAAGTATCGTGTATGATGTTCCAAGATCTCTAGTAGAACCGTCCATAATTAGTAACACAAGATCAATTAAAGCATTTCCTTCACTATCCTTTTCACGCAGAAATTCTGTAATTACTTCCTTATGATGTTCATCTATTTCTGTACCATCACCAAGACCCGGCGTGTCCCACAGAACTAGATTTCCGATGGTATATTTCTCAATATCCTTTGTCTCCGGATCAGCTTTACTACCAACCTTCGCAACTTCAACATACGATTTCGTAACAGTAGCCTCTTCCTCTAATTCTTCATCATCATCGGAATCCTTATTATCATCAACGCTTTCTCCTGCCGCAAAAAGTGCGTTAATAGTTGAACTCTTACCGCATCCTGTGGCCCCAACCAGCAAAATATTAGTCTCAGTATTAGTAAACTGTCTAAGTCTCTTCAAAAGCTCCTTTTTTTCTGTTTTAGTTGCCTTACTCTTAAGAATCTCCTCTTCAAGAATATCACATAGATCATCCATGTTATCCTTGATTGTTCCCCTTCCTGCTTCTTCATTGTTAAGAACGTTATCCAACGTCTCATTCATGTTTTTAAACATATTTGCCATCATCGTTATTTCCTCCATTTCTCTGCTATGTTTTCTCTTCAATTAAGTCTCATGTCTCCTTGTATGCATACATAATACAACCCCAAAATGACACTATATGTCATCTAAAAAACAAATTAAAAAAATCTCCTGTTAATATCAAATTAACAAGAGATTCCTATAACAATCATCATTAAATGTTTCAAATTACTGACTACTTCTCCAGAAATCCTCTGAACCAACTACATAAAGAAGTGTTCTCGCCCTAGTACTGGCAATATACATAAACCTGGAATAATTCTTATCCGAGATATTATCAACATCAATCAATATAACAACCTTTGAATCTAAGCCCTTATAACCTTGTATGGTCGCATATCGAGGAAGCAGACTTTCGACATCAAAATCATCACCTAGTTCATTTACTTTTACCCCTGCATCATTCAATATCGAATTAGAATATTTCTTTGGTGCGAGGAAAACTACATCTTTAAGATCTACCTTTTCGCCTCTTAGTTCCTTTAATATGCTCTTTATCTTTTGCTTAAAATCTTCATTATCTTTATATGAAACTCTACGTACTTCTTCTCCGTTTTCTCGAAGAAAATCATTGATTACAATACCACTAGCATTAGAACTATATGTACCTATCTGAATAGTGTTACGGCAATTTGTAAACAAGCTAAATTTTGTGCTTGTGTAGCTCTCCAATATCTCCATCCCATCGTTATATTCTGAATTATAAATGTTTTGCTTATCGTCATAGAATATAGCCCATCTTCCTTTATCTAGACCTCCTCTAAGCAGTGCATCCAATGAGTAAAGATATATTGGTTTAATAATATCTTGTCCCTCATCCATCACGAGAACATCATATTGAATTCTTGATAATTCCTCTTCTGATAACGAACCAATCCATTCAAAGAACAACTCAGGAAGCGTTTCCCCAAAGTATTTTTGAGGATTTTCATTCATCAACAATTCATCAACGGAAACATATTCACCAAATAGCGCATGAATATTTATTATCTTAATCTTTTCATTATTGCTTATCTGTCCACTAATAATATTAGAGAGATTCTTATTAAATGTAAGAACCAGCACCTTTTCACCCTTATCGGCTCTCTTTTTTGCATATTCTAATGCAAGCAAAGTCTTTCCCGTACCGGCGTTACCGTCAATAAGAAGGTGATTATTAACTTCTAAAGCATTGATTACTTGCGCCTGCTCATTTGTCAATCGAACTAGATGTTCATCAATATTATTAAGTGTGTCAGCCAGACAAGGTATAAAGCAAAAATCACCCCTTAGATAATCAACAATCTCCTTAATGTCATTTACGGATAGCTTAGAAGGCTCTTTATGAGCTCTCTCAGCCCAATAATCAAATACACCGTTGATATAATCCGTAATGCTATCAGTACGATTGTCATAAACTATCTCTGGAATGATTTCTTGCGACGAAGATGTAAATTCTATATCTGGGAATACAACACCACATCCAACTAAAATATTCTTTATATGTAGATTATCTGGGAATTGTTTCCTAATTGAAGTCATTAAACTAAACATATTCCCTGTGACTTGCGCGAATGGTCCTTCAGTCTTTTTTCTTTCAACGCCATAACGATCTGTAAATAACCATTCGCCATCTTTGCATTCTACGCGACCACCTTTAATTTCTAAAGACGCAACCCCTCTCTTACATACAACTACAAAATCTATTTCCCCATATATTTTATTCTTATGTCTAGGAAGTCCTAATGAGTGCAGAATATACATGTCATCTATAGAAAGATCTTGCAAAACATCATATATTTTCTTCTCAGCATTGCTTTTTACTTCTTCACCTAGATACGGTGGGATAAAAGTCACCATTACTAAACACCTTTTATTCGTACAAATCAAGCATATCATTAAGAATCTGCTTTACTTCTTCACGCATACTTTCCGGTTTAAGAATTTCTACTTTACTTCCTTGACTAAGAAGCCACATTATAATTCCTTTGCCATACACTTCTGCTTCTATGACGCATTCATTATCATACTCTTCAGTAACTCTTGCGGTAGGCAAACGATCCAATATAGGTTCGGGATTAACACCAATAACCTTAAAGACTACTCTTTGCAACTTACCCGTGTGCATAAACTGAATACGTTTTCTAAACTCGCCTTCTTCAAATCGATTGGCATGTGCAACTCTAAACTTCTCGTCCATATGCTTATAGTTCTTGATTCTATCGATTCGGAAAATGGCCGGATAATTATATTTATGCACATATTTACCGGAATCATCTTTCTCAACAATATAAGCATTCAGATAAAAATAATACTCTGCAAACAGAATCGAAATCGGCTCAACTATTCTTTTTATGGACTCTCTAGGAGCATTCGCTCTTGCATACCTTAGTGAAACTAGATTATGTTCATGAATATCCACTCCAATTTCCCATAGCTTATCCTGAATATAATCTTTTCTACTTAATTCAACATAATGAAATTCTTCGTTAGATATCAAATCACATACTAATTTCATATTCTTGAATGGGACACATCCTTTAACGAGTTTATCAAGTACTATTTTTAGTTCTCTCTTGGTAAATGCACGACTTTCTAGTAGTATCTTGGATACCGCTAGAATCTCGCTATTAGTCATCATAGAAGGCTCATCACCAACCATAATGAACCCTTTTTTAGTGCGGTCATATATAATCTCTCGACTATCACCAATACTCACACTTTGCTCAGCAATAAATGTTCTTATATCATCTATATCTCTTTGTATAGAACGCTCATCAACACCATATTTTCTCGCTTCTATTTTTTTTTTAATTATTTTTCCTTCACAAAAACGTACGTACATTTCAAGAGTACGAAAATTTTTTGATTCTTTTCCCAATATAATCACCTATCAGTTCTTTTGTTTAAATCAGCCTTCCAATTGATCTAAAAGTATTTCAGACAATTCATATTGATAAATATATTTTATCTGAGCTTCTTCCATTTTTGACTCATCTTTCCCCTTTATTTCAACTATTTCATCGTATGCTTTAGTTACTGTTTTCATATTTCTTTCTACTTCATCTAGTCTTACTTTTATTTCTTTTCTTATTACTTCCTCTTGTTTGCGAACTGTTTTTTCTATTTTCTTACTCAATTCATCAAAAGCTTGTTGCTCAATTTTTTCACAAAACGCTTTAAACTTCTTCTTTCTTTTCTTGTCATCTCTTTCTTCAAGAATTATAGATAATTCATTATCTGTCAAAACAAGCCTTTCATCAATATAGCCACTCAAACATCCAACAACTTCTTTCTTCAATTTTTCATTACTCTTTTTTATCTCATTTATATTAATATTTAATGTTTTTCCGCCAAACTGTTTGTTATTAATCTCCTCAAGATACTTTACCAAATCATTCATAGATTTGTTAATATAATCTATAGTTCTATTCTCATCCTTTTTCGTTAATTCTCGGATTTCTTCTTTCTTTTCAGCAAGTTCATCTGCAATCTTTTTTGCATGTTCTTCTGATTCAGATGGTCCTGGAGTATAATCACCTCCATAACTAAATAAAGAATATCTAAAAAAATCTCGAATTTCTTCAGCTGCATATTTTACTGTATCTACTACTGTACTCATTTCGCCTCCTATAGATTTCTTAATTTCGCTTGAGTTTTTAACTCTTCAACATGATTACGAGCATACATTCCTGATACACATTGATAATCATTAATATCTTTTGTGACAAGAGATTTTGCATATACAATAGCCTTCTCTCCAATAGAAACTCCATTTGACACACCGGCTTGGCCAAATATTGTCACATAATTACTTATTCTGACATCAGATGCAATACCTGACTGAGAAACTATTTTACAATCATTCCCTATAGTAACATCATGACCTATATCAATTAAATTCCCTATTTTACAACGATCACCAATAACTGTATCTGAAAATGTACCTCGTTGAATAATTGTCTTATTTCCGATATGAACTCTTTCTCCAATAATAACACTACCTAATCCTGGAAATTCCTGTAAGCCATCTTCATAGTAATGACAAAAACTATCAGCACCAATTGTACAACTATCTCCTATTCTAGTTCCATCCTTGATTATTGTTCCATAACATATATGTGAATTAGGAGCAATATAACAATTATTTCCTATTATGACATCATCATCAATGCAAACATTAGGACCTATAATAGTATTCTCTCCGATAGTCACATTATTACCAATATAAAAGTCTTCTTTTTTACAATAACTAGAACAAACATAATGTTGAGCAACTTCTTCATATAAAACAGATGCAATTTTTATCGACGCAAGCTCCAATGGATCGCTTGTATAAATTATACTCTTATCAGTATTAAATAAAGATATATTTGCCAGTATACACCTTGCTTTTATTCTCTCTAAACAGTCTTCTTTCCTAATAATAGCTATACTACTCTCACTAGCGCATTCTGCAAAACGAATAGAATCTATATCAACATCTTTTCCACAGAATTCATATCCATTTAATTTCGCGATCTCACTTATTCTCATTTTTTCTTTCCACTACCTGACCTTGTATTAAGCTGTGACAGAATAACATCCAGCCGTTTCTGTGTATTTGACTCTACAATCTTTAAAATTGCTGTTAACTGCTGTCTACGAGATATTATTTCTTCATAATCTTTTTTTTGCTTTTCGACTTTTTCTTTTATTTTCTCAATATCCGCCGAAGTCATTTCAATTATTTCTGACATGTCTTTCTGTTCTTCTTTAGCAATACGTTTTAATGAATACATAATATCGAGATACTTTCTTTCAATATCTTGACGCAATAAATCACGATATTTCCCAGCCAATTCATCATTTACGATATCCCTAATATAATCTATATTAGATTTTTCCCGCATGAATTTGATACAAGATCTAAGGTCATCGTCATCCAAATCCATAGCAATCGCAAATTTTCTCAGAGACTTTTTTTCTTTATCACTAATTGTCTCAAAATCTCTACATAAATTATCAATATGCGCGGCTGAATGAATAATATTTTTTTCAGCCATTGCTACATTGTCAAAAAAGCCTTTACCAACAAGCCTCTTTTTTAACCAACTCTTTTGTTGCGCCCAATCTACATCAGGATCATTAAAATTATCAAATTTCGTTGCAATAATGTGTACTTTATTCTTATTATATGAAGAAAAAGAAAAAACAGATGCTATAGTTTCTATTTCACTTTTATCAACTTTATGAGCATCAACACAAACAAAAACAGCATTGGCTTGTCTAATATAATCTTTAGTGATATCAGAACGATATGCTACTGGGTCTGACAATCCAGGTGTGTCAACAAAAACAACTTGCGACGGAAATTCCTTTGGCAACGACGAAATGCCAACCTCTATTTCCTTTACAAAATAATGCTCCGGACACTTTGACGATGACCAAATAGATAATTCATCTTCTATTTCATCATTTGCTAATTCCTTGTGCAATGGCTCGTGTCCTACCCACTTTTCTTTTACCGCATCAGCATTTAATTCATTATATTCCTTCATAAATGCATCCGCACCAGACGTTCTTGACGCCCATAGTTTTTTCCATTCATTTTCTGAATAAAACTCAACATTAATATAATCTCTAGGACTGCTTCTAAATTTTGTTAACGCAGCTGTTTCAGGTGTAACTGCCATTGATGCATAATTGTGTCCCAGCAACGCGTTTATTAAAGTTGATTTTCCGGTTTTAATAGTCCCTACAAATGCAATCTGAAATTCAGGTTTTACACAGTGTTCGATAAAATCCGCCATTTTATCATTTATATTCCCTCCACTTTTCATTTCCGGAAGATTCATAATTGCACGATATTGCTCTACTTTTTTTACATACACATCAACCATATCATCCCAAAGAATAGAATTATGTGGTGTATACGCTATATTTTCGAGTATTCTCATTATTCTAAGCTCATAATCCCCATATACACTATCATCGGAAAATATTGAACCATTCAATAATGAACCGCATTTACCACAAAAATACCTTTTATTATTAAAAAGCTCACCACATTTAGGACATTTTGTTTTTTGTGACATATCATTTCTCCTATTTCATTTTTTCATACCATCTAATAGCATTTGTTCTTTTATCTGCAGAATCTGTAAGTATGGCTAAGCCATCTCCTTCTGACAGCTTTGCATCATTATCAACTAAATAAAAAACTCTGCCATCCATATCAGCCTTTATTATCTTTTTTTGGGAATAGACCTTTCCTGAATCCATAATGCATTTCTCAGTGATCTCAATCAAATCATCTCCTTTATGTACCAATGCTCCATCCGATTTTATTAATCTACATATATACTGATGTTTCCATTGAAACTTATATTTTCACAATGACCATCATGATTCACATCTAACGCCATCCAGTAATTTTTTGATACTAAAACTAATATATTATAATTCATCTATTATCCCCTGCATAATATGCTCATCAAGTTTATCAACAGTTACTGTATATGAAAGCAAACTAAACTCTTCAATAACAATTTTTTTATTTCTTAAAGTATAGCACATACCATCATAATTAATACCGTATTTATCAATAGCTGGCACACATTTCTCAGATAGCGATTTAATAATTCTTTTTATCAAGCTTTCTACTGATATTATTTTGCCAATATTATCGTTCAATGAGTTTAGAACAGCATTATTCACCAACACATCAGCATTCTTAACGACAATATATTTAACATCAGATTCAGAATCTAAATTATATTCATCAGTAATAATCTTGACAAGTTGATTAATACCTTCACTCACCTTATTAAGTTCATATTCATATTCCAAATTTCCATTTACTGATACACGTTCGTAGCCGTCATCGCTTTTTTCATAAATCAACAATTTATTCATCATTATCAGCATATAAAAAGTTTGCATTTTATCTCCTACTTTCGTAATTGCATAACGTACTTATATGCATCCTTTTCACTTATTTCAGGATGCACATTTTTTTCAACATTTACTAGTGTTCCACTAATTCTTTTAATGATTTCAGCATTCTTTTCCGTTCCATTTACATATCTCACATAATCACTTATAAAAGAAGGATCTTGATTAATTATTTCGCTATATGCTTCAATAATTCCATTATCAAAATTCTCTGGATTAGCACATATTTCTTTAATAAAATCAAGCACGGGCATATTTACAAATTTTTCAACTATAAGTGAAATAGCAATTTCAATTCCCTTTAATTCCTTACTATCTTGAGAAATCTTTTGTGATCTTTCTGGATCAACAACATACTTTTCTATTTCAGAAAGATAATCTGAATAATTATCATATTTTTCAGGAACAATACCATCCATCTCTGCTTGTATTGCTTTATCCCCTATTTCCTCAATATTTACTTCCGGTTTAATCACACCAATTATCTTCGCCATAGCAAAAATAATCTTCCCTATCTCACGTAATCCCTCTATAGTTAAACTTAAACCATCAAGGATTCCTACAATTGACATACTAGTATTAACGTTCATATTATTAACCTCTTATTTGCATTACGGTTTTATATGCATCTGTATCGCTAATCTTAGGGTTTTCAGATTTTACCGAAGCAATAAGGTTATCTGACATTTCCTTTACTTTATTACTATCCTTAAGATCACCACTTACAAAACCCAAAAGATCATTAATACTTTGCTTGTCTGCAGACAAATTTTTTTCCAATGCTGACCATTTAGAATCAGTGAAAAAATCTCTCTTTCCTGCAACGATATCACTCATAAATGATTCAACAGGATACCCCTTATCTGCCGCCAAACAGCCCGCTAATTTTATTCCCTCATTTAATTTATCTTCCGGTTTTATTTCTTTTGACCTTTCTGGATCAGTTTCAAATTCTTCTACGGCCTTTACATATTCATCATAACAATCAAAATCCTCAGGGTCATATCCACTTTGAAGCGCTTTGTCACCTAAATCCTCTACAGTAGTTTCTGGCTTGATTAATCCCAAAGCCTTTCCTATACTAGTCAAAATGTTGCCAACTGCCTTTAACCCTTGAACTGCTAAACCAGCAACAGCAAGCGATTTTGTAATAGTTGTCGCAACTGTTAATAATGAAGTTAATAATGATATTACCATGTTAACACCTCTCTTCTTTCTTAAATATATATCTATACTATCTTCGTACAAATATCTTGTTTAATTAAATCTTCATCAGTATACTTATTTTTAACAAAAACATTCACAAAAAAGTTGACTAACACCTCATTGTGCTCATTTTGCTCTGACTCAGGAATACCTTTCATAGTATCATACATTTGTATAAGTTTTCGCCACACTCTTTCCTTTTTTATGTTATTCTCTTTTATAAAAGCATTCATTTTTTTAAGAAATCTTTTATTTATGTCTCTATTAATCTCACATTTTTTTGTGATTTCCATAATCTCCATAAAAGCATTAAATATACTATTAATTTCTAGAAATTCATAACACGTTCCTAAACTCTTTTTTAATTCAATAAACCTCTTTTTTACTATTTCGTTTTCAATTTGGTCTTCGTTAGTGTCTCCGATTTGTTTGATATGTACATGCACGGGATTATCAGTATTCTCAGAAAAAACTATAGCATTCCCCACATCTAAAGCTGATAAATATTCCTTCTGCTTATCATTCATTAACATCGTATCTCCGACCGACTCCTTATCATCTTTAGCAAGTATCTTATGAATTATCTTTGTATTAGTATTTTTCAAAACCTCTGGAGCTAATTTATTAGGAATTTGATCAACAATAATTAATCCCTCGCCATATTTTCTTACTTCCGCAAGTAAATCCGTAAACGTTTCTACTGCTGTTTTTTTAGAACCACTATCACCATACTCAACTTTTGACAAAAGTCTATGTGCTTCTTCAACAAGTGTTAAATGCTTAAAATCAGAATTCTTTTTATGCTCAGATTTAATCACTGCTGATAATCGCGCAAGAATGAGACCCATAAAAAAGGCTTTATCTTCTGGTGATTTCAGCTCCTCTAGTTCGATAATCACATTATGATTAGCTATATATCTAAAATCAGTAGAATGATCGCAATTCAACATGCGCCCTTTTGAACCAACCGTTAAATTAGAAAGTCTACTAACAAGTGAGCCTTCATAATCAGCCTGCATCTGCGCACTAAAGCCCTTCTCTTTAACAACTTTACGCATAACATCGATCAAATTTGATAAAATTGGGAAGCTATCTACATCAGGGTTAAACGCATCCTCCCCATAACGATCATTCTTATTTGTATCAATATTCCATCCCTTATTTTCGTATATTCTAATTATTGACTCTTCTAAAATTTGAGGCATAGATGCTTCCATAGGAAATGCAGAAGTAAATGTAGCCTTAACCATATCAATATGTGAAGAAATTACTTCACCCTCTATTAATTCAAAAGGATTAATTCTAAAAGGAGCAATCGCCTCATTTCCCACAGTAAAGACAACTATATCCTCATTATTATTAATAAGTGTTCTGTATTCATTCTTTGCAGGTTCAATTACTAAAAAAGGCATCTCAGATTCTGACAGCAGTCTATGGCATGTAGTTGTTTTTCCACTTCCTGTAACACCAGCAACAAAAGTATGCTTTGACATACTTGTCTTTGATAAATAAAACGGAGACTCTTCCAAAGCTCTACCTTTTTGTACCATAACTCCAAGATTAATGTTTTGATTCTCTTCAACATCTTTCACATTAAGCCCAAACCCAACACCTTCTTTTAGTGTTAATCCCGGCACTTCTTTCTGTGGCATTCCTGCAATCAAACTAATTTCACTTGTTGTCAAATATGAATTTAATCCTATAAACTCCCCCTTTGCCCCATAAAATGGTCTACATCTCAATAGTAATGCATCATCCGAGTAAGAACCCTTCCTTTCTATGTATTGATTTTGAAAAGTCGATAAAATATTAGTATTTTTCTTACTATCTAAATCTATACTCATTGCGCTAAGCGGGCTTAATGATGAATTGTCGCCTTGAAACAAAGACATTATAGCCACTTTAAGTCTATATGCATGCGTAGGTTCTTTAGCCATATAATATATCGAAGACTTAAACATTCCTTTGCTATATCCGTACTTAATTCTTTCTAACAATTCATCATTTATATAATTCATTAATTCTTCGGCATGTTTATTTGCTATCTCTAATGTCACAGAATCAGATTGTCCCCTATTATAACTGTATCCTTTGTTTTCTCCTGTTACCTCATTTTTAGATGTCCCTTCATTAAAAGATTCACCCTCATTACTACCACTTGCTGATTTCTCATTATGTCTATCCCTTGATTTTCCATGTGAATAATTATAACCCCAATTTTTACCTTTTGATTTCGAGTTGTTTGTACCAAATGACAATGTCCCACCATCATTTTCAGAATGTTGCACCGTAGCCTTAGCATACATTGATAGTCTATTGTATAATTCATAAATATCTTCACGGACGGAGAACAGTTCTTCCTTTGACACTGGTTCGCAAACAACTACCAATCTCCATTCTAAACCTAACATGCTATTAATCAAACGATCTATTCCTTGAAAATCATACTTTTCACCATTTTTGTTTTCATTCTCAGATGGAATACCTATAATGACTCCGGCGTTTTTATATTTTTTCAAACCATCCCCAACAAGATTATCCAACTCAGCAGCTTTCATTTTTTTTAATATGCTTCCATTAAAATTACCAGAGAACACATTAGCAACTATTTCACCATAATTCACAGCTGATAACTTTTTATCTAATTCTGGATGATTTTCATTTTGGTTTCGAACAACACCAATATTTAATTCTATACCCTTTTTAGTCCCAGTGATTACATAAACAAAATTGAAAGCTGGATTATTCATCGACAAAAGGATATTTTCAAAAGCTTCTCGTCGTGGATAATCTTCATCAAAAGAAAGTTGCTCAATTCTGTAAAAACACATTTCATTTGTTCTTAATTCTCCTTTCTCTGGAAAATCAAGTTTCTCAACCTCATTTACAACAGAGCTCTTGCTCAATTCCTGAATATTCTCAAATAAATCTAATATAGCATTTGACTGTTTAAGCTGAATAGTTTGCATATCTCCCATTAATTAATCTCCTTGCACTTGAGCAATATATTGTTCCTTCCCATCAATAGAAAAAGATATTCTTTCTTCAATAAATTTTCGTTTTTGTGCCATTGTTGCTCTGTTAATTACGTATACAAATATTATATTACTAGCATATTCATTCAATTGTTGATTGATTTCTCTAAAATCTCGTATACCAACCTTTTTATCTGTCTTAAGAAATATTGCAACCTTATCAGAAAACAGCTCAGACTTTACAATACTAAATCCTCTATCCTCAACAATCTTTTTAACATCATCCGATAAATCCATATATAATTCTTCAGCATATTGTGGCAACATATCATTAAGAAGAGATAAAGTAAGTAATTTTTCTATATGATCACAACGATAATCTATACGCTCTATTATTTTTTTCTCGAAATCTGCTTTTTTCACATGTAGTACCTCTTCGTTTTTCTTAGCGAAAAACCTGTAATATACAAATCCTTATTATCTTCTTCATATTTTTCTCTTAATCTCTGACACCCGTCCTGAACAAATTGCAATGAGCCACCACTGCCCTTAAGTATATTGCTTAACTCTAGCGCAATTTGTTCCGCTATATCTTCTGTATCTGATGATATAGGATAATGTTCAAATAGATACGGATTCTCCGGTTCATCACTATCCCACAAGTAACCTGTATCTCTATCTAGACTACTTACATATATACCTGCATCAGAATGATCCAAGTTCGCAAATTTTCTATCATTGTCACGTATATTTGCTATAATTCCAATACTTCTATCACTTGAATTAAGCTTTTTACAATGTCACCTACCTTAAACGGATGTCCAAAGTCAAAATACCTCTCATAAAACATGTCATCTTCGTCATGTTCATCTATTACTTCTCTTGAGAATACATCTCTAATACTACCATCTCCAAAAAATTTTATATATCCAAGCGTATCATCTGCAAATTCATCGAAGTCCACAAGCAACGAACTATTGTCATCTTTCGCAATTACAACCTTCTCAATCGTATAAGTATTGCTTAATTTTGATGCCATTGACTCTGCAAGTTCATATGAAGCAAAAGTTCCTTGTCTAATAGGCTCATCATCGCCAGGAAACAACTCAGTAATAATATAAATTGCATTCCCATCATTAGACTTAAATGCTTCTATTTGCCTTTTTTCAAGTTCTATGAGATTTGTAATTTGATTTTTCAGAGCAGAATCCTCTGTATTATTAGAAATATCGCACAAAGCTCCCCATATAAACTCATACGACTTTCCGGAATTATAGAATAGCCACGCTTTTTGCCAGTCTTCAAGAAAGATGTTATTATCCCTTATAAACTTACATGCCGTAGTTGATATAATACTATCTATCTTCATTTTCTGCTCCCCCACACAAGTGTTATTATAACAGACTTTATGGTAATAATGAATTATTATTTATAATAAATAAACCATTCTTTTACTGATACTATAATTATTCAGATTGACATATAATGTCATTCTAATTGTGTTTTCGACTTATATTTAGCTCTAAAAGTTGATGCTCTGGATATCCCGACTGTACATATACTCAAGATTTAGATAGTTAATACTATACCACGATGTTAGCGTTACAGACTGTCTTTCCTTAAGATATCTTCAATCAATCCTTTTATATTTTCATAATAAGATTTCAAATCATCCTCTAATCGATTACAATCTTTAGGGTGTTGTCTCATACCAAAATGATTAATATCATTGCGATTATTCTTTATCTCATTAACACATTTAGCAAACTTAGGGGATAATTCATTATATATTGTTCTAATTGTTTCTATGTCGCTTTTTTCTTTTAATGAATATCTATCGCTACTATTAATTTGTTTGTCAAAGAATTCTTCCTTAGAAATTTGCTTGTCATTATTGTAAAAAGAAAATACTCATCAAATGATATTTACACAAAATAAGTTAATTATCTCATAAGAATCATAATGTTCTATATTTTATGTAAGGCTATGTTATTATTTCCCCACATTTATAAATCTATCAATTCCATTGGCAATTCCTTGTACCATTTTCCATTGGTAATCATCAGACACCATCAACTCATCTTCTCTTGGATTAGACATATATCCCATCTCTATCAAAGTAACTGGCACCTTGCTCCAGTTGTTACCCGTCATTGAATCAGTCTCCCATACGCGCTCTCTTCTTGCACCTGTGGCAGCACAATACTCGTCTAACACATCTGCCGATAGACGCTTACATTCGTTGTAGATATTACCATTGTAAGGATTAGAAGATGTCTGGCATATAGTCATGGCACCACTTACACTAGAATCGTCGATGCTATTAGCATGAATCCTAATAAATGCATCTGCATTTGCGTTATTAGCAACCTCTGCTCTTTCAACACAGCTTATCTCACCTTCATTTACTGTTCTTGTAAGAATCACCTCATAACCACGACTCTCTAATTCATCCTTAAGCTTATTAGCAACTTGAAGCGTCAATTCATACTCTCTAATTCCAGTAGCTACACCTGTTGCTCCACTAGTATCCTTCTGCTTCATCTCACTAGAGCCTGGTCCCACTGGCTCCTTCTCACGTGAATCCCTAGTCTGATGGCCTGGGTCAATTACTATAACATGACCATTCGTCTTCTTTGGCTCTTCTACAGGAGCAGGCGCAGGCTGCTCAGGCGCAGTCGTATTTTGCTGCGTCGTAGTTATAGCTGTATTATTTATTGTTGTATTAGTTGAATTAGTCTTAGGCTTGTCAAATATACATCCCGAAAGACAAACAACGCAAATCAGTAATGTAACAAATAGTATTCTTTTTTTCATACTTATAAATCCCCCTGTAATTATAATGATATACAATATATCATTAATGGTATTCTAGCATATTCTTTAACAAACCACTAAAAAGCTCTTACTTATCTACAATAATTCAATAAGTAAGAGCTATCATCTTTGGTATTTATTATGGTGTCAAAGTGGCATTTGAATCAAATTTATAGTAGCCTTCAATTGCTCCTAAATCCAAGACAGATATAACCCAATGTCCATCCTCATATTCAATTACTACTGTTTGCTGAGTTTTATTATTGGCATCTACTCCCTCAATTAGTGGCTCATTATATGTCAAATGTCCCCTAGACATAATATTATATCCTCTAGACACACCTTTATTACTAACAACCATATCTAATGTTACACTAGCAGTTATTCTACCCTCATAAATAGCACTTTTATATATACTACCTTCCACATTCTTCATGCTAACTTCTGTTATTCCTACACCTAAAGGATTAGTCTTCGCATAATAGTATTCTGACACATCGTCATATATCTTTTTACTAGTAGGCATAAATCTTTTTGCGAACATTGATTCAATGGAATCAAAACTTTTTCCTGTCAAATGTGCATTTATAGCATCTTGTACTAAAGAAAATGCACTCTCTATTATCTTCTTTTGATCTTCTTCTGAATAATATATTTGACTAGCATTAGACGCAGAATCTTCTAAGTAAACTGGATCAACTACAGGTAGTGTCGTGAAATCATCGCTTTTAAACACGTACGAATGATTTCCCTTAAATAGCGCAGGTATTTCGTATGACGTCTTATCCTTAGTGCGATACTCTTCTGGCACTTCCATATCATCAATATATACTTTAATGCTTGGATCAGCTGCAACCTTTACATTATCCTTTACATAATTCGTAGAATCAACCTTCCAACTTGGGAAGAACAAAAACCTATTCTTATCTTCCCTTACCAATTCTACTGACGAATAATTATAATTACCTGATGAAACAAAAGTTCTTACTTGAACAATAGCCTTTCCATCCTGTTCATTACTATCCATTGCTTCTGCCTTTACAGCCTGTGCCAACTCTGGATCAGATTGATTAAGCAAATTACTGTATTGCCTTATAAAAGATTCCTTTGTAAGCATCTTACTATCTGGCAAATATAGTGTATCATACACTTTTCCTGCATTACCCATAATACAAGCATTAGTGTAATTCTCTGCAACTACTTTATAATTAGATTTGTGGATATTAACAGCAAAGAAAGCTATTACTAATCCTAAGGCAACTACTGCTTCTGCAATAATAATAATCCATTTTTTACTAAGCTTCTTCTTAGGATTATTGTTTCCATTATCTGCTGTATTATGTTGAGAAGCATTAGATTCCTGTGAAATCACATTCTCTTTCTCTGGCGACTGTTTGCCTTGCTCAGCTTTATCTTGTTTTGCTCCACACGCTTCACAAAACAAAGCCCCATCTTCAAGTTCGTGTCCACATTTATAACAAAACATAATTCTCACCTCCTACTGTGGATTATATTGCAGATTATTCCTTGCCTGGTAATCTGCAATCTTATTTGCATTGTCTTCCTCAAGCGGAGAAACCATAGAATCATTATACGAAGGGTTCTCACGATACCACGATTTACTCTGGAAATACTGCTTTAGTTCCGACGACTGAAAAGGCCTTCCATATCTGGCATATATTTCATTTCTAGCATATGTTAATTCCTGCGCACTTAGACCTTTCATATCATCATCTGTCAAAGGAGATGATGCGCTTTTCTCTAGAATATAATCACCTTTGTTAGCATTAGTCTTAGGTGCTTCTGATGGCTGTGCTTCACCCTTAGTTTCTTTAGAGCCATCTGTGTAATAATTGCCTAATGCATAACTATTTACGTAAGAATTTTTGCTGTTTTGAGATGTTACATCTTCTACTTTTACCGAACTTGACCCTGAACTAATCAAACTAATTATTAGTAATACAGCAAATAATGCAATTACTGCACCTAATACAATCATTAAAATGTTCTGTGTTTTTTCATTCTTCATAGTTTCCTCCCACATTTAGTACAAAACAACGCTTCTTTTTTTAACTTCTCGCCACACTGAGAACAGAATTTGAAATCATTTTCTACTGTATTATTCTCGCTGTCACTATCACTCTGAGTTGCTTGAGGTTGTTGAGTAGATTGACCTGTAGAAGAAGTACTATTCTTAGGAATAACAGAATTCACTTTATTCATAAATGCATCCACTGTATTTACAACTTTGTCTTCTGTTTGACTTTTCTTCAATTCCAAATAAGATATCACTCCTAAAGCTATATAATCTAACAATGTCAACCATAAACCCACACCCCAAGTCACCTTTTCTGAAACACCACTCACCTTTACTGCTGTCAAGTACTGAGGATATATCAATCCTGTAAGTAGCGTGAGAACAAATCCTCCAATTGCTGCGTAGAAATATAACTTATTTTTTCGTTCAACACTACCACCAGTAAAAAATATTATTACAAGTGCTATCGGACCAATATCACCTCCAAGGGTTGCAAAGCCTCTAACAGTTAGCTCATCTCCAATTGAATATCCTGCAACAGATGTCTTGACGGAATAAGTAAACCAAGTTAAAAATACAAATACTACTAATAATCCAAATAATACTTTTCTTGTAATATCCAACACATTATTCACACTAATTACTCCTCCTTGATTAGATTTATCTACATTTTACTTTAATGGGGTGTCAATATATGTCAGAGTATAATAAATAATGACTTACTTTTATGATACATAATATTCTTTTATCATTAATTATCTAAACATAAAAACTCCTACTAAAAATAGTAGGAGTCAAAATCGAAAGATAATTGATTAATCACTTGTTTTTGTTAAAATCTGGATCTGTTAGACATATAAGTAATTGTTCAACATTCTTAATATCTCTTGTATTTTCTTCTTCAACAACATATAAAGTATATCCATTATAACCATTATTATAATCTTTTATCAGATCATCACATAATTCTTTATTTCTTCCGGTATCATTTTTGCTAAAATGTTGACGAATTCTATCATAAACATCCCGTTCATGTGCTTCTCCAACATACTTCACTTTTCCGTTTTTCACAAAAATATATACCCCTTTTCCAGTATTAGACAATATATTTTTAAGCATGTCATACGAATTATTACGGTTTTCATTTATTTCGACCAATTTAGAAACCGTACCTATTTTTTTTACTTTTAGATTATTATAGTAACTTACTCTGTTATCACATTTCTTTATCAAACTTTTTAATACCATAAAAAACTCCTTTCAGTGTATTTTTATAAGAATTATAAATCTAAATACACACGTTATCCATATTATTATTCTACAAAAATAATAAAAAATGCTTTTTATGACGCTAAAAGGCCCTTCGAGAGCTACACCTCTCCAAGAGCCTTTTAAGCATACATTTTGTTCACAAGTATGATTTGTCAGATTGCACAAAAACACCTTCTATAATCCAACAACCCTTTCGTTACTTTCATCATTTTCTAAGTATTCTAAAAGATCTAATATGTAGTTATACATCTCTTTACCATATGTCTCACCATCACAGCTACAATCAATACTTTCATCATTAATCAAAATATGACTATACTGTCCCTTTTCAATATCTACCGTCTCAATATCGTTGTAATTAAATTCATTATGGATTTCTTCATCCGTAACATAATAAAGAACATCTGGAGTAAATATAAAACCTTTAAAAGTCTCCATTTCTCCTTCGATATCGTAGTTTACAGCAATTAACACGTCATCAATTCTTATTCCACGTTTCTAACTATAATAGGATTGCATTTTATTTATCTCTTCCAATATTTCTTTTCTAAACTCCTGTGGCTCAATAACCTCAATCCACGAACCCTGACTAAGAAGAAACATCTTTATCCCATCTCCAAATATTTCTGCATCCAAAATATATTTTCCATCTTTACGTTCTACTATCTTAGCAGTCGGTATTCTGTCTAAAACAGCCTGAACAGACGGACCTGAAAAAGAAAACCTTATTCTTCTTGACTTGCCTGGAAACATATACTGACTTTGATTACGTATGATTCCTTCATCAACAAGCTTTTTTTGATCAGATTCGAAGAATTCTCTATGAGCTATTATTTTAACGATTCTGTCAAGTCTAAAATAGTAAGGAATACCATCATCATTATCCTTAAAAGCAATTAAATAAAAATAGTATTCCGTATACATAATTGCCATAGGTTTTATTCTATACATTTCTCGTATCCTATCCATTTTATAATAATCAATAGATACGAACCTCTTTTCTTCAATATAATCAGTCATCTCCCATAGATTACTTAATATATCTTCACAGTCACAATGTACGGGTGAATAATGATAAATCTCTTTGCTCATTAGATGTTCAAGTTTTTCTCTGTCTGCAGGACTTGTATGTTGCTTAAGTTTAGCTAAGATTTTAACAAGTATTTCTGAGCTCAAGGCTCTACTTCCAATTAAAATCTTAGATAGTACTAATAATTCTTTATTAGTAAGAAAACTCTCCATTTCCAGATGGTATTTATGCGATACAGACGAATAAACCAACTCTGCTTCTCCAATTATATCTCTCTGCTCGGCTAGAAATGCTTTTATACTGTTAATATCTCTCGTAATACTTCTTGCGGAGCAATTGTATTTCAAAGACAAGTCCTGTACAGACAATTGTTCTCCTTTCATGGCAAGTAAGAATATTTCTAACAATCTCTCTGATTTAACACCTTTATTCTCCACGCCATCACCTCCCTTATCATTTAAAGCAAATTATGCTTTTTAAGTTCTTTTATATGAACTGTTGAAAGTACATAAGCTACTATTCTATAAAACTCTCTTGGTATTTCGCCGCCTATTTCGCAATTTGTCTTAGAAACTATGCCTTGAACTAACATAGGAATCAATTGAACTTCAATACCATTTACCTTCGCTAATCTAATCATTCTTCTAGCCTCTTCTCCCTTAGCTACATATGTAAGATGAGGTTTTTTATCAAATCGCGCATCATACATTACACCTACTGCATAATTACTCTTTACCATGTCATCAACCAAAACAACATCTGATAATTTGATTAATCGAACAATGATAGAATTATCACCTATACGAGATGTGAACTTATTAAAACGAATCTTTTCCATTATACATTCTCCTCTGTTCTTTCCACTTTTCAAAATCCATAACCTGCCATTCATTATCTCTATCTAAAAGGAATATTTCTTCACAATTAGAGCATATGAAGCCTTCTTCTGTTTCTATGATTTCACCACAACCACATAAGGGACAAGTCATAATCTTCAATGGATTCACCTCATTATAATAATCATAGTCTACTCGTCAATTAGATTATTTATCATTTACTTACATATAATATAACAAAGACTAATGTCAATCAGTGTCAGAGTAAAATAATATTAGTTTTTTACATTATACTCTTTAAACACATCATCAACAATGGAACTAAATCTTAAGAAACAATACGCCTCTTAATTAACAACTATAAGTTTTCCATCCTGTGCACATTGCTTCAGCGCATTAAGTAAAGCACTATGGTCTTGGTTATCATTATAAGAAAACCTATATCCATAAACCATATCATTTCTTACTATATAATAATTGAAACTGCTCTCACCATTAGCTCTTGAAGCTATAAATGAAATTGTATCTCCATTTATGCTAACATCGTTTGTTGTCATAACTGGGCTGTCCATATATTCCTTAAGAAAATCCTCTGGTTTCTTCTTCTCACTATTGATATCACACATAAAGTATATATTAGTCCCGTCTGTTCCCTTATACTGCACTCGAACTGCATCATCTTCCACAAACACATATGAACTTGGATATCTAGCTGTGAATCGATTGCCATTGTCCTTATATACTTCACTTAGCACTGCCTCATATTCTGGCTTAGGAGGCTCTTGTGGTTGGACTGTATTATTTACATTTGCCTGCGTAGCATTACTATCTACTGTTGCGTTAGCTGTAACATTTGCCACTTCTTCCTGGGGATTGGTGTCCTTCTTGTTAATAACTAGAAAATAATATAGTGCACCTCCCACAACAATAACAACAAGTACAATGGCAAGAATTATATTAACTGTCTTAGAATTATTCTTCATAAAAATCACCCTCTACTTTCTTAATTTTGCTAACTTAGCATCTCTATCTTCTGCCGAAATAATGTCTAACTCATACTGTAATTCAATTCTTTCAATAGTATCCTCTTTTACATATTTTATTTTGGCTTTTTGAAGCTTCTTCTTATACTCTTCTTCAGTAATAATATCAGCATTAAATGCATCATCTAATTTTGCTTTCATATTAAGATAAGTCTGTTTTGCCGCTGAGGAAGGGCCCATATTATTACTTACATTATTGCCGACCGATTTATCTCGTGTTGGAATCTTATTCTTAATCCCCTTAATGCTATCAACGGGTACCTTATCCATAATTGATGCTGCAGATATCTTATCTGGCTTTACGCTTGCAGGTGACGCGTCACCAGGCATTTCACCTATGTCGCTTACACCATCTCTTATCTCAAATGCTGAATTCTTCAATTCATTAACTGACTGCACAGCAATGCCTTTGATTCCATCTTTCTTAAGTGATTCCTTAGATATCTTAAGCCTGATTATTAGAGTAATAACAAATATAGCAATATAAACTATAAGTGATAGCCATAATCCAATTCCCCAATATAAATGTGTTGAACTCGAAACAACCTTAGATGATGCTTCGAAGCTGCCAGGACTATAAAATATGCCTATAAGAATTGTTATGATAACACCTGCTATAGGTGCGTATAAGAATAATGCATTCCACTTCTCATCCCTAGTTCCAAGGAATATAGTTAATACAAGCACAACTGGAACAATAATCGCAAAAATTGTTTTAAATCCAATCTCCGACTCGCTTGAAGATGCAGAGATTCCACCTGCCTTAGCACTACTATCTGCAACTATCCAAGGCAGGAAGAGAAATAACACCGTAAGTACTGATAGAATCTTTCTGATAATATCTAATACATTTACTGATTTCATTAACATTTACCCCTTTAATTAATATATATTACATACCTTCTCTATCAATAATACTCAACTAACCCGACAGAATCTGTCTTACTAAGAATTATTCTTCAAATAATTTTTTACTGTGACATATTATGTCCTACGTGTTTTTTAGAATAATAAATAGTTGTATAAGATAAGGGGATTATGTATGAGTGACAAGGAATACAAAAATTCAAAATCAGATAGACTTCTTTGTCTATTATTCAAGGCCTTGAAGGGCGAACCATTATCAGTCAAAGCATTAGCTAACGAGCATAATGTATCCACTAGGACTATTACAAGAGACATCAATGACCTTAAGGCATTTCTATCTAATTATCGAGACATTATTGGTAATGTGGAACTTAAATACTCCACCACGAATCACTGCTACACTCTTGAGATAAATGAAGACATAGAAAAAATGCAATCCTTATATTAAAGGATTGCATTTTTATTAACACTATATAGATTGTAGAATAAGTCTATTTCTTAGCTGCCTTCTTAGCTGCCTTAATCTCACGCTTACGTTCTTTCTTCTGTTCCTTAATACGCTTGTAATTCTTGCCGTAATATATTCTCTTAATAATATATACAATAAGAATTATGAGAAGAACAACTATTACAATTGCAACAACAATTATTCCAGCAACAACTCCTGTGAACCAGTTAGGACTTGAGAGAAATGCACCAACACTTGAGTCGTCATCAACTATCTTACGACCTTGTGATTCTCTATATCTGTCTGGAATCTGACTTACGCCCTGGGCGTTCTTATCAAAGGACTGCATGTATAATGCAATGGCATCCCATGCCTTAACCTCTTTGCCATTAGCATCGTGGATAATTGCCTTATTAAAATCAGTAATTGGGTTACCATTCTCATCCTTCGGAGTTATTGAAAGTAGTCCATAAGATGCATCAGATACAGAACCTAGCATCTGTCCTGAATACAAATCAGCAACTACACAGTATAATTTGTTATCATCAAAATCAGACTTGTTACCATTCTCATCTACGAACTTGACATCTGTTACCTTATTAAGAAGTAATCTGTTAGGGTTAAATGTAAAGTCCTCTCCACTCATGAATAATCTTGTACCTGGGAACAAATCTGATACTGAAGCATCAATCTCTGCCGCTGTCTTCATCTCTGCTCCTGTTAGATACACCTTAATTAGTGGATATCCTGGTATCTTGTCAGCGCCCATTCCTAGTGAGAAGGAATTGAATACATCATTGGTTGTTATATTACCCTTGCTATATGTACCTCTAATAGTACCACTTGGAACAACACCAATATCGAACTTAGTATTAGGTTCAACCTGTCTTGCTTCATACAAATATGCATCAGCTATTAACTCACCTAAGTTCTGACCTTCATGTTCTTTTTCAAGTGCATCTTCACTACAGAAATCAAAATCAGAATAAGCTATTACCTGGTCCTTAGTAAGACCGAATTGAGACAAATACTCTGTATCTATACTCTTGGCAAATTCATCAATTCTTCCTTGAATTACAGGGTCAGAAGGAACTGTATCAAGGGTAGGAACTAATTTATAACTCTCTAATTCCCAACGTCCATCAGACTTCTGCTTCATCTCTAATGTACCAACAGTCTGTGTATACTCACCACATGCTCCTATGTATGTGTTACCAACCTTAAGTGGCTCTTCAAGCTCTGTATGTGAGTGTCCAGCAAGGATAAAGTCAATCTCTGGCACAGCCTTAGCAAGCTGCTGGTCCTCTGTCTTACCAGCTTCAATATCACCATCAAGACCACAGTGAGATGTAACGACTATCATGTCCGCATTCTCATTCTTCTTAATCTCAGCTACTGTATCCTTGACAGCCTGAATTCTCTTATCTCCTGTCATGAAGTTAACTGTACATGTTGGCTCACATGCAAGAGCATTGTCACCAAATACACCAATAACGGCAATATTAACACCACCCTTATTAATCATTGTGTATTTCTTGATTCCGTATTTGTCGAATACATCCTTAGTACTCTGCTCATCACCAGGATTAGACCAATCAATGTTACACTCAACCATCTGTGGTAATTTGTCACCAGAATTCATAGCTGCAGTAAGCATTTTTCTTACGCCTTCTGAACCGAAGTTGAATTCGTGATTACCCCAGGTTGTAACGTCACAGCCCATAGCTCCTAATAATCTAAGTTCTACAGCCTGTGTCTCATATAATGTGTGGAATAATGTTCCCATAGAGAAATCTCCACCATCAATATAGAGTAAATCAGGATGCTTCGCTCTTTCTTCATTAATGATTGAAGAAACTCTGGCGAATCCACCTATATTAGTACCTTCCTTACCATGATATGGCGTCACATAACTATTTAAGTTAGAATGCATATCACTTGTAAATGCGATATTTACCTTCTTCTCGTTATCAGCAAGCACAACACCCACCATTGCGCCAATTCCTGTGACAACAAGAGTTGCAATAAGTACTATTGCTATAATTCTCTTTTGCGCTTTCTTCATAGACTACCAATCCCCCTCGTGTTAATTATTAGTTAAAAAAATTATAACATAAAAATCTTTATTTATATAACAATTTTGACACATCATTTAGATTATTGACACCAATAACCTCAATGCCCTTAAAATCCCCCATATCCTTTATGGATACAGATGGCACAATACATTTCTCAAAGCCTAGCTTCTTAGCCTCTGATATGCGCTGCTCAACCATATTAACAGAACGAACCTCGCCACTAAGACCAACCTCGCCGAAGCAAATAATATTATCGTCAACAGCAACATTTCTAAAGCTTGACTCAATTGCTATTACAAGCCCTATGTCTAAGGATGGCTCGCTTATCTTAATTCCACCGGTTATATTCACATAAGCATCATATTCACCAAGTGGTAGTCCCAGTCTCTTCTCTAGCACAGCCATTAGCAGATTGACTCTGTTATAGTCAACACCCACAGCCGTTCTTCTTGGCATGCCGAAATTGCTTCTTGTAAGAAGCGCCTGTATCTCTAGAAGCATAGGTCTTGTGCCTTCTACTACGCATGCAATTACAGAACCGCTGGCGTTCTTCGCCCTACCAGATAACATGTATTCAGAAGGATTCAGCACCTCCTTTAGACCTTCCTGATTCATCTCGAAGACACCTATTTCATTAGTAGAGCCGAATCGATTCTTAACACCACGAAGTACGCGATAAGATGCATACCTGTCTCCTTCAAAATACAACACTGTATCAACCATATGCTCTAACACTCTAGGACCAGCCACAGTACCTTCCTTCGTTACATGTCCTACTACGAATATAGTAATCCCCAGCCCCTTTGCTATCTGCATCAGCACATTAGTTGTCTCCCTAACCTGTGAGACACTTCCTGGAGCAGAGCTTACATCCTCGTTATACATTGTCTGAATAGAATCTATTACAACAATATCTGGCTTGCCCTTCTCTATCACTCCCTTAATTAACATCAGATTATTCTCAGCAAGAAGTGAGAGCTTGTCTCCGAATTTGCCAATCCTGTTGGCCCTAAGCTTAATCTGTTGCAAGGATTCCTCACCTGACACATACAGAATTGTATTATCTGACGTCGATAGCTTATGGCTCATCTGAAGAAGCAAGGTTGACTTACCAATTCCAGGGTCACCACCCACAAGCACAAGCGAACCCTTGACAATTCCTCCTCCTAGAACTCTGTCGAATTCTGATATTCCAGTTGAAATCCTTGTCTCATCACTATCTTCTATCTCTGATATCTTAAATGTTTTAATATCCTTAAGTTCTTTACTTATCTTCGTAGTCTTCTTGTCAATCTTCTCTTCTACGAAAGAATTCCAGGCTTTACACGCAGGACACTGGCCTGCCCATTTAGACGACTCATATCCACACTCCTGGCAAAAGAACACATTTACCTTTCCCTTGGCCATACTAACTCCTAATAAATAAACCCTACCGATAAGTGGTAGGGTTTAGTGTTATTTCTTAACTACTTTAACTTTAACTGCATTACCTGCATCAAGTTCAACACTCAAGCTTAATTTGCCGCCTAGATTTGTCTTCATAGTTCCTGAATCGCTACCATTAATATTGATATCATATTCTGTCTCAGGCTCTAATTCCAAAGTAATCTGTGCGTCGCTTTCACCTTCTACTGTAAATGAAACCTCCGAATCACTGGCAGCAAAATGTTCAACTGCTGTTCCTGGTAATGACTCGTATACGAACATTCCATTTCTCTCTAGCTTGGTAACCTCATTAAATGTCTTAACCTTGTACAAATCTCCTTGAAAATCAAAATTATCAAGCTTAGACTTCGTACCTAGTGTATAATCGCCAAAACTTAAAGTCTTGTCAGACTCACGACGAATTAACTCACTTACTACTGGCATATTTCTTTCCTCCATCTTTCTAGTAGAAATACATTGATGTAAATATCATAACATATAAGTTATTTCTTCTCAAATACTATCTCTTTCTTTTTTGCTGAAATTATAATGGTATCACCCTTCTTGTACTTGCTTGCAATAATCTCTTCTGCAAGAGAATCCTCCACATCAGTCTGGATTTTCCTTCTAAGAGGTCTTGCACCGTATTTTGGATCATAAGCACTATCCACAATATAACTCTTGAGAGAATCCTTAACCACAATGGTTAATCCCATCTGCTCCTTAGCACGAGTGATAAGCTCTGTCATCATAATTGTAACAATCTTCTTCATATCCTGCTTATTAAGAGCACGGAATACTAATGTCTCATCAATTCTATTAAGAAATTCAGGCTTAAAGATTCTCTTAACCTCTTCCATAACAGAATCCTTCATATAGTTGTAATCTGCTTTCTCATCAGAACCAGAAGCAAATCCAAGCTTCTTAGGTTCAATTATAGACTGTGCTCCAGCATTACTTGTCATAATAATGATTGTATTCTTGAAGTCAACCTTACGACCTTGTGAATCAGTTATATGACCATCATCTAATACCTGAAGAAGAATGTTGAATACATCCTGATGAGCTTTCTCAATCTCATCAAATAGTATTACGCTATAAGGATGTCTTCTAACCTGTTCGCTTAATTGACCTCCTTCATCATAACCCACATATCCAGGAGGTGAGCCAATAAGCTTAGATACACTATGCTTCTCCATGTATTCTGTCATATCAACACGAATCATAGCATCTTCTTTGCCAAATACCGCTTCTGCTAATGCCTTAGATATCTCTGTCTTACCCACACCTGTAGGCCCTAAGAAAAGGAATGAACCAATTGGTCTGTTATGAGCTTTAAGGCCAACTCTTCCTCGTCTTACTGCACGAGATACCGCACTAACGGCCTCCTCTTGTCCAACAACTCTCTTATGTAGTGTCTTCTCAAGATTCTTAAGACGACTAGCCTCTGACTCATTAAGTCGAGATACAGGAATCTTCGTCCACTCTGATACAACAGTTGCTATATCATCAGCTGTGACTTCGATTTTCTTTCTCTTACTATCTCTAGAATATTTCTTCTTGAATTTGCCCAGCTTCTCTTTCGCAGCATCTCTTTTCTTCTTAATCTCTGATGCAGCCTCGATATTACTAGATGCTAACGCTTCTTCTAGTTGCTCCTGATAATCCTTAACCTTAATCTCTAAGTCATATACTTTCTCTGGAGACTTAACAACCCCAAGTCTAATCTTAGAGCCTGCTTCATCTAACAAATCAATTGCTTTATCAGGAAGGAATCTGTCACTTACATATTTCTCAGACATCTCCACACAAGCCTCTAGGGCATCTTCTGTGTATACAACATTGTGATGCTCCTCATAGAGATGAACGATTCCCTTCAATATATCAAGTGTCTCATCTGTTGAAGGCTCCTCAACCATAATCGGCTGAAAACGTCTCTCTAAAGCGGCATCCTTCTCTATGTGCTTACGATATTCATCAATAGTTGTAGCACCTATAACCTGAATCTCTCCTCTTGCCATAGCAGGCTTAAGGATATTAGAAGCATCAAGTGCTCCCTCAGCACCACCTGCACCAATAAGAGTATGCATCTCATCAATAAACAGGATGATATTTCCTGCAAGAGATACTTCTTCGATTACTCTCTTAATTCTCTCTTCGAACTCGCCCCTGTACTTAGAGCCAGCAACCATTCCTGACAAATCAAGGGAACAAACCCTCTTATCCTTGATTGATTCAGGCACAGTACCAGTAGAGATTCTCTCAGCTAACCCTTCTACAATTGCTGTCTTACCAACACCTGGTTCTCCAATAAGACAAGGATTATTCTTAGTACGTCTGCTAATTATCTGAACAAGTCGTTTGATCTCTATCTCCCTGCCAACAACAGGATCTAACTTACCTTCAGATGCAAGCTTTGTTAAATCTCTTGCATACTGCTCTAACATATTTTTTTGTTTTCTCTGGAAAGGCTTAGCAGTTTCCTTATAAGCTGCAGCTGCTTCAGGTCCCATTGCACTCATTACATCATTAGCAACTTTCCTGATATCCACGTTAAGAGATGTAATTAATCTTGCTCCAGCACAATCGCTCTCCTTAACAATAGCCATTAGAAGATGCTCTGTACCAATATGATTATTATTGCATTTCTTAGCATCTGATGCAGCAACCTCAAGCACTAAATCCATCTTAGGAGTATATCCATTCTTACTCTGAACAACTACTCCGAATTCTGGTGTGATTAGTTCCTCAATCAGCTTAATGATATTCTCTTCAACAATTCCATTATTCTCAAGCACAAGCGCAGCAAGACCATCCTTGACCTTGGCAAGTCCATATAGCAAATGCTCTGTACCCACGTAATTGTGCTTCATCTTCTTAGAGAAGCGCTTTGCCGCCTCCATAACCTTCTTACCCTGAGGTGTGAAATCCATATATAAAAGCTCCCTTACTACTTATATTCCTAACAAAAGTATAACAATTAATGAATTATAAATCATTAAAATCAATTATATCCGAGCCAGAACCATTAGGCTTAGAGTTTTTCTTCTTGTCTGGTTTTGCGCGTAATTCTTCACTTAAGTCAAGTTCTTCGTCGCCGAATACGTTCTTTTTCTTCTTGCTTTCCTTCTTAGCCTTCTTCTGAGCCTTCTTGATATCCTTCTCGTCTTCCCAGAAAGCAGTTCCTTCATCTTCTACAACTTTTTCCTGAAGTTGTGGCTTATTATCTCTAGGAGATACATCAATATCATCATCCTTAGTATCTTCCTTAATTACATCTTCAACCTTAGGCAATTTATCTGCTTTAAGGTCATCAATGCTCTTATCTATATCAAAGTCACCGAATTCATCCTGAATCTCGTCTTCAATAGTAGGCTCATCTATATATTCATCAAACAAATCATCTTTTTTTCGACGCTTTGCTTCTTTCTTAGCAGCCTTACGTTCTTCCTTCTCTCTCTTCTTTTGCTCCTTAAGCAGACGCTTCTGCTCCTTAGGATCAAGCTCGCCCTCGATACCAGCTTCGCTATTATTTTCCTTGCCTTCAGCCTCTTCATCAACCTCATCACCATCAATAAGGTCTGCTTTATCATCACGTTTCTTAAGAACAATGTTAATAATAATAGCAACAACTACAATTACTACGAAGATAATTGCTGCAATGATATATCTCATATTAATTGACTTAAGTGTATCAAGAATTCCTGGTTCACTATCTGTCTTGGCATTAGTACTGCCTACTATGAATAAAGCTTCATTTACTCTCTGAACTGTCTTCTCAGATACATCATATTGGAACCATCCTGTCACATTAGTTGAACTTGTTCCATATACATATACAAATCCATCTACGCCCTGCATTGTATATACTTCAACCTGTCTTCCATCAACATCAATGGTACTCTTAGTAAGCTTATCGCTAATCATCTCACCTGGCTCACCAGGAACAACATAATAATCTGGTCTTCCAAGATAGAAATTATCCTTAATAGAATTAGTTGTAGGGTCATATACATAGAATGTTCCAGGGCCACCAACATTATCTACTGGCTTAAGATATACCATTGTTGTCTGACCATTGCTAATTCCCTTGAGACTCTTACCATTGATTGTAAGCTGCACCTGACTATATCCACCTGGAATCTCTTCAGGTGTAAATCTCTCTGATACAGTGTATTTCTTGCCATTAATATCGAAATCTTCTGACGCACCTGCAGGAGCAGCCGTATTAGTTGCACCAACATTTACAACCATAGAAGAACTACTTGCGTTACTTGAGCTAACAGCAATGGCAGACTGACCAGCCGCATTTGCCTTGAAGGTAATAGTTCCCTGCTTACCAGTAAAGTCAACCTCTCCGGCACTTGACCTATATCCACTAACATTACAATTAACTACAGAAAGCACATTCTCATTATACTTAACAGTCATATTACCAGACTCAGTTGCTGTTGCTGTTACCGTAAATGTATCACCCACCGCAGGGTTCTCTGTAGAAATCGCCACAGAAGATGTTCCCGCTGCCAAAGCAGTGAGTGGTGACATTGTTAATATCAGACATGCAACTACTGCCATTATTCTACTTTTAATTCTCATGTTATTACCTCAACTCTCTTATATGCTAATATATCTACAATTAGTATAAATCAACTTATTTTCACTTAAAAAATTACTACATATAGATTATAGGTAACTTTATTACAAAAATCAACCTAATCACAGAAAAAAGAAATAGGCATATCACAATTGATATGCCCACTTATCACATAATTCATATTATTGTTATTCTCTACATTCCATACCACCCTATGCCTTCATAATTCCAGCCATTAAATGACAGGTGATTACGTTCTACAACATCTCTAGTGTAATGATGTGAACCTACTCCAGTTGCATTAGGATTGAATAACCGATATACAGCCTCGCCAGAATCAGCCGAATACCAGCCTACGCCTTCATAATTCCAACCTATAAAATCAAGTATATCCTTTTCAATGACATCAGCGGTGTAGTGATGGTCTCCTGAATATGGATTATATAATCTATATACAGGTGTATCAGATATAATAGGCGCATACCATGCGCATCCTTCATATCGCCAACCTACTATTACAAGATATTTCCTTTCATCATTTGACGCTGTATATAAATGTTCTCCACTATAGGGATTATACATGCGAAACATGATATTAGCGCCTTCCTTCTCAGGAATCACCTCATCCCCATCATTCAAGGATTGCGTAAGACACCAATTCCTAAGATATATACCAGTGTCTGACAAATCATTTTCACTAAACTTATCAACCGAACCACAGCTTGATTTAATTAATGCAGATGTCTCGTTCTTATTACATAGCGACCATCCCACAAATGATACATTAGTATCATTGATAAGACTCTTCCAGACATCAGCCGAAGCATAATCTATACCGCCATTACCAGAGGCATCACATATAGAGAATTCCGATACAAATACTGGTGTTCCCGCTGCTCTTGCCTGTATTAATTTATTTCTGATATTATCCTTATGTGTGCCTGCATAGAAATGTAAAGTATACATTACATTATTATATCCGAGAGGATTAGCAGCAACCTGTTCTACATCCTGGGACCATGTTGGTGTTCCCACAAGAATTATGGCGTCACTATCATTAGCTCTTATTACAGGAATTACAGAATCTGCATACTGCTTAATTGTATCCCAGTTAGTTCCTCCATTAGGCTCATTACATATCTCATATAACACATTAGAATGACTAGAGTATCTTGCAGATATACGAGAGAAGAAATCTATGGCTTCAGCCTGATGCTGCATTGGATTAGAGTCATGTAGGATGTGCCAGTCAATAATCACATACATTCCAAGGCCTGTTGCTGCATTCACTCCTTTATCTATAATAGATTCCAGCTTAGCTTTGTCGCCACCTGCACAGTATCCACCCTCATCGGTATACATAGCTAGGCGAACCACATTAGCTCCCCAATCGTCTCTCAAGCAATTGAATGCCCCTTCATTGACATATTCTGGGAACCACTGAAGTCCGTGAGTCGACACGCCCCTTAGCTGATACTGGCTACCATTACAATCTACAAGGTCAACACCACTTACAGCAAGCGCTCCATGATTGTCATAAGGAGTGCCTACTTCCAGTACCTTCGGAACTACAGGAGTAGGATTAGAAGGATTGACATTTCCTCCTTCTGGATTAGAAGGTTCAGCGCCACCTTCGCCGGTGTCAGAAGGATTAGTATTACTTCCTCCGGCATCAGCTGTCCCTTCACGGAAGGCTCTAACTTCGTCCGCTGATAGCATTCTGCCAACAGCTGTGGAATTGTCAATAAGATAAGTGCCAACCAGACTGTCTAAGCTACTAGAATTATTAGCAGCAAGAATCATACCTACTTCAGTTATTGTGGATTTAGCGGCTATATTACCATTGTAGTCAGCGTTATAGATGTTAAGATTATTACTAATATCAAGATTACAATTCCATGCATTATCCTTATTTATCTGACCAGAATACGGAATAGCAAATTGCCATGAATTAACATCGTAATTGCTATGATTCTCAACTGATACATTGAATTGAGCATAATATGAACCATTGCTTTCCCAACCGTTAGATTTGTTAAATGTAACAGCTAGACCTTTGAAATTACGAATGGATTCATAATCATCCTTAGCTGCCAATCTAGGATTAGCATTGATTGATTTCATAGGCAACCTATAATATCCGCTAAATCCTTGAAATAAGAATATAGCTAACAATAGTACAACAGCACCTATACATATTTTTTTCAAACCAAAATATTTTCTCAATCTTACTACTGCCTCCTAATTAAATAATGTCTCCACAATTTCTCCAATCTCATCTGCGAAGCTAGACAATGTTCCAACTGTCTTATTAATCTCTTCCATATCTTTGTTCTCAGAGGTTACCTTATCGCTGATAACAGTTATCTTCTCAAGCATGTCCTTAATAGCTGCGTTCATATCTTCTAGAATCTCAGAGATATGGTCTGTTGTCTCTTTTGATGAATTAGACAGATTCTGTACCTCTGTTGCAACAACAGCAAATCCTCTACCAGCTTCACCTGCACGAGCCGCCTCAATAGACGCATTCAAAGATAGCAAATTGGTTTGGTCAGCAATAGCCTTAATGCCACCTATAATCTCCATGGATGCATCTACTGCTTCTCTAATCTTAGTAGCTGAATCCTGTATAGCCTCCTGTTGAGAAGCAACATCCTGCATCTGATTTGCCGCAACACTAATTGTAGATGTTATATTGTTAATTCCGTCGCGAAGGGATTCAATTCTAGGAGCCATCTCTTCCTTGAAGCGTAGCTCATTAGTCTTCTCTTCAGTAATGTCAAGAATTGTTCCTGCAGCCATAATAGGATGTGTCCTGTCCATAGACCATACCACAGTAACAGAAGCACGGAACCATCTATACTCTCCATCCTTGTGAAGCATTCTGTACTCTTCATGCAGGACATCATTACTATATGGGTCTGTAAATTGCTTTTCCATTCCTGCCGATGAAGTCTTAACATCATCTGGATGAGTTTTGTTAAGCCATGAACTCATAACATCAGGAAATTCACTAGAATCATAGTAGCCTAATAATTGTTTAAATTGGTCAGAATAGACAACCACAGCATCAGGGTCTCCAAAATCATACTTTGTTAAGTCGATACTCCAGGTTCCCTCAAGCATCATATTTTCAACAGCAGTTTGTCTTCTATTACTATTTTCTAACTCTTCCTGTTTATCGAGACTATCCTGAATATCAGTAAATGTTCCAATAAAGAATTCTGGTGTTCCATCTGCTCTTCTTACACATTCACCTGAAGCATGACACATTCTGTAATCACCACTGGCTGTAAGCAATCGATAATCAATATCATACCCTGCGTTTTTATCTTCTACTGCATCATAATAAGCTCCCATAGCCTTATCAACATCATCAGGATGAATAATCTTCTTTAAGGATTCCATCTCATCTACTAATTCATTAGTAGAATAACCAAGACATCTCCTTAACTCATTTGTAAAATGAACTCCTGTCTGATTTCCTGCCTCATTAAAATACACAAACCATAATGAAAGATGAGTCGAATAATTAACAGAACGAAGCATACGATAATTTCTATCTGCTTCTAGTTTTTGCTTTTCTATCTCTGCCTCTAGTGCTGCCTTTTGTTGTTCTAAGTCCTTAATTATTATGTCTTTCTTGCCCATAATGTATCCCCCTTATGCCTTTGTTTCTCAGATAAACTATTCAGATAGACTAACATCTTAACATTTTATTATATTCGTAGTTTAACTCTATCATAATTTCCTTAGCATATCAATGAATGCGCTATTATTTCTCATCTTCCTATGAATTTTATATCTCAAAAATCTATAACTTCCTAATAAGCAGCACCACCCAGGATACAATTAAGATTATAAAAAACGACACAACAAGTCTTACCATGTTGCAGTGTGCAAGCTCAACAGAAAATAGTAGTACGTATCCAAATACAATAATAATTGCAATTAGCAAAGCATAAAGCCCGCTATATAATAGATCAAGCTTAGTAATTGCTCCCTTGTTCTTCTCAAAAATAAAATTCTCCATAAGTCACATCCTCCTGTCATCGTCATTGTTCTATGGCATTATAACGAAAGATGTGTACAATAAAAGGGACACATCTTCCGACATGTCCCAAATCTTACAATCAACACTTAATAATCATATTATTTTTCAAATAGTTTAATGAACTTTTCTTTTATTATTCGCTTTTCATACGGATGCTCACGCATAGGCAGGTTAAAATGTGTACTACCATATAACACTGTCTGTGGATGAGTAAATTCTCTGAATCCCCATTCACCATGATAAGCACCCATACCAGAATGACCTGTACCATTAAATGGAACACCCTTAACCATAATATGCAAGCACACTTCATTAACACATCCGCCACCGAATTGCTGTGTGCTCATTATATGCTCTGCCCACTCTATATCCTTGGTAAATAGATATAGTGCCAAGCCATGCTCTCTGCTTGCAATATTATCCATAAGCTCATCAATCTTGTTATCATCATATACGATAATAGGAAGAAGTGGTGAGAATAATTCGCGATTAACTATCTCCTCTTCCAGACCAACAGGATATATTATTGTCGGCTCAAATCTTCTACTCCTCCTGCTACCATTACCGCCGTACACTATTCTGTCAGAATATTTCTTGGCTGTTTTAGCACATTTGTCATAAGCCGCCTTAGTAATAAGCTTAGGATATTCCTTATTTCTAGCAGCGTTAGGCACCTGTCTCTTGAACTCCTTCTTAAGAGCCTTAATGAACTTATCAGCCACCTCGGAAGCAACTGCCACCTGATTAACATTGATACATATCTGCCCTGCATTTAACGACTTGAAGAATGCAATCTTTCTTGCTGCATCCTTAATATCAGCATCTTTTCTAACAACAGCAAAATTACCCTCTTCTCCACCAAGCTCTAGTGCAACTGGCGTAAGATTCTTAGCTGCCATCTCTAATATATGCTTAGCCACACGAGGCGAACCTGTATAAAATATCTTGTCGAATCTCTCTTCAAGGCACATATCTGCCACATCGTGACCCCCATCAACAATAGCTACGAATTTTGAAGGGAATATCTCTTCTATCAATTCCTGCATTGCCTTCGTACAATTAGGCGTCTTAGAGCTTGCCTTAATAACTGCCGTATTACCACCTGATATGGCTGCTATTAGCACACCAAGGGATAGCAGAATCGGGAAATTGAATGGACTTATTATAAGAGTCGTACCATAAGGCATCTTATACACCTTGGTAATCATACTAGGGAAGCAGGTTAGACCTGAGAAATGTGTCTCAGTCTTAGCATACTTATCTAATCCCTTAAGTGTCTCATTTGCTTCAAGCACAACTGTTCCTATATCACAAAAATATGCTTCAAGGCCATGACGACCTAAGTCTTTATATAAAGCTTCCTTAAGGTCATCCTCATGTCTTATTACAGCATCACGAAGGCGAATAATAGCCTTCTTTCTGAAATTAAGATCCAATGTCTTATTAGTTCGAAAGAACTTGTTTTGTTTTTGTACCAGCTCATGAATGTTTTCTTTTGTCCACATAATAAAACCCCCTTTTATTCATGTCACATCTTCTTTTCCTGCCATTTTGCCGCGAAATCAAGCAACGCTCCATCTGGCGCAAATTTGCGAAGCACATAGGTTGCTTTAACTACCAGACCAGGTAGAATTATTTCCTTCTTATTGTACATTTTCCTGATTGCGTATTTTGCAAGACTTCTAGGCTTCATTCCCTTAGCCTCTGCGTCAATTCCAGCTGCCTCGTTAAAGCCAGTTGGAACTGGTCCAGGACACAATGCCCCAACATATACATTAGACTCAGCCACCTTAGTTTCTCTTGCAATCGCCCTTGTCATATTAAGAACATATGCCTTAGTTGCATAATATGTTGCCATATAAGGTGAGCCAGGCATATATCCAGCAGAGCTTGCAATATTAAGAATATAACCTCTGTTCTTCTCAAGCATATCATGTAGGAACAGCTTCGTTAATACATGAACACCAGTAATATTAGTATTAATCATATTAACCTCTCTATCAAGGTCAATATCATCGAAGTCGCCAAGGGCACCGAAGCCTGCTCCATTAATTAATACCTGAACATCAAGATGCTTGTGCTTTTCATAGAGTGCCTTGCATTCATCCACATTTGACACATCACACACATAGTATTTACATTTATGATTATAGAAATGTGTTCTTGAAATGTGATTATATTCCTTAGTTAACTGCTTGAGCTTATCTTCACTCCTGGCAACAAGAATGATATCAAGACGTGATAATAGACATCTTGCCATCTCTTTTCCAATACCTGAAGATGCTCCCGTTATTATTGCATACATATTAATTCCTCCTAGTTTATATGTGCAGGCACTATAGCTTACTTATGTATCAACTAACATATACCTTCACGCTCATACAGAAAATCGCTTAGAAGGTATATGTTAGCTGATACGATACTTAGTAGCATTCACCTGCACATTTTAATTGTATTAATGTATATTATACATCAGAACAACGCAAATTTAAGTACAAAAAGACCTGCCAAAATGTACATTAGTGGTTTTATGGACTTATAATTACCTGCAATTAAGTTAATTACTACATAAGATATAATACCAACGCCAATTCCATCAGATATACTGTATAGCATAGGCATACATATAAAGCATAGGTATGCAGGAATTGACTCTGCCGGGTTTTTGAAATTGATATCTACTACATTCATGGCCATTAAGAATCCGACGAATATCAATGCTGGGGCAACGGCAAATCCTGGAATCGCAATGAATATTGGACCAATCACAAGAGACACAAGGAACAGTATTCCTGTAACAATTGATGTAAGTCCAGTTCTTCCACCCTCGTTAATTCCTGCCGAGCTTTCAACATAAATTGTGGTTGTAGATGTTCCACTTACTGCACCAAATGCATTTGCAATGGAATCAGCAACTAAGGCCCTCTTCATTCCACGCACTTTACCATCTTCATTTACCATAGAGGTATTAGCAGTGCATCCAAGCAGGGAACCCATTACATTGAATAGATCTACAAATAACAGGGAGAACACTATGGATATAATATCAATAATTCTAACACTGGATAAATCCACACTAAAGCATGCCGCAAATGCATCCGAGAAGCTTCCAAATCCATCAAATATAAACTTAGTTGGAATGACGGATGGGGTATCTGGTCCAACCTCGTATAGACCTGTAAGCTGGGCTATAATTCCAAGCACCCATGAGACACCAACGCCAATAAGTATTGAACCCTTCACCTTCCTAACATGGAAGATACCAATTACAATTATTCCTATCAGGCACAGCACTGCAGAGATTCCGTCAGTGTGAAAGCTTCCATTAAAGTCAACAATCTTAACAAGGGTATCATCAGATGCAACCACTACCTTGCCCTTCTGTAATCCGATAAATGCTATAAAAAGCCCAATTCCAACTGTAAGACCCTTCACCAAATCCTTAGGAATTGCATTGAAGAGAAATGTTGTAACATTAGTTAGAGTCAATATAAGAAATACAATTGCCTCTATAAATACGCACAGCAAGCCTAGCTGCCATGGAAGTCCCATTAGGTTGCATACTTCATAGGTGATATAAGCATTAAGGCCAAGACCTGGGGCTAATGCAAATGGCAGATTGGAAAAACACGCCATAAGTAATGTTCCAACACCTGATGCAAGGGCTGTTGCAACGAATACAGCATTTGCATCCATGCCAGTCTCACTTAGAATTGCAGGATTAACTGCAAGGATGTACGCCATGGTAACAAATGTAGTTAGACCAGCAATTAATTCTGTTTTCGTGTTCGTCTTGTTTTCTCGAAACTTAAATATTCTCTCTAACATATCTAACATTATATCACAAATACAAAAAAAGCTTCGCCCTCGCCGAAAAAATATGTTTAATCGGCAAATTAAGGCGAAGCTTAATCTTACTCTAATTATTATTTGTTGTTCTTTCTAGCTTCCTTCTCTTCCTTCTTCTTACGCTTAGCTTCTTCCTTAGCGGCCTGAGCCTCTTTACGCTCTTGAGCTGCCTTAGCATTAGCCTCTGCGTCTTCTGGCTTCTCTACGCTAGTGATTGCTGACTTTTGCATAGGAATACGGCAGTTCTTGTTACTTCCGAACTCAACAATAACAACATCCTCACCTATGTCAATAATTACACCATAGAAACCGCTTGATGTAAGTACTGTATCTCCAACTGCCATACTATTAAGCATAGAATCCTTTCTCTGCTTCTCCTTATTAGATGGACGAATCATGAAGAAATACATAAGTACGAATAAACCAATGATCATTATGATCATTCCGTATTTACCAAAAAAGCCGGCAAATCCTGAAGCCTGCTCAGTTGCCTCTAATAATAATCCAAAATCCATTAGATAATCCTCCTATTTCTTAAAATACCATTCAACATTTTACATAATATTGTAATATATATCAAGTAAAAATTGGTTATTTTAAGTATTTGTGATTATATGGCAAAAGGCTCCTGCTTTCTTACCTTATTATACAAACCACCTATGCTTACATTTTTCACAGTAGCAAGAGTCATGATAGTGATTGCTTGGGGTATAGACAACATCATCACCAGTTGCACCACATTCTGGACAAGTATAGTCACCACCTCCAAAGCATCCGCCACCTGATACTGCCTCAAGCTGCTCATCGTTTAGCGCTACTCCTTCTTCCTTGGCAAGCGCTAATATCTCATCAGAATTCTTGCATTTTTCAACTTTTTTTATTTGCTCATCAGTTAATCCCTTTAATAATTCTTTTCTCATAGTCATTACCTCCTGTCTAGTTAATACATTTTGATAATAATATTTATCACTATTATCATTTTATCCTACACTTATATATACACATTTAATACAAAAAAAGCGACATTTATTATAATATATCGTCTAAATGTTCTGACTTTGTCTTCTTATATTCTGCGAATCTGTTATCTTCTATAGCCTCTCTAATCTCTTCCATCATGGTGTTATAGAAGTACAAATTATGCAGTACGCATAGTCGCATTCCGAGCATCTCCTTACTCATAACAAGATGCCTTATATACGCTCTTGAATAGTTTCTGCAGGCTGGGCAATTACAGCCCTCCTCTATCGGACGAGGGTCCAGCTTGTATTTCTCATTTCGTATATTAACCTTGCCAAGATTCGTATAAAGCTGGCCATGTCTTGCATTTCTACTAGGATATACACAGTCGAAGAAGTCAACACCGCGTTCAACTGCTTCAAGAATGTTGTTAGGAGTGCCTACTCCCATTAGATATACAGGCTTGTCTTCTGGCAAATGTGGAACCGTAACATCTAGTATTCTATACATCTCTTCATGCGTCTCACCTACTGCCAGGCCACCGATGGCATATCCATCGAGATTAATATCAGCAATCTCATCAGCATGGTTAATTCTAATATCCTCGAATATTGCTCCCTGATTAATTCCGAATAACAGCTGATTCTTATTTATAGTAGATTCCTTGGAATTAAGCTCATCCATCTTCGTCTTACATCTATGAAGCCATCTTGTAGTTCTTGAAACTGACTCCTCAACATACTCCCTAGAGGCCTTACTACTAGGACACTCATCAAATGCCATAGCAATTGTAGATGCAAGATTAGACTGAATAGTCATACTTTCCTCTGGCCCCATAAACAGTTTCCTGCCATCAATGTGGGAATTGAACATTACGCCTTCTTCTTTTATCTTACGAAGCTTCGCTAGAGAGAATACCTGAAATCCACCAGAATCAGTAAGAATAGGCTTATCCCACACCATGAACTTGTGAAGGCCACCGAATTCTTTGATTAGTTCATCTCCTGGACGAACATGTAAATGATATGTGTTAGAAAGCTGAACCTGCGTCTTAATTTCCTGTAAATCAACTGTTGATACAGCACCTTTGATAGCCGCAGATGTTCCAACATTCATAAAAACAGGGGTCTGTATATCACCATGAACCGTTGATAATACAGCCCTTTTTGCTTTGCCATCTTTATTAATAATCTTATACATTATTTATATATTTCCTTCATATAATCCATCTTGGAAGTCATATTATCCATCATCAAATCAAGAAGTGTAATCGCCGCCATACTCTCAACAACCACTACTGCTCTTGGCACAATAATAGGGTCATGCCTTCCGTTAATTGTAATATCAATTTCATCATGTAATCTATCAATGGTATGCTGCTTCTGGCTAATTGAAGGTGTAGGCTTAATTGCTACTCTAAATACAATGTCCTGGCCTGTACTAATACCACCAAGCACACCACCTGCATGATTAGAATGGAATACCACATCTTTTTGATAAGACATCTCGTCGTTGTTATTGCTTCCGTTACTTGTTGCAACTCTGAAGCCATCTCCAATCTCGAAGCCCTTAACAGCACCAATTGAGAGCATTGCCTGAGCAAGCTTAGCATCTAATTTATTAAATACAGGCTCACCAACCCCTGGCTTAACACCGCGAATCACACATTCAACTATACCGCCAACCGAGTCGCTATTTCTCATACATTCCTCTATATAGTCCATAGCCTGAAATGCCACTCTGTCATTAGGCATATATAGTGGATTATCTATCTCATCCATATTAATATCATTAGGATCAGATATAACGTACTTACCAATTGCCCTTGTATAACAATCAAGTGTAACCCCTAATTCTCTAAGAATCTTGCTGGCAACTGCCCCACCTGCAACTCTTGCGATTGTTTCTCTTCCTGAGCTTCTTCCACCGCCACGATAATCTCTAATACCGAATTTCTCTTCAAATGTGTAATCAGCATGACCTGGTCGATATACATTTGCAATATTAGAATAGTCTCTAGACTTCTGATTATTATTCTCCACCATAATAGATATAGGGCATCCTGTAGTTACCCCTTCCATTGTTCCACTAAGTATTATGGCCTTATCATCTTCATTTCGTGGTGTTGTGTATTTTGACTGACCAGGCTTTCTCCTGTCGAGAAATACCTGAATGTCCTCTTCATCTAATTCAAGTCCTGCAGGGCAGCCATCAATAACAACTCCTAATGCTTTGCCATGTGATTCTCCCCAGGTTGTAATTGTGTAATTATGTCCAAATGAATTATTCATGCTTATTTCCTACTGTAATTTAACTATCTTCATACAATTTGGCTGATTAACCTTAACAGGTGGCTTTCTCATTAACGCATAATTCCATTCATAATTAATCTCGAATGCACGCATTTCATTAGAATCATGATTAAGGGAAACCACATGCTTTCTATCAGGCATCACGCTAATATACTTAGGATAATCACCTGAAATCCTTGTGTCGAACTTGAACTCTAGCATGCCAGTTCTCTTATTTCTCTTAAGACAAGCCAAACTATTAACAGCATCTACAGATGAGAATACATATTCTTCATCAGCAGAAAGCTCTATACTGGCAGCAGCCGCTGTCATATATGTGTCCTTAATTACGGACACCGTCTGAATCAAATCATAGTCAAGCTTACCATCTTTATTAATAATCTTATATACATCAATCTTGTTACGTTTCTCACTAAGCAGATACAGAAACTTGCCATTATGAGACATGCGAACCATTCTTGGAGCTGTACCAAAGGCACATCTTATTATTGCTGCCTCGTTGAGCTCACCCTTATCATAATCAATCTCATATACAACTACTTGGTCAATACCATAATCAACTGTGTATAGATATTTTTCATCAGGTGATAATTCAACACATGTAACCTTAGGCTCTAGTCTTCTCTCCACAGAACTGATTCCCTGACCTTCATGGAACAGACCACATGCAATCTCTCCTATGCTTCCATCCTCATTAAGATTCATCATTGTGATACGACCATCATGATATCCACCAATAAACAGATATCTGTTATTAGAATCAACATCTAGATAACAGCCTCTCATTCCACCAATCCATTGGGTGTTAATGAAACTTAGGTTGCCATCCTCTTCTATACGAAATGCGCTTACACCTTCATCAACTATAGAATATAAGAACTTCTTATCATGTGACGCAATAAGGTAGGAAGGATTGTGAACATCAACCTCTCCCTTATATGTAAATACACATTCATCAACATCTACATCGTAGATCTGAATTCCCTTCTTGTTATTATTAGTGTAGCTTCCTACATATGCAACATATCCTGCCATAACTAGTCTTCCTTCCTTCTAATAATATCGTATCTATCAAGTTCTATACCTAAGTCAATCCATAGCATTTCCTTTGGATGAGGTGCGCTATCCACATCTGCACCCTTCTCATTAACAATTCGCTTAACTACAACTTCTATATTATCACCATTAGGCTTCATTACCTCAATAGTCTCACCCACTGAGAACTTATTCTTCTGTTCAATGGAATATAAGCCATCCTTACACTCGCCAATAATTCCTAGATATGTATACTCCTTGATATAAGTGTTGTTATCATATATCTGGGCTTCATGTGTTGGCTTTCCGAAGAAAAAGCCTGTTGTAAATTGACGGTATGTACAATTAGAAATCTGGTCAAGGTACCAAGGCATATTCTTCTTATAAAGCTCAGGATCCTTAAGATAATCATCTATTGCTTTACGATATGTCCTTGCCACAGTGGCCACATATAGAGCCGTCTTCATTCTGCCTTCAATCTTAAAGCTGTCAATTCCAGCGTCAATAAGCTCAGGAATATGTTCTATCATACACAAATCCTTGGAGTTGAATATATAAGTTCCTCTCTCGTTCTCATATACAGGAAGGTACTCCCCTGGGCGTTCTTCCTCCATTATATGATATTTCCAACGACAAGGATGGGTACATTCTCCCTGATTCGCATCACGACCAGTAAAATAATTACTAAGAAGACATCTTCCCGAATAGGAAATGCACATTGCACCGTGAATAAACGTCTCTATCTCTAAATCATCAGGAATATTCTCTCTTAACTCCTTAATCTCATCCATAGATAATTCTCTGGCTGAAACAACACGCTTTGCTCCAAGCTTATGCCAGAAATTATATGTTCCATAATTAGTATTATTAGCCTGTGTACTTATATGTATCTCAACCTCTGTCCATACCTTCTTAGCAATCTCGAATACACCAGGGTCAGATATAATAAGTGCATCAACACCTATCTTCTTAAGTTCTTCAAAATATTCATATGCAAGAGGTAAATCTTTATTATGTGCCAATATATTCGCAGTAACATATACCTTGACACCGCGCTTGTGTGCAAACTCTACACCTTCTGCCATTTCCTCGTTAGAGAAATTCTTAGCCTTAGCACGAAGTCCGAACACATCGCCACCAATATATACAGCGTCAGCTCCGAATATAACAGCCTCCTTAAGAACTTCCAAAGAACTAGCCGGTACAAGTAATTCAACTTGTCTCATTAATAATCTCCAATCTACTTTACTACAGTAAGTGCAACACCATCTCCAACAGAAAGAATTGTTGTATCGTAATCTTCATCCTGACATAACTCATAGAGATATTCTCTAATTCTCTTATGAATTGTACGATTCCTTCTATCAACTATAAAATGTGATTCAAGAATATCACCATCCTGCAACACATTATCTGTAACTATTACAGATCCTGAAGATGTAAGACGCTTAATTTCTGGCCAAAAGTTAATA
>Ga0256404_1001493_pt1 | contig 56165 bp, 46 predicted proteins | sample RumenRJG_01DNA_FD_185990 | JGI IMG/M metagenome (GOLD analysis project Ga0256404, IMG submission 185990) | Bovine rumen microbial communities from Lethbridge, Alberta, Canada - RJG_01 | ecosystem: Host-associated > Mammals > Digestive system > Stomach > Rumen | place: Canada: Alberta | collected... | reverse complement strand
TAATGTTTAAAAACAGTTGGTTCCCAACAGTATTTGACGATTTCCTGAACACTGATTTCATGCCTCGCGCCAATACAACGGCACCCGCAGTCAATGTCAAGGAGGACGAGAAGGCCTACACCATGGAACTTGCATCTCCTGGAATCAAGAAGGAGTATTGCCGTGTAAGCATCAACGACGATGGCAACCTTTGCATCGCCATCGAGAACAAGCATGAGCACAAGCATGAGGACAAGCATCACCACTACTTGCGCCGTGAGTTCAGTTACTCGAACTACGAGCAGAACTACACGCTGCCCGAGGATGTGGAGAAAGACAAGATCTCGGCCAAAGTGGAGGATGGCATCCTGACCATTGTTCTTCCGAAGATGGAGAAAGAGCAGAAAAAGGTCGGCAAGGCCATTGAGGTATCATAAGGCCCGATCCTCATAAACACAGCAAAGGAGCAACACCAATCAAGGTGCTGCTCCTTTTGCTTGAAATAGCCAAGGCCATCATCGAGACCATTAATGACGAACTGAAGAACATTGCTCAGGTGGAGCACTCCAGGCACAGATGCTTTGAGAACTTCGTCGTTAACATGCTCGGAGCGTTGGCCGCATATTGTTGTTTCCCCAAAAAGCCGTGCATCAATGTTCAAAGAACATTAGACACACGGCTTTCGTTATTCTGAATTCATCGAACTCACGTTAAATTATAAAAACCTATTGGATGTCGGGAATCATAATGATGCGAACGGTGTCTTTCAGCACGCTGTCTTCACCGTAAAGACCGTCGTGAAAGTTGAAGGAGACTGCTATCTCGTCTCTGTCCTCTTCATGTCCGAACGACTGTCGACTGACGGTAATGCTGTCGTCCGCGGTCTCCAGCATGCTTTTCCTGTCGCTGCCGTTCTTGTCTTTATATGCGATGAAGAAGAACGACGAGTCCTCGGGTGCGAAAGGCAGTTCCATCGTGATGTCATCCCACAGATACAAGGTGTCTGGCAGTTGCTCTGCGAACTCGTCAAGCGTCATCATGTTTCCCCTTGTAGAGAGGTGGTTTGTCTTCACATAATAGTCTTTTATCGACGTGCTTTTTTTAGTGAAGAAATCGTTGCCCACGAACAGCCGTATCTCCTTTGTCTTAAGGTTCTGCACTTTTATGGCCTGCTTGTCTGCCGACCATAGAATCTTGTCTTGGTCGGAAAACACATCGCCAGACTTGCAGATGCGCTTGCCTATTTTTATCGACGGTGTGTTCATCTTCAGAATCTTGTAGTCGTCGGCCCATATCGTTGCTGTAACGAGAAGCGTAAGAAATGCTATGATTGACTTTCTCATATCTTCGTTCGTTTATAGTTTATAATCGTTTTCTGAATGGCGAAATAAAGTGAAGGGACAAGGATGCTGATGGTGGTGTCAAAGAAAAAGTAGAGCACGGCCACCACGATATACAGCACTAAGGCATAGCCGACGAACGAGAGGAGGAAGCGCAATGCCCGCGAGCGGGAGTTCCTGAACAACGGAATGCGGTCTGCCAGCGACCTGTGACTGAACAGCGAGAGCGAGATGATGAAGAACAGCAGCGCCAGCAGCACAGTCATGGCGCACGACACGAGGTGCTTGCCGTTGAGCAGGGAGTGCAGGGCGTGATAGGTTATGACGCTGCCGGGCTTCATTCCCGAGTAGGTGTCGTGCACGTCTTCAGTCATGTCGCCGATGAACACCATCTTGTCCTTTGTAAGCACGGCGAGGTCGGAGTCGGAGTAACTCTCCAGGATGTCGCTCCCCAGGTTGTAGTAAGTCTTGTTGCCGCTCTCGTCATACTCCGAGAAGGCTTTTGCTGGAAAGTTCAGGAACGCGCTGTTGTGGCACAGTCTGCCGTCGCAGGTGTAAATGAATCCGTGACGCGTGATGGTCTTCCCGGTCATCTCCCTGTATGCGTACAGCGGCATCGACGGCTGGCTGTCGTAGAGGTATTTGTAGCGCGTGAAGTTAGTGGCTACGATGGTTGAAGCATAATCGCTGATGGCGGCCTTCTTCTTCAGGGCGGAGTCTGCCAGTTCTATGTCCTTGTGACTGGCGATGGTGATGTTGTCCATGCCCTTCAGTTTCGCGAACAGCGCCGAGTCGGCCTCGCTGTCGTATCCCTTTTCGAATCTCACATCCAGGATGATGTACCTGTGCTGCCCTATGCTGTCCAGCCTGTTGAGAATGTTCAGCAACTTGCTGCGGTCGGTAATGTCAGTATTCCCTACGGGCATTCCCATGTCGTCGTTCTTGTCTATGAGTTGCTTGTCGTAGGACACGTTGATGAACAGCGCATCTTTATAATCGGTCTTTTCAGAAAGTCCTGTCTTGTTCTTGAGCAGTTCCGCCCATGCGAACATATTCAGGTTCTCGCCTGTGAACAAAGGCTGGTTGTTCAGCACATACGTCAGGACGAGCAATGCGATGACATTGCCGACGGAGACGAGTATAGGCGTCTTCCTGTCTAATACCCACCTCGTTATAGCATCCTTCCCTTTCCTTGTGGTCTTCTTCCGTTTCATCATTAATGTATTGGCAAAGATACTATAAATGTGCAATAACACAAAAATATATCATGAAAATTTGACAATTATGTGTTTCTGCACGCTGTTTGATATACCTTTGGGCAGGGGACAGTATACCAGTGAGGGTGCTGATGCACGCGTTTCGCGGTGCGTGAGGTGCTTGGCGGGCGGCGAGTTCTTATGTTCTGTCAGGCGGCGACTTGTTGGTGTTTGGCTCTCTCTATGGGAAGGAATGCAGGCGGGCGTGTTACTAATGCAAAGATACAAAATGAAAGAGCGTTTTGCAAGAAAAAACGCGAATATCTTCCGACCATTTTAGGTCGGAAAATTTTGCCCTAAAAGTGGCGAAACCCTTTGTCTCAGGGCATTTCAGGCAAGAAAGGAAAGGGTCGGAAATAGGTCGGAAGGTTTTTGAAAAAATGCTCATTATTCTTATGAAATACATCTGTGGCGCATATGTTCGTTAAACACTTTCCTGCTCGGTCGGATTTGCAATCCGACCGCTTCGAGTATAAGTATTTTCAATACGCTCATTCATCTTACTACAGTTTTTACGATTGTTTAGTAAACCCTCTTGTTGCCATATTTTTTCGCATTACAAATGCTTATATTCTATGCAGTCGGATTGCAAATCCGACTGAGCGGATTATTCTTATGAAAGACATCTGAAACACATAATTTGTTAAACGTATTTAACAAATTCATCAATTCATCAATTCATCAATTGGGTTTGCAGAGAGCGCAAATCACCAAATATATTTGTTATATATTTTATATTATATATATATTATAATATATATATAATATAAGAAATGAGACACCTAAAATCCTGAAATGCCGAAAAGGGATTTGATGAATTGATGAATTGATGAATTGATGACTTTTGCTGTCTTTTCCTGAATATGGTTGACTCCTTTCACCCCTTGTTCCGCTCGGGCGGATTTGTAATCCGCCCGCATTGAGTATCAGCATTTGCAATGCGACAAGATATATACCGCATTGTGTATCAGCATTTGCAATGCGACAAGATATATTCATATTCATTGTTTCTCATATTGTTACTGTAACATCAATAAGCCCTTTCCCTCCACAATAATCTCGCGCAGAACTGTAAAGATAATCCTCAGGCTTATCTACAAATTCTTGCCTAACGGGATTCATGTGTATATAGTTGAGTTTCTCCATATAGAAATCATAAGTAGTAATGGACTCCAAATAACTACCCTCTTGCCAGAATTTTGCATTCACAATTTTCGAGTCGTTGGCACCACGAAATCTTATTCTATCCATCAGCCATTCTTTTCGGCTTTCTTGTTGATTATCTTCTATGGCTTTTACAACTGCTTTACTGGTGAACTTCTTGAAGTCGCGCAGAATATCCCCAATCTGATGGTTTGATTCGGTACCAACAATCATGTGCAGGTGGTTTGTCATCAGCACCCAAGAGTAAATCTCAAGGCCCTTACTATCCTGACAATACTTTAGCGAGTCAACGATGATATGCTTATAGAGTGGCCGCGTGAAAACGTCTATCCAATCAATGATTGTTGATGTGGTGAAGTAGAGTTCTTTTGATAATCTTAAAGTTGCCATAGGTTTGGTCTATTGTGCATTATAAATGCTAATACTCAATGCGGTCGGATTACAAATCCGCCCGAGCAGGAAACGTCCATCCAATCAATGATTGTTGATGTGGTGAAGTAGAGTCCTTTTGTAAAACTTAATGTTGCCATAGGTTTGGTTTATTGTGCATTATAAATGCTAATACTCAATGCGGTCGGATTACAAATCCGCCCGAGCAGGATGCCGTGTCTCTCATCGTTATGTCAGTGTCATTCAGCATATTGTTGTCATGGATATTAATAAAGTCGATAAACATATCCTGTTGTCACTGCTTTTATTCTTTCGGGATCGTCTTCATTCAATATATACCTCATGTATTTCATGCGTATTAAAAAATCTTCTCTTATTTTCATCAGTATTTTTTGAGGAAGAGGACACTCTTTTAGGGGTTTGTCACTCTGCCATTTCTTTCCATGGTATGTGTAACTTTCTCGTGGATAGTTAGGTCTACTTTTGATAAGGCGAGTTATACCAACAGAGTCTATACTCTTAAATTGATTAGGCTGATTAGAACTATTGTCAAAAACGATTCTCCCCAATACAACTATTCTATAACGTGAAAGTGTATCGTACTTAAAATCATAGTCAAAAACAGGAGTGGAGATTGTTCCGTATGAAGGAAAGTGATAATCAATACAATCAGTATGAAATGGAATAGAGTCTATATTCAAATTAGGTATATTTTCTGTACTCAATGTGCTGAAATATTTTTTGCATGACAATGAGGTTCCACAACTCATTATTATGCAACATAACATGAATGTAACTTTTTTTTTCATAATACACTAGTTCTTCCGCTCGGGCGGATTTGTAATCCGACCGCATTGAGTATTAGCATTTGCAATGCGACAAGATATATTCATATTCATTGTTTCTCATATTGTTACTGTAACATTAAAATACCGTCTTGACAGGACGTTTCCCAGATGGTCCTTGTTAATTATTTCCATAGGCCATGTAGTTTGCTGCAAAGATAACAAATTATTCGATAAGCGCAATAGGAGAAGCCATTTTTTACAAGTATTCCTCCACCGTGAGAGTTATTATATTATGTCACGGCATAACCAAACATGTTTGGACTCTGCTCTCGGCTGTATGAAAACGTTGAATTTCATTCGACCTTTCCCTTGCCTCGGCATAGTTGATGCAAGCATCACTCTGCGCTCGGTTATTGTGCATTATAAATGCTAATACTCAATGCGGTCGGATTACAAATCCGCCCGAGCAGGAAAAAAACACTATTGGGTACGCTTTTAATAAATTCAACATTTCAACATTTCAACAAATCAACAAATCAACATTTCAACAAACAGGGTTTTGAGATGCGCACGAAAAAATGACAAGGAAGACGCGATGAGCAACAAAATATATGTATATATATTTTATATTATATATATATTATAATATATATATAATATAAGAAATGAGACACCTAAAATCCTAAATGCCGAAAAGGGCATTTGTTGATTTGTTGATTTGTTGAATTGTTGACTTTTTGCCATCTCCCTGTCTTTCCATGTTTACTTTTCAATAATTATTGGGCATTTCCTTAAAATCTTCCGACCTATTTCCGACCTATGCGCAAACCCTTTGTAGCAGGGCGTTTGCGGCACATTTTGAATGTTGTTTCCGACCCTAAAATGGTCGGAAGATTTTTCACGTTTTTTCTTGCAAAAAGACATTATATTTTGTATCTTTGCATTATAAAACTAATTGCTATGTTCAAGACAAGATTGCTATTATCTCTCATTTGTATCGCGGTTGCTCTCACGGCTAAGGCAGGAGGCATGGTGGAGGTGACCGAGACATCTGCAGACGGCAGTTTCGCCCTGTGCGCTAACGGCAGGGCAGCCACGATATTCACCGACGGCGACGACTATAAGGTGGTGGGCATCGCGGCAGGAATGCTGGCAGACGATGTGGAGCGTGTCACAGGCATCCGTCCAGAACTGCTTACGGGAAAGGTGCTGCCCAAGAAAAATGTGCCGCTGCTGGTTGCCGGAACACTGGGGCACAGCGCTGTTATAGACAACCTCGTGAGCAGAGGACTTGTAAATGTTGACGCCATCAAAGGCAAGTGGGAGTCGTTTGTCATCGCCACGGTGAGGTATCCCAAGAAGGGCGCAACGATGCTCGTCGTGGCAGGCAGCGACCGCAGGGGCACGGCATTCGGACTGGCATCGCTCTCTGAGGCCATTGGCGTGTCGCCGTGGTACTGGTGGGCTGACGTGACACCGGCAAGGAAAGAGGCATTGTATGTAGCACAGGGCGTGTTATGCCAGCAAGAACCGTCGGTGCAGTATCGCGGCATCTTCATCAATGACGAGCGATTCGGCGGCTGGGCCAGATGGGCTGAACGAAGGCATGGGAAGGTGGGACCGGAGACCTACCAGAAGGTGTTTGAGTTGCTGCTGCGACTGAAGGCCAACTATCTATGGCCCGCCATGCATCCCGGAACACAAGCGTTTAACGATGACCCTGAGAATGCACGCCTTGCCGACGACTATGCCATCGTGATGGGCTCGTCGCACTGCGAGCAGATGCTGCGCAACAACGAGGGCGAGTGGAAGGCAGTGAACGAACGCGCCAAGGCAGAAGGCAAGGAGGGTCTGGGCGACTTCAACTACATCACCAACCGCAAGACGATGCAGGAGTATTGGGAGACGCGCGTGAAGACCAACGGGAAATATGAGAACACCTACACCCTGGGACTTCGCGGCATCCACGACTATCCCATGGAGGGAGCCAACAGCACCGAAGAACGTGTGCGGCTGATGCAACAGGCGATTGACGACCAGCGCGACATGCTGCGGCGAAACATCAACAAGCCCCTAGAGGAGATTCCGCAGGTGCTGTGCACATACGAGGAGGTTCTTGACGCTTACCATAACGGTCTGGTTGTTCCCGACGATGTGACGATGCTATGGAGCGACGACAAGCATGGATACTGCCGCAACCTCTCTAATCCCAAGGAGCAGCAGCGCAAGGGCGGTGCAGGCATCTATTACCACCTTTCCTATCATGGCGACCCTGCCAGTTGGATATGGCTCAGTCCGCTTTCTCCTTCGTTCCTCGCAACAGAACTTACGAAGGAATACACCTTCGGTGCGCGCAAGATATGGGTGTTCAACGTTGGCGACATAAAACCTGCCGAGAAGGAGATTTCTTTCGTTATGGATTTGGCGTGGGACATCGACCGTTGGAAGCCCACCGAGGCACACAAGTACATTGAGCAATGGGCAGCAAAGACCTTCGGAGAGTCATTGTCACCGGAGATAGCCGCTCTGCAGGCGCGTTATTACCGTCTGCAGGCAGGCGGCAAGGATGCCCATGTGTGGTTCGTTGACTACACCGAGAACCAGATAGCACAGCGCGTCAGCGAGGCAAGGGCGCTGGAAAAGGAGGCAGAGATGCTCGCGCAAAGAGTGCCTGAGCGACTGCAGAACGCGTACTTTGAACTTGTGAGTTATCCCATTCGCGGCGCTGCACTTATCAACGAATATCAGTTGCTGGCACGTCGCAGTATGGTAAGAGCCGAGCGCGGCGACAGCATAGGGGCAATGGCTGACGCTGACAGGGTGAAGCAGGTGTTCGGGGAACTGAACCAGTGGACACACCATTACAACGAGGACATTGCGGGCGGCAAGTGGCGCGAGTTCTTCAACTGGCAGCCTTACCATTGGTTCCGCTCGGAGAAGATAGAGCAGCCGTATGCCACGCCCGAACTGATAGCACAGGCACGGCACAACCGTTCTGTCCGCTTCAAGAGCAACGGTAAGAAGATGACGTCGTTTGATGACGGAGGCACTCTGGTTATTGAGAGCGATGCCGACTGCGACATCCCGTTGTGGATTAACGCCCTCACGCCCATACGCAATTTCTCGAAGGCTCCGGAGGATAATGTCTTCTGCAAGGTAACCATCACACCACAGGAAAGTTCAGAGTTCAGAGTTCAAAGTTCAAAGTCTTTCGATGCTTCGGCCACGCCCATCAACAATGTGTGGCATGCGCCTTATGTCGGACCGATGTGGAGCAATGTGGGCACGCTGCATCTGAAGAAAGGCGACAACCGCCTGACGATTACGGAACTGAAGAGGGATGCCCGCATAGATGATATCTTTATTGGTCTTTGGCCGCCATTCCAGGAAGAGGCACGACAGACAATCGAGGCAGCCGACTACCAGCAAGCGCGCAATGGCAGCGCAGGCACGATAACCACCGTGGAAGGACTCGGATTCAGCAATGGCGTTATGGTGCTGCCGTTCGACACCCCTTCATTCGATGAGACAAACCTCTCGTCTGCGCCATGCGTGAGTTATGATATAGACCTTCGTGACGGCGACACCGCTGTAGAGGTGCGCACGCTGCCCACGCTGCATGTCTATGAAGGTCGTGAGGTGCGCTATGCCGTGCAGTTGGGAGACGAGAAGCCTGTGGTGTTCTCCATCCATGCTGATGATTTCTGTGCCGAGTGGCGCTGGAATGTGTTGCGCGGTTATTCCTCACGCAGCGTCAAGGTGCCGGCATCGCTCAGGGGCAAGCATCCTCTGAAGATATTCCTTCTCGACCCTGGCGTGGTGATTCAGGAGGTGAGAGTGATTTAAGTTTCGGAAGTTATAAACACCCTGAATTTTAGCGCCCTGAAAGGGCGATTCATCACAGTTAGTGAACTTGCTTCCGAAACTTCAATGAGAGTGAAATAAAGGAATGATAAAGGGGCACGTTTCTGGCGCGCTCCTTTAATAGTTTTCAGTATATTTAATCGTTACTTTGCCTCAATGGCGATGCTGCCTGTCTTCAGGTTCTCAGAAGAGCATGAGAGGTTGAGCGTTGAGGCGTTGCTGCTGCTCTGCACAAGTATTTGTGCGAGACCGTTGAAGGCTGGTATCTGGAACGTTCTGCAGTCCTTCTCCTTCGGACTGTCGGCACCGAGATACGAGGGGTCGCCGTTGCCCACACCCAGTATGCGTCCGTTGCCGTCGAGTCGTATTGAGAGCATGGGGCATGCATCAGGCACTATGTTGCCGTTCTTGTCTTGTATCTCTACTGTAACCACCGCCACGTCGCGGTTGTCGGGCGTTATCTGCTGGCGGTCAGTTTTCAGCACTATCTTTGCAGCAGTTTTTGTGGTAGCGATGGTCTCGGTAAGGATGCGCTTGCCGTTCTTATATCCTACAGCCACCACCTTGCCAGGCTGGTAAGTGGCTTTCCACTTCAGGTGACCGTTACGCGGCATCTTCTGTCTGCCGAGGTTCTTGCCGTTAACCGTCAGTTCCACCTCGTCGCAGTTGCTGTATGCCCACAGTTCTATCTCCTCGCCCTCGTGTCCTTGCAGGTTCCAGTGAGGGAAGATGTGCAGCGTTGGCTCGTCGGTCCACCACGATTTCAGATACCATGCCTCGTCCTTCGGGAAACCGCAGTAGTCGAGTATTCCGAACTCTGAGTCGGTGGCGGGATATTTGAGCGGGTTGGGTTCGCCGCGGTAGTCGATGCCCGTCCAGTAGAACAGTCCTGCCGCCCATGGCCGCTCGGCATAGAACTTCCATCCTCGCTCTATGCGGTTCTCTGTACCGTCCTTGTCGGCGGTGAGGTTCATCGACGCCATGCGTCCTGGTTGTGCGGGGTCGTTGAAATAGACTCCTCGTGTGCCGCAACCGGTGGTCTCTTCTGTTCCCACTATTTTCCATGTGGGGTTAGCCGCCTTGCGGTTGTCCACATCGTTCTGCAAGATATAGTTGAATCCCACCACATCGAGTCCTTTTATCATCTCCGAGCCTCCAGCGTTGGCTATGGTGGAGTGGCGTGTGGGGTCGAGCAGACGCGTATGTTCGCGCATCGCCGCTGCTATGCGTGTGCCCTGCACGGTGTTCTCCATTCCCCATTCCTCGTTGCCGTCGCTCCACAGAATCACCGAGGGGTGGTTGCGGTCGCGGCGTATCATGTTCTCCAGTAGTCGCAGGTGCTCGTCGTTGATGCCAGAGAGTCGGTTTTCGTCGATTACGAGTATTCCCTCGCGGTCGCAGATGTCGAGCAAGGCGGGAGTCATGGGGTTGTGTGACGAGCGGTAGGCGTTGCATCCGAGTTTTTTGAGTTGCTTGATGCGCCATGCCATGAGGGCCTCGGGTATTGCCGAGCCCACGCCAGCATGGTCTTGATGTATGTTGACTCCCTTCAGTTTAAGCGGCTCGCCGTTGAGCAGGAAACCGCGCTCGGCATCGAACTCCACCTTGCGTATGCCTAATGTGGTCTCATACACATCATATTCTTCTTTGCCCGAGGACACCCTTGTCACCACCTTATACAGATAAGGGTTATCGGGGCTCCACAGGTGCGGTTTTTCGACTACCAACTGCTGCTTGCACTTGATGGTCTGCTTAGGAAGAATGGTGATTCTGGGAGCGTCGGGCTGTGAGGCGGCTAATAGTTCGCCATCGGCATCCAGCAGTCGCTGGTGCACGCTGCACTCTTTTGTCTCGAGGCTGCTGTTGCACACCTCGGTTTCTATGGTGACGGTGGTGTATGGCTCTTCAATGTCGGCATATACGAAGGTGCCAAAGGGCGCCACGCTGACGGCTGGTGTCTTGATGAGCCATGCGTCGCGATAAATGCCTGCTCCCTCGTAGAACCATCCTTCCTCGAGTGTAGCATCGGCTCGCACGCAGATGAGGTTTTCGCCGCCGTAATTGACATATTCTGTGATGTCATAGACCTGTGTGGCATATCCGCTGGGTTCGTTTCCCATGTAGAAGCCGTTGAACCACACGCGGGCATCGCGGAATATGCCGTCGAACTGCAGCATGATGCGCTTGCCAAGGTCTATCTCGGGGATGTTGATGACCTTTCGGTACCACCCCACACTTGTCTCGGGGTACTTGTATCCCACGGTCTTGTATCCGTGAGAGTGGCTTGCGTCGCTGGAGTATGGCAGAGTGGTCACCCAGTCGTGTGGCACGTTCACTTCTTGCCAGTCGGAGTCGTTGAATTTCATCACATACGGTCCTTCGTTGTGGATGGAGTTTGCCTTGGTGAGATAATTGAAATACTCTGTTCCGCACCCGAAGTCTTTCTGTGGGTCGGCAGCGTTACCGAAGGCGAATCGCCATCCCTGGTCGAGCCTTATCTTCTCTCTGATGTTTTGTCCGCACACGCTAATTGCCGCTGTCAGCATTACAACGACGAGCAACAACGACGTTTTACGTTTCTCGAATAATAGTTTCATAGTTAGTGGAATTAGTTATAAAACAGTGAGTGATTATTTTCTGTTGCAAAGGTAACAATTATTTTTGAAGAATATCCATATATTCCTTGTAACTGATGAATCGGCCTCCCATGGAACGCAGATGGGGAGTCTCCAGTTGGCAGTCAATCATAGTGCCGCCATGCTCTTTCATAAAATGTGCAAGATGGATTAGCGCAGCCTTGCTGGCGCTTGGGGCAAGGGAGAACATGCTCTCTCCGAAGAACGCCCTGCCGATGTTGACCCCGTAGAGCCCTCCCACAAGACGGTCGTCCTGCCATGTCTCCACGCTGAAGGCAAAGCCCTGCTCGTGCAGTTGTGTGTAGGCACTGATCATGTCTGGTCCCAGCCATGCCCCTTGTTCTTCGATGCGCAATTCAGAGCAGTTGGCTATCACGCCCTGAAAGTCCTGGTTGATGCTCATTCTGTATGTTCCCCGTCGCAGAAGTTGCCGCATGGAGTGGGAGATGTGTATCTCGTCGGGAAAGATGACGAAGCGCTGGTGCGGGCAATACCATGCCGGTTGCTCGCTGTTGCGGAAGTCGAACCACGGGAATATGCCGTTGCTGTATGCAAGCAGCAGACGGTCGATGCTCAGGTCGCCGCCCACTGCCAGCAGTCCGTCGTCCTCCGCCAGTTCGGGAGCCGGGAACCATAGGTCGTTATCGAGTTGAAATACCATACATTGATTGCTTTAAAAGCACAGAGTTCACAGAGGATACAGAGGGCACAGAGGGGCGAGCGGGGGTGATGAGCGGTTAAAAGTTAAGGGCTGAGTGTTGAGCGTTGAGCGAAATCACATCATATGCCCACAAGTAAAAAGTGAGTTATCGCTCAACACTCAGCCCTCAACGTTCAACAATATCTCTCCTTCTTTTGCGTCCACCGTTACGTTGCCGCCCTTCTGCAGTTTTCCGTATAGGATTTCGCGGCTGAGGAGTGGTTTCAGTTGTGTGGCTATCACGCGGTCCATCTCCCGTGCACCGTGATCGCGTGTGAATCCCTGCTGCAACAAGAGGTCTCGGGCGGCACTGCTGAGCGTCATCGTCACGCCACGCGCTGTGAGTTTCTCTTGCAGCAGACGCAGTTTCTTGTCGAGGATAAGTTCTGCCATGTGGCGGTCCATCTCGTTGAACACCACGATGCCCGACAGACGGTTTATGAACTCCGGCTTGAAGGTCTTTTTCACCTGTTTCAGCATTGCCTCACCCTTAGTGATGCCCCCTCCGAAGCCTATTGCCGCCTGCGATGCAAACTGTGCGCCGGCGTTGCTGGTCATTATCACCACCACGTTGCGGAAGTCGGCCTTTCGCCCTCGGTTGTCGGTAAGGCGCGCATAGTCCATCACCTGCAGCAGAATGTTGTAGATGTCGGGATGAGCCTTCTCTATCTCGTCCAGAAGCAGCACACAGTTGGGACTCTTGCGTATGGCATCCGTCAGCAGTCCGCCGTCTTCATAGCCCACATATCCTGCTGGCGAGCCGATGAGTTTCGCCACAGTGTGCTTCTCGGTGTATTCGCTCATGTCGAAGCGCACCAGTTCGATGCCCATCTCCTTTGCCAGAACGCGTGACACCTCGGTCTTGCCGACGCCCGTAGGACCCACGAAGAGCAGCGAGGCGAGCGGTTTGTTGTCGTCCAGCAGTCCGGCACGTGCCATCTGCACCGCCTCTACTACCTGCGTCACCGCCTCCTGCTGACCGTAAATCTGACTCTCGATGCGCTCGCGCAGTGTTGCCATGCGGTCGTTGTCGTCGCTGCTTTGCACCGCCATGGTGTCCACCTTGCACATCTTGGCAATGATTTCCGCCACCAGAGCCTTAGTCACCTCCTGCTTCTTGCGCCTGCCCTTTACGGGGTGCAGTTCGCGATATGCGCCAGCCTCGTCGATAACGTCAATCGCCTTGTCAGGAAGGAAGCGGTCGTTGATATACTTTGCGCTTGCCGTAACGGCATATTCCACTGCCTCGTCGGTATATGTCACGTTGTGGAACGACTCATAGCGAGGCAGCAGTCCGCGTATTATCTTCACCGTCTCGTCTGTCGTTGGTTCGTCGATGTCTATCTGCTGGAAACGTCGCATTATGCCCTGCGACTTCGAGAAATACTTGTTGAACTCCTCGTATGTCGTGCTTCCGATGAAGCGCAGGTCGCCCTTCTCCATGTATGGCTTGAGGATGTTCGAGGCATCGAGCGAGCCTTCAATCTTTCCCGCGCCCACGATGTTGTGTATCTCGTCGATATATATAATAGGTGCGGTGGTCTTCGAAGCGCCCTCCATCACGTCTTTCAGGCGTTTCTCGAAGTCGCCCCGGAACTGTGTTCCCGCCACCATGGTGCCCATGTCCATCATGAATATCCTGCTGCCGCGCAGACGTTCGGGCACATCGCCGCTGTTGATGCGTGCCGCCAGACCATATACGAGAGCCGTCTTGCCCACTCCTGCCTCACCCACATGCAGCGGGTTGTTCTTGTCCTTGCGGCACAACACCTGTATGGTGCGTTCCAGTTCGCGCTCTCTGCCTATCAAAGGGTTGTGGCGTTCAACGACATCATTGAGGCAGGTGACATATTTCTGCCACTCCTCCTCTTGCCTCTGCTCAGCGTTGTTCTGCTCGAAATCATCGTCATCGTCTGCCTCGTCAGGCAGCAGCATGTCCATTTCCCAGAGCATGGCATCGAGATTTCCTCCGAGAGTCTTTTTCAGCAGGTATGCCGCCCACGAGTCCTCAAGGTTCAGTATGCCCCGCAGAATCAGCGGTATGTTGATGTCTTGAATGCCGTCTCGCTCGCAGACGTGCGTGACGTAGAGTATCACCGTGTGCATCTGTGCCGAGAAGTCGGGCATGAGGCTGTTCTCGTTCTCCACCGTCTCGATGTTGCGGACAAAGGTCTTGAGTTCCTTTTCCAGTTGTTTGGCATTGCCGTATGGCTCTATGCATTGCGCGAGCGATGTGGTGCGCAGCATCGACAGCAGCAAGTGCTCAGGAGTGATATACTCGTGATGGCTTTGCTCTGCGATGTTCATCGCGTCGCTCATGGCTCTTTCTATTTCTGTGTTCAGTTTGATTTCCATTGTTGGTTCTCCTTTCTGTTATTCCTTTTCGTAGTCAATCTTCAGCGGGAATCCCTCTTCCCGCGCCATTTTCCTCACCTTTTCCACCCGTGTCATTGCCACGTCGAGGGTGTAAATGCCCACTACTGCCTGTCCCTCGTTGTGCACCTTCAGCATCAGTTTTGTGGCTGTTGCCTCGTCCTTGTGAAACACCTGCGTCAGCACGCGCACGACAAACTCCATCGTGGTGATGTCGTCGTTGAAGAGAATCACGCGGTATCGGTGCGGCTCTTTCAGTTCGATGGTGGTGTGCTGCCTTACAGCGGTAGATGATTTAGACATTATGAGTAATACTGTTGTTAAGAAAAAAATCCCCACAAACGTTACAGATTGCGGGGATTATTATTGTTGTGGCGTTGATGCTTACTCCTGTTCGCTGTTCTCGGCGTCGATGGCTTTGATTTTCTGGCGCACCAGTTCGCAATCGTCTTTCAGTTTCTGCACCTTGCGGTTCATCTCGTCGATGAGCGAGTTGCCCTTCTTTGAGGATGCGTTCAGGAATCCGAGGTTGTTCTCGTATGTCTGAATCTCCTGCTTCAGGCTCTCGTAGCGACGCATCAGTCGTGCGCGCTCGGTGTCGAGAGCACCGCTTCCACGCTCTGCCACGCTGCGCAGCGAACTGCGGAAGTTGTCGAGACGACGGCGGTTCACGCTGATGTTCAGTTCCTTATAAATCTTGTCGAGCACCTCGTGATACTCCTTATACAGTTTGTCCTTCTCCTTGAAAGGCACATGACCAATGCCGTTGTACTCGTCGGTGAGTTGCTGCACCTTCTCCTGAACGTCCTCTCCAGCCTCTTCCACCAGAGCCTTCAGTTTCTCAATGATGCCGCGTTTCTTCTCCAGATTCTCCTTCTCGGCGTGGCGTGTGCCTGATGTGGCGGCATTGCGAGCCTCGAAGAACTTGTTGCATGCTGCGAGGAAGTCGTTCCACAGTTGGTCGCCCAGTTTCTTTGGCACCATGCCTATGGTCTTCCACTCCTTCTGCAGTGCTATGAGTTTGTCGCCGGTCGATTTCCAGTCGGTGCTGTCTTGTAGAGCCTGTGCCTGCTCTACGAGTGCGCGTTTCTTCTCTGCGTTCTCGCTGAAGCGCTGTTTCAGGTCCTTGAAGTATTGTGCTTTCTTTCCGAAGAAGTCGTCGCATGCGGCGCGGAAACGCTCAAAGATTTTCACGTTCATTTTCTGCGGAGCGAAGCCTATGGTCTTCCACTCGCTCTGTATTTCCATTATCTCCTTGGTGTTCTTCTCCCAGTCGGAAGCGCCCTTGTTCTCGCGCTGAGCAATCTCCTCCACCTTTTCGCAGAGAGCGGTCTTGCGCGTGAGGTTCTCTTCCTCCTTGGCGCGCAGGTCGTCGAAGTGCTGCTGGTGTTTCTTGTTGATGACTGTAGATGCAGCCTTGAATCGTGCCCACACCTCCTCGCGCAGTTCCTTAGCCACAGGACCAGTCTCGCGGAACTCCTGGTGCAGTTTCTGCAGTTGGTGGAATGCGCTTATCACGTCTTCCTCGCTGTCCAGTTTCTCTGCTGCCTCGCACAGGCGTGTCTTTATCTCAAGATTCTTCTTGAAGTCGTACTCGCGTGCCTCGCTGTTCAGTTTCAGCAGGTCGTAGAACTGCTCCACGTACAGTTGATAACTGCGCCACAGTTCGTTGGCCTTGTCGGCAGGCACCAGTTTTATATCCTTCCATTCCTGCTGCAGTTGCTTGAACTGCTGGTATGAGCGGTTGGCCTCCTCTGGCGATGTTGCCATCGACTTCACTTTCTCTATTATCTCGAGTTTTCTTTTCAGGTTCTCCTGCTTCTCCTCCTCCTGCTGCAGGAAGAGTTTCGAGCGTCTCTCCTTGATGAGAGCCATCTCGCTCTTGTAAACCTCCTCGTCCTCATCGGGCACAATCTGGTACTTCTCTGGGTCGCCTCCGGCATCAAGATACTCCTTCAGCCTTGCCTCGCGCTCTGCGATGTGCAGTTTGTAGAAAGCGGTTTTCAGTGCCTCCACTTCTTCCTTTGCGGGCACTTCCTCGCTGTGAGCCAGTTCCTTCAGCCTTTCGATGACGTCTTTCTTCGTCTCGTAGGTTTTTGGAGCGGGTTCGGCTTCCTTCGCCTCTTCTACAACCTCGGCAGGTTTTTCTTCCACAGTCTCAGCAGCCACCTCTGCCTCTGCAGCCTCCTTGGCCACTTCTACGGGTGCTTCTGCTGCCTCTGCCGTTGTCTCTGCGCTTTCAGTCATAGGCTCGTTGTTCACTACTTCAGCAGCGTTTTCTGCTGCCAATTCTTCCACTTTTGCCTTTTCGAGGGCATTTTCTTGAGAGTCCATCATGTAACTTTTTAGTTGATGATTCGAGGTTTTAACTAATATTCAAAGTGCGAAATTAGTTATTTTATTTCAAATATCCTAAAAAAACGCGACTTTTTTTATGTTTCATTGGTTAAACAAGCCTTTTCCAGCGCAAAACAGCCCACGAACCGAAGGAAACGAGCACCGAAATGATGAGTGCGATGGCAAATCCGAAGGGGCTTGTCTCCATGCCGTTCACGAGGTTCATTCCGAAGAGCGATGCCACCAGCGTAGGGAACATCATCACGATGGTTACCACGGTGAGCGTGCGCATCACGGTGTTCATGTTGTTGTTGATGATGCTCGAATAGGTGTCCATCGTCGATTCCAGAATGTCGGAATAGATGTTCGTCAGTTCGCGAGCCTGGCTCATCTCGATGTTCACGTCCTCGATGAGGTCGGCGTCGAGTTCATCTACTTGCAGTTTGAACTTCAGTTTCTGCAGCAGGTTCTCGTTGCCCCTGATTGACGTGATGAAGTATGTCAGCGAGTCTTGCAGGCGGCTCAGTCCTATCAGCGACTCGTTGTTCACGCCCTTGTCAAGGTCGCGCTTGGCTTTCTCGATGATGGTGTTTATCTGCTTCAGACGTTTTAGATACCACACTGCCGACGAAAGGAACAGTCGGAAAATCATGTCCACATAGTCGGTGAAACCCACTCCGCGTTTCTGGTGGAAACTGACGAAGTCGAGCATCATGTTGGTCTCGTAGAAGCACACGGTGATTGTGACGTCGCGCTTGTGAATGATACCCAGCGGCACGGTGGTGTATGGCGTGCGCGAGCGCACCTCCTTGACGTAAGGGATACGCAGGATGATAAGCATCCATCCGTCGTCGTACTCATAACGGGCACGCTCGTCGGTATCGCTGATGTCACTAATGAAATAGTCGGGTATTCCGAATCTCTCTTCCAGTTCGCGCTGGTCGTCGTCTGTCGGACACGTCACCTGTATCCAACAGTTTGGCTGCCATTCAGTCAACTGCTTCAGGCAACCGGTGGTGTTCCAGTATTTCTTCATTTTTTCTAATCCTTCTAAGATGTCATGGCGAAGGATTAGCCCTGCGGAAGTGGTAATCCTCTGCCTACGATAAGTTCTCGTTGTTTTCCGCCGGGTAGTCGTCCATACTGTTGTTAAATTAGATTAATACTCTTTGCATAGCCTGCATAATAATAAGGTATATGCAAAATTATCGGTTGCAAAGATACAACTATTTTTTAATATACTATCAATTCTTCCCTGTTTTTTGCTCAACAAAAAAGTAAAATAGGCTATATTGGAAAGTAAAATAGGCTATTTTACTCGACAAAATAGCCTATTTTATTCAAATCGCGCATATTGAAAGGAGTTTATGAGTTTATGAGTTCGTGAGTTTATGAGTTCAGACAATATCAACACTCGGCACGTATAAAACTGATGTCTGTACTTCTATACTTCAGAACTCATGAACTCATGAACTTATAAACTCATAAACTTATAAACTCACGAACTCATAAACTCCTTATGAGAAGGGAAAGGACACTCAGCCCTTAACAGGGATTTCCTCAAGTGCCTTCTTGAGCAATGCCCAGAACGGCTCTACCGTAGCCCAGAGAGCACGTTCGGTGGTGGTGTGCGGGCTGCGCAGTGTCGGTCCGAGACTCACCACGTCGAGATGAGGATACTTGCCCAGTATCACCGAGCACTCCAGTCCGGCATGATCTACCTGCACAATGCCGTCCTCTCCGTTCAGTTCCTTGTAAACACGGAGCAGGAGGTTGAGAATCTCTGAGTCGGGGTTCGGGTCCCATCCGCCGTAACTGCCTGCGGTGTCAACCTTCATTCCAGCCATGCTGAAACAACTCTGCAGCGTCTTCACCACATAGTCTTTCATGTCCTCGCGGCTCGAGCGTGCCAGAATTTTTATGGCTGCCTTGCCGTCGGCGATGTCGATGATGGCGAGGTTTGAACTCGTCTCCACCACGTCTGGGTACGACGGTATCATGCGTATCACGCCGTCGTGACATGCATAGATGGCATCTACGAGGTTGTCCTGCACCTCCACGGGCACCTCCTTAGCAGGTGTCTCTACGTCTTCTGCATAGAACTCGATGCCGTTTGTCTCTATTGTCTTGAACTCGTCGATGAAATCTTCTTTCCAGTCGTCCACCAGTTCTTTCAGTGCCTCGATGTTCTCCTTCGGCAGAGTGAGCACCACCTCAGCCTTGAAAGGAATGGCGTTGCGCATGTTGCCGCCGTGCCATGATGCCAGACGGGCGTCGCACTCCTCGATGGCCTCGCGCACAAAGCGCACCATCTGCTTGTTGGCGTTTGCCCTGCCCTCGTGAATCTCCAGTCCGGAGTGGCCTCCGCGCAGTCCCTTCAGCGTTACGCGCACGGCAGCGTCGTCCTTGTCGGTGTCCACCTCCTGATAGTCGAGCGTTGCAGTTACGTCAATGCCGCCAGCACTTCCGATGACGAACTTACCCCATGTCTCAGAGTCGAGATTCAGCAGGATGTCGCCCTGCAACTCGCCTTCGGGCAGGTCGTTGGCGCCGTACATTCCCGTCTCCTCGTCGGCTGTGATAAGCGCGTCGATAGGACCATGCTTCAGCGTCTTGTCCTCCATGACAGCCATGATGGCGGCAACGCCCAGACCGTCGTCGGCTCCCAGTGTTGTGCCCCTTGCCTTCACCCACTCGCCGTCAATCCAAGGCTCTATGGGGTCGGTCTCGAAGTTGTGCTGGCTCTCGGGTGTCTTCTGTGGCACCATGTCCATGTGTGCCTGCAGTATGACGCCCTTGCGGTTCTCCATCCCAGCCGATGCCGGTTTGCGCATCACGATGTTTCCTGCGGGGTCTTTGAAAGCCTCCACTCCCGCCTGCTTTGCGAAGTCGAGCAAGAACTGTTGTATTTTCTCGAGATGTCCTGATGGACGTGGTACTTGTGTCAGTGCATAGAAGTTCTTCCAGATGCACTGCGGATTAAGATTCAAGATTTCGTTCATAGTTATATTTGTTTTAATTTAAAGTTTACGAGGGCAAAGATACGAAAATCTTTTCATTAATGTGTTGTTTGCATAATTATTTTTCGTATCTTTGCAGCGTAGTAACTAAAAATCGCCGTTATGAAACAAGGAAAGCATATTTGCAAGACACTGAAGGAGATTCGCCTGAAAGTGGCGCGTGCCAACGACATACCTTATGAGCCAACGGAGTGCAAGCACAAGGGCGACTGCCTCGGCACATGCCCCAAGTGCGAAGAGGAGGTGCGCTACATTGAGCAGCAACTCGACATGCGCCGTATGCTCGGCAAGGCAGCCACCGTGGCTGGTGTGGCAATGGGTGTCGGCATGGCTATGCAGCCCGTGGAGGCCCTCGCTCAGTGCAAAATCACCATACCGCAAGACAGTATTGTGATTGACTCACTGCAGACGTTGAAGGTGAAGAGCCTTCTCAACGAGGGCGAGAAGGGGATAGTGATACGCGGGCTTGTCACCGATGGTGTGTCGCCTATCATAGGTGCTGCAATTATTCGCAAGGGCACTAAGCGTGGTGAGACTACCAACATAGACGGATTGTTCGCTGTGGAAGTTCCCGAGAACAGCACTCTTGAAGTGAGTATGGTAGGTTTTGAAACACTTTCTCTCGTAGCCACCAAGGAGAGACCCGTCGTGGAGGTGGCGTTAGAGGAAAATGCCAATCTTCAGGGAGAAGTTGTGATTATGGGCATTCCCCCCGCGCGTAAGCCTTCTGACGATGTTTATGAACGCAAGAAGTAGCATTCACACTTATTATACTATATATATATGAAAAGAGGAAAGAAAATCTGCAAGACACTTAAGGAGATTCGCCTGCAAGTGGCAAAGGCCAATGACATACCGTACGAGCCGACAGAATGTAAGCACAAGGGCGACTGCGCAGGCACTTGTCCGAAGTGTGAGGAAGAGGTACGCTACATTGAGCAGCAACTAAACATCCGCCGCATGTTAGGAAAGGCAGTGGCAGTGGCAGGAGTAAGTGCTGGACTGGCAGCACTTACCGCATGCAATGGTCCCATACGGAACATCTTACTCCCCGATGTTAGGGGGAAGATGACGACACGCGATTATGTGGACTCAACTAAGCATCAGACCGACAATGAAGGCAAAGATCCGAGCATGACGAAGCCCGACACATTATTCGAACTTGAGGGCGATGTCGCAGCACCTGAGCCTGATTCTAAGACAGAACTCGACGAAGAATAACCATTCAACAACAAAGCCACAAAACCACCAATCTATGAAAAGAGGAAAGAAAATCTGCAAGACACTCAAAGAGATACGCCTTCAGGTGGCGCGTGCCAACGACATACCGTACGAGCCTACGGAGTGCAAGCACAAGGGCGACTGCCTCGGCACATGCCCCAAGTGCGAGGAGGAGGTGCGTTACATCGAGCAGCAACTCGACGTGCGGCGAATGCTCGGCAAGGCCGTCAAGGTGGCTGGCGTGAGCGTAGGCATCGCTGCCCTCGCCGCGTGCCACACACATAAGAACGTGCAGACAGACAATAACGCGCTGCAGGGCGACGTCGTGGCCCCCGAGCCCGACAAGCACAAGCCACAGATAATGGGAATACCGCCGGCACGGTATGAAAACCCCGACACCCAGCAGGACAACTGCTCCGAGCCAAAGTCGATGGTGGTGAGGACCGATACCATCAGCGAGAATGTAATTTTCGGAGACGTTCCTGAGCAACTGCCGTCATTCCGCGGAGGTCATAAGGCTCTCTTGGAGTTTATAGAAAATAATCTCCGTTATCCAGACATACTGGATACAACCGACGTTCAAGGACGCGTGGTAGTGCGGTTCGTGATAGAGAAGGACGGCACTGTGACAAATCCTAAAGTCGTAAAGTCTCTCGACCCTGTGCTTGACAAAGAGGCTTTACGCATTGTAAGCATCATGCCTAAATGGATACCCGCAAAGATGAACGGCAAAGCAATACGCTCGACTTACACCGTTCCAGTATATTTCAGAGTGAAATAGCCTGATGCAAAGCGCACCACTCATAGGACTGGGCCGACACCGACTCTCGGTGGACGGCAAGGGAGTCACCACACTGGTGGCGTTCCACGGTTGTACGCTCCACTGCCGTTATTGCCTTAACTCTTCATGCCTGGTGCCCGAAGGCGTGTGGCGCGAGGTGACCACCGAAGAACTGCTCGACGAGGTGCGCATAGACGATTTATATTTCCAGGCCACAGGTGGCGGTGTTACCTTCGGCGGCGGTGAGCCTTGTCTGCGTAGCCTTTTTATAGAGGAGTTCGCAGGGATGATGCCAGCCGAGTGGAACATCACCATTGAGACATGCCTCAACGTAGAACGGAAGCATGTGGAACGGCTGCAACCAATAGTGAGCCAGTGGATTATCGACATCAAGGACACAAACCCCGACATATACCTTACTTATACAGGAAAGGACATCACGCGGACACTTGGCAACCTTCAGTGGCTGCTCGGGCACGAGGGCATGGACGAAAAAGTGCTGGTGCGGTTGCCGCATATCCCCGACTTCAACACCAAGAACGACATAGACAAAAGCCGACAGATGCTTACGCAGTTGGGAGTCAAGGAGTTTGACGAGTTCCGCTACATCACAGGAGACAAACGGTGAGTGCCCGACGCATTCTTGACCCACGTCAAAGGCATTGACCCACGTCAAAAAAGCCGCCTTCTTTGCCGAAAAAACACCATTAAACCATTTGTCATACGGAAAAACCACGTACCTTTGCACCGGTAAAAAGAACAAAGGATAACAAACGCTGCGGTGGCAGCAATTAAAAAACAATTAAAAAAGAAAGGATTAAAATTATGACAATTATTAGTTTATTCGGTGCTTTGGCAGTAGTAGTTCTCGTAGTGACAGCACACTTCGGACTTACTGCAAAATAAACCAAAGCGGGACGTAAGACTCACAGTTGAGTCGAGACGTACCTTAATTTAGAAATCATCATTAGTTTTTAGATAACTATCGCCTCGGGCACCCAGTGTACACACATTGCGGTGCCCGTATCGTTTATAGATATCCGTCACCGTCTCTTGCTGGACATAGCAGAATTAAAGCAGAGGGGACAGCAGACGCACCACAGATTCCCAGAGACGCTGGATGTAGGAGGGACGGTGGGCATATTTCAGTTCGTCGGCTGAGATGCAGTGCTGCAGGTCGTCGAAGAACACTTGTTTCATGCGCCGCGCCATGTCCTCGTCGTAGAAGAAGATGTTGGCCTCGAAGTTGTTCTCGAAGGAGCGGAAGTCGATGTTTGTGGAGCCACAGGTACACAGGGCATCGTCGGCAACGAGGAGTTTGCTGTGGTTGAACTCCCTGCCATAAGCGAACACCTTGACTCCTGCGTCAATAGCCTGCAGGACGTATGAGCGGCTTGCCCATTCTACCACCTTTGCATCGCTCTTGAGTGGCACCATAAGACGCACATCGACACCAGCCATGGCAGCAGTGCGCAGAGCGAACATTATGGTCTCTGTGGGCAGGAAATAGGGAGTCTCCATATAGACGTAGCGGCGCGCCTCAACAATGATGCGCACATATCCCTGCATCATCTCGGGGTCGGGGGTGACAGGACTGCTGGTGACGAGTTGCGCGATGCAGTTGTTGCTCACCTTCACCTTGGGCTCGGGATAGTATTTCCGACCCGTGATGAGTGTCTGCGACACAAAGTACCAGTCGATGAGGAAGGCACGCTGTATGGCGTTCACCACTCCACCCCGCACGAGGAGGTGGGTGTCGCGCCATTTCTTGACATAGCGCTGGGCGATGTTCATTCCCCCGATGTATGCCGTCTCACCGTCGATGACTATGAGTTTGCGGTGGTTGCGATAGTTCACTTTGCTTGTGAGTACAGGGAAGTAAACGGGAAGGAAGGGGAATGTCTCGATGCCCGCGTCTGTCATGCGGCGGAAGAAACGTCGGGGCACACGCCAACTGCCCACGTCATCGTATATCAGACGCACCTCAACGCCCCGCTGTGCCGCATCGATGAGCGCGTCGGCAACGAGGTTTCCTATGGCGTCGTCCTCAATGATGTAAGTGTCAATGTGTATATGATGCTCTGCCTTGCCTATATTATATAATAAGGAAAGAAAGAAGTCGGAACCGCTGGTGAATATCTCGGCGGTGTTGTCCTTGAATGGCAGCGACCAGTTGCTGTCAATGAACTGGTTTATCAACGGTGCATAGTTGTCTGGCAGCCGCAGGTCGCGCTGCGCCACAAACTCCACCATGGTGCGCTTCGTGAGTTGGTCGAGACTCTTTTGGTTGATGAGTCGCTCCTTGCGTATGTTTTGCCCGAAGAAGAAATAGAGCAACAGTCCGATGAATGGAAGGAACACGAGCACCAGTATCCACGACACGGCCTTCGCCGGCTGCCTATTGTCGAGCAGTACGGCGAATATTGTTGGCACGACGAAGATGCCGTAATATATGAGGAATATGATGACGATGTTGCTCATCGTTTCTTACTTGAAGTTTGCCAGTTTGTGCGTCTGCAGTGACAGTTGCCAGAAGGGGTGCTCAATGATGTACTCAATGCACTTCCGGGTGATCTCGGCATTACGTTGTGGGTCGCCGGTGTCGCATGGTTGCAGCAGGAACCCCCTCCCAACCTCCCCGAGGGGAGGAGTGTTTGGTGTGTATAGTGGGAGTGCTTCCACGCTATGAACGATGCTGAGGTCTGTTCCGTCGAACACCACTTTTATTTCGTCCACGCGCCCGCTTTCTATCTGTGGCAACGTGGAGGTGACAGGTCGTTTGGGCGATACGGTGACCCAGTCGATGCCTTCGGGCAACAGTCGTGTGCCGTTTGTCTCCACGGCGATGCAGAACCCAGCCTTGTGAAGTGCTGCGACGAGGGTGTCATCGACCTGCAACGACGGCTCGCCACCAGTGAGGACGACGAAGCGGGTGGGATATTGCAGGACTCTTGTCACGATGTCTTCTACCGACATCTCGCTGTAATCGGAGAAGTCGGTGTCACAGAAAGGACACCTTAAGTTGCAGCCTGCAAACCTCACGAACGTTGCGGCTCGCCCCGTGTTATGTCCTTCGCCCTGCAGCGACGTGAAAATGTCGTTTACTTTATACATAACAAAATCCCTTTCCTGCTCCTCGCATGTTGTCTTAATCAATTTCATAAATGGCGACGTTGCCCTTGCTCTCCTGAACCTCCACTCGATAGCAATGGGGCACCTGGTCGCAAATCCATCGTGCGATGTTCTCTGCCGTGGGATTGAAAGGCACTACATCGTTGAGCACCTTGTGGTCGAGCACGCTCTTCACCTTTCTCTTTATTAACGAGAAATCCACAACCATGCCGTTCTGGTCGAGTTCTTTCGAACGACAGAACACGGTGATTATCCAGTTGTGGCCATGCAGCGCCGTACACTTGCTCTCGTAGTCGAGTGTCAGGCGGTGGGCCGCTGATATCTCTAATGTCTTCTTTACGTAATACATAGACTTTAAACTTTGATATTTGAACTTTGCCGCTTTTGTTCTAAAGTTCTCTTGTTGTATTTATTTTTCAGTTATCTTTTGCAGGTAGGCCAGTTCGCTCATCGCGAAGTCGCTGCTGTCGGGGTCGTTGAGCAGTTCGTTGAGTATGGCGCGAGCCTCGTCGTACCGTCCTGTCTCTATCAGCACATACGACTTGCGTCGCTTCAGGAAACTATTGAACGACATAATGGCGGCATTGCTGTCGGGCTTCTCCTCGCTGTCCTCCTCGTCGCTGTTCTCATCAGGATGCAGTATTCTCTCCACCATCTCCTGCACCGAGTCGATTACCTGCATCACACGGAAGTCGTGCTGGTTGACAAGACAGTTGATGTACTCCTCGGTGTATGTGATTCTTCTGAGCGGGAACACCATCTCGAGATAGTAGAAGGCACGCTGATACTGCTGCATCTCATTATAGCAGAAGCCCAGCATATAGCAAGAGTCATAGAACGCCTCCTGCAGAGATGCCCTCAGACCTGGGAACGAAGGCATCAGCATGTCGAAGGCATTACGCAGATGCGGTTCTGCCTCAAGGAATCGCTTGGCGAGGAAGAGCCGCTTGCCGTGATACAGATGGTAGCCCAGATCCTCGTTAGTGCAATCGATAAGCAGTTTCTGCTCGTTGGTCATCTGGTCGTCTTCCCCACGCTGGTGCATCGCCTCTGCCTCTTTCTTCATGTATAGGTATTCGTTGCGTCGCTGCTCTGTCGATGTCATGTCGTACGCCGCAATCATCGAGACGCTGTGCGCACTGTTCTCCGATGACGCCGGTTGTATGTCGCGGCTGATGCTCAGCGGCAGCAGCGTTGCCGTCAGCCTGAAGTAGAGAGTGTGCTCGGTGCCCTTCTCCTCTTTCAGGTGAATAACGATGTGGCGTGTGCTGCTGGTGTGTCGCAGGTCGAGGAATTCCAGCGACAGCATTGCCTCCTGGTGTTTGAACTCGCCGTCAGCGATTATTGCGTCAGCGATGTTGTATTGCGTTATGCCGCTCTCGTCAGTAATCTCTCTTACGGTATTGTTTGAGACGATGAGCCGTTTCGGCTTTATGTTGCTGATGGCGAACATCGTGAGAACCGCCTCGCCCACGGTAAGCGGCGTGCCGATGCCGAGTCTTTCCTTTGGCGACACATGCTGGCACTGCATCTCCTGCTCGCGCAGCAGGAAGATTATGCGTTGCCACTGGCTGCGGTCTGCCTCGAGGTCGCGCATCTCTGCCTTCTTGCTTGCCTCTATCCGGTTGTCAAAGCCCTGTGTGAATGCTGTCTGCCAGTGGAACATGTCGGCCATTGCCCTTGTCAGAATCGCCTTTGCTCTTTTCTGGTCGAGCAGGAGGTTTGCGGTGATGTGCACATTTATCCTGTTTTTCTCATCATCTATGGTATAGAAAACCAGCGATGTCTCGGTGCTCATGTTGCACATGTTGCACAGATGCCTCACCGTCTGCAGATTCTCCATCTCGGTTGAGAAACAGTAGAAATAGCCCAGTTCCACGTATGGTTTATTGTCGGTGATGCGTATGCGGAAATGTCCGTTCTGGTAGTCATAGAGAATGCTTCGCCCCTCTTTCTGCGTGTTCCATGTGCCCTCGCAGTTGAGCATGCGAAGTGCATCGCTCACAATCTTCTCCTTCTCTTGCGAAGAAGACTGAAGCGAGTTGCCCTTCTCTGCCTCTTTCTGCCGCTTCCATTGAATGATAAAGGCGGCGGCAAAGACTGCTACCACGATGATTATAAAAGCATATTCCATATCTCTATTTCTTAGGTGTAGAGCGAATCAGAGAAAGAACTCCCAATTCCTCGCCCGACCCGAAAGGGCGCTTTCACCGCTCGGCTCTGCCGCTTATATGAGCGAAGCGAGTCTTAAGAAAGCGGAGCGACTGAAAGAACTCCTAACTCCTAATTTCTAACTCACAATATCGTTTCCCAGTCTGCGGGCCAGTTCATTGCGTATCTTCTGCGCCTCGGCGTATTCCTGCATCAGCGAACGCATTTTGTTGCTGTCGCCCGCGGCCTTCGAGATTTCCGCCTTTAGCCTTGCGAGTCTTTCCTCGATATATTTTTTGCGGAAGTCGAGCACCAGATGTTCTGCCTCGCTGCGCAGACTCTCCTCCTCGCTGCTTATCTGGAGACTCTTTGTCAGTGGGATTTCCATCACCATCTTCGCCGCAATGTTGCTCAGTTCCACGTCGGGGTGCTGGGTGAAGTACTGCTCGGCGCAGAATCCCTCGTCGCCGCTGTGCTCAGTAGCCTCGTTCAGTATGCGTGCGAAGACGGGGTTCTTCAGTTGCAATCCGTCGGTGCCGAGGTCGTAACTGATATATTGTGCCACACTCAGGTCCATCTTATCGCCGTCTTCCGTTTCCACGTCGCGGTAGATTATTTTTTCACCGTTGCGCACCACGAACTGTGCTATGAGTTGCTCCACGCGGCTGCCTTGTTCCTGCGGTGATGCAGGTGCGAGCGGCTGGTCTATCGGGCGTGCCGGAGTGTTGGGCGCTATTGCCGCCGTGTGTTTCCCCTCGCTCTCTATTTTGTTGCGTATGAACTTGTTGAGCGTTGATATTATCGTTGGCTCGTTGATGCCCAGACGCTGCACGCAGAGGTTGATGTATGTCGCGCGCACTATCTGGTCTTTTATCATGCTGATGCTCTGTATGATAGAGTTCACGGCCTCTGCCCTCTTTATTGGGTCGGTGACACCGCGCAGCATCACGTCAATTTTGAAGTCGATGAAGTCCTGCTGGTGTTTCTCCACATATTCGCGGAAGTCCTTTGCCGTGTGCTTGCGTGCGAAACTGTCGGGGTCGTCGCCGTCGGGCAGCAGCAGCACCTTGATGTTCATTCCCTCGTTCAGCATCATGTCGGTGCCTCGCATGGCGGCGTGTATGCCCGCCTCGTCGCCGTCGTAGAGCAGCACCACGTTAGGCGTAAAGCGCCTCAACATGCGTATCTGGTGCACCGAAAGCGCCGTGCCCGAGTTTGCCACCACGTTCTCGATGCCGCTTTGGTGCATTGAGATGACATCGGTATAGCCCTCCACCATATAAACACAGTTCTCCTTGGCAATGGCTTTCTTTGCCTGGTAGATGCCGTAGAGTTGCTGTTCCTTATGGTATATCTCGCTGTCTGGCGAGTTTACGTACTTCTGCTGAACCCCTTTCGTAGCCTGGTCCAGTTTCCTTCCGCCGAAAGCCACCACCTTACCGCTGATGCCTATCCACGGGAACATCACCCTGCCTGCGAAACGGTCGATGAGCCGTCCGTCGTTCTCGCGCTTATAGCAGACACCTGTCTTCAGCAGGAACTCCTCTTTATAACCTTTTTGCAAGGCTGTCTTGGGCAGTGCCTCGCGGTCGTTGAGCGAGAAACCGAGACGGAACTTGCGTATCGTGTCGTCGCGGAATCCTCGGCTGCGGAAATACTGCATGCCGATAGCAACGCCGTCGGCATTGTTGTGCAGGATGTCCTCGAAATAGTCGGCAGCCCACTCATTGATGATGAACATCGACTCGCGGTCGCTCTCCTGCTGTTTTTCCTCGTCGGTGAGTTCGCGCTCTTTTATCTCGATGTTGTATTTCTTGGCCAGCCAGCGCAGCGCCTCGGGATAGGTCATCTGCTCATGCTCCATGATGAAGCCTGCCGGATTGCCGCCCTTGCCACAGGCGAAGCACTTGCAGATGCCTCGCGAGGGCGAGACGTAGAACGACGGAGTGCTGTCAGCATGGAATGGGCAGAGGCCTTTATAGTTCACCCCCACCTTCTTCAGCGATACGAAATCGGACACCACCTCCACGATGTTCGCCGCCTCCATTATTCTGTCAACCGTCGCTCTGTCTATCATTTATTAATTACGAGTTACGAATTTTGAATTACGAGTTATTGCCTATGGCAATTATGAATTACGAGTGTTTTAATTACGAGTTACGAATTTTGAATTACGAGTTATTGCCTATGGCAATTATGAATTACGAGTGTTTTAATTACGAGTTACGAATTTTGAATTACGAGTTATTGCCTATGGCAATTATGAATTACGAGTGTTTCAGTTTGCAAGTTATAGGTTGTCGCTCTCGGCAATAGCCTTCTCTGCAATTCTTTCTGCCTCTTCCAGCGAGCAGTAGAGCCGTCCGCCAGAGGCATTCAGGTGACCGCCGCCGTTGAAGTACTTCTCTGCTATCTTGTTGCAGGGGAAGTTGCCCACCGAGCGCAGGCTCACCCACACCAGATTGTCCTTCTCACTGTCTTCGCGCAGCGATATCGACAGGCGCAGCCCCTTTATCTGCAGCGGCAGGTTCACCAGTCCCTCGGCGTCGCCCTTGATGAAGTGGAAACGCTTGAAGTCTTGCCGCGAGATGGTGAAGTAGGATGCGTGATGGTCCTGAAATACACGCATCTTCTGGTAGAGCACATATCCCATGAGCCTCATTCGCCACTCGCTGTAGTTGTTGAACACGTTGCGGTATATCTTGTCCTTGTCGAAGCCCTTTGTCAGCAGTTGGCTTATGATGAAGAAAATCTCGGGGCGCGACGAGTTGAACGTGAAGCCGCCGGTGTCGGTCATCATGCCGCAGTAAATCTGCACAGCCTCCTTCTTCGTCATCTCCTCGAAGCCGCCCATCTGCCATATCACGCGGAACAACACCTCGCACGTGCTGCTCAACTCGGGATGCGACACGCACAGCACGGTGTCGATGTCTGGCTCGGGATGATGGTCTATCATCACCTTCTTCGCCGGCGATGCCGTCAGCAGCGGACTCATGTCGCCTCCCAGACGGTCGGCGCGGTTGAAGTCGAGACAGAACACCAGTTCGGCATTTGCCATAGCGTCCTCCACGGTTTCCTTATGCTTGTCGTATCTCACTATCGTTTGCGACTCGGGCAGCCATTGCAGGAAGTCGGGATAGGCATCGGGCACCGCTATAGTGGGTGTCTTGCCGTATTGCTTCAGATATTCAGCCAGCGCCAGAGACGAACCGAGGGCATCGCCATCGGGGTTCTGGTGGCAACATATTACAATCTTGTCCGACTGTCCTATCAGGTTTTTCAGCAGGGCAGCCTCATCTTCTTTCAGTATTTCTATATGCATAGTGACTGCAAAGATACTTATTAAAGACAAGACGACAAAAAAATAAAATGAAAATTTGTCTCCTTTCACATTTTTATTCCGCTCTCGTCGGCTGCCGCCACGCCGATAGGGACCAACGGGACAACGACCTGGCGCTACCAAGACAGCAAAAAGAGTGGTCCTGAAAAGTAAAATAGGCTATATTGGTAAGTAAAATAGCCTATATTGGTCACCAAAATAGCCTATTTTACATTGCCAAGTGCCATCTTCGGGCATCGCGGTTGATAACGTTTTCAGGAAAAAAAGGCATCAGTGCAGACGGGTTACGAAACTTTTTAGTACCTTTGCACCTGCAATAAAAACCTATTTCAACCAAATATATGACAACATTAACTTTAGCGATTGTAATCGTATTCATCATTGGCTATTTCTTTATTGCCATTGAGAGTTTGACGAAAGTGAACAAGGCAGCCATTGCCTTGTTGATGTTTGTGGCGTGCTGGACGCTTTTCATGGTCAACCCGTCGATGTATCTGCCTGACGCCATTGGCGACCAGATAGGCAATGTGGTGGGAGGCACCATCGAGCACCACCTTGGAAGCACCGCCACGACGCTGTTCTTCCTGATGGGTGCGATGACGATTGTAGAACTGGTCGATCAGAACGGAGGTTTCAACTTTGTTCGCGACTGGGTGAAGACACGCCATAAGAAACTGCTGCTCTGGCGCGTGGCGTTCCTCACATTCTTCCTCTCAGCCATTCTCGACAACCTCACCACGAGCATTGTGATGATAATGATTCTGAGGAAACTCATCCCCGACCAGACCGACCGTTTCAAATATGCCGCTCTGGTTGTCATTGCAGCCAACTCGGGAGGCGCCTTCTCGCCCATCGGCGACGTTACGACCATCATGCTCTGGAACAAGGGCGTCATAACGGCAGCAGGCGTTATAATGGAGATATTCTTGCCATCGCTCGTCTCGATGGTCATTCCTGCCTACATCATCTCGCTCTCGCTGAAGGGAACGATGGACATCTCGGAGATTAGAAAGGAGAACACCGACGTTGAAGACCTTACCGACGGGCAGCGCAAGGCGGTGTTCTATCTAGGTGTGGGCGGTCTTATCTTTGTGCCCATTTTCAAAACCATCACCCATCTGCCGCCGTTTGTGGGCATCCTGCTGGTGCTCGGCATACTGTGGACTGTCACCGAGGTGTTCTACAGCAAGTTGCCAGAGACCAATGTAAATAAGAAAGGTACAATGAAGCGTGTCACCAATATGCTCACCCGTATCGACATGTCAACCATACTCTTCTTCCTCGGCATCCTCATGGCAGTGGCTTGTCTGGAGACCATCGGCGTGCTGACGCAACTGGGACAGGGACTCAACGTGGCGTTCAACGGCAACCACTATCTCGTAACCGGCATCATTGGCGTGCTCTCGTCTATCGTCGATAATGTTCCCCTCGTTGCTGGATGCATGGGCATGTATCCCGTGGAGGCTGCGGGCGACATGGCTGTTGACGGCATCTTCTGGCAACTCCTTGCCTACTGTGCCGGTGTTGGCGGCTCGATGCTCATCATCGGTAGTGCTGCCGGTGTGGTGGTGATGGGACTGGAGAAGATTTCCTTCGGATGGTACATGAAGCACGTCTCGTGGATCGCTCTCGTCGGCTACCTCGCCGGAATATTGTGTTACTGGGTGGAACGAACACTCTTTTTCTAAAATATTATAAGAAAAACTTGCCACATCGGCAGGTTTTTCTTATTTTTGCAAGCCTAATATAACACTAAAAGATAATGAAAAACCTTAAACTATTGTTTGTAGCAGCCATGACAGCATTAGCAGCAACGGCAACGGCACAGCCTAAACTGACGCCAAACAACATCGACCAAGTGCTCAAAGCGATGACCGTCGATGAGAAAGCAGAACTCCTGGTGGGATACACTTTCGGAAACTCTTACTTCGGACTGCCCACAAATCCCGACCCCAACGCTGGCGCAATAGTGCTGGGTGCGGCAGGAAACACAGCCAAGATTGAGCGTCTCGGCATTCCGCACACCGTGCTTACCGACGGCCCTGCGGGAGTGCATATCGAGGCAAAACGTCCTAACGACCCTAACACATACTACTGCACGGGATTCCCCATCGGCACTCTGCTCGCCTCAACATGGAACACCGCCCTCGTCGAGGAGGTGGGACGCGCAATGGGCAACGAGGCTCTCGAATATGGATGCGACGTCATCCTCGGCCCCGGCATGAACATCATGCGCTCGCCTCTGTGCGGACGCAACTTCGAGTATTACTCTGAAGACCCGTTTGTAACAGGACTTATTGCCGCCGCAATGATAAACGGAATACAGAGCCAGGGCGTGGGCGTGTCGGCAAAACACTTCGCCGGCAACAACCAGGAGACCAACCGACTGCACAACAACTCGGTGATTGACCAGCGCACACTGCGCGAAATCTATCTCAAGGGATTCGAGATTGCTGTGAAGAAGTCACAGCCTTGGACCATCATGAGTTCTTACAACTACCTCAACGGTCCTTGGACACAGGAGAACTACGAACTGCTCACCACCATACTGCGCGACGAGTGGGGATTCAAGGGCATCGTGATGACCGACTGGACAAACACACGTCACACCGACCGACAGGTGCAGGCAGGCAACGACTTGCTCACACCGGGTAACGCGGAGCAGATAGAGGCAATCAAGAAAGGCATCGCCGACGGCACGATAAAGATGGAGGACGTTGACCGCAACGTGCACCGCATTCTGGAATACGTCGTTAAGACACCTCACTTCAAGGGATATAAATACAGCAACAAACCCGACATCAAGGCACATGCGGCACTCACCCGCACCGCCGCCCCTGAGGGAATGGTGCTGTTGAAGAACTCCGGTGTGTTGCCTCTAAGCAACGACCTTAAGCGCGTTGCACTCTTCGGACACACCTCTTATAATCTTTATGCTGGCGGAACAGGCTCGGGCGACGTAAACAAACCCTACGTCATCGACCTCGTGGAAGGACTCAAGAACGCAGGACTGCAACCTGACGACACACTGACAAATGTATATACCAAGTATAAAGAATATGCCATCGAGGAGGCAGAGGCTGAGATGGGACACCTCTCTCCCAACAAGTTTTTCCCTCGTCCGCGTGTTCGCGAGCCGCTGCTTGGCGACAAAACGTACATGTTCGCGGCAAATAGCAACGACATGGCCATCGTGACGGTGGGCCGTTCGTCGGGAGAGGCTGGCGACCGACTGTACAGCGACTTCAACATCAATGCCGACGAGCAGGAGATGCTGCAAAAGACATACGAGCAATTCCACAAGGCAGGCAAGCCAGTGGTGGTGATACTGAACGTCGGAGGTGCCGTGAACACCGAGGCGGTGAAGCCATACGCCGATGCCATACTGCTGGCATGGCAGCCGGGAATGGAGGCAGGTAACGCCATCGCCGATGTGCTGACGGGCAAGTCTTATCCTTCAGGAAAACTCACTGTGACCTTCCCGAAAGACATTAATGACGTTCCTTCAACAAAGAATTTCCCAAAGGACTACACCTTTTGGGACGACTTGCAACTCAACGACGAGCAGAAGAAGGCTTTGCCGCATGTGGCAGAGACACGTTATGAGGAAGGAATGAACGTGGGCTACCGCTATTTCCAGACCGTAAACAAGGAGGTTAGTTATCCGTTCGGCTACGGTCTGTCATACACCAACTTCGAGTATAGCAACGCAAAAATCAAGAGAAACGGCAATGGCTATACCGCTTCGGTGGTGGTTAAGAACATAGGAGACAAGCCAGGCAAGGAAGTTGTGCAACTATATGTCACCGCGCCAAAGGGGAACATGCCTATGCCGGCAATAGAGTTGCGTGCTTTCGGCAAGACACGCGAACTGAAGCCAGGCGAGAGTGAGCGCGTAGAAATGTCGTTCTCTTACTATGACATGGCATCATACGACGTTTCGCAGCAGGCTTATGTCACCGAGCCAGGCACCTACAACGTGCACTTCGCTGCCTCTGCCACCGACATCCGCCAGAGCCTTGCAGTAAAAATGGACAAGCACAAGTGGGAATGCCACGACGTGATGAAGCCCTAACAAATAACAAGGAAACCATAAAAATACATAGAACTCAAAAATAAAAAACATGAAACCAACTTTATTACTCCTCGCAGCAGGAATGGGAAGCCGCTACGGCGGTCTGAAACAACTTGACGGTCTGGGACCAAACGGCGAGACCATCATGGACTACAGTATCTACGATGCCATCAAGGCAGGATTCGGGAAAATAGTTTTCGTTATCCGCAAAGACTTCGAACAGGAGTTCCGCGACAAGGTATTGAGCAAATACGAAGGTCATATTCCGGCAGAACTGGTGTTCCAGAGCCTCGACGCTCTGCCCGAAGGGTTCGACGTTCCGGAAGGAAGACAGAAGCCGTGGGGAACCAACCATGCCGTGCTCATGGCGAAGGATGCCATCAAGGAGCCGTTCTGCGTCATCAACTGTGACGACTTCTACAACCGCGATGCATTCATGGTGATTGGCAAGTTCCTCAGCGAACTGCCCGAAGGCGCAAAGAACACATACGCCATGGTGGGCTTCCGCGTGGGCAACACACTGTCGGAGAACGGCACTGTGGCACGTGGCATCTGCTCGAAGGACGACAACGAGAACCTCACCACCGTTGTTGAGCGCACCGAGATAATGCGCGTCAACGGTGCAGTGTGCTACAAGGACGAGCAGGGCGAGTGGGTTGCCGTTGACGACAACACGCCAGTATCAATGAACATGTGGGGCTTCACACCCGACTATTTCGAGTATAGCGAGGCTTACTTCAAGGAGTTCCTCAGCGACCCGAAGAACATCGAGAACTTGAAGGCTGAGTTCTTCATACCGCTGATGGTGAACAAACTCATCGTTGAGGGCACCGCATCGGTGCGCGTTCTCGACACAACGTCTAAGTGGTTCGGCGTGACTTACGCCGCCGACCGCCAGGGAACGGTTGACCGCATACAGCAACTCATCAACGAGGGTGTATATCCTCAGAAGTTGTTCTAAGACAAATAAAAGGAAGGTAACGCTGACCCCACCCCTACCCCTCCCCTACAGGGGCGGGGAGTCAATAGCATGGGGGCAAATAGTATCTAATTACCAAAGAAAATCCGACCGTCGATGATGGTCGGATTTTCTTTTTTCTTTCGTATTATTCGGAATAATCTGACTGCTCAGAATATTTCCAGTACCTATCTGAACAGCGAGAAGTTGACACTGCCATACGAGCGATGCTCGATGAAACGGGGATGAGCCGAGAAGTCATTCTTCTCTCCATGCTCGAAAACAAAGATGCCGCCGTCTTTAAGGAGACCATTACTGAGCACGAGGTCGGGAATCTCCGGCAGGCGTTCCAGAGCGTATGGCGGGTCGGCAAAGATGAAGTCGAACTGCTGTCGGCATGACTTCATGAATCGGAACACGTCTCCTCGCAGCACAATGCAGTTCTCGTCGCCCAGTTTCTTGAGGCACTGGCGGATGAAGGCGTGGTGGTCGCGGTCGAGTTCCACGCTAACCACCTGGCTGCACCCGCGCGATAGCAGTTCGAGAGATATGCTTCCCGTGCCGGAGAAGAGGTCGAGTGCCGTCGCTCCTTCAAAGTCTATCTTTCCCGTCAGCACGTTGAAGATGTTCTCCTTGGCAAAATCGGTCGTCGGTCTTGCCTTGAATGTGCGGGGGATGTCGAAGTGGCGTCCCTTGTATTTTCCTGTTACTATTCTCATTGTTCAGTTATGAAGGTCGTTGTTCAGGGTTGATGGCATTTGCGCCTCACTCTTTCTTCACCCTCTTCCTTTCAGATATAGTGCCATGAGGTCGTATGGCAGTCCCTTTATCTGGGTTATAGGCGCGCGGTTGAAGTCGCCCGATGGGTTAATCTTATACACGTTTTGCAGGAACTTGTGCAGTTGCTCTATCATCTCCTCGCGCTCTGGAATGTCGCCCACGAGGTGCATCTCGTCGCGCCGCTGGTCGAGTCCGAGTTGCTGCCACACCGAGAGTATGAAGAACACACTGTCGTGCGAGTTTGTTCCGTCGAAGGTGTTAACGAAGCGGAAACGGTTTTCCGTGAAACTGAACACCGACATGTGCTTGTCGTAGAAATAAGCGTACAGTTTGCGGCGTATGCCTGCATAACTGCGCTGGTGCATGTAGTTCCACACCGGTTGGCACACAGGGCACCACTTGGCGTCGGCGAAATGGTCGTCGATGACGGTCTTCAGGTCTTTGTTCACGGCGAAGAGAGCCACGGCATTCAGTTGTGTCAGCACGGAATACATCACGAGGTCGTTCTCGTGCTCGGTCACCGCATGGTTGTAGATGTCCGTCTCGGTGCCGATGCGGAACTGCTCGGTGGGCACCATCACGACGGGCGTGCTCATCATCACGAGCACCTTGCTGAATCCTTTCTGCAGTATCGGCTCGGTGAGGAACGCCTCGCGCAGGTTGGCTGCGGGCGCTATGCCGCTCTTCATAGGGTATGGCACATACTCTATCTGCGCCTCTGCCTCGGCATCGGCCACTGAGAACGACATAGCATAGCGGCTCAGTCGTATCGTGAGTCTTTGTTTCTGCTCCATATTTTAATATTTAGCAGGGATGACGAAAGAATGTCATGTCGAGATTACTGCTGTCGCAACGTCAATAACACTATCTTTCCCAATTCCCTTTATTGTCATTAGGCGACGTGAGGTCTCCTATCTTCAGTCCCGGGTATCGCGCCTCGGCATCGGCACGCTCTATCTGCGCTGCAATCTCGTGTTTGTCGAGTCCCGCAAGATACTCATCGTAGCGCGCGCCACATTCCATTATCGGCACCATGCGCCCCGACGGCAGTTTCACTATGCCCACCGCTGCCTGGAACGGCTGACCATTGGTGTAAGGTATCGTCTGATGCCCCTCTTTCAGCAACCGCAGTGTCACAAGCGAGTCGAGACTGGCGGTGTAGCGACCCGTGGCACGGCGGTAGTTCTCCTCGGCATTGCGTATCTCCACGAGCCGTTGCTTCACCTCCTTCTCCCTTGCCTCCATCTCTCCGGCAAACGACACCGGGCGTGCCACACTCAGGAACACGGCAACGGCAAGCAGCACCACCATTGCCGCAAGTGCGAAATTATTATTAAGAAAGGCGCGCCTTTTTCCCATTTTTTTGTTACTTTTGCACTCGTGTGATGCAAAATTACGCATTTAATTTGACATGACAACGTTTTCTGTCGAAAAAACTGATGATTGAAGACATTTTTTCAAGCGAGATACGCCGTGCCTTCGGGCTCACTCCCACTGCCGAGCAGTCGGCGGCGATAGATGAGTTCGGCCGTTTCGCCGCCTGTCGCGACGGTCAGAGCGTGATGATTCTGCGCGGCTCGGCGGGCACAGGAAAGACCTCTCTCGCCGGTGCCATAGTGCGCGCCATGCACAACATGAAACAGCGCGTGGTGCTGATGGCTCCCACGGGGCGTGCCGCCAAGGTGTTTTCACTGAATGCTGGCAGCGAGGCGTTCACCATTCACCGCCGCATCTACCGACAGAAAACATACAACGGCGAGGACACCAGTTTCTCGCTGAACTTCAACAAGCACCAGCACACGCTCTTCATCGTCGATGAAGCGTCAATGATTCCCTCGGGAAACTCATCGCCCAATGCCCATCAGCCATCGTCCGGCGCCCTCTTCGGCAGCGGCCATCTGCTCGACGACCTCGTGCAGTATGTGTGTAGCGGTCAGCACTGCAGGCTGATGCTCATAGGCGACAAGGCGCAGTTGCCACCCGTGGGCGAGGCGGAGTCGCCGGCTCTCTCGCCGCAGGTGATGGAGGCATACGGCATCCGTGTCTTCCATGCCGACCTCAACGAGGTGCTACGCCAGAGCCAGGAGTCGGGCATACTGTGGAACGCCACGATGATACGTCAGATGATAACGCACGACGAGATGACCCAACTGCCGCGAATAGTCTTCAGCCGCTTCGCCGACATCCGCCGCGTGCCGGGCGACGAACTCATAGAACAACTCAGTTCGTCGTACAGCCACGTGGGTATGGACGAGACGATGGTGGTGGTGAGAAGCAACAAGAGGGCAAACATCTATAACAACGGCATACGCGCCATGGTGCTCGGACGTGAGGAACCGCTCACATCGGGCGACCTGCTGATGGTGGTGAAGAACAACTATTTCTGGAAGAAAGAGGACGAAGGACTGCCGAAAGAAGAGTCGGCAGAGAGGAAGGATGACGGCGAAGGACTGTCGTTCCTGGCCAACGGCGACCGCATGAGAGTGCAGCGCGTGCGCAACAGGCAGGAACTCTATGGCTTCACCTTCGCCGACGCATGGCTGGTGTTCCCCGACTACGACGACTACGAACTGGAGGCCACCGTACTGCTCGACACGCTGCAGTCGGAGGCTCCGGCGCTGACGCGCGAGCAAAGCGAGCAGTTGTTCAATGCCGTGATGGACGACTATGCCGACGTTCCGCTGAAGAGCGAGCGTATAAAGAAGTTGCGCCAAGACCGTTTCTTCAATGCCTTGCAGATAAAATACGCTTACGCCGTGACGTGCCACAAGGCACAGGGCGGACAGTGGGCGCATGTATATGTTGACCAAGGCTACATGACCGACGACATGCTCTCGCCCGACTATATCCACTGGCTCTACACCGCTTTCACACGAGCCACCGAACAACTGTTCCTCGTAAACTGGCCCAAAACACAGATACAAGAAAGTAATATAGCCTATATTACTGAGTAAAATAGCCTATATTGGTAAGTAAAATAGCCTATTTTACTTTGCGAATGATGCCAAACGGGACGGTGAAACATGCTTTTTTGCAATGCCAAAAGCATCGTTTCACCACCTCAGTGATACACCATTCAACGCTTGTCTATGAACTTATAACTGCTGTATTGCTTGCGCGGGAAGGTGAAGATGTCGTCGTCATCGACACCGCTACGGAAATTGGAGACTTTGATGTTTGCCCAGAAGAACATCACCTTCACCTTGATGCTCTTTGGCACTCGGGTCTTGTTGTCGATGGTCACCTTGGCATGCTTCACGCCGTCAACGCCTTTCTTGGCGTTGAGAGTGATGATGAGGTCGCTGCCTTTTGCCGCAATGTGATATGTGTAGTTGTCAGGATTGAACTTGAACTTTGAAGCATACTTGTCGCGGTTTGGCGAGTTGGGATTCAGTATCTCCACCGTCTTTTTCTTCTTGTCCACGCGGTAGAAGTCCTTTCCGTCGCACCACGCACTGTATCTCGGCTCCGTGAATTTCTGTTTCTTTCCCTTATACCAGATGGTTCCTGATGTCTTGTACAGGCTGACGATGTTCACGTCGTACTTCAGCGAGCATCCCTGCGGACCAAACACCAGATTGTATGCTTGGTCGAATATCTTGCGTGCCTGACGTGTGTTGGCATTCTCCTGTGCTGTTGCGGTGCAAAGACCCAGCAGCAGCGCGATGATTACTGCCGTCCACCTCGGCATTATACATGTTGTTCTTGTCATTTTCGGTTTTCCTGGAAGCAATGCTTCGTTAATCAATATCTTATCTCGTCCACCTCTTCATATCCCGTCTGTCCCCGGCGCATATCGCTATATGCCGTTTTCAGGTCGCTGTTGTTTATGTCGATGGCCATATTGGGGCGGCGGTGGTTGTCGTTCAGGCGGTGCGAGAAAAGCCACTGATAGGTCTTTTCGAGATAGAAGATTCGGGCGAGAGCACCGTGGCTGGCACCCGGCAGCCAGTCGAAGCGCAGCATCTTGTCGTTGCCAGCCTCTTGCAGGGCGCGCACCACCTTATTCGACTGGTCAACACCAACGGCGCGGTCGGCTGTCCCGTGCAGAATCCAGAATGGCAGGTAGCCCAGACCCTGAACGTCCCTGAGCGAGCATCCGCCGCAAAGCGCCATGCCGGCGGCAATCTTCTCGGGGTAGGTGCCGCAGAAGTCCATCGTGCCGTAGCCGCCGAGACTCATCCCCAGGACATAGACGCGCGTCCAGTCGCTGGGGTAGTTGTCGAGCACCCATTCAAGGATGTTGTTTATCTTCTCAGGCTTCCAGGAGCCTCCTGGGTTCTGCGGAGTGATTATCATCGCAGGAATCTCGCGCCCGAGGTTCAGCGCGTGCATCGGGCCGTAGCGCAGCGAGCGCCTCATGTCGCTGCCGCACAGACTTGCGCCGTGCAGGAATATGATTACCGGAGTGCGCTCCAGCGTCTCAGCATAGTCGTGCGGAACATATAGCCAAAAGTTATATCCGTCCTCAACCGCGCCTTTTATCGCCGCCATTTGTCCCTTCTGCGCCATCGCTTCGGTAGCAAAAAGAATGGCACACACAAGCAGCAGTATTGATATAAGAGTCTTTTTCATCATTGCGATATCCCTCTATATAACTAAAAGTTATTTGTCTGTTTTGCAGTAGGAGGTGACGTGTCCCACGTCACAAGCCGTGATTATGTGACGTGGGACACGTCACCTCCTATTTAAACACTGCAAAGATACGAATTACGTTTGAATATTTTGTTGTTTGAAACAAAAAAATTACCTTTGCAGTTATGAATATCGATTTGAAACAGACCAAATGGAGCGAGAACATAATCATTGTCGATGCCGATTATGTTGACCGCGTGGCGTTCAACCTCAGTGTGAATTTCGAGCGCATGCTGATGAGGCGTGTGCCAAAGGCCGACCTTGCTCGGTGGATAGACTGCATTGCGCTCGACGGCGGAGTGCGCGAGGGCGACCACGAGACGCACGTCATCATGGTGCACAACGAGGACACAAAGTCGATGGAGAACTTCATCCCAGCCTCTTTCAGCGAGGAGATGAACGGCAAGGCGTTCCGCGACAACCTCGGCGAGTTTGCTATAACCGCCGTAGAAGTGCCGCAGATGGCCGACAAAGACAGTCTGATGCTCGAGATTTTGCGCATAGCGATGAGCCAGCCAGAGGTGAAACGCATCATGGCGGTGCCCAATGCCGAGGACAGCGACATCTACGCACGCATGCGGCGGGCACTTGCCAGCGGCGACGACGAGAAAACGGTGACGCTCTTCGCCATGCAGCCCATGCCCGGCGGACAGTTCCGGCAGGAGATTCTCGGCTATTCGCTGATGAATGCACTCGGAATTAAGGGGGAAGAACTGGGCTGACGAAAAACAATGCCCGTTTATTTTGTATTCTCACCTTTTTGTAATATCTTTGCAAAGACCATAAAAAAAAGAAACTGAAAAACAAATAATAACTGAGAAATGAGCAGAATACTGATGATTGGCGCAGGTGGTGTTGCCACCGTAGCCGCTTTTAAGATTGTGCAGAACGCAGACGTGTTCACCGAGTTTATGATTGCAAGCCGCCGCAAGGAGAAGTGCGACAAACTGGTGGAGGCTATTCACCAGAAAGGCTACGACATGCCGATACGCACGGCGCAGGTAGATGCTGACGATGTGGAGCAGTTGAAGGCATTGTTCAGCGACTACAAGCCGGAGTTGGTTATTAACCTCGCACTACCCTATCAGGACCTCACCATCATGGATGCCTGCCTGGCTTGCGGGTGCAACTATCTCGACACAGCCAACTACGAGCCTAAAGACGAGGCACATTTCGAGTACTCTTGGCAATGGGCTTATCGCGACCGCTTCCGTGAGGCAGGACTGACCGCAATCCTCGGTTGTGGCTTCGACCCGGGCGTGACGAGCATCTTCACCGCATACGCCGCAAAGCATCACTTCGACGAGATACAGTATCTTGACATCGTTGACTGCAATGCCGGCGACCATCACAAGGCTTTCGCCACAAACTTCAATCCCGAGATAAACATCCGCGAGATTACCCAGAAGGGACTCTACTGGGAGAACGGACAGTGGGTGGAGACAGAGCCGCTTGAGATACACAAAGACCTGACCTATCCCGGCATCGGTCCGCGCGACAGTTATCTGCTGCATCACGAGGAGATAGAGTCGTTGGTAATCAATTATCCCACCATCAAGCGTGCGCGCTTCTGGATGACCTTCGGACAGCAGTACCTCAAGCACCTTGAGGTGATACAGAACATCGGCATGAGCCGCATCGATGAGGTGGAATACGAGGCTCCGCTTGCTGACGGCACCGGCACCGCCCGCGTGAAAATCGTTCCGCTGCAGTTCCTCAAGGCCGTGCTGCCCAACCCGCAAGACCTGGGTGAGAACTATGAGGGCGAGACCAGCATCGGCTGCCGCATCCGCGGACTGAAGGACGGCAAGGAGCACACCTATTATATTTATAACAACTGCTCTCACCGCGCCGCTTACGAAGAGACAGGCATGCAGGGCGTAAGTTACACCACCGGTGTGCCCGCCATGATTGGAGCCATGATGTTCTGCAAGGACCTGTGGCGCAAGCCCGGTGTCTTCAACGTCGAAGAGTTCGACCCCGATCCATTCCTCGAGCAACTCAACAAGCAAGGCTTGCCTTGGCACGAGATTCACGACGGAGACTTGGAACTGTAAGCAATAGCCCCCCCCCAACCCTCCCTTCGCGAGGGTTGGGGGGTCTCTTAGTTGCGTAGCAACTCCAGATAATCTATTTTGTTGAGATCACATTCTTCAGCCACGCGTTCCCACACCACTTTGGTGCTGTCAGACAATTCCATCGACATGCGATAGACACCAAGATACACATAGTTGGTGTCCACGAGATTCTTCATGAATGTAATCCGAATCTCATTCAGACGGGAATTGTGATTAAAATGATCAATATTTCGTTGGACTATCTGATCGCTATCTACCCCTTCCGGCTTCCAATACTCGGTGATGGTGGGCATCATCTTCGATTTGTCACCTTCATTATGCCATTCGGAATGGCGATAATTGGGGCCCCATACAGAAATGTTGGGATGGCGGGGCAGAATCTGTCCCCAAAGTTTTTCCGTTGCATGAATACCAAATAGTTTGAGATATTCGTGAGGCGAACTAAAAGTATCACCAATCTTCAACGTGTAAGCACTGCTTTTATCGGATGAATTATTAAATACCTGATAGGAAACGCCTGCTATGATACCTATCAGCAATAATGCGATGATGGTGTAGAGTGTGGCAGGGCTAAATCGTTTCTTCTGAGTTTTTCCTTCCTCTTTCTCCGTGGCCTTTTCTTCTTCAGGCTCCTTCTCTGTGTCCTCTGCCCCCTCTGTGGACTCTGTGAAGTCTTTCCAATTGTCATACCCAACAAACTTGGATAAAATGTCAAGCGTGGACTTCCGCGGAGTTGTCGTTTCGGACAGATAGCCCCAGATGCGTTTTAAGGTAGTTGGAGATATCCTCTCGTGGAATTTATCGAATATACATTCAGAAAGGAATTCGAAATCCTTAGGGGTCTTCATTTTCCTTTCTACAACTCCTTCAATCAATTCGCGGAGTTTGGCTAATGCCTTCTCTTGTTGATTATGTTGTTCTTGATTCATGATAAAGTTATATGCGACAGTCTGCATGCCATTTCGTTAGGTGGCACAAAGTTAAGCATTTTTCTGCACACCTCTATAATAATAAATACTCAATTTCTCGAAAACGGACCAAATGGACTAAAATTTGGACTAAATGGACTGAAAAATGGACTAAAATGGGCAGTCAAAAGGACTGGAATATGCGAGGCATCATTATACAAAATGTGTTATCTTTGCAACAAGTAACAACACGTTCTTCAGGCTAAGAATGTCAAGAAGGCTCACAATCATTAGTGGATATAAATTTTTCTTCAAATCAAACATACAACACTATGGAACCATTTAACATCACAGTTGAAAACCCTTGGCTTAAGTTGGTAGAGGATAATGGTATTATAGCAGAGTGTGACAAAAATGCCTTCCCTAACAGCCTTTCGGCTGCGCAGTATGCTGAAGCCATTAACAAAGGGAATAAAGAAACTGGACTGACATTCGCATGTTTACCAGATCCGTTTTGTGGAAATCCTCATAGTAAGGTGTACTGCCTAAATAAGAATTCAGGTAAACCTGATTATTGCTTCTCAGATGAAGAAGTATTCAAATATGCATCCATCAAGAACCTACGGCTCGAACAGGATTCTTGTTTGGGGGCAAAAGGCATTAGAAATAATACTTTAAATTATAAATAGAGCAATTATGAAGAATAGAAAATTGATTGTGATGTTTTTAATAGCATTATTTGCTATTCCATCAACGAGTATGGCTCAAAACAGGGTTAAAAAGCCAGCAACAAGAAAGACCGCAGTTAACAGAAACAAACACGCCTCGAGTACCTCCCAAAAAGCGAAAGGCGATGCAAGCATTTCATTTTCATGCCGATTATATAGATGTAATTTTTTGGATGAAGTGTATGAAGCCGACAACATGATTTGTCATTTTAAAATGTATGATTTTGGTAAAGAAGGGAAAACGGTCATGGTTGAAACACCAGAACTAGCAAAACATCTTAATAAGGAAAAAATAGTGTGGTCTTGGTCTGGAGATATATCGTTAATTTCACCAAAACATGATGCTTCCCTTAAAGACGCCGGTGCCCTTGATGGTTATGCCATTGTGCGTGGCGGCGATGGATGTGCTGCCTTACTTAAATTTAAAGAAGGATGGGTATTAATGATATTGGATAAAAAACATGTGATCAGCGATTTGTATCCAGGTATGACTCTCACTCAAGTAAAAAATATGGAACTCATAGGAAGCCAGTTCAAAGAAACTGGAAAAAGCGGCGGTTATAAAATATGGACACTTTACGGGCCGGATATGAAAAAGAATTATTATTGGAATGGGGACTACGATTATAAAGCAACAAATGACAAACCTTACGGACGCTTTTTCTTTGATAGTAATTCCAAATTACATAAGTGGATTCTTTATTATCAATAGTTCAGTAAAGTTTCATGATTTGGCATATCGGCTTAGTCGCGCTGCCATAGAGTTTTTTTGAAAATATGTTCACGGTGGGCACTGTCCCAGTGCGAGCGAATTATGATAATAGGAGTATACCGAAAATCCTTAACAGAGTAGGGAAAACCAATATCTTTGTAATATGAGAAATTTATTGTATTCTATGATGGCAGCACTTGCCATTTGTTTAGTATCATGTGGTGACGGATCAATGATAGTTCATCCTACATCTAAAAAAATCAGTGGACCCCTTGGAAAATTCTTTGAGGTTGTTGATCGGGATTATAATATAGTTGATAATGAACTAAGTGTCGAGTTCAAGAGAATAACAGAAGGAAGTCCTAAAGGTGAATACAATTTTATCAACGTTGATCTATTGGATGAAAATGGAAATGTCATAGAGTCTCTTGAAAAAATGGATGTGGATAATTTGCTTGCTATTGATGTAAATGAAACAGCATACATCAAGTATAACGTTCCCAATGCAAAAAGGGCAGTAAAAATAAAATTTTCCAGTAAATCTGAGTCTCTAAGTATTGCTGTGGATGGAGATAATGTACTTCCTGAGACAGATTCTGAAACAGAAGATAAATCAATTGAGGTTATTTTACCTTCGGCTTTAAAAGGAAGTGTTGAAGTAGTAGAGGATGCATATCATGTTAAGAAAAGTAGTTATGGCTATCCTGAAATTACTATAACCTTTAAACTACTTAAAAAGGTAAACACAGCATCTCTTGTTAGTGAATATAACCAAATGTGGATCGTTGGTGAAGGGCAGGATGAAAAAGGAAGAGTTATAAAGGAATTGATGCCGAATTATAATGAATGGCGAACAGATGATAGCGATGGTAAAGAATTTAAAGCATTTCTTGAAGATGAGCCAGGAAACACTATTTCAATGACTTTTTCAGGCAATAAAGATGGTGCCGATTCCGAAACAATGAATAAAGTAGAAAAATTCAAGCTTAAACTAACTAAATAAGCAAAAAAACTTATGAAAACTACTAAAAAAATATTAATGGCAGTATTGGCCATTTCTCTTGCGGCCTGCAGCGGTGGAGGTAAACTAAAACCCGCATCAAAGAAGGTTAATGGTCCGTTGGGCAAATTCTTCGAGGTGGTCGAAAGAGATTACAAGATTAATGGCAATGAACTTAGTGTGGAGTTCAAGAGAATAGCTGTAGGCGGACCAACGGGCGCCTCATGGTCGTCAGAACCAACATTTATGGTAGAAATACAGGATGAAGACGGCAATTCCGTAGCATCAGAGCACACGAATGTTGTATTTAACAAGGAACAATTGGAATCTGTTTTTTCTCTTGGTGTAAATGAAACAGCATCTATTACATTCAGATTCAACGAAGACAAGATAAAAGATGCAGTAAAGTTTAAAGTTTCCAGCAAATGGAATGAGGGAGAAGAGAAATCTAACAGTAATGGTTCTAACGATAGAACATTTGATTTGAAAGGTTCGGTCGGAGAGTATGCTGTTACGATGCATATTGAAATTGATGATACTGACGTGAATGGGAATTATTACTATGACAATTTGGGAGGCCCCAACAGGAGGTTAAAAATAACGGGCAAGGTGAAAGATGATGGAAGTCTCGATTTAAATGAGACCAATTCTAATGGCATGCCGACAGGACATTTTATTGGGCGTATAGTTGATGATGTTTTTTCTGGCGAGTTTGTCAACTACAAAGCAGAACGTTTCTCGTTCAGTTTATATAAGACAGATGCCGTTTCAAACGGGAACCATGATTTAGATGATGCGGATTACGATATTTCTATAGGTGATGAAGGAGATTCTTCTTTTGATAGCGAAGGAGATTCTTCTTTTGATGAACTATTGGACGAATATGAGAAATATTATAGAACTCTTATAAGTTTCGGGAAGAAAATGCACAATAACGATCCTACTGCTATAGTGGAATATGCGAAATTACTGAAACGAGCAAAAGACTATAGTGAAAAAATAGAGAAGGTGAAAGGAAAACTCAGCCCGAGCCAGCTAAACAGGTTTAATAAAATAAATATTGAAATGGTAGAAGAAATGCAAAAAATCCAAAGTCGGTAACATCTTTTGATTGTGGAGTTGGTAACTATGTTGCCAACTCCATTTAATTATTACGAATATGCTTTTTCTTGAACGGCAAAGAATTATGCAGATATGACAGGAGTCAAAACATCTGCTGATAAGCCCTGTAGGAAAGAAGTCTCTTCACTTGTGTTTTCTTGTATATTTTGCAAAGTATAGAAATAGATGGTCCGGATGGTCCCTTTTAACGATTTATTTCTGCTGCGAAAAAAAATAGGGATTTATTTTGCGTATCGGCGAATTTGTTGTATTTTTACGTCGTTCCTCCGTGAAGATACTCCGTCTGGGCAAAAAAAGAATAAATTCTTTTGTTTTGCTCTCAACTTTTCGTATCTTTGCCAAACAATTAGTCGTGAGGAACTATGTTTGAACAGGAAATAAAGCATTATGAGGAAGTGCGATGCGAATATGAAGAGTGCATCGTAAAGAAAATGGCACCAGCCGACTATATGGACTGGCATGAGGTGCTGTTTTCCACACACTCGTGTGCTATTGAAGGCAACTCGTTCACCGTGGACGATACGCGCATTCTGAAAGAGCAGGGACTGGCAATGGTGCCTGTGGGTCACTCGCTGCTGGAATGTACGGAGATGGCCGACCACTTCCGTGCCTTCCGCTATGTGACCACACACCTTGATGCTGCTTTTGATGAGAAATTGCTTTGTGAGACCAACAGGCTGGTGACGGAGAACACACTGGCTTATCGCGCCCCTGGTGCCGTGGCTGGTGCTTATACGACAGAGGATATGGCGGCAGGTGATACTGTCTTTGGCGACCACGAGACATTGGTGGCTCGTGTGCCGGCTTTGATGTCGTCCACGGCAGAAGCCATGGAACGCGGAGTACATCCAATGATTGTCGCTGCCCGTTTCCACGGATTCTTTGAATACTTGCATCCTTTCCGCGACGGCAATGGCCGCACGGGGCGTCTGCTCTCTAATTGGATACTGTTGCATGCAGGTCATCCACTACTCATCATCGATATTAAAGACCGTGCAGACTATATCAATGCTCTCCGCCAGATACGTAGCGAAGGCACTGATGAGTATCTCGTCTCGTTCTTCTTTCGTGTTGCCGTGGAGCGCATGAAGAGCGACCTTGCGCAGAAGCGCAAAAATACGGGCCTCGGTGTGTTCTTATTCTGATATTTCTATATGACGATTTAATATATTTAAACTGTAAAAACGATATGGCAAAGAAAATTGAAGAAGAGGGGGCACAAAACCCTCAGAGCGAGAAACTGAAGGCGCTGCAGGCAGCGATGTCTAAGATAGAGAAGGACTTTGGCAAGGGTTCGATAATGAAACTCGGCGACGAGCATATAGAGAATGTTGACGTTATCCCGACAGGAAGCATCAGCCTGAATGCCGCTCTCGGTGTGGGCGGTTACCCGCGTGGACGCATCATCGAGATTTACGGTCCTGAGTCATCGGGTAAGACTACACTCGCCATCCATGCCATAGCAGAGGCCCAGAAGCAGGGCGGCATCGCAGCATTTATAGATGCCGAGCATGCCTTCGACCGTTTCTATGCTCAGAAACTGGGTGTTGATGTCGATAACCTGTGGATATCGCAGCCCGACAACGGTGAGCAGGCTCTGCAGATTGCCGACCAACTCATTTCGTCGGCCGCTGTTGACATCGTGGTGATCGACTCTGTGGCAGCACTCACGCCGAAGAAGGAGATTGAGGGTGACATGGGTGATAATGTTGTCGGACTGCATGCGCGACTGATGAGTCAGGCTCTGCGCAAACTGACGAGCACCATCTCGAAGACAAACACCACGTGTATCTTCATCAACCAGTTGCGCGAGAAAATCGGCGTGATGTTCGGCAATCCTGAGACCACAACGGGTGGTAACGCTCTGAAGTTTTACGCTTCGGTACGTCTTGACATCCGCCGCGTTACGAGCATCAAGGACGGTGACGAGGTTATCGGCAACCAGGTGCGCGTGAAGGTGGTTAAGAACAAGGTGGCACCTCCTTTCCGCAAGGCAGAATTTGAGATTACCTTTGGCGAGGGCATCTCTAAGATTGGCGAGATTGTTGACCTCGGCGTTGAATATGGTATTATTCAGAAGAGCGGCAGTTGGTTCTCTTACGACGGCACGAAACTGGCGCAGGGGCGCGATGCTGTGAAGAAACTGCTGAAGGACAACCCCGAACTTTGCGAGGAACTGGAAGCCAAGATCATGCAGGCCATCACCGACAAGAAAGACTGACCCTTACTATAAGCCAAAAGGAGCCGCAGAAGTGCATTGCAGCATCTCTGCGGCTCCTTTTTTATCCCGCTCCGGTCATTAGGATTCTGCGCTAAAGGACACAATCATAAAAAGCCCGGCTGCCAGTGGTGACAGCCGGGCTCTGCACAGAAACCTCTCTTTGTGCTTACTTCACAATCTTGTGTGAATTGAGCATGTTCTTAGGATCGAGGGCCTCGTCGAGTTTCTCTTGCGTCATGAGACCTTTCTCCAACACGATATCATAGACGGAACGGTTGGTCTCTAAGGCTTCCTTGGCCACCTTCGTACTGGTCTTGTAACCGATGTACGGATTCAGGGCGGTGACGATGCCGATAGAGTTCTTCACCATTTCATAGCAACGCTCCTTGTTGACGGTGATGCCGAGGATGCACTCTTCGGTAAGCGTCTCGATAGCGTTCTTCAGCCAGAGCAGGCTCTCGATGAGCGACTCGGTGATGACGGGCTCCATCACGTTGAGCTGCAGTTGACCGGCTTCTGCGGCGAAGCTGACGGTGGTGTCGTTGCCGATCACCTTAAAGCAAACCTGGTTGACGACCTCGGGGATGACGGGGTTCACCTTGCCGGGCATGATGCTGGAACCGGGAGCCTTCGGGGGAAGGTTGATCTCATTGAGACCGCAGCGGGGACCGGAAGCCATGAGGCGGAGGTCGTTACAGATCTTGGAGAGCTTGATGGCCAGACGCTTCAGGGCTGAAGAGTAACTCACGTAGGCGCCGGTATCGGGCGTAGCCTCAACGAGGTCGCTGGCAGAAACGAAAGCCTCGCCGGTGAGTTTGCTCAGGTTGGCAGCGCAGAGCTTGGCAAAGCCGGGAACGGCATTCAGACCGGTACCGATGGCGGTGCCACCCATGTTGATCTCATGGAGCAGCTTCACGTTGCGCTCGAGATTGAGAATCTCTTCCTCCAGGTTGTTGGCGTAGGCGTTGAACTCCTGTCCGCTGGTCATAGGCACAGCATCCTGCAACTGGGTGCGGCCCATCTTGATGACATCCTTGAACTCTTCGCCTTTGTAGCGGAGGGCACTGATCAGGCCGGTGAGTGCAGCCACGAGGCTCTTGTTCATGCGGATAAGGGCCAGGCGGATGGTGGTGGGATACACGTCGTTGGTTGACTGTCCGCAGTTGCAGTGGTCGTTGGGGTAGCAGTACTGGTACTCGCCCTTCTCGTGGCCCATGATCTCAAGGGCACGGTTGGCAATCACCTCGTTGGCATTCATGTTGACGGATGTGCCGGCACCACCCTGCATCATGTCGATGGGGAAGTCCTCGTGGAACTTACCGTCGATGATTTCGCGGCAGGCCTGCGAGATGGCTCCCGAAATCTCGTCGTTGATGACACCGAGGGTGTGGTTGGTCTGCACGGCAGCCAACTTCACGTAGGCGATGGCGATGATGAAGTCGTGGTAACTGCGCATCTGCTTGCGCGAGATGTGGTAGTTGTTGATGGCACGCTGTGTCTGCACACCGTAGTATGCTTCGGCGGGGATTTTGAGTTCGCCTAAGAGGTCGGACTCTACGCGGAATTTCTGTTCTGACATAATATGATGTTTAAATGTTTAAAGCTTAATGATTAATGTTTGTAAATGCGACTTAGAACATCGGCAGCTGCCAGATGTAACCGAGTGAGATGCGATTGGTGCTGTAGTCGTCGAAACCGTAGGCCTTGGCGCGGTCGGTGTAGCTGTAATGACGACCTACGTAGGTAAGGAAGAAGTGCAGGTTGCTGTTCTTCATCGGATAGTACTCAAGACCGGCGAGATAGCCCAGGGCTGTGCGATACTTGCCCTTCTCTACCGTACCATTGTCCTTGGAGAGTCCTTGGTTCTCGAGCATTCCCTTGACGAATACGTTCCACTTCGGAGCGAAGCGATACTGTGCCTTCAGTACGAGCGAGAGGTATTCGGCGTCGTTGCGGTGGCCGCCATTGGCGTTGTTGCCTACGATGCTCGATACGATTCCCTCGCGGTCGATGCCTTCGCGCATGTACATCACGTCGAAGAATGCATCGAAGTTGTTGACGGTCACTTCGTTACCCAGGGCGATGTAATGGCTCTGGTTGCCGCGGGCCTGGCTCATCAGAGAGTAGCTCCAACGGGTCTTGAACACATCGCCGAAGTTACCGTTCCAGTTGGCGGTATAGACCAGGGGCACTTTCGACTGCTCGTAGCCTTCGCCATACATGTCGCTCATGCTGCCGCTACGGCTGTCGAGCACCTGCAGCTGTACTTGATGGTTGGGGTTGAGTTGGAACTGGAAGTTGGCACCGGTGAGGAAGTTGCTCATGTAGTCCACCATATCGGAATACTCGTAGATCTCGATGGGGTTGAGGTCGAACTCGATACCACCGTAGGCTGCGCATTGCTTACCGAGGAACATGGAGAACTTGTCGTTGACCTTGACACCGATACCAGCCACGTCGATGGATGATGCGGGCATGTTGTCGATACCGTCGGGAGCAGGCGTGTTGTTGCGGTTCAGACGCTGACGCCAGCGGAAGGAGAACGTGTCGTTGATGTTTCCCTTGGCCTCGATGCGTATCTGGCGCATGTTGAACTTGGCATTATCGAAATTACCGTCGTTCTCGTTGACGTCGAAACTGTTGTTGAGGTTGAGCAGGAAGTGGAAGTTGTCCTGCTTCTTCTCTATCTTCGTGACTTTCTCGAAAAGCGTCTGCTCGCCTGCCGATGCGTCCTTGTCCTGCTGTGCCATGATGGTTGCGGGCACGAAGAGCAGGGCTAATAACAATGTTTTCTTCATAATTAAATAATGATAGGTGATTGACTAAGAATAGTTAGTTGTTGATTAATACTCCTGGAAGTACTTCTGGATCTGCTGCCAGTCGGTGGTCTTGGTGAGGGCAAGCATCAGCAGCACGCGGGCCTTCTGAGGATTCAGGGTGAGGGCAGCCACGAAATGATACTTGGCATCATCCACTTCGCCGTTCAGGCAGGTAGGACCTGTGGGAACGCGTGAAGAACGAACGATGTTGATGCCCTTCTCACGAGCCTTCAGGGCTACGTCGAACACATCCTTGTAGAAGTTGCCGTCGCCAACACCAGCGAGTACGATACCGTCGAACTTTGCGTCAACGAATGCCTGCATAGGCAGCGGAGAACAGTTGGCATAGCCATAGACGATGCCTACCTTGGGGAGTTCGTCGAGGTTGGTCACGTCGAAGACAGACTGTGTGGTGTGCTTGTTCTGGATGGTGCGGTTGTAGATGGCCTCGCCGTTATAGACATAACCTACCTTTCCGTAGTTGGCACCCTGGAAAGTAGCCACGTCGGTGGTGTGCATCTTCACTACATCCTTGGCATCGAGCAGCAGGTTGTTCATGCAGCACATCACGCCACGACCTTTCGATGCGGGGCTTGCAGCAGCAGCCACACCGGCGTAAAGGTTGCCGGGACCGTCAGCGCTGATACCCGTAGAAGGACGCATAGAGCCAACGAGGATGACGGGCTTGTCGCTCTTCACGGTGAGGTTGAGGAAGTAAGCGGTCTCTTCCATGGTGTCGGTTCCGTGAGTGACGACCACACCGTCGTAGCCTTCTTCGTTGAGCAACTGGTTGATGCGCTTGGCGAGCTTGAGCCAAACCTCATCATTCATGTCCTGAGAACCGATGTTGACGAGTTGCTCGCCACTGATGTCGGCCAGATAAAGCATCTGAGGAACGGCGTCGATCAATGTCTGAACGCCAACCTGTCCGGCGCTGTAGGCAGAAGAAGTAGCTGACTGGCTCACACCTGCGATGGTGCCGCCGGTAGCAATAATACGAATCTTTGGTTTAGCAACGATGTTGACAGAAACTAAGAGTGCGAGAAGCACTAAAACACTACGTAAATGTTTCATAATTGTATTGTTTTGATGGTTAGTAAAATATTATTTTATTCAATACAGAAAGGTGATAATCAGATAACCGATGCCTATCGACACGAAGGTGGTGATGAAACCGGAGAGCTGGAACGAATGGTTGATCACGTACTTGCCGATGCGCGTCGTTCCGGTGCGGTCGAAGTTGATGGCAGCCACCTCGGTGGGGTAGTTAGGGATGAAGAAATAGCCGTTCACGGCAGGGAACATAGCTACCAATGCCAGCGGTGAGATGCCAAGGGCTATGCCCAAGGGATAGAGGGTGCGCACGGTGGCAGCCTGCGAGAAGAGCATGATGCTCATGAAGAACAGGGCGATGGCGAAGAGGAAGGGATACTGCGTGACGATGTCGGCGATACCGTTCTTGAAGAACTCGATGTTGCCGTTGAAGAACGTGTCGCCCATCCAGGCAATACCGAAGATGCTCACCATGGCATTCATACCGGCGCCGAAGATGTTGCCTTTCACGGCATCGCCCACCTTGGCTTTGCCCACGATGAGAATGAGGGCCGCGATAGACATCATGAGAATCTCGATGGTGTGTGGCATGGACAGACGCTGCATCTCTCCGTCCACCATGTATGAGGGACGCAAGGATGGTATGCTGCCAAAAAGAACCACGAGGAACACGCCCAGCAGGAATGCCCATACGGCGCGCTTGGCGTATTTATGCTGGGTGTCGGATGTTGGGGTTTGGGTGTTGGTGGATTCCAGGGTTTCGTTGGGGTCGATGAGGCCTTCCTTCACGCGGCGCTGGTATTCGGGATCGTCAACGAGTTCCTTGCCCACACGGTTCTGCACGAACGACGAAACGAGGATGGCAATGAGCGAGGCTGGAATACAAACGAGCAGGATGTCCTTCAGCTCGATGCCTTTTCCGCCCAGCAGGTCGGTGCTGATGACGGCAGCCGTGGCTGCCGACATAGGGCTGCCCGTGATACCCAAGGATGCTGCGATGGTGGCAACGGTCATGGGGCGTTCGGGGCGGATCTTGCTTTTGGTGGCTATCTCGGAAATAATGGGCAGCAGCGAATAGCTGGTATGAGCCGTGCCTGCTACGAGACAGAAGAGCCACGTGGTGAGCGGACCGTAGTAAGTGATATGGTCAGGATGCTTGCGGAGGAATTTGGCAGCCAGTCCCACCAGATAGTCAAGTCCGCCGGCAGCCTGCAAAGATGCCGTGGCGGTGATGACGCTCACGATGATGAGCATCACGTCGAGCGGGATATTGCCGGGCTTCAATCCGAAGATAAAGACGAGAATGAATACGCCTACCATGCCGTAGATACCGAGACCGATACCTCCCACGCGAGCACCGATGAAAATCAATGCCAGTACAATGAAGAGTTGAATAATAATTAATGTAGTAGCCATAGAAGGTGATTGATAAGATTGCTGTAGTATTTGTTTTCGGTGGCAAAGATAGATATTTTTTTCTATAGAATCTTTGCAAAAAAATGGAGAATATTTGTAAAATCCGAAACAATTCGTTATTTTTGCAAAGTCAATCAAACCATATTAGCCTTTTGATATCGAGAATCTTTACGTTGGCAGAAGTGTCCAACATGATGCACAATGATTACTCCGCCGGTGCCAGTGTGTCGGTGGCCAGGCTGGATGATTCCGTGCTGGAGAAGATAGAGAAGGGGCAGATATGCGTGAATTTCTATACGCTGGTGATGGTGCAGAAAGGGCGGATGAGCTATCAGCTGAAGGGAAACCTGATTGAACTGGGAGAGAACGACCTCGTGCTGGTGCCGCCCAACTATCCCGTCAGCTATGATTCTTATACGGATGACATTCAGGCCATCAACCTAATGATAGAGGAAGACTATTATAATAAGGTATTGGCATTCGACGAGAATCTGAAGGGCATGGAATACAGCTATGCCTACGATCTGCTGCCGGTGTTCCATCTGAGTGAAGGCAAGGCCGAGTTGTTCTCCGTTATGAGCAGACAGATTCACAACACCTATTCCGTTCCGCATCTTTACCGTCAGGAAATGATTGACCATCTGGTGCATGTGGTGCAGCTGCTCTTCAGCGAGTTGCTCTATGGCAGCAATATGCAGCCTTCACACGACCTGCCCAACAAACAGAACATTTTCAAGATTTTCATTCATCTGGCTTCGCGCAATTTCAGGAAAGAACGCCAGATCAAGTTCTATGCCGACCGCCTGAACATCACCACCACCTATCTTTCGCGCACGGTGAAGGAAATGTCGGGACACACCGTCAACGCTTATCTCAACACCTATTTATATAATGAGATATGCAAACTGCTCCGCTCTTCCTCCTACAATATAAGCGAAATATCGGAAATGCTCTTCTTCAACGACCAGTCGGCTCTCACCAATTTCTTCAAGACACGCTCGGGAATGTCGCCCATGGCTTATCGGCGAAGTTTCGAGGGGAAATGAAAATGGGTGTCGGATCATTGATGTGACCCCGAAAAGTTGGACAATAAATTAAACATTAATTATTCAACTCTCTATAGTAGTGAGCTCGGTATTGTGCCGGGCTCATTCCTTTTAACCTCAATTTTAGTCTTTTATTGTTATA
>Ga0256404_1001492_pt1 | contig 56168 bp, 47 predicted proteins | sample RumenRJG_01DNA_FD_185990 | JGI IMG/M metagenome (GOLD analysis project Ga0256404, IMG submission 185990) | Bovine rumen microbial communities from Lethbridge, Alberta, Canada - RJG_01 | ecosystem: Host-associated > Mammals > Digestive system > Stomach > Rumen | place: Canada: Alberta | collected... | reverse complement strand
TGATTTAACGCTGGATAAAGGCATTTCATAGCTTTTAGATTTTCCAGGCATGCTTGGAAAGAAAATTAAAATCAAAATCAATGTCAGGAAATTTATTGCAAAAATCCAGGACATTGCCACTTGATAGCTGAATATAGTACCGAAAGCAGTAGTTATCGGCAACCCAACAATGCTTCCAACTGAGATTCCAAGCAAAATTTTTGTAATGTAGTCCTGTTTTTGATCTTCAGGAGCAATTTCTTCACAAACTGTCAATGCAATGGATATGAATGCGGGATAAACAACAGCAGACAATATTCTAAAAACTGAAGCAATGTAAATGCTTTTTGTAAAGATAATCACGATGTTTGATAGAGCGAAAACCGCTAAAATGGAAACGAATGTTTTCTTTCTATCCATTTTTGAAAACAGAAGTGGTATGAACAATCCAGAAATTGCAATTGTAAAGGTGAATGAACTTACATACAAACCGGAGATTGCAATTGAAGTATTGAAATACTCAGATATCTGTGAAATAATCCCAATAATACTTAAAGGAGTGTTGATTCCTAAAGTGGACAACATCAATATATAAAGAAGCAGTTTAGGATTATTTTTCATAACAATTGTTATGTTAAATATATTATATAAAATTAGTGTTGAGAAATTCTAAAAAAATAGTTAAAAAAAGTAAAAAAAGAAATAGAGAAATTAATCTCTAAATCTATTTACCTATGTCTTCAAGAGCAGCACTGATTTGTGCCATAATTTGCTCGGTTTTGAAGTGTTGTTGGTTCATTGCACCAGATGGACAAGCACCTACACAAGTACCACATCCTTTACATAATGCGGAGTTAATTTGTGCAAATTCTTTACCACCTACACCAGTTGCGATACTAATAGCACCGAATGGGCATAATTCAACACATACTTGACAAGCACCACAAACAGCTTCGTCGTTGGATGCAATAATAGGTTCGATTTCTACTTCTCCTTTAGCCATTGGGATTGCTGCACTGGATGCTGCAGCAGAACCTTGTGCTACGGAGTCAGGAATATCTTTAGGACCTTGTGCTACACCAGCAATGTAAACACCGTCAGTTAAGGTGTCAACAGGTCTGAGTTTAGGGTGAGCTTCCATGTAGAATCCGTCTGCAGATCTGGAAAGACCTAAGGTTTGTCTGAGTTCGTCAGATCCTGCGGAGTGTTCGAGACCAACACTTAATACAACTAAGTCGTAAGTGTATTCAGTTACTTTTCCGAGTAAAGTATCTTCTGCTCTGATAGTTAAGGTTAAGTCATCGTTTTCGAAGATTTGTGCAGGTTTACCTCTGATAAATTCAATACCGTATTTTTCTTGAGATGTTTTGTAGAACTCTTCGTATCCTTTACCGAATGAACGGATGTCCATGTAGTAACAAGTTACTTCGGTGTCAGGTTCGTGGTCAATACATAATTGAGCGTTTTTCATGGAGTACATACAACATACTCTGGAACAGTATGGTTTACCAATGGTTTCGTCCCTGGAACCGACACAGTGGATGAATGCTACACGTTTAGGTTCAATACCGTCGGAAGGTTTGATAACGTGTCCACCAGTAGGTCCGGATGCGTTAATCATTCTTTCAATTTCCATAGCAGTGATTACGTTAGAGTAACGTCCATATCCGTATTGGTAAATTCCAGAAGGATCGAATGGGTCGTAACCGATAGCAGCAACGATAGTACCAACTTCTAATTCAATTTTTTCAGGTTGTTGGTTGTGGTCGATTGCGTCTGGTCCACATGCTTGTACACATAAGTTACATTCGATACAGTAATCTTTATCGATGGTAGCACATAATGGTACAGCTTGAGGGAATGGAATGTAAGCAGCTTTTACCATACCTACACCTTCGTCGTAGTAGTTAGGTATTTCGATAGGACAAGCTTCTTGACAAGCTCCACATCCAGTACATAAGTCTTCGTCTACGTATCTAGGTTTTTTCTCTACGGTTACTTTGAAGTTTCCGATGTATCCGTCTACTTCAGTAACTTCTGCGTAGGAAATCAATTCGATGTTTTCGTGTTTGTTACAGTCTACCATTTTAGGTGCTAAAATACACATTGAACAGTCGAGAGTAGGGAAAGTTTTATCTAATTGTCCCATTCTTCCACCAATGGTTGGGTTTCTTTCTACCATGTAGGTTTTGAATCCCATGTCACCTAAATCTAATGCGGTTTGAATACCAGCTACTCCACCACCGATAACTAAAGCTTTGTTATCTACAGGTACTTTGGTAGCTTCTAATGGTTCAAGTAATCTAGCTTTTGCAACAGCCATACGTGTTAAGTCTTTAGCTTTTGCGGTAGCTTCTTCAGGTTGGTTCATATGTACCCAAGAGTCTTGTTCTCTTAAGTTAGCAAATTCAAATAAGAATTTGTTTAATCCAGCTTCTTCTACACATCTACGGAAAGTAGGTTCGTGAAGACGAGGGGAACAAGCAGCTACAACAATTCTGTTTAAGTTTTTCTCTTTAATGTCCTCTTGGATCATAGCTTGACCAGGGTCGGAACACATGTATTTGTAGTCTGTAGCGTGTACTACATTTGGTAATGTCTTTGCATATTCTGCAACACTAGGACAGTCTACAACTCCACCAACGTTTACACCACAGTGACAGACGTAAACACCTATCCTTAATTCTTCATTATTATCTCTTATTTCTTCTGCCATATAATTCACCTTGTACAAGTCGTGAAAAATATCTAATATATATAAAAAATTGCAATTTTAAAAATAGAATATAAAAATTTTTACATAGTATTAGATATACATATGTAGTAAATACACATTTATAAAGCTTTCTATAAAAAACTTGGAGTAACCTTTATATATGATGAAATAAAGTACTGGTAAAATTAACTTTATTTAATAAATAGAGCTTAATAAAGACTATTTAGTTCAAATAAAGATTAATTTTAAGTATTTTTAAAAATAAAAAATTTAGGTTTGTTAAAATTATCGATTTTTTAGCTATAATAACATCATAATTACTGGCAGTGTAATCAAAGAGATTACAGTGTTAATCAATATGCAGTCTGAGGTCAACTCATAGTCTAACTTATATGTGATAGACAGCAATAATGAAAGCATACCAGATGGCATTGCAGCTTCAATTATAGCAACATTGTATTGAAGGTCAACCAAACCAATGAAAGATACAATTAAAAAAGCAATTAATGGAAAAATCGCCAATTTCATGACAGATGTAAATGCAATCATTGAATTGCTTCTTGAAATTCCTTCAAAGTTTATGGATAAACCTAATGAAAGCATGATTAAAGGGATTGTACCCTGACCCAAGTAGTTTACAGTATTTTCTAAAACAGGACCAATTGGAATATTTAATAAATTAAAACCTAAACCCAAAACTATTGCCCATAATGGAGGGAATAATGCAATTTTTCTAACAGCTGCTTTTGCAGTGCCTCCAAATTTTAAAACTAAGATAAATGAAAGGATTAAAAAAATACACATGGTAGCAATATCACAAAATATTGCTCTTAATAACCCATCATGACCATAGATTCCTATATTAACTGGATAGCCCATAAATGCAGTATTTGCAATCATGACAGTGACTAATACACTCCATAATTTAATATCATCCACATTCAATTTTTTTAAGATAATAAAAGAGATTATTCCAGTAACCCCTGAGGATGCAAGAATAACAAAGGGTAAAATTCCCAATTTGGGAAGCAGTGATAAATCAGCAGACAATATTGCTGAAAAAATCATACAAGGCAATAATATATACATTACTATTTTATTTAACGGATCGATATCGTTTTCACTTAAAAAATCAATTCTTTTAAGGAAATATCCCAATCCAATCATTAAAATAATTGATAAAATAGTAATTTCAATCGCATTCATACTATATAGTTAAATTTGATAATATATAAAAGTTATTAGAAAAAATAGAAAAAAAAGAAAAATTAAAATTAGCTAACGATTCCTTCGCTAGTAATTTTAAATACACATTCACCTTCAGGTAAATGAGGGGAATCCACTAAACGTGCGATTCTTTTTCCAGCCAAACCTTTTTTGAGCCAGATTCTGTAAGTGGAAGCGTGACCTAATACGTGACCACCGATTGCTTTGGTTGGACTTCCAAAGAAGGAATCCGGTTTAGCTTGAACTTGGTTTGTAATAAATACTGCAACATTATAAGTGTTTGCAATTTGTTGAAGGGAATGTAAATGTTGATTTAATTTTTGTTGTCTTACAGCTAATGATTCTCTTCCAACATATTCGGCTCTGAAGTGAGCCATTAATGAATCGACAATAACCAATTTAACATTAACACCACTTTGAATCAATTCATTAATTTTATCAACCATTAAAATTTGGTGAGAAGAGTTAAAAGCACGAGCAACATGGATTCTTCTTAATACATCATCTACATCTAATTCAAAACCATTTGCAATTTGTTCAATTCTTTCAGGACGGAAAGTATTTTCAGTGTCTACAAATACGCATTCACCATCAAGACCACCCAGTTCTTCTGGTAATTGAACTGTTACAGCTAATTCATGAGAAATTTGACTTTTACCAGATCCAAATTCACCGAAAACTTCAGTAATTGATTGGGTTTCGATTCCACCACCAATTAAATCGTTGAATTCTTGGCTTCCAACAGTGATATGACCAACATCTCTTCTTCTTTCCAATACATCTGCTGCAGTTTCAAAGTCAATATTTTCAGATCTACGAGCAGCTTCAATAACTTTTTCAGCTACACCTTCACCTATTTCTGCTTTAACTGATAATTCTTTTGGAGTAGCGGTTGCTAATCTCATCATATCAGCAAAACCTGCATCTTTTAATTTTTCTGCTGTTTTTTCACCAACACCTGGTAAGTCACTTAATTCTACCATTATAATCATTCCTTTGTTTTATTTAATAATATTTAGATAATATTTTTTTAGGATTTAACCTATTTTCTTCACTGTACTCATTAAAACTAACATTAGCGATAATTTCAATAGTTTGACCATTTAAATCTTCAAGTTTACCTTCAATTCCGTAACCATCATCAACAAGACTTATTACTTCCTCTTTTTTCATTCCGATTAACTCTTCAGCTAACCTATCGAAGAATGTAACAGAAATTGAACCAGTATCATCTGCGATTCTAGTAGGAATCATGAGAGTATATTTTGGTTCATCGAAAACATGACCACAATTATCACAGATATATTCATCTTCACTACCATCAACATTTGAGTTGCAGTTTGGACATTTTTTAAGAAGAATTCTGGAAGGGTCTATTTCTTCTATGGTACCTGTCACACAGACATTGACATCATCTTCGGCTAATGCCTCAATAGGTTTTGGAACATAAATTGCTTCCATTAACTCTTCATAAGTAGGCAATTTTTCAATTTCACTTTCGCTAGGTTCTAAAATTGCTGTGCTCCTATTAACATTTGCTTCAATACGATTATCCATATCTAAGGATAAACGAGGATTTTGTATTTTAATTGATTGACCTAATTCATATTCTCTTTTAGCATCATCATCCCAAAGGACAACTTTCAAAGAGCCTGTTTCATCTGCAATCTCGATATTTCTTACGGAACCAGTATCGCCACTGTCCCTATCAAATTCATGGATATCATTTAATTCAATGATTCTACCAACTACAATAACATCCATGTCATCTTCATCAAGATCACCTATATTTTTATAATCATAAAGGGCTTTTTCTAAAGTAGATAATTCAGGAATAAACATTGCAGAAGCTTGTTCATCAGATAATCTAATGAGACGAGCTCCACTACCAATATTCAAATCTATACTATACATTCCAAGTCTTGTTCTAGCATTTTCGATTTGGTATGCTGCTCCAACATCATATTCTTCCTGTGCACGTTCATTCCATAAGGATAAATTAACTTTTCCAGATTCATCAGCGAACACAATTGAACGAACGGTACCTACAGTACCATCATCTCTTTGGAATTCTCTAACATCATCAACTGAAAGAATTCTACCGATGATATCTAATTCTATTCCATCATCATCCATCATGGCGATTTCACCAATTGGGGTTGGTCTTAATTCATTTCTTAATGATTCTAATTCTTCCAATTCTTCAACTGATAAATTTTCTGGGTTAATAGTAATTTGAGTATTGAAAGTTGTATTCATTGAATACTGGCTTTGAGTGTACTCGTCAAATCTGACATTTCCGCCAATAATTTTAATTATATCTCCCTTATTAATTGGTAAAGCAGTGTCATCGCCCCATACTGTTACCCTAATTTCACCAGTCATGTCCCTAACATCAAAGTTTCTTAATTTGCCTTCTGTGTTATCAGTTTTTCTGGTGAATGTCCTGATATCCTGAAGTCTAGAAACAATACCTTTGATGGAAACATCTGTTTTTTCACTTACATCACCGATAGGAGTAAATTCCTGGGTAATTTCAGGAACGTCATAGTCTCCCTTAATGATTCTGCCATCCCAATGTGTTAAGTTAATTTCTTTTATGCCATCCCTATTTTCTCTTTCACGGGCTTGAGCTTGAATGATTTTTACAGTGTCTCCATCCTCTAGCTTTAAAGTTTTAATAAGGTCGACATTATTATTCCATAATGTGTATGTAATCTTACCGGAGGCATCTTGTAATTCCAATGAAGCTACTCTTCCCTCTTTTCCATTTTTTTCATATGTTCTGACAGTTGGGATTCTGACAATCCTTGCAATAATATTTACCTTTGTATCAGGCATAATGTCTGCAATATCTGTAATGTTTTCTTCATAAACAGGGAATTTTGAAGGGTCTTCTTCTAAATGCACAACAGTTGATCTTGGTCTTAAATTAGCTTCAAGGCCAGAATATCCCTCTTTAATATCAACATTTTTAATCTGGATAATATCTCCTTCATTTACATTTTTAAGAAGTTTGATATTTGGAGTCCAAAAAACAGTCCTCATAGTGCCAGTATTATCTTTTAATTCAACATTGCAAACTTGACCTTCGCCACCTTTACGTGTTTTAAAGGTTCTTGGATTTGAAATGGAAATAACCCTACCGGAAACTATTTCATCTTTAGCACCATCTTCAAGACTGCTGATTGTTTTGCTTGAGAATTCTGGTTTTTCAGAAACAACTTCAACCTCTTCTGTAATTAATTCACCAACAACCATGTCAGCAAGTCCAGATGCATCCATAAATGGATTGTCAATTTCTTTTTGCTTGAATTCTTCCATTCTAGCTAAAAAATCTTCCTCAGATATTTTATCTTTAACTTTATTATATTTCTCTAAAACAACTTCATCCATTGTAAAACCTGCGGATTCTTCTTGAACCTCCTCATCGGTTGATTCAATAGCATCCTCTTCAGTTTCACTAGTTGTTTCATTATCATTATTTATTGAAACTTCAAAAGGCAATTCTTCAGCTTTTGAAAGAACATCAATTCCATGATTCTTTAAAACTTCCTGTGCCGCATTCAATTCATCAAAAAATGGCACATCCTTATTTCTTTCAAGAATTTCTTCCATTTCAGCTTGGAATTCTTCTTGTGAAATTTGATCTTTAATTTTTTCGTATAATTCTAAAATTTTTTCTTGCATACCAAACCCCTCATAGAAAGTTAATTATTATTTTATAATTAGAGTGTATATAAATTATTAGAGAGAGCATTTGAAAAGTAATATAATTTATAAATTAATAAAAAATTTAATAAAAAATTTGCCCATGTGCACATTTATGAAAATGCACATAATCTAATAAGCATTAGGATTTTTCTTTAATGCTGTCTTAATCATGATAGCTAAATCCAAACCCATGTGCCAGTTTTCTACGTATTCAATATCATATTCTATACGTTTTGTAATGGAAGTATCTCCACGGCACCCATGAATTTGAGCCCATCCTGTTAATCCAGGTTTTACCTGATGCTTTACCATATATTTTGGAACTGTTTCCTTAAATTGTTCAACAAAATATGGCCTTTCAGGTCTTGGACCGACAACGCTCATGTCTCCTTTTAAAACATTGAAAAATTGAGGCAACTCATCTATACTAGTTTTTCTAATAAAATTACCGACCAAGGTTTTTCTCGGGTCATCCTTAGTTGTCCATTCAGACTTTTCCTCATTCGGATCCTGAACCTTCATACTACGAAACTTATACATCATGAATGGCTTGGAATTATGGCCTATCCTCTCTTGCTTAAAAATAATCGGGCCAGGAGAAGTCAGCTTAATTGCTATAGCAGTAACTATCATAATAGGTGATGTAATAACAATAGCGATTATTGCAATAATATAATCTGAAACGTATTTCAAGAACTTATTGAAATCATCATCCAATGGAACATAACGAATATTGATGATTGGAATATCCTCAATCATGTCTACAGACGGTTGAGCAGGGAAATATCTGATATAGTCAGGAATAATCTCCGCCTTGATTCCAACACGTTCACAACTTTCCACAAGCTCATTAATACGATAATAATACTTCAATGGAATTGCTAAAACAACCCTGTCATATCTATTTTGGTCAAGAATTCTATCGATGTCCTTAAATCCACCTATCACTCTGCTTCCTTCGATTTCACGACCAATATGCTCTGAACGGCCTAAAAATCCACTTACAACAAATCCAAGATATGGATTATCGCGAATTCTGCGTGCAAATGTAAACGCCAAATCATTATCTCCAACTATCAGAATATGCTTGATATTCTTATTATTGATTCTAATCCTCTTTAAAATGCTTCTGATTATAAATCTTTCAATGATTCCAAAGAATGTGGCGATTATAGCTAATAGAAATAGCATTATTCTTGAAAAGTCAGGCTGATTTATAATAAATAATATTGAAACCAGTGTAATGAATGCCAAAATATTTACTTTAATCAGCTGTGTCGCTTCCGAAAAGATGTTCTTGTAGGTCCTGCGAGGTTTGTAAAGACCAAACGCAAAGTACAAAATCAGGTAAACCGGAACCACAGCAAAAGTAAAGAATATTAAATAGCTTGAAAAACCTAAATGACCTCCAAGCGGTCCAAATAAGGTAGTTTTAAATCTTAACAATAAGGAACATACCATAGATATACCAATGACTAGTACATCAATTAATACCAGCAATAAATTTAATAATCTTTGATTCTCCTTAATCATGATAACTACCGAAAAACAGTTTTTCTATTATATATTATAATCTAATAATTATTTAATCTTTCTTTTTAAATATATTGAAGAATAATTTCAAGATACATAAAACGGCAATTCCCAAATAAACGACAATGTTAACAATGAAGGAAGACTCATCCGCATGATGTTTCTTGTAATAAATATACATAGCACGATAAAACTCATAAATCAGCTTTGATTTTTGTTTTTTGCTGCTTGCACCCTTAAGGTGAGTAATTTTAGACTCGCCATAATAAATGATTTTCCAGCCGGCCTTCTTTATCCTGTAGCACAGGTCGATGTCCTCGCCGTACATGAAAAATGTCTCGTCTAAAAATCCGGCCTCATTTAAAGCGTCAGCCCTCATGAACATGAATGCTCCGGTAAGGCAATCTATTTCATATATCTCATCGTCAGGCAGGTTATCTAAATTATAATCATTGTCCTTGCTGCTTGTCGGAATGTGGAATAACCTAAAAAATGAATTTTTAACATTTGGAAAGCTTCTTTTACATGCCTTATCAAGCTCTCCATTTTCCAGAAGTACCCTGCAGCCGCTTGCTCCGACATCAGAGTGCTTTTCCATGTAGTTGTAAATGTTTTCCAGTGTATCTTCCCAAACAATTGTATCGGAATTCAAAAGAAGAACATATCTGCCTTTTGCAATCCTTAATGCCTGATTATTACCTGCTGCAAACCCATTATTTTCAGCAGATGCTATAAATGTAACGCTGTCTTTGAAATAATCCTGTAATCTGGATAGACTATCATCACTAGATGCGTTATCCACTACCAGAATCTCATATTCAAAGGGATATTCATATTCAAATATGGAATTGATAGTGTTTTTTGTCAGATCAAATGTTTGATAATTTACAATTACTATTGAAAGGTCCATAAAACTCACTGGCTATCTTTTTAAAAATTTTAAAGTGTTAATTATTAATCTGTATTCAAATTTAAAATAATTTTTCGTATTCTTAGTTTTGAATTTGACCTTATCGATTTTGTTTCTAGTGGATAGACCTTCGCGAATTCCCTCCAAATAAGTTGAACCGAATCCCTTTTTAACAAAAAACAGATACTTGATTAAAAATCCTAAAAACAGGAAAATGAAATTAACGATTTTTAAGGGAATAGGAATATTTTTATAAACAACCCAGACATTATTTCTGGCGGCCAATCTTACTTTAAACTCATTATATCTGCTTCCGGAGGTTGCACTGCCGATATGATAAACGATTGCATCGGGACACAGCAGGTTTCTGTATCCGTTGATCTTTGACCTTATCGCCAGGTCAACATCTTCCATATATGCAAAGAAATTGTCATCAAACAGCCCGATTTCATTTAAAACCGGTTTTTTATACATTGCAGCTCCGGCACAGCTTGAAAATATATCCATCACTTCACTGTATTCATCGGAGTGATGGTTTTCACCTGTCTTTTTAGTCCAGGCCAGAAGATTGTATTCATCACCGACATCATCAATCAGTTCCTTGTTTGTGTATTGGAGCATTTTAGCTTGAACTGAAAAAATATCATCGCTGGAACTGATTAAGTCAGCTAAAGCCTTTATTGAGCCTTTTTTGATTTCGGTGTCATTGTTGATTGAGAAAATCAAATCATGCTTTGCCTTTAAAATTCCCTGATTGACTGCGGGAGAAAATCCTAGATTCTCATTATTTTCAATTAAAACAAGAGGAAAGTTAAATCTGTTATTTTTAAGATAGTCTATGCTTCCATCAGTGGATCCATTATCGACTATTATGACTTCTCCAATATATTCACTGTCTTCATTTAGCGAATCCATGAACGTTTTTAGGAATCTTTCCCCATTGTAATTTGGTGTTACTACAGAAACTTTCATTTTAATCAATCGAATTTTTAAATTTTTTCCATGATTTATAATATATTTTAGGATTTAATAAGAATAACTTAATTTTATACTTGAATTTGGAATCGCCCTCATACTGGGATAATTTTGTCATCAAGTCCATTTCCTTCATTTTTGAGATTACTTCATCAAAATCGTAATTATTGTAGAAGAAATAATTCATATTCCCGAATATTGCCTTTGGAATCCTGGAAGTGACGATTAAGTCGGACAATTCATTTCTACCTTGACCCCTATAAAATTCGGCAAGATTTTCAAAGATGTTGACAACCTCAAAACGCCTATAGTCTGATGTGTTAATGGCCGAATCGGCATGCTGAATATAATAATATGTAACTTCATTGCTAATTGACACATCCCTGCCGTAGCTGAGGGATTTAAGTGCAAACTCAATATCCTCACCGTATATAAACTCGGGATTGAATCTTATATTATTATCCTTAACTATGCTTGCCCTATACATCAATTGCCAAAAATTAAAAGGCATTTCCATATTCAGTTCCTTTCTAATGAAATCATCACATGAAATTAATCTTTTTGAGAAATGATGAGGGGTTGATAAATTATCACCCTGTTTTTTGACAAACTGTATCATGCTGAAATCGGTTTCCCCGTTATACAATTCAGACAAATGGTTTCCAGTTACATAATCATCCGAATCAACAAAAACCAAATATTCACCAATAGCTTCTTCAATTCCACGATTTCGAGCGCTGCTAACGCCGGAATTCTCTTGATGTATGATTTTATGACCAACAGTTGACTTGGACAATTTCTCTTTAATTATCTCCAGGCTGCCGTCTGTTGAGCCGTCATCTATGACAATAATTTCAAAACTTGAAAAATCCTGATTAATTATTGAATCAAGTGTGCTACCTATATACTCCTCACTATTATAAACAGGAACAATTACACTGACCTTAATATTATCCATTTTAACTACCTTTTACTTAAAAGAAAATCAACAATCCTTTCAGATGATTTGCCGTCTATTTCATTAAACTGTGTCTTTACAAAATTTGAAATCCTATTTTTATCAAAATCATTATTCCTTATTGCATCTATCAACTCATCACAGTTGTAAACGATTGGCCCCGGAACAGTTTCCTTAAAGTCATAATAAAATCCACGTTCATTAGCCAGATAGCTATCCAAATCATAAGTGAAAAATATAATAGGCTTATCTAAAATACAATATTCAATCATTATTGAAGAATAATCAGTAATCATCATGTCGCTAAGCAACATCAACTCCTGTTCACTTTCCCATTCACTTACATCAATATATTGGCCTTTAGAGGAAATCTCTCCTTTATAGAAATCTTTTATTTTTGGATGAAGCCTTAATGCTAAAATGTAATCCTCTCCCAACTCTTCATTGAATTTATCAATATCCAGATAGTTAAAGACATTATTGTACTTCTCTTCATCCCTGAATGTTGGGGCGTAAAGTATTATTTTCTTATCTTGGGAAATGTTATATTTTTTGCAGAATCCGGACTTTAACTTATTGATGTCATGGTCTTCAAAGTAATAGTCCATGCGGGGAAGGCCTAAAGCCTTGATTTTAGTCTTGGGCATTTGAAATGCCTCCCCATAATACCCCTTAATGTCATCTGAAGTAACAATCAAATAATCAGTGTTTTGTGATATTTTTTTAAGAATCTTTCTGCTTTTGACATCTGCAGATCCGCCGAATTTCTTAGATGCGCCGGGAGCATGCCACAGCTGTACAATAATATTCCTAGAATCAAATTTCATAAAAGCCAACGGGAAGAAGTTGTCATTTAGAAAAATAAACCTGGAACCGGCTAACCTTTTAAAACTGTCGAAGGAAAGTTTATCCTTATAGAAGAAGTGAAATTCAAACTCCCCTCTTTTTTCAAATTCTTTTTTTATATAGTCTAAATTTCCCTTAAATGACTCTTTTGAGTCTATAATAAAAGAAACCTGATTATCATTAATATGAGTGTATTTGAATAGCTTAAATATTAATCCATACACTCTATGTTTTAAATATGACATACCTATCTAATGGAAAAATGCTAACATTCCAGGAATTGATTCCATCATTGCCTGAATACCTAAAATGAAAATTGCAAGACCTCCGATGAAATTAATATAACGAGCATATTTCATTGCAATTTTTGTACCGAATGTACCTATTAAAAGCCAAATAACAACAGCGCACAAACTTAAGCAAGCAAGTCCAAGAGGATTAACGTGTGCAGCAACACCTTGAGCTGCCAAAATTAAGTTTTCAATGTTACCGAAAACTAATAAAGCTAAAAATTGCTTCAACTCTTCCATATTAAACACCCCTGATAGACTGAATCATTGCCTGAAGTCCTAAAATGAAAATCGCAAGCCCGCCTATGAAATCAATGAAATCGACATATTGAATCAACATCTGTGTTCCAAAAGTTCCAATAATCAGCCATAAGGAAACACAAATTATACTTGCAATTCCTAATTTGACGGGATTTACCCCAGCCACCACTCCTTGTGATGACAGTACTAAATTTTCAATATTACCAAAAATAATTAGTCCAACAAACGGTAAATATTGCTCCAACATTAAAATCACCATTTCCCTTATGAAAAAAATAAATTTAAAATTTATTTTATACAATTTTTATTAACTAATAATAATATATAAAATTATCTTTAATGATGAAAAAATTTTAATTATTCTAATAGAAAAATTTGTCGTGAATAGAATAATAAAAAATCATATATCTAAACAGTATTGCTAAAAAAAATAAAAAGATAAATGAAAATGATAAAAAGAGATAATTTAAATTTTACCTGTTTGAATACATTTTTTCATAATATTCCTGATACTGACCACTCTTGACCTGATCAGTCCATTCCTGATTGTCAAGGTACCATTGAATTGTTTCTTGTATTCCAACTTCAAATGTGTATTTAGGAGACCATCCCAAATCATTCTGAATCTTAGTTGAATCAATAGCATAGCGCCTGTCATGCCCTAATCTGTCTGTCACAAACTCAATCAATGATTCATCTTTTTCCAATTGATTTAATATTAGCTTAACAATTTCAATGTTTTGCTTTTCATTGTTTCCGCCAATGTTATAAACTTCTCCCAATTCACCTTCATGTAAAACCAGATCAATAGCCTGACAGTGGTCATAAACATGCAGCCAGTCCCTGATGTTTTTTCCATCACCGTAAACCGGCAGTTTTTTATCTTCCAAAGCGTTGGAAATCATTAGGGGAATTAATTTTTCCGGAAACTGGTACGGCCCATAATTATTGGAACAGCGTGTGATGTTAATAGGCAAGCCAAAAGTTTCGCCATATGCACGAGTTATTAAATCACCACCTGCCTTTGAAGCAGAATATGGGCTGTTTGGCTGTAAGGGAGTTGTTTCTGTGAAGTACCCTTCCTTGCCCAATGTTCCGTAAACTTCATCTGTGGAAATCTGGACGTATTTTTCAACCCCAAATTCCTTAGCTGCATTTAACAGCACCTGTGTTCCCAGTACGTTGGACTTGATGAAGATTTCAGGGTAGGTTATGCTTCTGTCAACATGACTTTCAGCAGCAAAGTTAATAACATAATCGCACTGTTTAACCAACTCATCCACAACAGTCTTATCCCTAATGTCCCCTTTGACGAAGGAGTAGTTATCTTTATTTTCAATATCTTTTAAATTTTCAAGATTTCCGCAATAAGTTAAAGCATCTAAGTTAATGATTTCATATTCGGAGTATTTATCAACCATATATCGGACAAAATTGCTTCCAATGAATCCTGCCCCACCGGTAACTAGAATTTTTGTCATGTTATCACTCATATCTTATTTGTGATTCCTTAAAGCTTTTCCATTCCTTATCTTTATCGGATAAAATTATCTCATCAATGCCGTCCAATGGCCAATCGATGGCTATGTCCTCATCATCCCATTTTATTCCGCTTTCATCTTCACCGTGATAGAATTCAGTGCATTTATATACAAATTCAGCTTCATCGGATAATACCAAAAATCCATGGGCAAATTTCGGAGGAATATACAATTGTTTTTTGTTTTCATCAGACAAAATAGCTCCAAACCATTTTCCGTAAGTTGGAGAGTTTGCTCTTAAATCAACACCGACATCAAACACTTTACCTTTAATTACACGAACTAATTTGCCTTGAGGATAATTAACCTGTAAATGTAGGCCTCTCAATACACCTTTTGATGATTTTGACTGATTATCCTGAACAAAAGTTAAATCATAGCCTGCATCTCTAAAATCCTTTTCGTGATATGTTTCCATGAAGTATCCTCTGTTGTCTTCAAAAACTGTCGGTTCCACAACAAACATACCCTCAATTCCGGTTTCCGTAAATTTGAATTTTCCCATATAATCACTTTTTGACTAAATTAAATAAATATTGTCCATAATCAGTTTTTTTAAGTTCCTCTGCTGTTTTAAGCAATTTTTCATCATCAATATATCCTTTAAGATAAGCAATTTCTTCAAGACAAGCAATGTACAATCCTTGTCTTTTTTGAATAGTTTCAATAAAGTTAGCTGCTTCCAAAAGCCCTTCATGGGTTCCGGTGTCCAACCAGGCCATACCTCTTCCCAAAAGCTCAACTTTAAGCTTTCCACGTTTAAGATATTCCTCATTGATGGAAGTGATCTCTACTTCACCCCTATCAGATGGTTTTACATTCTTTGCAATCTCTATAACATCATTATCATAGAAATAAAGACCCGGGACAATATAATTTGACTTAGGATTTTCAGGTTTTTCTTCGACTGAAAGCACATTCCAATCCTTATCAAATTCAACAACGCCAAATGCTTCCGGATTATTTGTATAATAACCAAAAATTACTGCACCTTCATTTAAATTGGTTGCCCTTTCAAGAATTTCAGTGAACCTATGCCCATGAAATATATTATCTCCTAAAATTAGTGCAACATTATCGTCACCAATGAATTCCTCACCTATGACAAAGGCCTCAGCAAGACCGTTAGGGTTTTCCTGAACCGCATATGAAAATTCAATTCCCAATCTACTTCCATCACCCAATAAATCTTTGAACATTGGTAAATCTCTTGGAGTGGATATAACTAATATTTCTTTAATTCCTGCAAGCATTAAAACAGAAATAGGATAATAAATCATTGGTTTATCATATAAAGGTAATAATTGTTTTGAAACTGCTTTTGTAATTGGATAAAGACGAGTTCCAGAACCACCTGCAAGCACTATACCCTTCATAACAATCACTTATTATAATTATTAGTATGCTATTATTAATATAATATTTCAAATTTTAGAAATTCATTTTCCTCTGATGCATCCTTGAATGTATCGATGATATCCTTATCAACATCTTCAGGATTAATAAGCTCAATTTCTTCTTCCATTTCACATAAGCAATCATATAATGCATCTAAATTTTTACCATAATAATCTGGAAGATTTAAAACTTCCATCAAGTAATCATGGCCATCCTCTTTAATTAGTTTGCCGTCAATCTGCATTTTATACCTCTGTAAATGTGTTATAGTGGTCATCAGTGTAGTAAACCTTAAAGTCACCTGTGTTGTAGACAATTCTTTCTGCGCCACGACTGGTTCCATTTGCATTTATGTCACATTCGATATACTTATCATCACTGTCTGGAAGCACATGTTGCCTATTTGTAAACCTGTCCCCACCAATGCTTTTTCCGGGAGCATATTTCTTAAGAGGTCCTCCATGCCATCCGAGACTTTGTGCCTCTTTTTTTGTAATATAATTGCTTGGAAGCTTATGGTATTCCTTAATATATGCTGCCACCTCATCAACTGTACAATATTCGCCATCTTCAACTACATCAACATCGCTTGAACCGCCAAAGTGCAGAAAATCGAAAAAGCCTGCACTTACAGCGCCTATGCTGAATAAAGCGATAATCAATGCAAGTATAAACATTAATTTCTTATTCATTTGATCAACCCGATATATTCTTTAATAGCTTCTTTATAATTTCTAAGTGGTTTAAATCCATTTTTTATCCAATTACTGTTATTCAAGACCGAATAGCTTGGACGTGGAGCAGGTCTTGCAAATTCGGAAGCTGTCACAGGAATGACCTTGACGTCGACATCGGCAACATCAAAGATGTACCTTGCAAATTCACACCATGAACAGCTGCCGGAATTGGTTATATGATAAATTCCATAAAAGTCTGTTTCAATGAGCTCTGAAATCGCTTTCGCCAAATCAGGAGTGTATGTAGGTGTTCCAACCTCATCATAAACAACAGTTATTTCGGAATGGTTTTCAGCCAGTTCCAACATGGTTTTTGGGAAATTTTTCCCGTTGGTTCCATATAGCCAGGCAGTCCTTACGATGAAATATTTATCAAGAATCCCCAGAATTGCCTCTTCACCTTTAAGCTTGCTTTTGCCGTAAACACTGATTGGACCTATTTCATCATCCTCAACCAAAGGACTGTTCTTTTTGCCGTTGAAAATGTAATCGGTGCTTATATGAACCAAGGGACAATCAATCTTACTGCAGGCCAGAGCCAAGTTTTTCACCCCATCTCCATTGACGGCATATGCCAGGGATTCATTTTCCTCGCATCCGTCCACATCTGTGTATGCAGCTGAATTAATAACAATGTCTGGCTTAGCATCACAGATAAACTCAATAGTATGATTTTTATCTGTTATGTCTAACGATTTTGAGGTTGTAAGAATCAATTCATGCTTTTCTCTAAGGGCATCCTGTAAATCATGCCCCAACATCCCATTGGAACCTGTTATCAAAATTTTCATAAAAACCACTTAAAAACTTTTAATATTAGTTTTAATATATATTATATTTAATATTTAAAAGACGGAGTTAATAATCATGAAAGTATGTATAATGGGACAAGGTTACATTGGGCTTCCAACTGCCGCACTTTTTGCAAGAAGTCACTGCGAAGTGGTTGGAGTGGACATTTCAGAAGAGATGATAAACAACTTAAACAAAGGAATAATTCATATCGAAGAACCTGGAATATCAGACATAATCAAAAAAGCGGTTGAAAAAAAGATATATGTAGCTTCATTAATTCCTCAGAAAGCAGATGCTTTCATAATTACAGTACCAACCCCATATATCGCTGAAAATTACAGTTGCGATTTAAGTTATGTAATTACAGCATGTAACACCATTATACCATATCTTGAAAAAGGAAACACCGTCATAATAGAGTCAACTATTGCTCCGATGTCCACGGATGAAACCATAAAGCCTATTTTTGAGGATGCAGGTTTTACAATCGGTGAAGACCTATATCTTGCACACTGTCCGGAAAGAGTTCTTCCTGGAAGAATAATAGAGGAATTGATACATAATGACCGCATTATTGGAGGAGTTACACCGGAATGCGCAAAAAAAGCAAGCGAAGTATACGGCCAGTTTGTTGAAGGGGAATTGATGCTTACCGAAGCAAAAACCGCTGAACTGTCAAAATGTATGGAAAACACATTTAGAGATGTCAATATTGCCCTTGCAAATGAACTTGCAAAAATCTGTGCTGAAATTGGAGTTAATGCATTAGATGTTATAAAAATGGCAAACAAGCATCCAAGGGTGAACTTACACTCTCCAGGACCAGGTGTCGGAGGGCATTGCCTTGCAATCGACCCTTACTTCATTTATGCAAAGGCACCTGAAACTGCAAAGATAATCAAATTAGCAAGAGATACAAATAAGTCCATGCCTGATTTCGTGTGTGACAATGTCAAAAAAATAATATCTTCCGGAAAAATAGCTATTTTAGGGGTTTCCTATAAAGGCAATACCGGTGACGACAGGGAAAGCCCTGCATATGAGATAATTGCTAAATTAAGCACAAACTATGAAATTGCAATTCATGACCCTCACATTGACAATCCTGATTTTGTAAGCTTTGATGAAGCAGCAAAAGATGCCAGCTTGATTCTAGTCTTATGTGACCACAACGAATTTAAAAACTTGGATTATGATTTAATATTGAAAAATAGTGAAAATCCAGTAATATTTGATACAAAAAATATAATAAAAGAAGTTCCAAGTGGAATTAAACTATATAACTACGGGAACTTATATGAATTGAATTAAAAATTGATAGATTGATCTTGTTGAATTTGGTTTCCGTTCCAAGCTTTAAGGCTACTCCATTCAGCAGATGGTGCTGTCCAGAACAAATCATTACTATCCAAACCTAAAGCCAAGAATATTGCACAGCATAAGTAAAGACTTCCAGTGTTGATATCATTTTCAGAAATATCAATCTGTGAACCGTTTAATCCGATAATCAACCATCCATCGGTATTAAAATTATTTTTATTTTGAAATTGCCTTCTTAAAACTTTAGTTAGAGCTGACCTGACTTGTGCAGGGTTGATATTTCTAGGCAATATCTTAAGCAATGCCGCTTGTGAAAGCAAATGGAAAACACCGCAACGGTAACTTAAAGATTTTCCTAAAAGAGGATAAGTTCCTTCCGGTGAGATTAACCTTTCAAGTTGAGATGCTAATCTAGAGGACCTCATTAACTGAACATCCAACAATTCTCCATCCTGAAGACCGTATTTTCTCATAACTTTCAAAATATCGTTTAGCATAGGATGAATGATTAGGCTGTTGTAATAACTAACTTCAAAATCTTCACCGTCAGAGTATATTGCATCTCCGACATATAACTCATCATTAAACTTGCGAATTCCATACAGTAAACGTTCCTTGTCACATTCACCTGTGAATTCAAGTAAGGCGGCTTCAATCATGGAAGTGTACAATAACCAATGATTTTCATATGGGGCTATTATTCTTGTATTCTTAAGTTCACGAATTAGTCTGGCTTGGACCTCCATAGGTAAATTAAGCCAAATTTGATTTTTAGCCCTAAGTAATCCTTGAGCAAATAAAGCAACATCAACAAGAGACTGTTTAGGTTCTACAACAAAAATATAGTCATTATTTTTAGGATTAACTGAGTTTGTAATGGACTTCAAGGTCAAATAAATGTATTTTTCACGAATTTTACCTTCTTCGGAAGTATCGACACCAAGCTCCAACCATGGTGCAATTCCATTAAATACTCTTGCAAAAGCTTCAAAATTAGCAAATTTCTTTCCTTCAGGACTATTAGATTCATAAGGCATGCTTTTTCTAAGAGAATTTCTTGCCAAGTTATTTAATACTGGAAATGCAATTTTCTGTAATGTTGAAACCCAAAAAATCCTATCCTCCCAAACAGGAGGCTTTTCCTCAATTATTTCTTTATCTTGTTTTTTTGATCTATTAAAAAATTTGCCCATAAGTTATCTTTTGTAGGACATATTATATAAACATTGAAAAAGGCAATTATTTAAAAAATAAAGCAATCATTATATATTTTATAATCAATATATATTTATCATTAATAAGAGGTTTAAAAATATGCCAACAATGTCTGAAAAAATATTAGCTAGAGCTTCTGGAAAAGAAAATGTAGAAGCAGGAGACATAGTGATAGCAAATATTGATGTAGCAATGGTACACGACTTAACAGGACCTCTTTCAGTGGAATCATTTGAAAAAATTGGAACTGAAAAGGTTTGGGATCCGTCAAAAATTGTTATACCTTTCGATCATCAAGTCCCTGCTGATTCTATCGACTCAGCTAATAATCACATGATAATGAGGAAATTCGTAAAAGAGCAAGGTATTGAAAATTTTTATGATGTGAATGCAGGAGTATGTCATCAGATATTGCCTGAATTAGGCCATGTAGTGCCGGGTGAAGTTATTGTAGGTGCTGATTCACACACCTGCACCCATGGAGCATTAGGAGCCTTTTCAACTGGAATTGGTTCAACTGATATGGCAATGGTATTTTCAGAAGGAAACTTATGGTTTAAAGTGCCTGAAACCAATAGATTTAACATAACTGGCCAATTGAAGGAAAATGTCTATGCTAAAGATGTGATTTTACATATTATCAGCCAGGTAAGTGTTGACGGCTCAACTTATAAAGCTTGCGAATTTGCCGGTGAAACCGTTTCCAACATGAGCATTTCAGACAGGATGGTTTTATGTAATATGGCTATAGAGATGGGCGGAAAAACCGGTCTTGTAGAACCGGATGAAAAGACCATCAAATATGTTGAAAGCCATTCAAATAAACCTTATAAAGTATTTAATACTGATTTAGACTCATCTTCTCTCAATTTAATTGATATTGATGTTAGTGAACTGGAACCGCAGGTTGCTTGCCCTCATCATGTCGACAATGTTAAAGCCGTCAGTGAAGTTGACCAGGAAATTGACCAAGTGTTTTTAGGCTCATGCACCAACGGCAGACTTAGCGACTTAAGGGATGCTGCAAAAATATTAAAAGGAAATAAAATAGCTAAAGGAGTTAGAATGTTAGTTATACCTGCATCCAGAGGCATTTATTCAAAAGCGATGGATGAAGGACTGCTTAAAATATTTGTTGATGCCGGAGCGCTTGTATCCGCCCCATGTTGTGGCCCATGTCTTGGAGGACATACAGGAATTATCGGACCTGGTGAAGTAAGTCTTTCAACTTCAAACAGAAACTTTAAAGGCAGACAAGGAAGTCCCGACGGAAAAGTGTTTTTATCTTCAGCTGCTGTTGCTGCAGCTTCAGCAATCGAAGGAAGGATTGTGGCGCCGGAGTGATAATATGAAAGGAACAGCATGGAAATTTGGAAATGACATTGACACAGACATTATCGTGCCAGGAAGATACTTAATATATACCGATGAAGAAAGATTATCCGAGCATTGCATGGAAGGTTTGGATCCTGATTTCAATAAAAAATGTAAAAATGGAGATTTTATTGTAGCTGGAACAAATTTCGGCTGCGGTTCTTCAAGAGAACATGCTCCAATCGCTCTTAAAGGTGCAGGAGTGGCAGCAGTTATTGCCGAATCATTTGCAAGAATATTTTATAGAAACGCTACAAATGTAGGAGTTCCACTTCTTGAGGCTCCGGGAATTTCAAAGATTGTAGAAGATGGAGATGAAATTGAAGTGGATATGGAAAATGGAACAATCACCGCTTCAAATGGTGAAACTATTACATTTAAGAAATTACCTCCATTCATGTTAGAAATATTAGAACAAGGTGGTTTAATTGAATACCTCAAAAACAAAAAATAAATATCAAATTGCCGTCGTTCCAGGTGATGGAATTGGTAAAGAAGTAATGGAAGCGGCAATATACATTTTAGACTCATTAGATATTGACTTTGACTATGTTTACGGAGAGGCTGGAGATGAATGTCTTGAAAAAAATGGCACAGCACTTCCAGATGAAACCTTAGACATCATAAGAAACGCTGACGCATGTCTATTTGGCGCTGCCGGTGAAACTGCGGCAGATGTTATCGTTAAAATACGTCAAGAAATGAAAATGTTCGCTAATCTAAGACCTGTCAAAGCTTATCCTAATACAAAATCATTATCCGACAACATTGACTTTATGATAGTTCGTGAGAATACAGAAGGATTATATATTGCAGGAGAGGAGTCATTTACTGACGAAGGAGCAGTAGCCCGACGTATCATCACACGTGAAGCTGAAGAAAGAATTATCGACTATGCATTTAAATATGCAAGGGAAAATGGCAAAAGCAAAGTTACCGGCGTTCATAAAGCAAATGTATTGAAAAAAAGTGACGGATTGTTCAAAGAAATTTTCTATGAAGTTGCTGAGCGTTATCCAGATATCGCAACCGAGGATTTCTATGTAGATGCAACTGCAATGTATCTTATTACACAACCTGAAAACTTTGAAGTGATTGTTACAACAAATCTTTTCGGAGATATCCTATCCGATGAAGGTGCAGGCCTTGTTGGAGGACTTGGTTTAATTCCATCCGCCAATATCGGTGAAGATGGAGCATTATTTGAACCTGTTCATGGTTCCGCACCTGATATTGCAGGACAAAATAAAGCAAATCCGATAGCTATGATGCTTTCAGCCGTGATGATGCTTAGATATCTTGGCGAAAACGAGGCTGCGGACAGATTTGATGCGGCAATACTAAAAGTACTAAATGATGCTAATATTTTAACTGGTGATTTGGGCGGTTCCGCTACAACCATGGAACTGGCTGAAGAAGTTAAGAATAACTTATAAAATTAAATGGAGATAAAAATATATGAATTTCAAAAAATTAACAAAAATGCAATTTGCAGCACTTTTTATCATATTCATTATGGTAGTAAGTGGGGTTGCAGGATTCCTTCTCATTATATTTAGTGGTGGAGCTTAAAAATTAAAGAGGTAGATAAAATGGTAAAATATGAAATAGCAGCAGTTGTTGCAGAATTCAATTATGATATTACTCAAATGATGTTAGAACTTGCAAAAGCAGAAGCAAAAAACAGAGATTGTGAAATTACTAAAGTAGTCGCAGTTCCAGGTGTATTCGATATGCCTCTTGTAATTAAAAAATTATTACAAAAAGGTGAATACGACGCAATTATCACCTTAGGTGCAGTAATTGAAGGAGCTACCGACCACGATCAAATTGTAGCACAGCATGCATCACGTAAAATTGCTGATTTAGCATTAGAATACGACACTCCAGTAGCACTTGGTATAACTGGTCCTGGAATGACTAGATTAGATGCTCACAGACGTGTTAAAAACGCAAAAAGTGCTGTTGAAGCTGCAATAAAAATGTGCGATAGATTAAAAGAAATTTAGTGATGATTTGATGGAAATTTTAAAACCTGAAGAATTAAAGGAAAAATTTAATGACCCTTGGGTAGCTCCATACGAGAAAGTATTGACAATGGTTGATGGAGATAAAGTTGAAATCGTTGAATACCACCCATGCATTTCAGGATCCCACTGGTTATTAAATCAATACAGAAATAACTCTGAATTAATCGATTCAGCTTACCGTGACGGAAACAAGCATGTCTATTCATGTCATGTTGGAAGTGCACCTTTAGACTTAAAAGCAAGCTTCAATGCAGCGGGCATTGATGAAATCGTTGTTGATGGCGACGAAGTCAAGGTAACTCACGCAGGCCTTGCAGGTGCAGGTGTCGGAGCTGGAATGTGCAGAGGAATGGGTAAAGGTGTCAAATACATTGAACTCATCGAAAGTGGAGGGGGCTCTAAAGTAGGAAGAGCTACCGTTGTAACACCTAAACTTGAAAAAGTGGTTATAGGTGTGGATGACACTGATACTAAGGATGCCGGTGCAACCTGGACAATGGCTCATAATTTAGGTGTTGAACTTGCAAATGAAGGTTTTGAATACTTAGACCATATTATTGTACAGTTATATCCTCACAACCCTCACAAAACTCAAAACTGTGTTTCAATTGCTTTGACTTTCGCGGTTGAAAGTGATAAAAAACAGGACCTGATTGACAGAGTTATTGAAATTCTTAAAAGAGATACTTTATCTGATAAAACAGCGATAGCTATTTTAGAAGGTTTGGATATTCCAGAAAAATTAAGAGAATATTCCATTGCTACCAAATCTGGAATGATGGATGTTGAAACTGCAGAAAAAACAGCAGAAGAATTAGGCATTCCATTGATTGCAGTTACTGGTGAGCAAGGAAAAGTTGGTGCTTTAGCTGCTCTTGGACTCTATAATGATGTTGAAGAAGCCGTGAAAGCTTATGACAAAAAATAGATCTAAAGAAAATTATCTTTAGATTTATATTACTATTTTTTAGCTAAAATTGAAATTCAAGAAATAATCTTGATTTTGATTTGTGAAAACTTTTATTGAAGTGGAATTTGTATCATAAAACGCTATTTTTATCTTATGACCATCATAGTTAAAAGACTTGGTTGAATTGTCCTTAAATTTAAATGAAGTCAAATAATCCCCTTCAGCAGCAATGTTGTATGTGTTATTCTTCTTGAATATTCCTGTTGCGTTAACAATGGAAGTATTGTCCATAGTCACTTCAAAATCATATGCATGCTTATCCCTGGAAGTGATGAGATACTTTTCATTTACTGTTGAATTATTGTAATCATGACTGTGAGTGATTAATGCCCCTTCAAAGATGTCTTTAAGACGACTGTTTTGAATTACTTCACCTGTTTGAACATCCAATAGCTTTCCAGCCTCAATTGGCAATCTAAATGTATCAGGTTCGCCGTTCCTTGTCTCATTAATCAAGTAAATCTCATTTTCATCCAATTGTATCGTATCGTTGACCTTAACGCCCAATGTCATCATTGCATCCGAAGGCATACGGATTTGGTCGGACTCGTTTTCAATTGCTGTATCTATGGTATAAGGCCCCCTTACGGAAATTGTATCGTCACGCGGGGAATCATCAGTATAAATAATTAGATTTCTTGAGTTCGGCTCGATTGATAATACACCATGCTCAAAATGAGCCGCACCAATGAATGTTGAAATCATCAAAAGCAGAACAATGATTGATATGATCATCGGAAAGTGAATCTTGATAAATGACCTTACAAAGCTTCCCCTCGGTGTTTTTCTAAACATGTTAATGGACTTGACAATTACTTTAACAATGTAATAAATAGCTATGATAAGTCCAATTAAAGAAATCAATACTCCAATAGCTAAAGGAACAAACTTAACAAAGAATATTGTGAATAATCCTAAAATTACTAAAGATAAACCGACAATAGACATCCTAATATAATAACCAATATCATCAATCATTGTAACTCTACCGTACTTATTAGCACGCCCTATAATTGTCCTTACAACTTCATTAGCCATTATATTCAAATCAGAAAGTGGAGACATGTCATGTTCAATTGCACCGATATCCACTTCCATTATGGAAATTCCAAGTACATCGGCATCAATAACAATACCTACGTCAACACCGTAATCGCTTTCAAAATTAATTCTTTTTAAAACTTCCTTACGTGCTGCAAACTGACCGCTTAATGGCTGTTCAAAAGATATTTCAGGGAAGAAAAAATTAAGTAAAGGTTTAGCCGTAAGCTCGGTAACACGTCCACTAGCACGGGAAAATTTAGTTTTTGTAATATCAGTCTTTCCTTCAAGTATAGGCATAATCATTGCTTCTACTTTTTTTGAAGTTAAATTATAAATATCCGCATCAATGAATGCAATAATGTCACATTCGGCTTCTCTGTAACCTGTATTTAATGCTTCACCCTTTCCTTTATTAACTGAGTGATTTATTACAATAGCTCCCGCTTTAAGAGCTTCAGCCTCAGTGTTATCACTAGACCCATCATTGACAACAATGATTTCATCTACAAACGACACTTTCTTAACTACACCAACAACCTTAGCCACTGTTTCCTCCTCATTATAAGCGGGGATGATAACAGAAACTTTTTGATACTTTTTAGGCTTTTGAGTTTTTATGCTGGCCAGTAAAAAAGCAAAGATTACAAAAAACCAATACAATCTAAATTCTCCATTAAAAGTTTTTACTATTATTAGTTTTATTCTTTATCTATTATAAATGTGTAACAGAAAACTTAAATTAGTTTTAAAAATAACATTATAATATTTAAATTAATTATAGTGAAAAAATGATAGCTAAAACACTTGAAAAAGAATTAAATCTAGCTAATTGGCAAGTTAAAAAGGTAATCAAATTAATTGATGACGGCAACACCATACCATTTATAGCAAGATACCGAAAAGATGTGACCGGTTCATTAAATGATGAGACATTGAGGAAATTTGATGAAAGATTGAAATATCTGAGAAATCTTGAAGAAAAAAAGGAAAAAGTCATTAAACGAGTTGAAGAATTGGGAAAACTCGATGATGAGTTAAAAAATAAGATTTTAGGTGCCGAAACTTTAGTTGAACTTGAGGACCTATACAGGCCATACAAAAGCAAAAAGCAAACAAGGGCAACAAAGGCACGTGAAAAGGGTCTGGAACCATTGGCTCAAATCATATTGGAACAGGACGTTAGTGAAAGTGTTAAGAAAATAGCTAAAAAATACGTAACCGATGAAGTGAAAACCCCTGAGGAAGCAATTCAAGGAGCTCAGGACATAATAGCAGAAGTTGTCTCCGACAATTCAGACTTCAGAAAAAAAATCAGACAAAACACATTCTATACTGGCCAAATTGAAACAAAAGCAAAGGACAGCGAAAAATCTACAGAATACGATATCTATTACAATTATTCGGAAAACATTAAAAAGATACCACCGCACAGGATTTTAGCAATAAACAGGGCTGAAAAAGAAGGAGTCATAAAGGGAAAAATCGTTTGCGACAGTGATGAGATAACTAAATACCTCAATAGGCATGTCCTAAAGAATGTCTCAAAAATCCCTGAAAAGATTGAATACAACAGGTTTACAACCCCAATCATTAAGGAGGCCATTGAAGATTCATATAAAAGACTGATTTCCCCTGCAATTGAGCGTGAAATCAGAAATTACCTAACAGAAAAGGCGGAAGAACAGTCAATTGAGGTATTCGCTAAAAATCTAAATCAGTTATTGATGGAAAGTCCGCTTGTTGGAAAAACAATTCTAGGATGGGATCCTGCATTTAGAACAGGCTGCAAACTGGCAATCATAGATGAGACAGGAAAGGTGCTGGATACCGCCTTAATCTATCCGACCGCACCGCAGAACAAGGTGAACGAATCAATCAAGACCGTTCGTGAATTGATTAAAAAGTATGATATTAATGTTATAGCTATAGGCAACGGTACAGCTTCAAGAGAATCAGAGGAGATTGTGGCTAAAATTATTGAAAACACTAATGTGGAATATATAATCGTCAATGAGGCCGGCGCATCCGTATATTCCGCTTCAAAACTGGCTGATGAAGAGTTTCCTGATTTTTCAGAGGGCGAAAGAAGCGCAGTTTCAATAGCAAGACGGCTTCAGGATCCGCTTGCAGAGCTTGTGAAGATTGACCCTAAGTCAATAGGCGTCGGACAATATCAGCATGACATGAACCAAAAACACCTGAACGACTCATTGACCGGAGTGGTTGAAAAGGTGGTTAACGAAGTGGGCGTTGACTTGAACACCGCATCCTACAGCTTGCTCAATTATGTATCCGGTATAGGAAATACAACCGCAAAAAATATCATCAGTTATAGGGAAGAAAACGGTAGTTTCAGCTCAAGAAAGGAACTATTAAATGTTAAAAAACTCGGTAAGAAAACATTTGAGCAGTGTGCAGGATTTGTAAAGATTGACAATCCCGAATACCCTCTCGATAACACAACAATACATCCGGAATCATATGATGCTACATTCAAGTTACTAAAAAAACTTAATTACACAGCAGAGGACATAGGCAAAAACAACTTAAGACTGGACAATGTCAATCTGGAAGAGATTTCCGAGGAATTGGACATAGGTATTGAAACCCTAAAGGACATTATCAAAGAGCTTAAAAAGCCTGGCCGTGACCCACGTGAGGATATGCCGAAACCTATTCTTAGAAAAAATGTATTGTCAATTGAAGATTTGGAAATTGGCATGATAATGCAGGGAACAGTTAGAAATATTGTTGATTTCGGTGCATTTGTCGATATTGGAGTTCATCAGGATGGATTGGTTCATATATCACAACTGGTTGCGGATAAATTTGTAAAGCATCCTCTTGATATTGTTAGTGTCGGAGACATTGTCGACGTTAAGGTTTTAGATGTGGACTTGTCCAGAAATAGAATTAATTTATCAATGATAGTTTAATATATTTTAAAATCAAAAGTTTATAATGAATTAAAAATTAATTTTAGAAGGGATTTTTAATGACACCAAAGATAATGATTATTCTTGGAAGCGGATCAGATATTGCCATAGCTGAAAAAAGTATGTCCATTTTAGAAAAATTGGAAATACCATATAGTTTAAAAATCGCATCTGCTCATAGAACACCAGGTTTAGTTCGTGAAATAGTTCGAAAAGGAACAGATGCAGGAATAGAAGTATTCATTGGAATCGCAGGACTTGCTGCACATTTACCTGGTTCAATTGCTGCATATACTCCAAGACCTGTAATTGGAGTTCCAGTAGATGTAAAAACAGGAGGTATTGACGCTTTAGAATCAATTGTTCAAATGCCGTATCCATCTCCTATCGCTACAGTTGGGATTGACAGGGGAGACAATGCTGCAATTCTTGCCGCACAGTTTATTGGAATTCACGATGAAGAAGTGCGCCAAAAAGTGATTAATCTTAGAAAAGAATATGCGGAAAAAGTAAAAAACAGCAATGCGGAAATTGTACAAAAAATTGAAGATAAAAAATTCCTCCAGAATGATTTTTTAAATGTTGAAGATTTAAACATTAAAGAATTTGAAGCCAACATGGATAAAGTTAACTGTAAAAATAGTGATGCAGAAGTTGCAATAATCGTTGGAAGGCATAGTGACGTTGCAACAGCTAAAAAAATAGGAATAATATTGACCAGACTCAAAATAAGCCATGATATAAAGGTCATTTGTCCGATAAGATCTACTAAAAAATTCACAAGTTATGTAAAATGCATGGAAAAGGCTAAAATCTTTATTGGAGTCAGTTCAAACTCTTCACAAGTCACAGGAGGAATCGTGGGATTAACTGACAGACCGGTTATTGGAGTTCCATGCACTAATGAAAATGGTGATGATTATATGCTTACTACCGTTAGCATGCCCCCTGGGGTACCTGTTGCAACTGTTGGTATAAACAACGGTAAAAACGCTGCAGTTCTTGCAGGAGAAATTCTTTCCATTAAAAACCCTGAAATTACAGTGCTTTTAGACAAATTAAAAGATAAAAAAATTAATTTATAGTGGTATTATGAAAATTACAAGCGAAAACATTATTGAGATTACTGACGAACTCTCCACTGAGTACGAAATATCCAAAGTATTAAGAAAATACCCTAAGGACACAGTCATTATTAAGAATGTAAAAGGGTTTGATATTCCGGTCATTTCTGGAATCTGTAATACTAGGGATAAGATTGCAAAATCAATTAATTGTGAAGTATCAGAAATCACTGAAAAAATCATTGATGCGATGGAAAATCCGGTTAAGGTAGACAAATTCACTGATTTTACTGACTATGATACATTTGATGTTGACTTGGATAAAATTCCAATTTTGACCCATTATACCAGAGACGGCGGAGCTTACATTACTGCAGGTGTCGTTTTTGCACGTGACCCTGTAACCGGTATTCAAAACGCCTCAATCCACAGGATGATGGTTCTCGATAACAAAAGACTGGTTATTAGAATTGTTCCAAGAAACCTTTATACTTACTTCCAAAATGCACAGAAAGCAGGAAAAGACTTGGACATTGCAATAGCTATTGGAATGGATCCTGCAATTTTGCTTGCAAGTACCACTTCAATTCCAATCGATTACAATGAGATGGATGTTGCAAATGCATTTAAAGATGGTGAACTGGAATTGATTAAATGCGGTGAGTTAGAAGTGCCGCAAGCTGACATTATTCTTGAAGGTAAAATTTCAGTAACCGAAACCGTTGCTGAAGGACCTTTCGTTGATTTAACCGATACATATGACATTATCCGTGACCAGCCAATCATCAACCTGGAAAAAATGCATATCAAAAAGGAAAATCCATGCTACCATGCTATTATTCCAGCAGGATTCGAACATAAATTGTTACAAGGCCTTCCACAAGAACCTAGAATATACAAGGCCGTTAAAAATGCAGTTCCAACAGTTGAGAATGTTGTCTTGACTGAAGGAGGTTGCTGCTGGTTACATGCCGTTGTATCCATCAATAAACAGACAGAAGGTGACGGTAAAAATGCAATTATGGCAGCGCTATCCGCACACCCTTCACTCAAACACTGCACAGTGGTTGACACCGATGTTGATGTGTTTGACGCTGAAGATGTTGAATATGCAATAGCTACACGTGTTAAAGGTGACAGGGACATCATGATTGTTCCGAACGTTCGTGGATCATCTCTTGACCCTGTAGCTGAAAGTGATGGAACCACTACAAAAATAGGTGTGGATGCAACAAAATCACTTAAAACAATTGAAAAATTCGAAAGAGTTAGTTTTTCTGAATAAACTAACTTTTAATTTACTTTTTTTTAAATATTACCTAAATGCACATGTTTTATTCCTTTTTCTATAGCTATTTCTTTTGCTTTGAATAAAATTTCATGTCTAGTAGGTGAAATATCATCCATTTTATAATATGGAAATGCCCTTGAGAAATGTACAGGCACTTCAGGGCCTAATTCATCGACTACAAAATCGCACAACTCAGAAATCTCTTCAATGGAATCATTATAATCATTAATTATCAGATTTGTAACCTCAAGGTGTTTTCCTTCCAGGTATATTCTTCTTAAATTATCCAAAACAATATCTAAATCTGCCCCGCAGACATTTTTATAAAAATCGCCTGACATTGATTTCAAGTCTATGTTGAATGCATCGACAAAAGTTAAGACTTCCTCCAGAGACTTATCTGAAAAATATCCGTTGCTGACATAGATGACCTTCAGGTTTTCACGCCTTGCAAGCAAAGAAGTTTTCTTGGAGAACGGCAAGTGTATCGTAGGTTCATTATAGGTCCAAGCAATTGATTGACAATTATAGTTAAGTGCATTTTCCACAATCTCTTCTGGCGTTATTTTAATTCCTCTTGATAATTTATCATATTCCTGTGATATCATATAGTTCTGGCAATGTAAACAGGTCATGTTACACCCAAAACCGCCTATTGAGTATGTCAATGTGCCTGGTAAAAAATGATTTAAGGGCTTTTTTTCAACAGGGTCAGGGCTCAATGATGAAACTATTCCATATGATTCGTCAAACAACTCTCCGTTAATGTTTTTGTGCTGCCTGCAAACTCCAACACTGCCTTCAAATATTTTACAATAGTTTGCACATATTTCACATCTGATTTTTTGAGTCTTGGAGCTTTTCTTATACAATTCATTATTCACTAACATAATGCTCATAACCCTTGTTTCTAATTTCCTCTACAAAGCCATTTTCCAAAGTCAATTCAATTATGTTGGAATCTGTTACGACTCCAATCACCTTATAATCAATCGGCAATTTTTCCAAATCATCTTTTTTGATGGTAAACAATAGCTCAAAGTCTTCGCCAACATGCAAGACCAAATCCAAATAATCCAAACCAAGTTCACTGGCCTTGTCCTTATACTCATCAGATATTTCCAAAAGCTCCTCATGAATCATGAACCCAAATCCGTCCTTTTTTATCTCGTACAATTCACTTGCAAGCCCGTCTGTAATGTCAGTGCATGAAGTTGCACCAAATTTCCTTAAAATCTGGCCTTCTTCAGGCTTCGCTCTTGGTTTAAAAGCCTTCTTAACATAAATATTATATGATGTCTCCAATTCAAAGCCCAATGCTGCAATACCGAGATTTCCAGTGACGGCAACAACATCACCTTTTGAATAAGTATTCTTCATCAAAGGCTCATCACATAGACCTAAAGCAGTTCCGGACATTATTATTTCGGAAGCCTCGTTGGTGTCTCCACCTATCAATGGAATATGATAATACTCACAAGCGGCTAAAACGCCTTCAATTATTTCTTTAAAAGAATCCAACTCCAAATCTTTAGGAATAGCTATTGACAATAAAAAACCTAGTGGTTCAGCACCCATTGCGGCCAAATCACTGACATTAACAGTTACTGACTTAAATCCCATGTCAAAATAAGGCATGTTTTTAGGAAAATGTCTTGATTGAATCAGCATGTCTGTTGTTGAGATTAAATTTGTAGAATTAAATTCCGTGATTGCAGTATCATCCGGAGTTATATCCTTCGAATTAGTAATAATATATCTGACTAATTCCTTTTCACCAATATCTGAGACTTTGAGGGTCATGAATATTAGTATAAATTTTAAAATAAATAAATTTTAAGAAAAAAAGTAAAAAAATGGACTTATTATAAATAAGTCCTAAGATTTGTTTTTATGCTTTGTTTACTACAATTGTGTTGTTTACTACTTTGCCGTTGTATTCTGCAGAAATGTCGTAGGTTCCGGCACATAAGTTGATTGGCAATTTAGCGATACCGTTAGCGTCGGTTTTTACATTGTAGGTTGATCCTTTGATTGTGATTTTCACAACAAGGTTTGCAACAGCAATGTTATTACCTTCGCCGTCTACTAATTGGACTTCGTATGCGGTTCCGTCCTTGTAGGTCATGTTGACATCGCTTGCAACAAGTTCTGCATCATAATCTTTAACTGTAATAGTGTTGGATACAGCTTCAGATTCATAATTAGCATCGTTTAAGGTTGCAGTTACAGTATAATTACCAATGTACATGTTGATTGGTAATTTAGCAACACCAGAAGCATCGGTTTTAACATTGTAGTTAGATGATCCGATGGTGAATTTCACAACAGCGTTTGCAACAGCAGCACCGTTAGCGTCAACAACGTTAACACTGTAAGCACTTCCGTCTTTATAGCTCATTTCAAGGTCACTAGCAGTTAATGTAGCAACAGCCTTTTCAACAGTTACAGTAGCATTGACAAATGCTTCAGAGTAGTATTTGTTACCACCAAATGTTGCGTTGATGTCGTAAGTACCCGGAGCTAAGTTTACAGGCAATTTAGCAACACCAGAAGCATCAGTTTTAACAGTGTAAACTTTACCTTTAATACCAATACCAATATTAACACCGGAAATAGCATTGTTGTTAGCATCAGTCAAGGTAACAGCCCAAGCACTACCATCTTTATAAGCCATGATAAGATTATCAGCAGATAAAACAGTATCAGCAGCACCGACAGTTATGGTAGCATTAACAAATGCATCTTCATAGACAGAAGTTTCATCGAAAGTTGCATTGATATCGTAAGTTCCCGGAGCTAAGTTAATAGTTATTCCAGCAACACCATTAGAATTGGTTTTGACATTGTAAACTTTGCCGTTTATTCCAACACCAACAATTGCATCAGCGATAGCATTACCATCAGCATCGGTTAAAGTAACAGTCCAAGCAGAACCATCCTTATAACCCATGACAAGATCATCAGCATCGAGGTTTACGGCTTTATTATTGACAAATATTATACCAGAATTCACTCTGGAGGCATTAGTGTAGTAGGAATCACCTTCAAAGGTACCTGTGACAATATATCTTCCAACACCCAAATTAGAAACAACAAGTTCTTCAAGACAGGATTGTGTTATATTGTAAACTAGGTTCATATCCCTATCATATACCTTGTATGTAATGTTTCCATATGCATTTACTGGAACTTTTACACTAACTGTTGCATTTTCACCATACTCAATTAAAACATTTGTTAAATCGAAAAATCCATTAGCTTTATTAACTGTTAAATTGGCATAGCCATATGCTTCATTATAGTCGTCAGTTTCAATTTTATAAACTTTGATTTCATATTTTCCAGGTTTTAAGTTTTCACTTGGGATTGTAAAGGTTCCTTTGCCGTCAATATACAATGAAACTGAATCATCGTATCCATTGTCTATAAATAATGTATAATAATCAGCAACATCGACTTTTACATTAATTTCAATATCTTCACCATAGTTAGCTTCAGCATCACTTACAGTAATGTTTGGAGTTATTTTGTAAACTTCAACATAAATTGGTATACCAACCGGATAGTAGTTTTTATTTCCGCTGTATGCCGCTGTAACAAAATAATTACCATGGTTCAATGTGAGATTTTCAAGTTGAGCTTCATCATACCATTTACCATTCAATTGATAGAGAATCTTATCGGTGGCATTATTGATGAGTTCAGCATTAACTTCTAATTTTTCACCCTGAGTAATATTTGATATTGTAACTTTTAATCCAGGATCAATACGATTAACATCGAATGTTTTGGTTATTTTATCAAATACGAAAGTGTTTGAATTATCGTCTTCTGGATTTAATACAACCTCATATTCTCCACCTGTAAGATTGCTTAAAGTGTAGGTGAATTTATTGTTAGTCACGTTGACTGGATAGACTTTGTTGTTAATGTTTATATTGACAGTGAAGCCGAAGTTTGTACCTATGTCAATAGTACCATTAATTATTTCAGTTTGTCCGTAGTCAATATCGCTAACATTACAATCAACTTTAGCATCAAATACTGAATTGGTAATTTTCACATTAGGGTTAACACTATAGATATTTCTGTATTCGTCTGCCTTATTCTCTGCAAACAAACAGTCATCGACAGTTACATCTCTTGTTCTAATGTCTAATGCACCACTGCCTGAAAGTGTGTTGGCAGAAAATGTGGATCCAATAACATATAGTTTATTGTCGTCACTATAAACAACATTTCTAACAGTATTGTCTGTGAATGTGGAACCTTTAATATTTTGAGTATTTTGGCTATTCTCTGAATAGATTGCATGGTCAAAAGTATTTCCTGTGAATGTGGAATTTTCAATATTTAAGCCGTAATGGGAGTATGAAAAAATGGCTTGCTCTAGAGTGTTATTGTAAAATTCAGCATTAATGTGAACATCAGTACATCGGTTAAGAAAAATACCGGCGCCTTTAAATGTGTTTTCAACAAATTCAGTTGATATAACTTTCACAGAGCTTGAGAATATCTCAATCAGGTCGCCAGAAACTAAAAATGGTGTATTGTTTTCAAATATAGTTTCATTAATGATAATGTTAGATCGACTATAGATGATTTGACATACTTTATTGTCATAAAATCCTGATTCAACAATTTTTAAATTTCCACTTGGATTTTCACTATATATAATTCCTGTCAAATCTAAAGTGTTATTGGCAAAAGTACATTCGTCAACAGTCAAATTACCTTTATTGTGAAGAACTCTATCTTTAAATCCAGAAATTACAATATCCTCTAGGGTGATATCAGTGTTTTCATTAATAGTCAAAAATCCTGAATTTGTGTAGCTTCCATCAAATACAACAACACCTACTGGAATTATGGTTAGCTTTTTACCTGAAACTTCCAATCCGGTATTGCCTTCACCAGTGTAATTTCCTTCCATTACATAAATGATGTCTTCAGCTGCAGAATTACTGATAGCGTCACGTAATGTGTCGAATTTTCCACCAGTACTGTTGACAATGAAATTGCCTATATATTCACTGACAGTGAATGTGGTTGTGTTTGCTGCATCGTTAAAGTTTTCATCACCTTCACGGATGACCATTACGCTGTAGTTTCCTTCTCCAACGCTGTCAAGTGTTATTTCAGCTTCAGTACCAGCAATAGTGAAAGTTGTTAACCTATTATTGAAGAGAAGCCTGTAAGTTCCGTTTTTACTTGCGCTGATTTTTAAAACAGGTGTAGCTGTATCTGCATTCTTAAGGATAATGTCATCTACAGTCAGATTGATGTACACTTTTGCCTTATTAATGATAAGTCTGTCCCTTATTGCTTCGCCATAATATACGTTGCCGTTTGTGTCATAAAGGATTTCATTTAATATAACGTCATAAGCACCTTTTGGTAAAATGCCTGTATTATATTCAAATATTCCGTCTGTAACTGCAACTAGAGCATCTTCATAGTTAACAAATTCAGGTAATATTAATTGCATGTCCATGTTGAATTGAGGATCAAGTGTACCTGTAATTGTTGTAGGAATGCCGTATTCTCCATCCGGTACGTATAATATCACATCATAGAAATCGAATGTGTTATTTTTAAATACTTCAACATCACCTGCATTGTAAATGTTTGCAAACTCATAAGCGAAGTTAATTCCAAAGAAGGATTCTGTAAGTTTCAATGTTTTGTTGTTGTAGATTGCCCCACCATTGCCTGTTGCGGTATTTGCAACTAAAGTGGAATTATTCACAATCATTACATTATTATTGTAAAGGGCACCTCCGTCCTTTTCAGCGAATCCTCCACTGAATGATGAATTGTCTATGTTTGCTTCACCGTCATTGAAAATTGCACCACCATATCCTTTAGCAGTGTTATCTTCAAAAGTTGAGTTTAAGACTTCTAATGTTCCTTCATTATAAACAGCTCCGCCATTTATACCTTCATTTTCATTGAAAACTGTGTCTTTAATGGTTAATGAATTTTTGTTATATATTGCACCACCATTTCCGTTATTGACGTTTTCTGTGAAATTGGAAGCAACAATTTCTGCATTTCCATTGTTGTACACTACTGAATTTGTGTTTATGACATTGCTTGAGAATTCAGCTCCGTCGATGAATAAGTTTCCATCATTTAAAACAATAGCATTGTTAATGGAATTAAGTGAAAATACTCCGCCGGTTATATTTAAGGAACCTGAATTGTATATGATCGATTCGGTTTCAAAAGCTGTGAATGTACAGTTTTTAAGTGTTAAACTGCCGTAATTTTCAATTGATGCGTGATCTTTTATGCCTCCATCAACAAACTCAATGTTTTCAATTACAACATTATATCCTTCAGGTACTGTAAAGAACCAGTTTGTGCTGTTTCCATCGAAAACAACCATACGGTCTCTGAAATTTTTAAGGGTGAAGGATTTGTTGAACACAATTTCCATATTCTCATCAATATGATAATTTAAATTTGCATAAATAATACCATTATCTGTAACATTGCCAATAGCATCAGTTAAGTTTTCATATACCTCATCTGCGGATATGATGAAGTTTGGCACTCTCATTTCAAATTGTTTATCTGTAAAGATATATGTATTGAGGTCATGGTCATTCATTACACCTATAGTGTAGTTTCCGCCCATTACGTCCTCGAAAGTGACATTAAAACTCTGAGATCCGTTATTGTAAATTGAATATAAAGGCACATGACCGAAGTACATTAAAACAACTGAATCGAAGACATCCTCAGATGTACCGACAACAGTAACAGTCTGGTTGATTTTATCCATATTGAAATCTAATGTACCTTTACCATTAAATACACAAGCTTTCTTGACTATTTCTTCAACAGCATCGCCAGCAAAGTAATTCATAGTTCTTTCATCACCTTCACCTTGGTAGTTGTCTAAAAATGTACATCCGGCAAATGATGCGGATACGAACTGTTCAAGACCTTCTGAAATGTAGATTGCTCCACCTTCAGATCTTGCGGTATTGTTTATAAATGTACAGTTAACTGCAATGACATCTGCATCTTGGTCTGAAGAAGCTGAACCGATATATATTACTCCACCATATTCAGCATCGTTATTGTAGAAATTACAGTTCATCAATGTTAAAATACCAGCATCCATTTCGATAACTGCACCATCACTGACGGCATATCCGTTGATCACGGTAAGGTTTTCAAGTGTAATGGTAGGACCTGGTGTATTATATATTACAGGAATAGGTGGAACTGCCTCAATTACCTCTACTTCAGTATCATATGTTAAATACAGGAAGTCACTTTCATGTTGACAGTCAAAAATAACCTCTTCGCCTTCAAATGCTCTGATTGTTATTTCTAATTCTCCTTCAATATCAATACCAGCGTTTCCATCTTCGTAATAATAGGTTCCGCCTCTAACTGTAATGATTCCTCCCATTAGTGAAGCCGCATCTATTGCTTCTTCCAGGGTTTCATAATATTCATAATCTGAATCTTCATCTTCCTGGTATATGAATGGATAGTTATAATATTCATCATCAATGTAGTCATCTTCACCAGAAGTGCGAATATCTTCATTATTTGCAGACCTCATAATGGATAATGGGGCCATTTTGATATTACTGGTTGAATAGTATAAATCATCACCTTCAAATACTGCATTGATTTCATAGTCTCCAGCGTCCAAACCTGAAACGATTAAATCATCTCTGCAGGATTGGGTTAGGGTTTTAACAACGTTTTTATTTGAATCTGTTATTGTGTATGTGATATTTCCTACTGCATTTTCTGGAGCTGAAACCCCAATGATAGCATTATTTGGAGATGTGACTTTATTAGAGGCACTTAATGTGAATGCTCCAAGAGTTTTAGTGACTTTCAAAGTGGCTTCAGTGAAATTTGATATGTAGTTTACACGTTCCTGTGAAGTTACTTTGATTGTGTAGGTTCCAGGTTCAAATATTTTATCTATTTCAACAGATCTGCTGCCGTTTACATATTTATCAGTTTTGTAATCTCCAATTTCTATTGTATAGATTGAAGGAACATTTGTTTTTATGTTTACAACAACGGTTCCATTATCTTCTACTTCCACATCCTCTACAGATATGGTCGGATTGGCTTTATTTACTACAAAATTAATTATGGAAGTTGAAGGCACGTAATTTTCATTATTATAGCTGGCTACGAGAGTGTAATTTCCAGCATCTAATTTCAATGATTCGAGTTCATCTTTTGTGTAATATTTTCCATTCAATTGGTAACTTACAGTACCTGAAACGGTAGAAGGTAATGTTTCAACTACTTTCAGAGTTTCACCATAAGTAATATTGTCAACAGAAACATTAAATTCAATACCTGCACGGTTAACTTTGAAATTTACGGTTATGCTGTCCATCAGGTAGGTATTATTGTTCATATCTACAACATTGTTTAAAACAGCTGTATGTTTACCCTGATTCAATACGCCTGCATTATAAGTGAATTTATTGTTTTCAACTTCTACAATGACATTTTCACCATCAACTGTTAAGTTTGCTGCTGAGTAGATATTGGCACCGATGTCTACTGTACCTTTTATTATTGAGTCATTACCATATGAAACAGATAATGCACTTAATTTAGCATCTTTAACATCGAAAACGGTATCATGAGCCACGGTAAATCCATTGCTGTAAATATTTCTGTTTTCTCCAGTGTTATTTGCAAAAATACACTCATCTAAGAGTGCTGTAACTCTAGGAGAGGTTGCAACAGCTCCATTTGTTGGATGGTTATTTATAAAGGCACTGCTGTCTACCAATAATGTTAGCTTTTTATCATTAGGGTTTTTGATTAAAATTGCAGAACCCAACTTACCGCTATTGTTATTGAAGACACAGCTGTCAATGAATGCATTTGAACTTCCGTCAAGACATATGGCTCCGCCGTCTACATCACTGTTGGAGTTGTTTTCAAAGTTGGATAAAGAAATATCCAGAGCTACATCATCATTGTTGGCATTGACGTATATTACTCCACCTTCAAGTTGAGCGTTTTCTCCTAAACTATTTTTGACGTTGTTTTTCACGAAATTAGATAGGCTTACAGATACATATCTGGAATTGTTTCCGACATATATTGCAGATCCTTTAACAGCAGTATTCTGTTCAAATTCACATGAAATGATTGCTGGTTCAAATTGGGAAATGTTTTCAAAGTGAACTGCTCCACCATCACATGCAGTGTTATTTATGAATTTGGAATCTGTGATTGAAATATCCTCATAACCCAAGGATGTGACTGCTGCAGTACTTGCTTTTAAAGGAGCGACATTATTTATGAAATTACAGTTGTCAATTTCCAGTGATTCTCCGTCACTGAATATAGCTGCTCCACCGTTTCCGGCAAATGAGGTCTTTGTAATCTTATTGTCTGTAAAATTACATGAATCCACTGAAAGGTATCCGTGGTTCACTATAGCTCCATAATTGGTATTTCTGTTGTGAATTCCTCTGAATGTTATACCATGAATATTAACTTCCGCATTTTGGTTGATTATTATGAAATTCGCATCACCGCCCTGAGCATCAAAGACAGCATTTTCCAATGCAACAATATCTAAAGTCTTATTGGAGATTACTATTTTTGTGTCAGTGTATGTTCCTTTTTTAACATATATGGTATCTTCAGCATCGGAATTGGCTACAGCCTCTGCCAAAGTATCATATTCCACATTTGTACTTAGGACGATGAAGTTGCTGTAGGTTTTACTTATGGAAAAAGTAGTGAAATTCATGACAAAATCAAAGTTTTCATCAGCATCGCGCATAGCAACAACTGAATAATTACCTAAATCAAGGCCAGTCAGCTGCATGCTACCTTTACCTTTTACAACTTCAAGCTGGTAATATTTATTTCCAATGAAAATTGTGTAATTATTATCCCAATTAGCATAAACATTTAAAACAGGTATTTCAGGAATTAATACGTCTTTTACTTCAAGATTCAATAATATTTTAGCTTTTGAAATAACTACTTTTAGATATGCAGGGTTTGTTAAATAGAATTCATTTCCATTTAAATCAGAATAATACATATGGGTATAGAAATGGTCAGCACTGTCTCCCTGAGTAAACATTCCAATCATGGATAATTCGTGTGTTCCACCGCTTAGCACTCCAAGATTTATATTAAAGGCGTTATTTTCAACAGTAAGCACTTCTCCGAAAATATCTTCATCAATGGTTCCGGATAAAAGAGTTACATCATTATTTAAATTTGAACCCCAGTCAAAAACACCAGTAAGAATATAATCTGCACCATAGGAAGCATCTTTTTCATTCATTGATAAATCCAAATCATATTCATTAAACTCTAAATTAAATTTCCTTGTTGGTGATGCAGAGTAAATGTTTCTAGAATTGGTTGCAACATTTGAATCAAAAACAGAGGTGGTAATATTAACGAGGCTGTCACTGTTGTCAGTTATATAAACAGCTCCTCCTAATTCCGCAACGTTTAATGTAAATTCACTACCTTCAACTTTAAGATTAGTAGCATATATTGCTCCACCTTCATTGGCAATATTATGGGTAAATTCTGAACTTGTAATAGTTAAATCTGAAGAAGGATTTGCATCAATTGCTCCACCCTGTTCGCCAGTGTTATTGGTGAAAGTACATTCATTTATAGTTGCAACAGTGTTTTTTAAGATAATATTACCATTTAACTCAAAATTAGTACCATTAAGTTCCAATTTTGAATTTTCAGCATTTATCGGAGTTCCTGGTTGATTTTCAGAATTTTTAATATTATTAAATTCACAGTCTGTAATGGAAGACTCCAAATCACTAGTGAATATTAATGCAGCAACTGAAAATTTACCGGTTATAACTATATCTTCCAAGATAAGTTGGGCATTAGGACCTACATTCAACAGATAACTTTGAGAATCGGCTGAAAAAATGACAATATCCTCATATTCGGAAATAATTTTAGGCCTAATTGTTACTACTTTATCTCTAATCTGCACGTTAAAATTAGCAGAGCCTGTGTATGTATTAGCTTCAACAGTAATTACTCCACTTCCACCATTAGGAATAGCATTTACAGCAGCACTTAAAGTTTCAAATACGTCCTTATCGTCTAAAACAAAATTAGCTTCTATAATAGTAAAAGTATTATCAGGATATATGTATCTTTTTTCATGATCTTTCATCATGTAAACTGTATAAGTGCCCGGTTCCAAATCTGTGAATTCTACAGAATGGAGACTAGCCCAAGGTTTTTCAGTATAATAAGAACCATCTTTATATAAAACCACTAAATTTACACCCTCATCTTCAACGTCAGGAGTTATTTCCACTGATTGATTAGGAGCGTCTACTTCAATTTCAAGAGAACCATGTCCTTTAAATTGGCAATCGTTAAAGGTCCAAAATCCAGGTTTACCTGCACCATCTTCATATCCGAAGTCATTTTCTTCTTCGATACCATCTTTAATCTTTTTATTGCCTTCAAAATAACAATTATTAAGTTCAACAGTACCGTCATCCTCACAGGAGATAGCTCCACCATCGTCTTCCGCCCAATTATTTATGAAACGGCAATTGTTGGCTATGAATGTTCCAGCATCAGCCACACTTACAGCTCCACCATGATCAAGGGCTTCATTTTCAGTCAGTATACAGTTGTTCAATGTCACTTGTCCGTGAGCAACTTCGATAGCACCACCATCAGCTGTTGCATGTCCTTTTTTGAATGTTATGTCATTGAATGTGACTTTTAAGTCTTTATGGTCTAACCAAAACAGGTAATTATCTTTCGCAACACTGCCGTCGAAAATAACAGTATCACCTTTGTTAAAAGGCTGTATTGTTATTGTTGCTGCACTTTCAAAATGGATATATATGTCCCCACAGGTTACTCTGTCAAGCTCAGTGTATGTACCTGCATTAACTAATATTGTTCCTGTTTTACTAGAACTACCTGCAATATGGTCCATTGCGTCACGCAAATCTTCGTACCAACGGCCACCTTCAACCCAATAAAAACAGTTTGAGTCGGCTTTAAGCACATCATCACTAGAAGCGGAAAGCACCTCATTTGATTTGGAAGTTACCTTCACCTCATTAGTTGATATTTCATCTCGACTGTCAGTTACATTAATTTCAACATCTCCGCCACTTTCACTCTCCGTTGAAATAGCGTTGTCTTCGTCAACAGCAACAGAAGTCACTGCTATCTCGGTATCACTGACTTCTTCCATTAATGTTTCATTAGCATCAGCCGCTGAAATTGCGCCAATACTTATAAACAATACAAGGATTATCAGCAATATTCCTATCGTTTTTTTCTTCATTTCAAAATACCTCAAATTGTATGAATAATTAGAGAATATTTATTAAAAAATTTTCTCATTAATATTTTTCCGTTTATTGTTTTATAAAATTTATGTTGTTTAATTAATAAAATCTATAAAATCAGTTTCTATTTTTCAATATAACAGAACATTTGTTCTTAATTTTAATTTTACACACTAACAGAACGGTTGTTCTCTATACATTTTATATAATAATAAAATATAAATTAATAAATGTATGAATACAAAACAGTTAATTTTAGAAAAGACTTTAAAATTAATGATTGAAAAACAAAACTCCATCGTTTCAATTAGAGAAATTAGTGCCTCATCCGGAATTGCTATCGGTGGAATATACCACTATTTTTCAAATAAAGAAGAAATATATGATGAAATTACTGAAAAATACTATATAAACTATTACAAATTCAATATAGACAAACTCAGACAGATAAAGGGAAATGCAAAAGAGAAAATCCACGACGTCATGGCTGAAATTTTTAAGCAAAAAGAAACCGGAATCAAGATTGAATCTATTGATGAAGAAATAGACTACAGATCCATATTGATGGTTTTAACCGGAAACGGATTTAGCTATGAAAATTCTGCGGAGTTTGGCCAAATTATCCTAAAAGAATTGAGGGAATTTCTCACAGAAATTATTGAGGAAGGTAAAAAAAACGGGGAAATCCGTCAGGACCTCTCAAACGAAGACATTGTAGGCTCATTAATTATAATGTATATGGGAATTCAATATAACTGGGAGGTATATCTGATTGATGATATGACTTCAGAATTTGAAGATATTTTTAATTTGGAATGGGAAGAGATAAGATTCAGAGAATAATTAATAGCTATGAAAAACATGATGTGGTTAGATGAACACTAAAGACTTGATTCTTGAAAAAACACTGAAACTAATATTGGAGAAGGGTACAATTGATATTTCAATTAGTGAAATTCGAAATTGTACAGGACTGACAACAGGCGGCATATATTATCATTTTTCAGATAAAAGCGACTTGTTTGAAGCGATTCTGCAAAAGTATATTGTGGATTATATCAAAATAGATTTTGATCAAATCAACCTTGAAGGTTCATCAAAGGAGAGAATCCATGATGCATTGTGTTATGTTTTACATCACTTCATAAACGGTGTGGAAATTGAAAGCATCGATGAAAAAATCAATTATAGGGACGTAGTGCTTCTTTTAACCGGAACAGGCTATGCCGATGATGACACTAACATAATGATTTCACAAACAGGAACTGATGTTAGAAAATTTTTAACCGGCCTTGTGGAAGAGGGCAAAAGGCAAAATGAAATCAGCCAAGACTTCCCAACTAAAAGCATTGTGGAATCATTGTATATAATGTATATGGGAATTCAATATTTCTGGCTGCTTTCCCCAGATGAGAATATTGATATGATTTTTGAGAAAAGCTTTGAAATGACTTGGCATGCCATTGAATGCCAATGAAAACTATTTTTTAATCTAAAAAAAGTAAAAATAAGTTTCAGAACTATAAAGCGTCTGAAACTCTGTCTTTTATAATTTCGTATAGACGTGTGTCAATTCCTAAAGGATCTGTCAATACGATTTCACCGTCAAACTCGACCTTTTCATCATCGTGTCCGTGATGGTGGTGATGATGATGCCCGTGGTCATGCCCATGGTCGTGGTCGTGGTCATCATGTCCGTGATGGTGGTGATGATGATGTCCGTGACCGCCAATTGATTCAGGGTCAAAATCACTTTCAATACCTAATATTCCAGGTATGTCCCTTTTGGTGTGAAGACCGTGAGCGACAAACACAGGCACTACAATGATTTTTTCCAAATCATTTTCAGAAGTTAATTTTTTGATTGTTTCTGGAATTCCAGGTTCTCTGATTTCCATAAATCCATATTCTACAGGGATTTCCGGAAATTCCTTTTCGTACATTTCTTTATAAGCTTTAATTACTTCTTCACCATCGTCAAGTCTTGAACCGTGGCTTAAAAGTAAGATTCCTGTTTTTTTATCAGACATGTTTTATCTTCCGTTAATAAATTATAATTAAGTTATAAGTTAAATTAATTTAAGTTATCTTGAAAAAATAATTTTTCAAAAAAAATATGAAAAATTATAGTTTTTCATTTATCATTGCAACTAATATGTCAATTAGAATATCGTCCGCCTTGATTGGCTCAGGATATAAAATTTCACCGTCAAATTCCACCGGAGTCAAGTCATGAGAGTGGTCATGTCCGTGTCCATGGTCATGTGAGTGTGAATGTTCATGTTCTTCCAAAAATCCTAGGATATGTGGAATATCATGAGTTGTATGCATTCCTGGTGCAATAAATATAGGCACAACGACTAATCTTTCCAAATCATTCTCATCCACTAACTTATCAATAGATTCAGGGATGCTCGGACCGCATAATTCCATAAATCCAAAACTGGATGGTAAATCACAAGTTTTTTCGAATTTATCGTATAAAGCGGTGGCAAATTCCTTATTGTAGTTTAGTCTTGATCCGTGAGTTACAAGCAAAATAGCTGTTTTCGCATCATCGGCCAATTCAGACTCAGCTAAAGCTTCTGAAATTCTTTTGTCAATGATATCCAATAGCTCATCTCTTGGACCAATTGAACTTAATAGAACAATTTCACCATCAAATTCCACATCAGGAGCGATTGACAAGTAATGTTCAGCCGGATAATTTCCATCAGGACATCTTGGGTCAACTTCCAAAGGTTCAAGACCTAATAACTGTGGAATATCAATGTTAGTGTGAATACCTGGAGCTAAAAATACAGGAAGAGCAATGATTTTATCCAAATCATCCACCTGTTCTTTTAAAATATCTACAGCTCCTGCAATTGTAGGTTCAGAAACTTTCATGTATCCAATTTCAGTTGGAAGGCCTGTTGCTTTGATAAATTTGTCTTTTATTTCAGTGAATACCTCTTCCGCATAGGGCAAGGTACTTCCGTGACTTACTAAAATAACAGCAACATTATTTGATAACTTTGAATTTGTATCCATAAGAGATAACTCCGTCTTTTCCATCCTCTCTTATTCTTCTGAATACCATTTCGACATCGTCGCCTATTTCAAGATTTTCGACATCACAATCTACTAATTGTGAAGTTAATTTTGCACCTTCTTCAAGTTCAATAACGGCCACAGCATAAGGAGCTGATTTTTTAAAGTCATCAGGTGCTGATCTAATTACTGAAAAAGTGTGAATTTTACCTTTTCCTGAAAATTGGAATGGTTCAAGGTCTCCTTTTCTCCTACAATTAGGACAAACTACACGAGATGGGAAAAATAATTCGCCACAAGTGTTACATTTAGAACCTATAAGATTATATCTTTGTTGTATATGACGCCATGTTCTTACAGTATCTGACATGTAAATCCTCCATATATTTTCAATAAGTATAATTTATCTTAAATAATATAAATAAGTATTTTTTTTATTACTATTTTACCCAAATTTCAATATATGTAATACTTTTTTGTGCAAAAGCACACAGTCGCACTTCACAAACAAACTTATAAAATTTTCATTAAATTTTTAAAAATGAAAATCGATGAAAAAGGAAATATGATTGTTGGTACGACGGCCATCTTGATTGTAGCTTTGATTTTTATTTGTATTTTTGTTGTAAGCTCAATAAATTACATTAGCAATCAAAATATTGACTCTGCATCAAATGATAATTTTAAATACATTATCGATGACTATTCAAACAACCTGGAAATCCTGGGCCGTGAGTCAATAGCTAAAGCAACTGAAAAGGTATACAATGGCTTGCCTGTACTCAACAGCCGTGACCAAATCAAAAAGAACCTAGATAATATCCTAAATGAAAAAAACGAGGAATACGATGAAAAATATGGAGTTAAAATAACATCACAAACTGTTTCTGTTGAAAATACGGACACCCCATGGAAAATTCTATTTAAAGTCAAACTAAATGTTGAAAAGGGCAACGAAAGATTTTCTAAAATCATTGAAAAGAATGCATCGGTTGAAGATCTAAGGGATCCGTTACCGATAGCCAAGCTAACAGTGCTTTCAGGAATCCTAACATATGACGATAAAATTCATTATAAGACCGCATTGGCAGGCTATATGCTTCTTCATCATCTCGATTCACCGGAATCATATATAGAAGCAACTGCACCGCTAACCATCAAGAAATGTCCTTATGATCCATACATACATCATGGAGACCCTAATGTATTGGATGACTGTTTAGATAAGGGATATTTTCATGAAAGTGCTGACGGTAGTTGTTATCTTTGCAGGCTGGAAGGTAAGGGAAAATGCCCACATTACGGCTTTGAGGTATTTATTCAAACTCACACTCCACTTAAAAATGAATCATTGTCCTGCTCTGACCATGTCGTTTTTGCCGACCATTACAACGGCGAAAAGATAAATCCGGATGATTGGGACAGCTTAATTCTGGATTCCTCTCACAGAATAAAATACGGGTTGAATGAAGATGGATAGTAAAGGAAGCGCAACAATCGAAATAGCAATAGTTCTGATAATAATTCTGTTAATTTTAGGAGTTATTTTAACTTCCTTTGAAAATTCAACAGACAAGATTATCAATCTACAGGAAAAGGAATATCTGAAGGACACAACGACAGAAATAGCAGACAATCTAATCAATAATGCCGGAATTCCAGATAATTGGTTCGAATTGGGTAAGGGCATGCCTGGTCTGTCAATTGTAAATGAGGGAGGAGAAATCATTCCCAATAGTATTTCATACCAGAAGTTTATAGCCCTTGGAAGCGATTACAAAAAGCTTGTACATGAGAACATGTTCAATTCAAAAATTGAAAGTTCAATGGAATTAATCCCATTCGAGAGGTCTATTTCAAGTGTAAAAATCGGCTCAAATGAATTGTCAAATGAGATATTTTCCGTGACCAGACTGGTGATATGCGATTTTTACAAGAAGTATGTAATAAAAGACTTTCAAAACGAGGGAAAATGCAATCATAACCACGACCAAAGCTCACACAGCTGCAATTACTTTAAGATATTTAAGGGAAATTTAAAAAATTCTGATTACTATCTGCTATTGGATGATGGTGAAAAATACGATTTGAAATACATCGTGGATACAACAAGAGTGGTCAAGGGAAAATACTGGCAGCAGACAACATCAGATGAAATATATCTTAATAATGAAATCAATTTCTATGATGACACAAGTGCAATTGTATTCATACACTTCGATAAGCCAAAGGCAAAGGCGCTTCTGGTTAGTGTTCCAAAAGATTTTGATAAAAACAAATTAAAATATGATTACTTCAGGACCAATGAATGCAAATTCATAATGAAGGCCTGGTATTAAATCAATACGCCCAATATAATCAGTGAAACAGAAATTAAAATCAGACTTGAGATTGAATCTGTCACGCTTGTTGAAATCGGAATTACAATATTGTCCGGATCCAAATTATGATTGTATGAAACGGTGGATATGTAATAGACTAAAAATACCATTATAGTAACTAGAATAAGTCCGGATAATGTGGAAATTGGAATAATCTTATCGAATCCAACGCCTAATGTTCCAAACATCAAGGAAGATGATTCCGCTAAAATTCCAATTAATGGGAATACAATAATTGCCAAGATAAAGCAAATTCCAAAGTTATGTAAGGCTTCCCCTTCAGGTTTTCTCAATGGCTCGACAAGACCTGAGTGAAGACCTGATGAAAGCCTTGCCCCTAAAATACTTATTAAACTTCCGGACTCTCCTGAAAACAGTGGAACCAATGTCAATAAGCTTGGATTTGTGAGCAATGTTTCAACTGAACTGTTCAGGATTCCACCAGCAGAACCTCCTAAAAAGGAACATAACAGCAAGATTGGTGTGGATTGCTTTAAAATTGTCTTTGTCTCATCTGATAGGCGGTAGCAATATACAAAGCCAATAAAGACAGCGACCAAAATGACAGCTAAGGTTACATCCTTAACAATGAAATTTACATCTATCAATTTTAAGATAAATGTTGAAGCGATAATCGCAGGTAAAGTAAACAAATCACCAAATGCCGCTATAATCGGACTTGTAATATTATCCGGGTCCCATCCATGTTCAAAACTTTTAAATGAAACGAACATGGTAATCGGAAGCATTATCAAGTTTGATATTATTCCTGCAATTGTACATATTAATATGAAATCAATCAAGTCTATTGACTGATAATGTAGCAAAATACAGAATATCTTAGCGACAACACCTAAAAATATTGATAAAACAAGTGTCAAGACAAATGAGGAGAAGATATTATTGTTTAAATCTTCTGAAAATTCAAATTGAGGAGATATCAAACCAATGTGTAAGCTTGTGGATAATCTTGAGGCAAATGATCCGAAAATATTTCCTCTCATACCAATAGCTCCAGGAATAACTACCAACAATCCTGGGAAGGTTTCAAGGAAAAAGGTCATTTTACCAAGAATTATACCGGCTATTAAATCTCCCACTGCACAAATCAAGAGTGCAATTAATCCTTCTTTTATGATATAGTCATGTTCAGCGTAAAAGTCAGAAAACGCTTGTGTAGATAGTGAACTGCGAATCTTCTTCTGTCTGTTGTCTTTCACACATATCACTACCCTTAATCATTTTTTCACAACCTAATCTTCGTCTTCTAACTCTTCTGGAATATCATCTAATGAGCAAGCTCCGGATGCTAATTTTTCAAGTAAATCTGCACCTTCATCTGTTCCTTTTAAAATTAATGTATCGTCAGGCAAAATAGTGGTATTCTTATCAGGTCCATAAATCCAGGATGAACCTCTTCTAATAGAAATAACTCTCATACCTGTACGGTTAACTAAAAGTAAATCTCCTAAAGTATTATTTGCAAGTTCTGATGAATCTGCTATAGTAACTCTAACAATACTTTTATCTGATTCTTCCATAACCATTTTAAATACTGGATGTGGTTTAAATCCAGTCAATACTAAATCAGCTAAATCTTTTGCTGCATTTGCCATACTTTCTGTAGCTTCTGCAATTTCAAGCAAAGCTGTCAATTTCTCTGCATCCTCATATGATCTAGCAGCGACCAATGATTCTTTTTTAATTTCATAATTCATTGAATTAACTTCATTCTCTAATGTGAGCACTTCTTCAGCAGCAGTTTTACTATTGAACAAAACTGCAGAATATGCCAAATCAACCATCAATTCCGACATATTCTTCATTTCAATTAAAAGATTTTTGATTGACAATTAAATTACCTCATAAGTCATTTGGATCAACATGTAATAAACATGCTTTTCTAAGTTTTAATAATGTTTTCTTTTTAGATTTTAAGTCATCAACTTCATCTATAATATTTTCTAAAGGCTCTCTTAAGCATTCAACCGCTTCTTTTTGGTGTAACCAATGACAATTGGTACAATTCCAAACGCCTTTTCCTTTAATCCATTCCCCGCCTGTTGTGGAATCTCCACATGGATAAAATGGACAATAGCAGAAGTCACAGTACTGGCCTTCAAAATGGCACGGATAATATTCGCATTCCCTGTTTGGACCGTGTGCAACTTCCCCATTTAAGAATTTTTCATAATGATTTTGTGATAATTCGTGAATTTTAGACCTTATTACATATCCTCTCGGTGTTACAAGCTTTCCATCCTGAACATAAGTCAAGTCATTTCCGACAAGCAATGTACAAGACATGTTAACAATGTCTTCAGTTAAGTCCTTAACCTTAACAATGGTTGGTTTTGGAGGCTCATAAGTACTATCGATGATACCTATTAAAGCATCCTCGCCTTTAATATCTAAAACACATTGTTTAAACCTTCTGAAAGGTTCTTTACGTGTTTTACTGATTGGGTTATAAATCGCAACAATTAAATTAGCTTCAAGAGCATATCTTAATTTTTTCTCAATTTCAGATAAAGGGGTTAAGATATTGCTTAGGCTAATTGCTGCAAAGTCATGTAAAGGAGCTCCCAGGTGGCTTGAAGCATAGTTCAATGCTGACACACCAGGATAAACCTTAATTTCTACACCTTCATACTTACTAACAATTTGATATAAAACATTTGCCATTCCAAAGACACCAGGGTCTCCAGAACTAATTAATGAAACAGTTTGGCCATCTAAACTTTTTTGAATAGCAAACTCAGCTCTGGCTATTTCATCGCCCATACCTTTTTTAACAACTTCCTTGTCAGAGATCAAATCTTCAATTTGTTCAATGTATTTCTTATAACCGATAATAACATCTGACTCTTCAATTGCTTTTATGGCACCTAAAGTCATGTTTTCTCTATTTTGACCTATTCCTATTACATTAATCATTTTACCACTAATATAGTTTTAATACTGATGTTATAGTTATTGAATCATCATCTACCATCAGTCCGTTTCCTCTAAATGTGGCATCCGCTGATGCAATGATTTTATAGGACGGATCCTGGCTGATTACAATTTGACCTGAAGTTGAATTAGGTGAAGCATAACCTAAAGCTTCAATTGAAACAGTTAAGTTCTTATTGTTTGTATCATCACGAGTGGTTACGTTCATTGAATCAACATTAACACCATCGACCTTCGACATGTTTTCCATTTTCAGTGCAACATCCTTCTTATTTGTAATATTGACTGGAGTTGGATCTTTAATTAAAGCCTCATTCACAGTTTCAGGATTGAAAATTGAAGTTATCTTATCAATTTGCATATCAATTAACCCCTGAATATTCGGAGCTTCAGCAGTGACGATAGTATATGAACTAAAGAGTCCTACTTCAAAAAATATAACAAATAAAACAATAATTAAAATAATTCTAACAATTTTATTCGCCATTTTATCACAATCATTAACTTATAATAAGATAATTTTTATTTTTAATATATAATAAAGATAACTAAAATTATTGTAATAAGTTAAATCTTAAATTGTTTTTTAAAATTCTCAAAGTTTATTAACATAGAAAATAAAAAAATTAATTAATATGTCAACTAGTAAACTTCTATTAAAATTTGCAAAAAAAGGAATCAACCTATCACCTGAAGCTTATAATAGGGTTATTAATGCTGAAAATCCAACAGATTTTGCATCATCACTGATAGTTAAATTAAAAAGTGATAAATTTACTTCTAAAGATTTAGTTTCAGTTAGTGGTGAAATGGTTGATGAAATATTAGGTATAAAAAAGCCGGAAAATATTAATCAGAAAACTTTGATTGATGAAGAAAACACCACTCCTAAACCTCCGGAAGCCGGCAAAACACCATCAGTTAAGAAAACAGAACCGAAAATTGAAGAAAAACCTAAGATACAAATACCACAGAAAACAGAGGAAAAACCTAAAAAAACTTCAATTGACGACTTGAAAAAGGAAAGTGACACTCCTGAAACATATGTAAACAAGAATATTTTAGAAGCGTCAGAAGTGATTAAAGATACAAAAATTAAATTCAAAAGGAATGAGCAAAAAACAAATGTTAAATATGATTTTAAAATCATACAAGACACTTCTAAAAAATCATACACAAGCGGAGAACTTGAAAACCTAATAGCTTACTTTAAAAGCAGATATGAAAAATTAGCAAATATTTTGCAAAAAAGACCTGAACTTAGAAACTTCACAAAAATAGCTGATATTGATGACTCACAGGAAAGTTTAAGCCTGATATTGATGGTTCGTGAAATAAGAACAAGTAAAAACGGCCATAAAATCATTGAGCTCGAAGATGATACAGGCAATATTTCCGTTTTATTCTCACACAATAACGAAGAATTATTCCAGGAAGCCGAAAAACTCGTGAAAGATGAAGTTATAGGCGTAATTGCAAACAAAAGTAATGATCCAGGTTTTGCATTTGGTCAGCAAATTATCAAACCTGGTGTCTTGAGGATTCCTGAAAAGGAAATGGACTTCGGTATAGTATTTTTATCTGATGTTCACATTGGAAGCTTAACATTCCTTGAAGATGCTTTCCAGAGATTCATTGATTGGATTAACTGTGAATTTGGTACTGAAGAGCAAAGAAGAGTTGCTGAAGATGTCAAATATCTCATTATCGGTGGAGATATCGTGGATGGTATCGGTGTATATCCAAACCAGGATAAGGAACTTGCAATTAAAGACATTACCCAGCAATATAATGAAGCTGCAAGATTTTTAGGAAATATCAGAAGCGACATTAAGATTATCATTGCCCCTGGAAACCACGACGCATCCAGGGTTGCTGAACCACAACCTGCTGTTCCTGAAAAATATGCAAAAGCATTGTACGAGCTTGACAATGTGGAATTCATCTCAAATCCAGGTGTAGTTTCACTGGACGGCATAAACGTGTTAATTTACCACGGACGTAGTTTTGACGATTTGGTAATGGCTGTCAAAAACTTCGAATATGAAAAAAGTGATGAAATAATGGAAGAACTATTACAAAAACGTCATTTAGCTCCGATTTATGGTGAAAGAACTCCACTTGCTTCAGAACTTGAAGATTATCTTGTTATTGATGAGGTTCCAGATGTTTTCCATACCGGACACATTCACATTAACAGTTACAAAAAGTATAAAGGAGTTCATTTAATAAACTCTGGTACTTTCCAGACTCAGACTGAGTTCCAAAAAATTTACAATATCAATCCAACTCCTGCGGAAGTTCCAGTACTTCATAAAGGAAAATATAAGCATTTCAAATTTATCGAATGAGGTTAATCATGAAAAAAAATATTGATGAGATAATTAGTGTTTCAAATGAAATTTACGAAAAAGGATTAGTTTCTGGAAAATCCGGAAACATAAGTAAAAGAATCAAAACATCAAACGGAGATGTTGTTGCAATCACTCCAACCTTAAAATCATTATCTGACTTAAATGAAGAGGATATTATATTAGTTGACATGGAAGGTAATGTGTTAACAAATGGAAAACCTTCTTCTGAAGTCAATATGCATTTGGGAATTTATAAAAATAGATCTGATGTGAATGCCATTGTACACACTCATTCAACATATGCCACTGGTTTTGCTTTTTCTTCAAAAAGGCTTAAAAGACTTGAAGGATTTGGAGAAATAAATAATAAATATTTAGCTCAAGTTGGATATGAAAAGCCAGGAAGTGATGAATTAGCTAAAATAGTTAGTGAAAATATAGGTGACGAAGACGTATTGATCTTAAAAAATCATGGTGTTATCTGTGTTGCTGATTGTCTAAAAGAGGCTAAATTACTTGCAATTTTTGTAGAAGAAACTGCCAAAATTCAATTCATAACTTATATGTTAAATTCAGTTGAAGATTAAATTTCATCTTCATCTGAGATAACATCTGATTTATTTCTAGTTTTCATTCCTTCTTCAATCATTTTAATGATTAAACCGGATAATGAAGTATCTTCATCGATTGCCATTTTCTTTAATTCTTTTTTTAAGTCTACAGGTAAATTTATAGTAGTTTTGCTTATATCTGACATGATATATAATTACTTTTATGATAATATATATTTTTCTATGAATATTTTAAAAATTACCAAAAAATATTTAAACTGTATACGAACAAATATATAATTTAATAGTTTATTAACTTATTTTTAATTAATTATTTTGGAGGGGTATTTATGAACAGTCAAATCGAGGAAGTTTGTGAAATACTTGAATATATTGCAGATAATAATACTGTGCCTCGTAATATCAGAGAGGCAGCTGGAGAATCCAGTACATTATTAAAAGATGAAGAACAAGATCAATCTGTAAAAATAAGTACTGTATTAGGAAAGTTAGACGAAATCAGTAACGATCCAAATATACCAGTTCATGCTAGAACTTTAATTTGGGAAGTTTTATCTAAATTAGAATCAATCTAATTTATTTTTCTTTTTTTTATATTCATTTTGAAATAGCCACCGATATTGTAACGCCATCATAAGAAGTCTTTTTATAAATTAATTTTGAATCAAATCCTGCTGTAATTAAAGCTGAAGGTTCACAAACACCATATATTCCAAATTTTGAAAATACAAATTCTGATCTTGCAACATCATTGGATGTAAACAGCTTTAGCTTTTCTATCTCAACAAAGTTAACAGGAATGTTTAATTTTTCTGAAAGTTCCAAAATGCCCTGTTCATCTTTTTTAATTTCAGCTGATGCAAGCATATTGATTCTTGATTTATGAATATTCAAATCTGAGATTGATTTTACTAAGCCTTCATGAATCTTTTCACATTCCTTTCCACGTCTGCATCCGATTCCGACTACTATTTTTTTCTCCTTTAGAATTAATTTATGCTGACCACATTGAACATGTATTTCATCTGTATTGACTTTGTCTGAATAATTGAATGAAACATGCATTTCAAGTGTAACATTTTCCAGATAATCGAATAAATAATCATAATTTTTGTCACAATTTAAAGTGAATGTGATTTCTTCACTTTCTAAGATGGCCTTATTGAAAAACAGTATTTCCTTAGTGTCACTGATTGATAAATATAAATCCTTTGCAATAACATCAATGCCCAATTTATTGTTAACATCAGTGGAAGTCGTAATGACAGGTGTTGCATCAATTAAATCAGCAATTTTATATGTTAGCTTATTTGCACCTCCCAAATGACCTGACAAAGTAGAAATGACAAAATTCCCATTGTCATCAACATTTAAAACTGCAGGGTCAGTGACTTTAGACTCAATTAGA